>Ga0308176_10000875_pt1 | contig 18877 bp, 23 predicted proteins | sample PhyCR2_3_FD_203890 | JGI IMG/M metagenome (GOLD analysis project Ga0308176, IMG submission 203890) | Soil microbial communities from UC Gill Tract Community Farm, Albany, California, United States - DLSLS.C.R2 | ecosystem: Environmental > Terrestrial > Soil > Agricultural land | place: USA...
ATGCCGAGGTAGTGGTCGGAGCGGAAGAACGCGTCGAAGCCGAGCTCCTCGCTGCGACGTGCGACGGCGAGCAGGTCGTCGTACGTCGCGCCCTGCTGCGGCTCGGTGAACACCCGGAGATCCATGGGGCCAGCATTCCATCCGGTCTGGTGTTTCAACCGGGGGCGGATGGAAACCCTCTGCGCGGCGGGCCCCGTCCTCCTGGGAGGGGTCATGCGGGATGCGATCGGGCTGCTGGCCGAGCGGGCGTTCCTCGCCGACACCGGCGGGGTCGAGGGCGTGGACCGGTAGTGACTACCTCGGGGGATCACTAACGGGCACGCAGCTCGGCCCCGGCCCCGCCGCCGTCGGCCGGAGACACGCACACCCTTCTGCGCACAAAGTCGAGTAAACCAGTATAGTAAGATCAGAACGTCTCGACCGTGTGCTTCCCAGGAGGGCTGATGAGCGGAGTGATCGGGTACGCACCCGGCGCCTACGACCTGTTCCACGTGGGTCACCTCAACGTGCTGCGCCAGGCCCGTGAGCACTGCGACGTCCTGGTCGCCGGCGTGGTCGCCGACGAGATCTGCGAGCTCACCAAGGGCGTGCGCCCCTTCGTCCCGCTCGCGGAGCGCCTCGAGATCGTCCGCAGCATCGGCATCGTCGACGAGGTGTACGCCGAGACCACGCCCGACAAGCTCGACGCCTGGCAGGACGTCCGCTTCGGCCGGATCTTCAAGGGCGACGACTGGCGCGGCATCCCCAAGGGCGTCGCCCTGGAGGAGCGGCTCGGGGCGGTCGGGGTCGAGGTCGTCTACTTCCCCTACACGATGCACACCTCCAGCACGATGCTGCGCCGGGCGGTGCAGGGCCGCGCGGCCGTGCCGCAGCCGCACGCGGTGCCGGCGCTCGCCTGATGACCACGACCGACCAGCTCATCGACGGGTACCACGTCGGCGACCACGGCCTCACGCTGCCCGGCACCGTCTCCGGTGTCGTCACCGTCTCGTTCGACGGGCGCTACGTCTGGTCCTTCCAGCCGCTGCGCGACGCCCGTCCCGGCCCGGCGGGACGCACCGTGGTGTGGCCCGCCGCGCTGCGGCCCCACCTGCGCGGCCGCACCCGTCTGACGCTCGCGGAGCCCGGGACCGGGCGGACCTACGTCGACCAGGAGGTCGTCCTCGGCGGCGAGGTCGCGGAGCGGCTCCGGCTCGAGGACCCCCACGGGCACCCGCTCGCGGTCAACAAGGTCGGCAACCTGACCCGCGTCTTCGCCGAGACCGACGGCGCCGCCCGGGTCGAGATCCTGCACGGCACGGCCCGGGTGCTCGACGACCTGCGCACGCACGGCGGCGTCGAGGCCTACCTCGGCTACGGCTGCCTGCTCGGCGCGGTGCGCGAGGGCGCGATGATCGGCACCGACTGCGACGCCGACCTCTGCTACCTCAGCGAGCGCACCCACCCCGTCGACGTGGTCCGCGAGTCCTACGCCCTGGAGCGGGCCATGCTCGCCCGCGGCTGGCGCACCGTGCGGATGTCCGGCGGCGACTTCAAGGTGCTGCTCAGGCTCGGCGACGGCCGCACGGTGTACGTCGACGTGTTCGTCGCGTTCTACGTCGACGGCGTCTTCTACCAGCTGGGCAACCGCAGCGGACGGCTGCCTCGCGAGGCGATCACCCCCACCTCGACCGTCGTGCTCGAGGGCGTGGAGCTGCCCGCGCCCGCCGACCCCGAGGCGATGCTGGCGTTCGTCTACGGCCCCGGCTGGCGCGTCCCCGACCCGTCGTTCCGGTTCACCGACCCGCGCGGCGGGGTGCGACGGCTCGACGGGTGGCTGCGCGGCTACCGCGACGACCTGCCGGCGTGGAACGCCTTCTTCCGCAGCCCGGAGGCGGACGAGGTGCCCAGGCGGCGCTCGGACTTCGCGCGCTGGACCCGGCGCCGGATCCTGCGCGGTGACACGGTCGTCGAGCTCGGCCCGGGCACCGGCCGGGACGCGGCGTTCTTCGCGCGACAGGGCCATCGCGTGCACGCCTACGACATCTCCCCGGACGCCCGGAGCCGCACCCAGCGCCGGCTGCGTCGCAGCAGCGGCACGTCCGCCGTACGTCGGCTGATGCTGGGGGAGCTGCGCACCGTCGTGGTCACGGGCGCGGAGATCGGCACCCTGTCCGGGCGGCGGCACCTCTACGCCCGGCGCCTGGTGAACGCCCTCGACGACGAGGCGCGCCGGAACCTCTGGCGGCTGGCCCGGATGGCGCTGGCCGGCGACCGGGGCAGCCTGTTCCTGGAGCTCTCCGTGCTCGCGCCGGGCCTGCCGGACCGGGTCGAGCCGGCCGGTCTCGGCCGCCGCCTGGACGCGGAGGGGGTGGTGGCCGAGCTCCAGGCCTACGGCGCCCACGTGCAGGAGCGTCGCGACGGGCCCGGCACCGACGTCCTCGACCGTCCCGACCCATGGACCTGCCGGCTGCAGGTCCACTTCCCCCGAACCCTAGGAGCCACCCGTGCCTGACCTGCGCACCCACCTCGTCAAGGCCCGCTCGGCCGCTCGGCGCGCGCACACGGCGCGCGGTACCGGCGTCCGCGCCCGGCTCGACGCGCTCGAGGCCGAGGTGCAGGAGAACCGCCGGCTCAACCGGCGGATCGCCGAGCTCACCGACCTGGTGGCCGAGCTGGTCGTGCCGCTTGCCCGGCGCGAGGACGCCGAGGTGCACGAGGTCCTGGCCCGCTACCGGTCGATCATCTAGGCCGCCTCGGTCGACTCTGCGTCCGCGTCCGCTACGGACGCAGACTCTCCCGACCCGACCCCGCCGGGAACGCCACCTCGACCCGCCAGGCGTCCTCCGGCTGCCGCGCCGCGTCGAAGATCGCGTCGCCGACCCGGTCCGGGTCCAGGGCGGTGCCGCGCTCCAGGGTGCCGTTGACGGTGACGCAGACCGCCCGCACGCCCTCGTCGCGCAGGGTCGCGTCGACCGAGCGGACCAGGTTGCGCAACGCCGCCTTCTGCACGCCGAGGCTGGCCGCCTCGTGCCACGGCTGGTCGGCTGCCATGCTGCCGGTCGCCACCAGCCGCGCCCCCGGGCGCAGGAACGGCCGCGCCGCCTGCAGCACCGTCAGCAGGGGCGCCACCCCCAGGCGTACGTCGTCCAGCAGCTGCTCCGCGGACAGCGCGAGCGGGTCCGCCTGCCGGAACGTGCTGGGGTTGAAGTGCAGCACGTCGAGGTGCCCGGCGTGCCTGCCGAACCGCTCCACCGCCGCCGTCAGGGCGGCCGAATCGGTGATGTCGACGGCGCTCCAGCCGGTCGTCACCCCCTCGGCCTGCAGGCCCTCGCCCAGGGCCGCCAGCCGCTGCGGGGAACGCGCCAGCAGCGCCACGTCGTAGCCCTCCCGGCCGAACCGCCGGGCGACCGACGCCCCGACGCCGGGACCGGCGCCGACCACCAGCAGCACGGGATCGCTCATGACACGGCAACCTAGTGCACCGCGCCGACACCACCCCGGCGCCATGATGGGGCGCATGGCGGACCAGCGGTGAGCACCCGCGCCTGGGTGCTGCACGTCGACCTCGACCAGTTCATCGCGGCGGTCGAGGTGCAGCGCCGTCCCGAGCTGGCCGGCCTGCCCGTGGTGGTCGGCGGCCGCGGCGACCCGACCGAGCGCGGGGTGGTGGCCACCGCGTCGTACGAGGCGCGAGCCTTCGGGGTGGGCTCCGGGATGCCGCTGCGCACCGCCGCGCGCAAGTGCCCGGACGCGGTCTTCCTGCCCGCCGACCACCGGGCCTACGACGAGGCCTCCGCCCGGGTGATGGACACGCTGCGCTCGCTGGACGTACCCGTCGAGGTGCTCGGCTGGGACGAGGCGTTCCTCGCGGTCGAGACCGACGACCCGCAGGCCTTCGCCGACGACGTGCGGACCGCCGTGCTCGAGTCGACCGGGCTGCACTGCTCGGTCGGCATCGGCGACAACAAGCTGCAGGCCAAGATCGCCACCGGCTTCGGCAAGCCGCAGGGCGTGGGTCGGCTCACCAGCGAGGACTGGTTCGCGGTGATGGGGGACAGGCCGACCGACGCGCTGTGGGGCGTCGGCCGCAAGACCGCCGCCAAGCTGGCCGCCCTCGGGATCCACACGGTCGCCGAGCTGGCCGGCACCGAGGCGCAGCTGCTCGCGGACCGGCTGGGCCCCACGATGGGCCCGTGGTACCGCCGGCTCGGCCGTGGCGTGGACTCCTCGCCGGTCGACCCGACGCCGTACGTCGCCCGTGGCCACGGCCGCGAGACCACCTTCCAGCAGAACCAGACCGACTGGGCCCTCGTCGCCGACGCGGTCCGGGACCTGGCCGCGCAGGTCACCCGGGACATCGCCGCCGAGGGCCGGCCGGCCGTGCGCGTCGGGATGAAGCTGCGCTACGCGCCGTTCGAGACCCGGTCGCGCTCACTCACCCTGCCGGGGCCCACCTCCGACGCCGCGGACCTCACGGCGGCGGCGCTGGAGCTGCTGACCCGGTTCGACCAGTCGCGGGCCGTGCGGCTGGTCGGTGTCCGGGCGGAGATGGAGCCTCCGGCCGCGGGGTGATCAGGCTGTCGAGACGAGCTCCTCGGCCTCCTGCGTGGAGTCCGCGGCGGGGGAGGACCCCCACAGGTGCCGGCCGTTCGACTCCTGGGTGAAGTAGATCGACACCGCGCCGATCAGACCCGTGGCGATCAGGTAGTAGGCCGGCCAGTTCAGGTCGCCGGTCTTGCTGACCAGGGCGCCGACGACCACCGAGGTCGTGCCGCCGAACAGCGACACCGAGATGTTGAACGCGATCGACAGCGCCCCGCCCCGCACGTTCGTGGGGAACAGCGACGGCAGCGTCGAGGGCATGGTGGCGCTGAAGCAGATCAGCAGCAGTCCCATGATCAGCAGGCCGAGGAAGATCGTGAACCCGCTCTGCGCACGGATCAGCAGTATCGACGGCAGGCCGAGGACGACCAGGCCGACGGAGCCCACCCACACGATCGGCTTGCGGCCGATCCGGTCCGAGAGCCGGCCGAGCAGCGGGATGGTCACCAGCGCGACGACCATCACGACGATCTGGAGGATCTGCGAGGTGGTCCCGGAGACGCTCTTGCCGCCCTGCATGTCCGGCATCGTCGTGGTGACGTAGGTCGGCATGTAGGAGGTGAGCATGTAGTTGGTGACGTTCCATGCGAGCACCAGGCCGATGCACACCAGCATGAACGGCCACAGGTGGGCGATCCTCTTCAGCTCGTGGGAGGCGCGCTGCTCCTTCTCGCGGGCCTCGGCCTCCTTCTCCAGCGCGAGGAACGCCGGGGTGTCCGCCAGCCGGGTCCGGAGGTAGACGCCGACGATGCCCAGCGGCAGCGCGACGAAGAACGGGATCCGCCAGCCCCACGAGAGCAGCTGGTCGTCGGTCAGCACCGCGCCCGCGACGGTCACGATGATCGCGCCCATCAGGTAGCCGGTGAACGTGCCGAACTCCAGGAAGCTGCCCAGGAAGCCGCGCTTGCGGTCGGGGGCGTACTCCGCGATGAAGGTCATCGCGTTGCCGTACTCACCGCCGGTGGAGAAGCCCTGCACGAGCCGGGCGACCAGCAGCAGCCCCGGGGCCAGCAGGCCGATCGAGCTCTGGCTCGGGATGCAGCCGATCGCGAAGGTGCCGAGCGCCATCAGGATCATCGTGGTGGCCAGCACCTTGTTCCGGCCGATCCGGTCGGCCAGCGGCCCGAAGAACAGCCCGCCGAAGGGGCGGACCAGGAACGCGACGGCGAAGAGGCCGAAGGTCGCGATCGTGCCCATGGTGTCGGGCAGGTCCGCGAAGAAGACCTCCTTGATGGTCGGCTCGAAGTAGGCGTAGACGCCGAAGTCGTACCACTCGGTCACGTTGCCGATGGCCGCGGCTCCGATCGCCCGCCTGATGACGCTGGGCTCGGTGACGGTGACGTCGTCGAGCTGCCAGTCTCTCGGTGGCTCCTGGGGTGCCAGTACGTGCACGTGATGCCTTTCGCTGTATCGGTACGACGGACCCCCCTCCCGCCGTGCAGCGTGCCCCTCGACCTGCTTGGCAAAACCACGGGTACCGCCGCATCCCGGCCCGGGTGAGCAAGGCCACGTCCACGCGCGCGGTCCCGGGTCGCGGCGACCGGTCCCGCGGCGGCACACTTGTCCCGCGATGGCGGACAGCAGAGACACCAGCAGGGACGTGTACAAGACCCTCGACCTCGGTCTGCGGATCGGCGAGGTGCTCCTGTCCTCGGGGGCCGGTGCCGCCGACGTCTCGGCGACGATGCTGAACGTCGCGCACAGCTGCGGGCTGCGCGGCGCGACCGCGGACGTCACGTTCACCGAGCTGGCGATGAGCCACCAGATCAGCTACGACGACCCGGCGCTGATCCAGATCCGGCACGTCCGGCACCGCGAGATCGACTACGAGGACCTGACCCTCGTCGACCACCTGGTCCGCGACGTGGTCTCCGGCACCATCGACCGCGACGAGGCCCGGAGCCAGCTGGCCCGGATCGTGTCCTCGGGGCACCGGCTGCCGCGCTGGTCGGTCACCCTGGGCCTCGGCGTGATGGGCGGCGGCGTCGGTCTGCTGGTCGGTGGTGACTGGCTCGTGACGCTGATCGCCTTCCTCGCCGCCGTCGCGGTCGACCTGCTCCAGCGGCAGATGTCGCGGCGCCGGCTGCCGGGCTTCTACCAGCAGGTCGCCGGGGGGCTGCTCGCCACCTTGGTCGCGGTCGGCACCGTGGCCGCCGGCGTGGACGTCGACCCGTCCCGCGTGGTCACCGCCGGCATCATCCTGCTGCTGGCCGGCATCAACTTCATGGGCGCCATCCAGGACGCGCTGACCGGCTTCCCGCTCACCGCCGGCGCCCGCATCCTGGAGGCGATCCTGGCCACCGCCGGTGTGATCGCGGGCGTGAGCGGCGGGCTCACCGTCGGCCGGATGCTCGGTGTGAACCTCGGCCGGCTCGACCCGGGCTTCGCGTCGTACAGCGAGCTCCCGGTGATGGCCATCGGGGCGGCGATCACCGCGGGGGCGTTCGCGTTCTCCGCGTACGCGCCTCCGCGCTCGCTCGCGCCCATCGCGATGATCGGGGCGATGGCCGAGGTGGTGTTCTACGTGACCTTCGACCGCGGCCTCGGGGTCGCCTGGGCGAGCGCGACCGCGTCGGTGCTGATCGGCCTGGTGAGCTACTCGGTCGCCGGCCGGGTGCAGGTCCCGCCGCTGGTCGTGGTGGTGTCGTCGATCGTCCCGCTGCTGCCCGGCCTGGCGATCTACCGCGGGCTGTACCTGCTCTCCGAGGGCGGCAACGGCCTGATCTCGATGATCAGCGCGGCGGCGATCGCGATCGCGCTCGCGGCCGGGGTGATCTTCGGTGAGTACGTCGCCCAGCCGCTCAAGCGCGAGGCCCGGCGGCTGGAGAGCCGGCTGTCCGGACCCCGGCTGGTCGGCCCGCTGCGGGCCCGGGCCGTGCGGCGCCGTCCGCAGACCGACCCCCGCTAGCGCCCGCTGGCTCCGCTAAGTCCGGTCCCGGGCCAGCCGGGCGCGCAGCCGCGCGTTGTCGTCCTCCAGGTCCAGGACCATCGCCACCCCGGCCAGGTTGAGCCCGTCCTCGAGCAGCACCAGGATGCGCCGGACCCGGGTCAGGTCGTCCTCGCTGTAGCGGCGGGTGCCGCCCGCGGTGCGGCTCGGCGCGACCAGGCCGCGACGCTCGTACACGCGGAGGTTCTGCACCGCGGCGCCGGTCAGCTCCGCGGCCACCGAGATCGCGTAGACCGCACGCCCTCGGGACCCGGCCATCTCGACCTCCTCGACCCACGCTCTGGAGACTTGCGTCGACAGCATAGCCGCGCTATATAAAACCTATAACAGCCGGTGCAGGTCCTGTCCGGCGACCCAATTGTTGAGTGGAGGTAGATCGACATGCTGATGCGCACCGACCCGTTCCGTGAGTTCGACCGCCTGGCCCAGCAGGTGCTCGGTGCCGGCACGACGTCCCGGCCGGCCGTGATGCCGATGGACGCCTGGCGCGAGGGCGACGTGTTCAAGATCGAGTTCGACCTGCCCGGGGTGGCGGCGGACACGCTTGACATCGACGTCGAGCGCAACGTGCTCACGGTGCGCGCCGAGCGCCCGCCCCGCACAGGTGACTGGGAGCCGCTGGCCGCCGAGCGGCCCACCGGTCTGTTCAGCCGCCAGCTCGTGCTGGGGGAGAACCTCGACCTCGAGCGGCTCGAGGCGCACTACGACAACGGCGTGCTCAGCCTGACCGTGCCGGTCGCGGAGCGGGCGAAGCCGCGCAAGGTCCAGGTGACCCGCGGGCACGACGAGCAGTCCGCGATCACGGCCTGACCCGGCGCCGGGTGCCGGTCCGGCGCCGGAGCCGGCACCCGTGGGTCAGCGGACCTCGAAGCCGCTCAGCCCGGCCGGCCGGGTGTCGCGTACGTCGACGTGGGTGACCCGGGCGTGCCGCGGTCCCTGCCGCGCCCACGCGACGAGGCGCTCCACCGCGTCCGGCGGGCCCTCGAGGTGGACGTGGACCGTCCCGTCGGTGGCGTTGGACGCCCAGCCCGCGACGCCGGCGTCCTGCGCCTCCCTCCGGCAGGAGTCCCGGAAGAACACGCCCTGCACGTGGCCGTGCACGACGACGTGGCGCGCGACGTTCTCGCTCATCGCCCCATCGTGCACGCGTCGAGCGCCTCTAACCAGGGCCGGGGTGCCTGCCCGTCGTACGGCGGCTCCCCACGGCCCACGGCGTCCCGCACCCGCTCGCACGAGCTCGCCGCCAGCCGGACCAGGTCCGGGGGATAGGCGTGCTGCACCCGGTGGGCGGCGAACTCGTCCTCGTCGTCGACCCAGACCCGGCCGGTCCAGCCGCGGACCACGTCGAGGTCCAGGTCGACCGCGGTGACGGTGGCCCCGGCCCACACCGGGACAGTGGTGATGTCGACGTACACGTCGCAGTGCGCGGAGCCGCCCCGGCCGTAGAAGGTGGCGACGAACGCCCCCTCGCGCGGCACCAGGGTCACCTGCGGCTGGTCGCTGTGGTACGCCGCGCCGGGGCGGCTCACGAGGGTGCCGGCGGGGGCGCCGAGCCAGACGCCGTGCGGGTCCTCGCCGAGCCGCAGCGCGTCGTGCTCCCAGTGCGGGCGGTCCGGCCACTTGCGCGCGACCACCCGGACCGAGGACGGCACGGGCTCAGTCCTCGCCCGCGTCGCGACCGCAGTCCTGCCAGGCGTCGGAGGTGAGGGCGCAGTTGAACCAGTACGGGCCGACCCGCAGCGCGTGGTGCTCGGGGTAGGCCACCCGCTTGCCCGGCGCCAGCTCCAGGGCCCGCCGGAGCCGGTCCGGGCCGTGGTGCCGCCAGGCCACCTCGCTGCCGTCCTCCAGCACCAGGGTGACCAGGGCGCCGTCGACCACCACGTGCCCGACCGGCACGGCCGGCGAGCGCACGGCCCGGCCCTGGTGCGTGTAGTGCATCTGGTGGCCGGGCGCGTACAGGTCGCAGGGGCCGGCGTCGCGGACCGGGGTTCCGGTCCGCTTCCCGGTCCCGGCCCGGTCGAGCGGTTGCTTCGTCATCGGCGAGTCCCCCAAGGAATCCCGGCCACGATATCCCCGCGCCGCGGTGGACAATGGGCCGGTGCCTTCCGTGGACAGCGGCGTGCTCTCCCTGGGGCCGGACGCGCTGCGCCGGTACCTCTGGCACGAGCTGCCGTCCCGCCGGCCGGCCACCCAGCACGAGCACCACGAGGCCGCCTGGACGCTGGCGGAGCAGTTCGACGACGCCGGCCGCCCGGAGGAGGCGGCGCTCTGCCGGTCGTCGACCACCCACGAGATCCTCTCGGTGTGGCGGTGGACGCAGTCGTTCCCCGAGGTCCCGGCGGCGTTCTGGGGGCCGGCGCTGGCCACGCTCGGCCCGCGGCCCGGCCCGCCGTCCCGGGTCGCGCTGTCGCTGGCCGCGGCGCGTGGGCTGCTGGACGCGGTGGGGGACGGGCTCACGCTCACGCCCGGGGGCGGGCTGCCCCATGCGACGGTGCTCGCGCTCGACGACCGCTTCCGGTGGACCGAGGAGTTCCCCTGGATGCGCCCCGACGTCGAGGCCGACATCCCGCCGCTGCGCTTCCTGCACGAGCACCTGACCGCGCAGCGGCTGCTGGTGCGGGACGGCCCGCGGCTGACCGTGGGGGAGGCCGGACGGCTGGCCCGCAGCGACGACGCGCTGCTGTGGCGGGCGGTGGTCGACCCGCGGCCCCGCTGGGGCCGGGAGTTCGACCTGGACACGCTGGGCGCGGTCGCGGCGGTGCTGCTGCGCACCGGCACGTTCACCCCCGGTCGCACGACCGAGGAGATCACCCCGGTGCTGGCGGCGAAGTGGCGGCCGGCCGGTCCGGACCGACGCGGCAGCGTCTACGACGGGGCGTCGCTCGTCGTGCAGGGGTGGTACCAGCTCGGCGTCCCGCTCGGCTGGTGGGACACCGGGCGCGGCCCCGCGGACCGCAAGCCCAACGCCTTCGGCGCGGCCGCCGCGCGTGCGGTGTTCCGCGCGAGCCGCCTGGCTACGGCCCGAGCCGGCGCGCCGCCATCGTGAACAGCCGCTGGTAGCGGGCACCGAGCAGCCGTTGCACCCAGTCGAGCGCCTTCGCGTCGGACCCGACGAGCACCCGCGGCTTGTCCGCGAGCACCCCGTCCAGGATGACCTGGGCGGCCCGCTCGGGGGTCATCCTCGCGAGCCGGGTGTCGAAGTGCTTGGCGACGTGCGCCTGGTCGTGGGAGGCGGTGGCCCGGGCGTTGCGGGCGATCGCGGTCTTGATGCCGCCGGGGTGCACGCAGGTGACCTGGACCGGATGGCCGGCCAGGATCATCTCCTGGCGCAGCGCCTCGGTGAACCCGCGCACCGCGAACTTGGCGGCGTTGTAGGCGGTCTGGCCGGGCATCCCGACCAGGCCGAAGAGGCTGGAGATGTTCACGACGTGCCCGTCACCGGACGCGATGAGGTGCGGCAGGAACTCCTTGGTCCCCTGCACGACGCCCCAGAAGTCGACGTCCATCACCCACTCGAAGTCCTCGTAGGACACCTCCTCGAAGTCCCCGTGCAGGGCCACCCCGGCGTTGTTCACCACCACGTTGACCCGGCCGAGCTCGGCGGCGACGGACGCCGCGTAGGCCCGCATCGCGTCCCGGTCGCGGACGTCGAGCTTGTCGGTGCGGACCTCCCGGTGGGTGCTCGTCTGCACCTGCTGGGCGGTCTCCACCAGGCCGACCTCGTCCCAGTCGGTGAGCGCGAGCACTGCGCCCTGGCGGGCCGCCTCGAGCGCCAGCGCCCGGCCGATGCCGGAGCCGGCGCCGGTGATCACCACGACCTTGCCGTCGAGCGATCTCATTCGGGGTCCCTGCGAAAAGCGGAGCGAAGCGAGCATTTTCGTGGGGTGAAACTCATGCTGAGACCTTCCTGTCGGTGTCGGTGGTGCGGGCGGGGGTCGCGACGTACGCCTCGGTGTCGAAGCGCGAGGTCAGCCTCCGGAACGTGTACGTCGTCCGGGGCCACAGCGTGACGTTGCGGCCGTGGTCGTCGAGGTACCAGCTCGAGCATCCCCCGACGTTCCACACGGTCCGCTGCATCCGCGCCTGGACGTCCTCGTTCCACGCCCGCTGCGCCTGCGGTGTCGGCTCCACGGCCTGCACGCCCTGCGCGCGCATCTGCCGCACCGCGTCGACCACGTAGGCGACCTGCGACTCGATCATGAACACCATGCTCGAGTGTCCGAGGCCGGTGTTGGGGCCGACGATGAAGAACAGGTTCGGGAAGCCGTGCACGGTGGCGCCCTTGTAGGCCTGCATGCCGACCTCGGCGAAGTGGTCGGAGAGCCGGACGCCGCCACGGCCGCTGATGTGGTGCGCGATCGGCAGGTCGGTGGTGTGGAAGCCCGTCGCGACGACCAGCACGTCGACCTCGCGCTCGGTGCCGTCGGCGGTGACCACGGCGTTCGGGGTGATCTTGGCGATCCCGTCGGTGACCAGGTCGACGTTGTCGCGGTCGAGGGCGGGGTACCAGTCGTTGGAGTTCAGGATCCTCTTGCAGCCGATCGCGAAGTCGGGGCGGACCCGCTCCCGCAGCTCGGGCTTGGCACGCAGGCCGCGGCGGATGTTGGCCAGGGCCGCCCGCTCCAGCGGCTTGGCCAGCGCCGGCTGGAGCACGAAGCCCGGGACCAGGCACTCCCGCCCCCAGTAGACGCCCGTGCGGTAGAGCCGCTGCACGGCGGGGACGTGCCGGAAGGCCAGCCGCTCGAGCCGCGTGTAGGCGCGGTCCTGCCGCGGCACGACCCACGGCGCGGTGCGCTGGTAGACGTCGAGGTGGTCGACCTGCCCGGCGATCGACGGCACGATCTGGATGGCCGAGGCGCCGGTGCCGATCACGGCCACCCGCTTCCCGGTCAGGTCGTGGTCGTGCCGCCAGCGGGCGGAGTGGAACACCTCGCCCTGGAAGGAGTCGATGCCGTCGATGTCGGGCAGCCGCGGCTCGGACAGGGCCCCGGAGGCGGTGACCAGCACGTCGCTGGTCAGCTCCCCGGCCGTCGTACGCACGTGCCAGCGGTGGTCGTCGTCGTCCCACCGGGCCTCCTCGACCGCGGTGTCGAAGCGGAACCGGTCCAGCACGCCGGAGCGCTCCGCGACGTCCTGGATGTAGGCCTGGATCTCCGGCTGCTGGGAGAACGACCGCGACCAGTCCGGGTTGGGTGCGAACGAGAGCGAGTACAGCTGGGACGGCACGTCGCAGGCGGCCCCGGGGTAGGTGTTGTCGCGCCAGGTGCCGCCGACGTCCGGCCCCTTCTCGGCGACCAGGAAGTCGGGCTCGCCGGCCTCCTGGAGCTTGATCGCGGTCGCGAGGCCGCCGAAGCCGGCTCCCACGACGAACGTGTGCACGTGGTCGGGCAGGGCTGGGGTCCGAGGCATGCCCCGAACATACCGACGGTATTGAACGACCGTCAATAGCGTTGCTGAACGAAGTTCAGTAGGGTCGGTCACGTGACCACCACGCCGTCCGGCCGCACCCGGCTGCACCCGGAGACCCGCCGCGAGCAGCTGCTCGAGCTCGGTGTCCGGCTGCTGTCCACGCGTTCGCTCGACGAGCTCTCGATCGACGTGCTGGCCGAGGAGGCGGGCATCTCGCGCGGGCTGCTCTACCACTACTTCGGCAACAAGCAGGACTTCCACCGGGCGGTGGTCCGGCACGCGGCCGACGACCTGATCCGGGTCACCGCGCCGGTCCCGGAAGGTGAGCCCCTCGAGCGGCTGGGCCGGTCGCTGGACGCGTACGTCGGCTACGTCGAGGCCAACTACGCCGGCTACGTCTCGCTGGTGCGCGGCGCGGCCTCGGGCAACGAGGACCTCCAGCGGATATACGAGGAGGCCCGCGCCGCGCTGACCGACCGGATCTTCGACGTCGCCGGTGCCGAGGGTGTCCTGGACGTCCTGCACCTGCAGGACACCCCGCCGGTGCGGTTGATGGTGCGCGGCTGGAGCGCGATGGCCGAGGACGTGGTGATCGCCTGGGTGCGCGACCCGCGTGGGGTGCCCCGGGAGGACCTTCTGACGATGCTCGCCGCCGCGCTGCCGGGGGTGCTGTCCGGGACTCCGTGACCGCCGCGTGCAACCGATCCGGGCCGGGCTCCGTAGGACCGGTGACAGGATGAGCCAGGGGGTGGCGGATGCGCGGGTCGGTGCGGGACGCGGAGTTCAGCGAGTACGTCGCGGGCCGGCGTGCGCAGCTGCGCCGCACGGCGTACCTCCTGTGCGGCGACTCGCACCGCGCCGAGGACCTCGTGCAGACCACCTTGATGAAGGTGTACGTCGCGTGGCCGCGGATCCGCCGGGACGGGAACGTCGAGGCGTACGCGCGGCGGGTGATGGTCAACGCCCACATCGACGACACCCGGCGGCCGTGGCGCCGCGAGCGGGTCGGCGTCGACGGCCTCGACGTCGAGGCCCGGGTGCCCGCCTCGCCGGAGGACCGCGACCTGCTGATGGCCGCGCTCGCCGACCTGCCGCCGCGGCAGCGGGCCACGGTCGTGCTGCGGCACTACTGGGGGCTGTCGGTCGAGGAGACCGCCACCGACCTCGGGGTCAGCACCGGCACCGTCAAGAGCCAGACGTCGCACGCGCTGCGGCACCTCGAGCAGGTCCTGTCCCCGCACTACGACGAGAGGCAGGGGCGATGAACGACACCGAGTGGGCCGCCCGTCTCGAGGCGCTGGCCGGCAGTGAGGACGCGACCACCTTCGACGTGCGCGACGACCTGGCGCGGGGCCGGGCCCGGCTGCTGCGCAACCGGGTCGGGGCCGCCGGCGCCGCGGTTCTCGTGGCCGCGGTCGTGCTGGGGGCCGGGCTGGCGCTGGGCACGGGTGGCAGCGGTCGGGCGGCGCCCGCCCCCGGGCCGGCCGACGGCGACCCGACCACGACGGCCACCTTCCATGAGCCGCAGATCACGCTGAGCCCGTCCGCACGGGCGGCGCCGACGTCCACACCCCGGACGCCGGACGCCCAGGACGCCTGGCTGCGCAAGGAGCTGGACCGCACCTGGAACGGGCCGCAGGACATCCCCTTCAGGGAGTGGCGCAACGGCCTCTTCCACACCGCCCGTTCGGTGCTCGACCCGTCGGGCACCCACCTGAGCTACACCTCGGCCGGCCTCAGCTCCGGCAGCGACCGGCACGGGGTCGGGCTCGGGATCAAGCTCGGCTGGCAGGAGCCGGGCGCGGCGGGGCAGGGGATGGTGCAGGTCGAGGTGACCAGCGAGGGCGGCAGCGACCAGGAGCGCTGCCTGCTGACCGGTGGCTTCGGCTGCTCCCGGACCGCGCACGCCCGCGGGACGACCTTCAAGGTCGGCGACGGGGAGAGGGGCGCGTTCATCGTGCTGTACCGGCAGCCGGACGGGGAGCGGACGGTCGTGCTCGTGGACCCGTTGTTCGGCAACAACTCACGCACGCCGGTGCGCGCGGGCTTCGTGACCAGGCAGGACGTCTACCGCCTGGCGCAGGACGACCGGCTGGACCTGCCGCAGCCCCCGTCGTCGTGACGGCGGTGCGACCGGTCCCGCCGGTCGTCCCAGGGTTCAGCTGTGTGCGTTGCTAATGGAAGATGCTGACGCCACCCGGGCCGACGAGCAGTCCGACGACGATCAGGATGATGCCGAACAGCAGGCTGCCGCGGATGATCGTGACGATCCCCGCGATGACCAGGATGACGGCGATGAGCCAAAGAATGAACATGGTCCCTCCTTCCCGCGATGACAGTTCCCCCGCGCGACCGGTGGCAAACGTTCGCCATCCGCACCGCACTCGAGGGGAGTTGTCAGGGCGACACAATATGGTGGTCGGGTGGTGTACACGAGCGACTACCCGATCCTGCACGTCACCGTCGACATCGTGGTGCTGACCATCCGCGACGACGAGCTCTGTGCCCTCGCGATCCGGCGGGGTGAGCCGCCGTACCAGGGGCAGTGGGCGCTCCCTGGTGGGTTCGTCGAGATCGACGAGGACCTCGAGACCGCCGCGCGCCGCGAGCTGCGCGAGGAGACCTCCGTGAACCCCGGCTCGGTGCGGCTCGAGCAGCTCGCGACGTACGGCGCGCCGGGCCGCGACCCACGGCACCGCACGGTCAGCGTCGCGTGGCTGGCGGTGCTGCCGCACCCGGGCGAGGCGCGCGCCGGCACCGATGCCGCGCACGCCGCCTGGCAGCCGGCCGACCGTCTGCTGGACGAGGGGCGGCTGGCCTTCGACCACCAGCAGATCCTCACCGACGGCGTCGAGCGGGCCCGCGCCAAGCTGGAGTACACCAACATCGCCACCGCGTTCCTGGACCGCGAGTTCACGATCGCCGAGCTGCGCGCGGTCTACGAGGTCGTCTGGGGCCACCCGCTGGACGCCGGCAACTTCCACCGCAAGGTGACCAGGACCGAGGGCTTCGTGGAGCCGACGGGGCGCCGGCAGTCCGTCGGGCGGGGCCGCCCGGCCGAGCTGTTCACCGCCGGCACCGAGGAGAGCCTGCACCCGCCGCTGACCCGGCGGTCGCTGGAGGGCTGAGTCGCTGCCAGATTCCCAGTTCTGTCAGGGGTGTTGCGTCAGTGCACCCGCGACCGCCAGTCGTGCGGGACGCGGCCGGCCGGGCCGGGGGTGGGCTGGTCGGCGGGGTGCGCGGTCGGCGGCGCGAGCTCCGGGCCGGACAGCAGCTCCTCGGTCTCGTAGTCGAAGAACCAGTCCTCGCCGGGCTCGAAGCTCTGCACGTACCGGTGGCCGGTCTCCCGGGCGTGCGCCGTCGCGTGCTGTCCCGGCGAGCTGTCGCAGCAGCCGACGTGACCGCACTGGGCGCACCGGCGCAGGTGCACCCACCAGCCCGGGGGCCGGGCCGCGTCGCAGGTCGCGCAGCCGGTGCCGCTGGGCGGCACCTCCAGGTCGATGCCCTCGCTCATGCTGTCTCTCCGATCTGCGGGCCCTCCAGCGGGAGGCGTACGACGAACGTGGTGCTGCCCGGCTGGGACACCACCTTGAGGTAGCCGCGGTGCTTGTTCACCACGATCCGCCAGGCGATGTCGAGCCCGAGCCCGGTGCCGTGGCCGATCGGCTTGGTGGTGAAGAACGGCTCGAAGATCCGGTCCTTGACGTCGTCGGGGATGCCGGGGCCGGTGTCGCCGACCTTGACGGTGGCGTACTCGTCGTCGCGGTGCGTGGTGAGCGTCAGCGTCCCGGTGTCGCCCATCGCCTGCACGGCGTTGTCGATGAGGTTCGTCCAGACCTGGTTGAGCTCGGCCGGGTACGACGGGACGGCGGGCAGGTCGTCGGCGTAGTTCTTGACCACCGTCACGCCGGGCGGGATCTTGCGGGCCAGCATCACCAGGGTGCTGTCCAGCAGCTCGTGCAGGTCGGCGGTCTGGTGGGGGGATCGGTCCATCTGGGAGTACTGCTTGGCCGCGTCGACCAGCGTCGAGATGCGGGTCGTGGAGTCGGTGATCTCCTTCATCAGCAGCTCGGTGTCGATCGTGTAGTAGAGCCAGTGGATCGCACCGGACAGCGATTCCGGGGGCGCGGCGTTGGCGACCAGGTCCAGCCAGTCGCCGTCGATGCCGGCCGCCACGAACGTCGAGGCGATCTCGAAGCCGTGCCCGACCCCGTGCTCCTCGAGCCAGTCGCCGATCTCGTCCTCGCGGTCCGCGGACTCCAGCGCGGTCAGCTTGGGCGCGTCGGCAACCTTCTGGGCGGACTCGTCCTGGAACTTGATGAGCGTCTGGAGTGCGGCCTCGTCGAGGTGCCCGGCCGCCAGGGCGGCGAGCTTCTCGCGCATCTTCGACACCCGCTGCTGGAGCACGGAGGTGGCTCGCACCGCGGCGGCGGCGGGGTTGTTCAGCTCGTGTGTGAGGCCGGCCGACAGCGAACCGAGCGCGAGCAGCCGCTCCCGCTGGGCGATGTTGCGCTGCCGGGTGGTGAAGCCCTGGAACAGGCCGGCCAGCAGGTGCTGCGCCATCGGGAACCAGTCCCGCATGATGTCGCGCAGCGCCGTGGCGTCGAGCTCGAAGAAGTCCGAGGTCTCGGTGACCCGCACCGACTGGTCGTAGACCTGCGGCACGAGGTCGCCGAGGTAGGCGTACCAGGCCCCGACATACGCGCCCCGCTGCGAGGAGCGGTTGACCTCCACCTCGTCGCCGCCGACGTTGCGGGACATCACCAGCGAGCCGTCGAGCAGCACGTAGAAGCAGGTCGCGTCCTCACCCTCGCGGTAGAGCCAGCCCGGCTCGACCCGGACCACCGCGCCACGCTCGCAGAGGTACTCCAGGCGGTCCTGGGACAGCGACTCGAACAGGAACAGGCTCCGGAGCAGGTCCGGTGTGCACGCGGGAACCGTGGTCATGTGTCAGAGCCTCTCGAGGTAGCGGTGCACGAGCATCACGGCCATCGCCCCCTCGCCGACCGCGGACGCGACCCGTTTCACCGAGTCGGCGCGCACGTCGCCGGCGACGAAGACGCCCGGGATGCTCGTCTCCAGGTGGTACGGGTCCCGGTCGAGCGTCCAGCCGCGGGGCCGTCGCCCGTCCACCAGCAGGTCCGGCCCGGCGAACACGAAGCCGTGCTCGTCCCGCCGCACCGACTCGTGCAGCCAGTCGGTGCGCGGTGCCGCCCCGATGAAGATGAACAACCAGGAGGTGTCCACTGATTCCTTGTCGCCGGTCTCGGCGTCGAGCAGGGTGAGCCCTTCGAGGTGTTCGGTGCCGTGCGCCTCGGCCACCGTGGTGCCGGTGCGCACGTGCACGTTGGGGGTGGCCTCGATCTGGTCGACGAGGTACGACGACATCGAGGTGCGCAGCGTGGAGCCCCGCACCAGCATCGTCACCGTCGCGCTGCGCCGGGCGAAGTGCAGTGCCGCCTGCCCCGCCGAGTTGGCGCCGCCGACGACGTACACGTGCTGGTCGGCGCAGCTCATCGCCTCGGTGAGCGCGGCGCCGTAGAAGACGCCGCGGCCGGTGAGCGCCTCCGCGCCCGGCGCGTCGAGCTGCCGGTAGGCGACGCCGGTGGCGAGGATCGCGGTGTGCGCGGCGATCGTGCCGCCGTCGACGAACCGTACGACGCGGGCGGCGCCGTCCACCTCGACCGAGCTGACGTCGCGGGCGCTGACCACCTCGGCGCCGAACTTCACCGCCTGCCGCCGGGCCCGCTCGGCGAGCTGGGAGCCGGAGATGCCGTCGGGGAAGCCGAGGTAGTTCTCGATGCGCGAGCTCTGGCCGGCCTGCCCGCCGGTGGCGGTCCGCTCGACGAGCACCGTGCGTAGCCCTTCGGACGCGGCGTACACGGCGGCGCCGAGACCGGCCGGTCCGCCGCCGACGACGACCACGTCGTAGAAGTT
>Ga0308176_10000876_pt1 | contig 18873 bp, 1 predicted proteins | sample PhyCR2_3_FD_203890 | JGI IMG/M metagenome (GOLD analysis project Ga0308176, IMG submission 203890) | Soil microbial communities from UC Gill Tract Community Farm, Albany, California, United States - DLSLS.C.R2 | ecosystem: Environmental > Terrestrial > Soil > Agricultural land | place: USA...
GGCCGTGCTCAAGGCCGGGGGGGCCTACGTGCCGCTCGATCCGGCCTATCCGGCCGAGCGGGTGGCGCTGCTGCTCGGAGACACGGCGGCGCCGGTGCTGATCACCGAGAGCGCGCTGACCCCCTCGCTGCCCCCTTATGGCGGCCGGCTCGTCCTCCTCGATGGTCTGGACGAGGGGCCGGAGGGGGAGCTGCCGCGCGGGTTGATCGATCCCGACCAGATCGCCTACACGATCTACACCTCGGGCTCGACGGGGAAGCCGAAGGCGATCCTGATCCGCCATTCGAGCGCCGTGGCGATGATCGCCTGGTCGCTGGCCACCTATCCGGCGGACGTCCTGGGGGGCATGCTCGCCTCGACCTCGGTCTGCTTCGACATCTCGGTCTTCGAGATCTTCGCCCCGCTGGCGGCCGGCGGCACGGTGATCCTGGCCGACGACGCCCTGGCGCTGATCGACCTGCCGGCGGCCGGCGAGGTGCGGCTGATCGACACCGTCCCCTCGGCGATGGCCGAGCTGCTGCGGGCCGGCGCCGTGCCGCCGTCGGCGCGCGTCGTCAACCTGGCCGGCGAGCCGCTGCGGCGCGACCTGGTCGACCGCGTCTTCGCCCTGCCCCACGTCGAGGCGATCCACGACCTCTACGGCCCGTCGGAGGACACCACCTTCTCGACGGTCTCGACGCCCAGGCGGGACGAGACGCGGGAGCCGACGATCGGCCGGCCGCTCACCAACTGCCGGGTCTACGTGCTCGACCCGCGGCTGCGGCCGGTGCCGGCAGGGGTGCCCGGGGAGGTGTGGATCGCCGGTGAGGGGCTCGCCCGCGGCTATCTCAACCGGCCGGAGCTGACGGCGGACCGCTTCCGCCCCGATCCGTTCGCGGCCGGGCCGGGCACCCGCCTCTATCGGGTGGGCGACCTGGCCCGCTGGCTGCCGGACGGCGAGCTGGAGTTCCTCGGCCGCCTCGACCACCAGGTGAAGATCCGCGGCTTCCGCGTCGAGCTGGGGGAGATCGAGGCGGCGCTCGACCTCCACCCCCGGGTGCGCGAGGCGGTGGTCGTCGCCCGCGACGAGGGGACCACCCGCGCCCTGCTCGGCTGCATCGTTCCGGAAGGATCGCCGGAAGGGGAGGAGGACGCGGATCTGATCGAGGAATTGCGGCGCTACCTCGGCGAGCGGCTGCCACCCTACATGGTGCCCGCGGGCTTCGCCGTCCTCCCCGAGCTGCCGCTCACCCCCAACGGCAAGGTCGACCGCAAGGCCCTGGTGGGACTGGGACCGGAGACGCGCGCGGAGAGCGGCGGGTACATGGAGCCGCGCAACCCGATCGAGGAGCTGCTGGTGCCGCTGTGGAGCGAGGTGCTGGGGGTGGAGCGGGTCGGCGTCTTCGACGACTTCTTTGCCCTCGGCGGCCACTCGCTGCTGGGGGTGCAGCTCATCTCGCGGGTGCGCGACCTCTTCGGGATCAAGCTGCCGGTGCGCGCGGTCTTCTCCTCGGCCACCGTGGCCGAGCTGGCGGAGCGGATCGCCGAGGAGATGGCCGCCCAGGCAGGCGATGAGCTGCTCGACCAGGTCTTCGCCGGGGACGCGGTCCCCTCCGGGGAGGCGCATGGCTGAGACGCGGCGGCTCACCGATCTGCCAGCGGACCGGCTCCGCCTCCTCATGGCGCGGCTCCGGCAGAAGGACCAGGTGGCCGCGCCGGGTATCGAGCGGGTGGCGCGCGACGGCGCCCCCCTGCCGCTCTCCTTCGCCCAGCAGCGGCTCTGGTTCCTGGACCGCCTGGAGCCGGGGAGCCCGCTCTACAACATGCCGGCGGCGGTCGAGCTGCGGGGGCGGCTCTACCCCGCGGCGCTGGCGGCGGCGCTGGGCGAGATCGCGCGGCGTCATGAGGCGCTGCGGACCACCTTCCGCGAGGAGGCGGGCGAGCCCGAGCAGATCGTCGCGGAGCCGGCCCGCTTCCCTCTGCCGCTGATCGATCTCCAGGGGCACCCGGAGGAGGCGGCCCTCCTGGGGGACGCCGAGGCGCGCCGGCCGTTCGACCTCGGCCGCGGCCCGCTGCTGCGGGCGGCGCTGCTGCGGCTGGACGCCGGCGAGCACGTGCTGCTGGTGACGATGCACCACATCGTCTCCGACGGCTGGTCCACGGGGGTGCTGGTGCGCGAGCTGGGAGCGCTGTACGCCGCCGCCGTAATGGGCGCGCCCAGCCCGCTGCCGGAGCTGGCGGTCCAATACGCGGACTTCGCCGTCTGGCAGCGGCGCCATCTCTCGGGCGAGCGCCTGGCGGCCGGGCTCGCCTGGTGGCGCGAGCGCCTGGCGGGGCTGCCGCCGGCCCTGGAGCTGCCGGCGGACCACCCGCGGCCGGCCCGGCTCAGCGCGCGGGGCGGGGCCCATGAATTCGCCATTCCGGAGGAGGATCTCGCCGGGCTCGACCGCCTCGCGCGCTCGCGCGGCGCCACCCTGTTCATGACGCTGCTGGCCGGCTTCGCCGCCCTCCTCGGCCGCTATACGGGCAGGGACGACCTGGCGGTGGGGACGCCGGTCGCCGGGCGCGACCGGCGCGAGACGGAGCCCCTGATCGGCCTGCTCGTCAACACGCTGGTGCTGCGGCTGGACGTCGCGGGAGATCCGGAGCTCTCCGCCCTCCTCAAGCGGGCGCGGGAGGCGACCCTGGCGGCCTACGCCCACCAGGAGGTGCCGTTCGAGCGGCTGGTCGAGGAGCTGGCGCCGGAGCGGAGCTCGGGCCGGCCCCCGCTGGCGCAGGTGATGCTCGTGCTGCAGAACGCCCCGTCCAGCCCCCTGGAGCTGCCGGGCCTGGCGATCCGGTCCGCCCCGGTCGAGACGGCGACGGCGAAGCTCGAGCTGACCTGCACGTTCACCGGGACGGAGCGGGGCCTCGCCGGGCGGCTCGAATACAGCCGGGACCTCTTCGAGGGGGCGACCATCGAGCGCCTGGCCGGACATCTCGCCCGCCTGCTGGCCGGCGCCGCCGCGGCGCCGCGCCTCCGCCTCTCGGAGCTGCCGCTGCTGAGCGCGGCCGAGCGCGCGCAGCTCCTCGCCTGGAACCGGGCGGTGCCGGAGGCACGTCCGGAGGCGACGCTGACGGCGCTCTTCGCGGCCCAGGTGGCCCGGGCTCCCGAGGCGCCGGCGGTGACCTTCGCGGGCGAGACCCTCTCCTACTGCGAGCTCGACCGGCGGGCCAACCGTCTGGCGCGGCACCTGCGCCGGCTGGGGGTGGGGCCCGAGGCGCGGGTGGGGATGCTGCTGGAGCGCTCGCTGGAGATGGTGGTGGCGCTGCTGGGCATCCTCAAGGCGGGCGGCGCCTACGTGCCGCTCGACCCGGCGGTGCCGGAGGAGCGGCTGGCCTTCCTCTGCCATGACGCTGGCCTCCAGGCGCTGGTCACCGACGGGCGGGACGGCCTGCCTCCGGTCCCCGCCGTGGTCCGCCTGGGCGCCGAGGCGGAGGAGGACGGCGGGCCCCTGGAGCCGCTCGTCCGGCCGGACCATCTCTGCTACGTGATCTACACCTCGGGCTCGACCGGCCGGCCGAAAGGGGTGCTGGTGCGCCACGGCAGCGTGGCGCGCCTGCTGTCGGCCACTCAAGCGTGGTTTGGCTGCGGCCCCGCCGACGTGTGGACGCTGTTCCACTCCTGCAGCTTCGACTTCTCGGTCTGGGAGCTGTGGGGGGCCCTGGCCTACGGCGGCCGCCTGGTGGTGGTGCCCTACTGGGTGAGCCGCTCGCCGGAGGCGTTCCGGCGGCTGCTGGCCGAGGAGCGGGTGACGGTGCTCAACCAGACCCCCTCGGCCTTCCGCCAGCTCGTCCAGGCCGACGCGGAGGCGGGGGACTCTCTGGCGCTGCGGCTGGTGATCTTCGGCGGCGAGGCGCTGGACTTGGCGGCCCTGCGCCCCTGGTACGAGCGCCATGCGCCGGACGTCCCGCGGCTGGTGAACATGTACGGCATCACCGAGACCACGGTCCACGTCAGCTACCGGCCGCTCGACGCCGCCGACCTCGGATCGCCGCGCAGCCCGATCGGCGTGGCCATCCCCGACCTCGGCCTGCGCCTGCTGGGACCCCGCCTGGAGCTGGTGCCGGTGGGGGTGCCGGGGGAGATCTGCGTCGGCGGCGCCGGGCTGGCCCGCGGCTATCTGGGCCGGCCGGACCTCACCGCGGAGCGCTTCGTGCCCGACCCCTACGCCGAGCGGCCGGGCGAGCGGCTGTACCGCTCCGGCGACCTCGCCCGCCATCGCCCGGACGGCGGGCTGGACTACCTGGGCCGGCGCGACGAGCAGGTCAAGGTGCGCGGGTTTCGCGTCGAGCCGGGCGAGGTCGAGGCGGCCCTGCGGGCCTTGCCCCAGGTGCGCGCGGCCGTGGTGCTGCCGCGGCGGGACCCCTCCGGCGTCGCCCTGGTGGCCTACCTGGAGACGGCGCGCGGGGCGGCCGCGGCCGGCGAGCTGCGGAAGCTGCTGCGGGGCCGCCTGCCCGACTACATGGTGCCGGCGGCCTGGGTCTTCGTGGAGCCGATGCCGCGGACGGTCAACGGCAAGCTCGACCGCCGGGCCCTGGCCGCCCTGCCGCTGGAGCCGGACGAGGGGGAGGCGGCGGGCGCGCCGCGCACGCCGTCCGAGGAGCTGGTGGCGGGGATCTTCGCCGAGGTGCTGGAGCGGGAGCGGGTGGGGCCCGCGGCGGACTTCTTCGCGCTCGGCGGCCATTCGCTGCTGGCCACCCGGGTGGCGTCGCGGGTGCGGGCGGTGCTCGGGGTGGAGCTGCCGGTGCGGGCGGTGTTCGAGGTCCCCACGGTGGAGGCCCTGGCCGCCCGGATCGAGGCCTCCCGGTTCGCGGACGCGATGCCGCCGGAGCCGGTCGTACCGATCTCGCGCCAGGAGCCGCCGCCGCTCTCCTTCGCCCAGCGGCGGCTCTGGTTCCTCGACCGCTTTGAGCCGGGCAGCCCGCTCTACAACATCCCGGCGGCGGTGGCGCTGAAGGGACGGCTCGACCCGGCGGCCCTGGCGGCGGCGCTCGGCGAGGTGGTGCGGCGGCACGAGGCGCTGCGGACGACCTTCCGGGAGGTGGGGGGCGAGCCGGCGCAGGTGATCGCGGAGGGGGCCGGCTTCACCCTGCCGCTGATCGATCTCCAGGGGCGCGCGGAGGCGGCGGGCCGACTGATCGCCGCCGAGGCGCGCCGGCCGTTCGACCTCGGCCGCGGTCCGCTCCTGCGGGCGGCGCTGCTGCGGCTGGGAGCCGAGGAGCACGTGCTGCTGGTGACGATGCACCACATCGTCGGCGACGGCTGGTCGATCGGGGTGCTGGTGCGGGAGCTCGGAGCGCTGTACGCCGCCTTCGGGACGGGGCGGCCCAGCCCGCTGCCGGAGCTGGCGATCCAGTACGCGGACTTCGCCGCCTGGCAGCGCCGGCGCCTGTCGGGCGGTCTCCTGGCCTCGGAGCTCGCCTGGTGGCGCGGCGAGCTCGCCGGGTTGCCGCCGGCGCTGGAGCTGCCGGCGGACCACCCGCGGCCGGCCGTCCCCAGCGGGCGGGGGGCGGTCCACGGCTTCGCGCTGGAAGGCGAGGATCTCGGCCGCCTGGCCCGGCGGCGGGGAGCGACCCGTTTCATGGCGCTGCTGGCCGGCTTCGCGGCGCTCCTGCACCGGTATACGGGAGCGGACGACCTGGCGGTGGGGACGCCGGTCGCGGGCCGCACCCGGCTGGAGACGGAGCCTCTGGTCGGATGCTTCGTCAACACGCTGGTGCTGCGGGCGGACCTGTCGGGGGACCCGGATTTCGGTGCTCTGCTGGGCCGGGTGCGGGAGACGGCGCTGGCCGCCTACGTCCACCAGGAGGTCCCCTTCGAGCGCCTGGTCGAGGAGCTGGTGCCCGAGCGCGACCTCTCCCGCAGCCCGCTGTTCCAGGTGATGGCCGGATGGGACGAGAATCCCGCCGAGCCGCGGCTTCCGGGCCTGCGGATCGAGAGGATGCCGGTCCCCGCCGAGACCGCCAAATTCGACCTCAGCCTGGAGCTCCACCCGGCCGGGGCCGGTCTCCTGGGGAGCTTCGAATACAGCACCGACCTGTTCGAGGCGGCGACCGTCGCCCGCCTGGCGAGCCACTACGCGGCGCTGCTCCGCGCGGCCGTCGAGTCGCCGGGCCGGCGGCTCTCGGACCTCCCCCTGCTCTCCGCCGGGGAGCGCCGGCAGCTCGCCGTGGAGTGGAACGGCGCGCCGGAGGCGGGCGCGCCGGAGCCGGCCGTCGACCGGCTCTTCGCCGCCCAGGCCGCCCGCGCGCCGGAGGCGGTGGCGCTGGTCCTGGCGGGGGGAACGGTGACCTACGGCGAGCTCGACCGGGAGACCGACCGCCTGGCGCGGCGGCTGCGGGCCCTGGGCGTGGGCCCGGAGCGGACGGTGGGGATCCACCTGCCGCCGTCCGCCGCGACGGTGGCCGCCGTGCTCGCCATCTGGAAGGCGGGCGGGGCCTACCTGCCGCTCGACCCCGCCTATCCCGCCGAGCGGCTCGCCTTCCTGCTGGAGGATTCGGGCGCCGCGGCGGTGATCACCACGGGCGAGCTGGCTGGCGCGTTGCCGGCAGGCCGCGCGCGGGTCCTGGCGCTCGACGCCGACTGGGACGAGGCGCCCGGCGCGGCGCCCGCCGGCGCCCTGCCGGAGATCCCGGAGAGCCTCGCCTATGTCCTCTATACCTCGGGCTCGACCGGCCGGCCGAAGGGGGTCGGCGTCGGGCACCGGGCGCTGAGCCGCCACCTCCGCAACGTCCTCGCGGCCTGGGAGCTGACCGCCGCGGACCGGGTGCTGCAGCTCCATTCGCCCAGCTTCGACCCCTGGCTGGAGGAGGCGGTGGCGCCGCTGCTCGCCGGCGCCGCCGTGGTGGTGGCCGGCGCCGGGAGCTGGGAGCCCGCCGGGCTGCTGGAGCGCGCCGCCGCGCTGGGCGTCACGGTGCTCAACCTGCCCACCGTGGTGTGGCGCCAGTGGGTGCGCGAGCCGGCGGCCGACGCGGCGCCGGAGCACCGCGTGCGGCTGGCGACGGTCGGCGGCGAGGCGATGTCCGGCGCGGCGGCGCGGCTCTGGTGGAGCTCGCCGCTGTCGCGCATCCGGCTGCTCAACGCCTACGGCCCCACCGAGGCGGTGATCACGATGGAGCTCCACGAGATCGGCCGCGAGGCGGCCGAGCGGGCGGGCGCGGCCGCCCTGGGGATCGGCCGCCCGGCCGCCGGGCGCAGCGCCTACGTGCTCGACCGCTGGCTGGGCCTGCTGCCCGCGGGCGCCCCCGGCGAGCTCCACCTCGGCGGCCCGGTGCTCGCGCGCGGCTACCTCGGCCGGCCCGAGGCGACCGCCGAGCGCTTCCTCCCCGACCCCTTCGCGGCCGAGTGGGGCGGCCCTCCCGGCGCCCGGCTCTATCGCACCGGCGACCTCGCGCGCCGGCGGCCGGACGGCGTCCTCGAATTCCTCGGCCGCGTCGACCGCCAGATCAAGGTGCGCGGCTTCCGCGTCGAGCCGGAGGAGATCGAGGAGGCGCTCGCCCGCAGCCCCCTGGTGAGCCGGGCGGTGGTGCTGACGCGCCCCGGGGCCGGTGGCGAGGCCCGCCTGGTGGCGGCCGTGGTGCCGGCGCCCGGCGCGGCGCCCACGGCCGCCGCGCTGCGGGAGCACCTCGGCGCCACCCTCCCCGCGTTCATGGTGCCCGCGGCCTTCGTGCCGCTCGCGGACCTGCCGCTGACCCCCAACCGCGCCAAGGTCGACCGCCGGGCCGTCGAGCGGCTGGTGGACGCCGCCTCGCCGCTGCGCGCCGCCGCCTTCCAGCCGCCGCGCACGCCGGTGGAGGAGCTGCTGGCCGGGGTCTGGTCCGATCTGCTCGCGGCGCCCGTGGGCGTCGAGGACGACTTCTTCACGCTGGGCGGCCATTCGCTGCTGGCCGTCCAGCTCGTCTCGCGGCTGCGCGACCTGGTGGGGATCGAGCTGCCGGTGCGCACGGTGTTCGAACGGCCGACCGTCGCCGGGTTGGCCGAGGTTCTGGAGCTGAGGCTCCGCGCGGCGCTGCTGATGGACGCCGCCGGTCAGGGTCATGAGGAGAGCTCGCATGGATGATCGTTCGAAGCTGGTGAAATCGCTCTCCGCGGACGATCTCCGCAGGCTGATGGAGAAGCTGAAGAAGGGGCAGGGGGCGGCGGTGGAGCGCATCGGCCCCGCTCCGCGCGACGGCGCCCCGCCGCCGCTCTCCTTCGCCCAGGAGCGCCTCTGGTTCCTCGACCGCCTGGGCGCCGGCGCCGCGATCTACAACGTGCCCGCGGCCGTGCGCCTGACCGGCCGGCTCGACGCCGAGGCCCTGCGCCGCACCTTCGAGGAGATCGTCCGCCGCCACGAGGCGCTGCGCACCACCTTCGACGCGCGCGACGGCGTCCCCTTCCAGGTGATCGCGGAGGAGCTCGCCGTCCCCCTGCCGGTGGCCGACCTCGCCACCCTGCCGGCGGCGGCGCGCGAGAGCGAGATGCTGCGGCTGGCCACCGAGGAGGCCGGCCGGCCGTTTGACCTCCTGCGCGGGCCGCTGTTCCGCACCTCCCTCTTCCGGCTCGGGGGCGAGGAGCACGTCCTCGCCCTGACCCTCCACCACATCGTCTCCGACGGCTGGTCGGCCGGGGTGCTGATCCGCGAGATGGTGGCGCTCTACGACGCCTTCTGCGCCGGCCGGCCGTCGCCGCTGCCCGCTCTCCCCATCCAGTACGCCGACTACGCGGTCTGGCAGCGCCGGCGCCTGAGCGGCGAGGCGCTGGCGAAGGAGCTCGCCTTCTGGCGCGAGCGGCTGGCCGGCACGCCGCCGCTGGAGCTGCCCACCGACCGTCCGCGGCAGGCGGCCGCGAGCTCCCAGGGCGGCCACCGGCCGGTCGAGGTCGCCGCCGCGGCCGTGCCGAGGGTCAACGCCCTCGCCCGGGAGGCGGAGGGGACGCTGAACATGGTCCTGCTGGCGGCGTTCGAGACCCTGCTCCTGCGCTACAGCGGGCAGGCCGACTTCGCCGTCGGCACGCCGGTGGCCAACCGCAATCGCAGCGAGACGGAGGGGCTGATCGGCTTCTTCGTCAACACCCTCGCCCTGCGCTCCAGCCTCGCCGACGGCCTCACCTTCCACGCCCTGCTGCGGCGGGTCCGGGAGGGGGCGCTCGCCGCCTTCGCGCACGAGGAGATGCCGTTCGACAAGCTGGTCGAGGAGCTGCAGCCGGAGCGCGAGGCGGGGCGCAACCCGCTGTTCCAGGTGGTGCTCACGCTGCAGAACCAGCCGCGGCCGGAGCTCACCATGGGCGGCCTCTCCCTCACCCTGGTCGAGGTCGAGACCGGCACCGCCAAGTTCGACCTCACCTTCTCCTGGAGCGAGGAGAGGGGGCGGCTCCTGGGGAACATCGAATACAACGCCGCGCTGTTCGACGGCGCCACGGCCGAGCGGCTGGGGCGGCATTTCGCCACCCTGCTCGCCGCCGTCGCCGCGGACCCCGGCGCCACCCTCTGGGAGCTCCCCCTGCTCGACGAGGCCGAGCGCCGCCAGACGCTGATCGACTGGAACCGGACGGCCCGGCCCTACCCGGGCGAGACGCCCGTCCACGAGCTCTTCGAGGGCTGGGTGGAGCGCGCGCCGCAGGCGGTCGCCGTCGAGCTCGGCGACGCGCGGCTGACCTACGCCGGGCTCGACGAACGGGCGAACCGGCTCGCCCACCGGCTGCGGCGGCTGGGCGTGGGCCCCGAGGAGCTGGTGGTGCTCGCGATTCCCCGGTCGCTCGAGATGATCGAGGGGATGATGGGCATCCTCAAGGCCGGCGGCGCCTATCTGCCGCTCGACCCCACGCAGCCGCGGGACCGTCTGGCCTTCCTGGTCGAGGAGTCGCGGCCGGCGGCGGTGGTCACCCTGGAGGAGCACCTCGCCGCCCTGCCCGATTTCGGCGCGCGGGCGGTCTGCCTCGACCGCGACCGCGAGAGTCTGGCGGGCGAGCCCGCGGAGAGCCCGCGCAGCGGCGTCACCGCCGACAACCTGGTCTACGTGCTCTACACCTCGGGCTCGACCGGGCGCCCCAAGGCGGTGGCGGTCCCCCACCGCGGCCTGGTGCGGCTGGTGGCCGGCGCCGACTACGCCCGCCTCGACGCCGGCGAGACCTTCTTCCAGTTCGCGCCGCTCTCCTTCGACCCCTCGACGCTGGAGATCTTCGGCGCGCTCGCCAACGGCGGCCGGCTGGCCGTGGCCCCCACCGGCCCCTTCTCGCTGGCGGAGCTCGGCCGCGTCATCCGCCGCCACGGGGTGACCACCCTCTGGCTGACCTCGGGGCTGTTCCACCAGATGATCGAGGAGGGGCTCGACGATCTGCGCGGCGTGCGCCAGCTCCTCTCCGGCGGCGACGTGCTCTCGCCGCCGCACATCCGGCGGGCGCTGGAGGCGCTGCCCGGGGTCGAGCTGATCGACGGCTACGGCCCCACCGAGAACTCCTGCTTCACCACCTGCTACCGGGTCGACCGGGACGATCCGCCGGGCGCCTACGTGCCGATCGGCAAGCCGATGGCCAACACCACGGTCTACATCCTCGACCGCGAGATGCGGCCGGTGCCGGTGGGCGTCCCCGGCGAGCTGCTCACCGGCGGCGACGGCCTCGCCCGTGGCTACCGCGGCCGGCCGGAGCTGACCGCGGAGCGCTTCGTGCCCAGCCCGTTCGCCGGCGAGCTCGACCCCGCCGGCGCCCGCCTCTACCGCACGGGGGACCTCGCCCGCTGGCGGCCGGACGGCAACGTCGAGTTCCTCGGCCGCATGGACAACCAGGTGAAGATCCGCGGCTACCGCATCGAGCCGGGCGAGGTGGAGACGGTGCTTGCCGGACATCCGGCGCTCGCCGAGTGCGCCGTGGTGGTGCGGCGGGAGGAGTCGGGCGAGAAGCGGCTGGTCGCCTTCTACGTCCCCTCCGCCCCCGTCACCCCGGCGGAGCTCAAGGGGCACCTGGGGGCCAGCCTGCCGGCCTACATGATCCCGTCCGCCTTCCTGGAGATGACCGAGCTGCCGCTGACCGTCAGCGGCAAGGTGGACCGCCGCGCCCTGTCGCGCCTGGAGGCGCCGTCCGGCGACGGTCCGACCGATCTCTACGTCGAGCCCCGGACCGACGTCGAGCGCCAGATCGCCGAGATCTGGGGCGACCTGCTGGGCCGGGAGCGGATCGGCCTCCACGACAGCTTCTTCGACCTCGGCGGCCACTCGCTGCTCGCCACCCGCGTGCTGTCGCGCCTGCGCGAGACGCTGCGCGCCGACCTCTCGCTGGCGGTGCTGTTCGAGCGGCCGACCCTCGCCAGCCTCGCCGAGGCGGTCGAGGAGGCGCTGGGGGCCGGGGACGGCGAAGCCGTCAGCCCGGTCTCCGCTCCGCCGCTGCTGACGGATGAGGAGCGTGGGCAGCTCATGGCCTGGCGCCGTTCCCCCGGCGCCTGGGCCCTCCCCGGCACGGCGCACGGTCTGTTCGAGGAGGCCGCGCGGCTGCGGCCGGAGGTGGTGGCCCTGGTGGCGGAGGGACAGAGCCTGAGCTACGGCGAGCTGGCGCGCCGCTCCGGGTCCCTGGCCCGCTCGCTGCGGCGGCTGGGGGTGGGGCCCGAGACCCGGGTGGGCCTGAGCGCCGAGCGTTCCCTGGACCTGGTGGTGGGCATCCTCGGGGTGCTGCGCGCCGGCGGTGCGCTGGTGCCCCTGGACCCGGCCCATCCGCAGGAGCGGCTGGCGCTGCTTCTGGAAGACTCCAGGCCGGTGGTGGTGGTGGCCCAGGAGAAGACGGCGGCGAAGCTGCCGGCCGGTGGTCCGCCGGTGGTCCTGCTGGAAGGGGTGGAGGATGGGGAGTGGGGCGGCGTGGAGGTGCCGGAGCAGGCGCTGGCCTACGTGATCTACACCTCGGGCTCGACCGGCCGTCCCAAGGGGGTCGGGGTCACCCACGCCAACATCGTCCCGATGCTGCGCTGGAGCGTCGAGACCTTCGGCTTCAAGCCCGGCGCGCGGGTGCTCCAGAGCCTCTCTTATGCTTTCGACTTCGGCCTGTGGGAGATCCTGACGGCGGTCGTCTCGGGGGCGGCGCTGCACATCCCGCCGGTGGCGGAGACCGGCGACGCCGAGGCCTTCGCGCGGCGGGCCGCCGCGGAGGGGATCGACGTCGTCCATGCCACGCCGTCGTTCTTCCGGGCGGTGGCGGAGACGGGGGCCCGGCTGGAGGGCTTGCGGGTGCTGCACCTGGGCGGCGAGGCGCTGAGCCGGACCGGGGTGGAGCGGCTGGCCGCGGCGGTCGGGACGGGGTGCACGCTCTACAACGGCTACGGCCCCACGGAGACGACGGTCAACAGCCTGCTGTTCGAGATCGGCCGGCCGGGAAACCTGCGCGGGGGCGAGCGGACGCCGATCGGCCGCCCGTCGGCGGAGAACGCGGTCTACGTGGTCGATCCTCTCGGCTCACAGGTGCGGGTGGGGGTCTCCGGCGAGCTGTGGGTGGGGGGGCCGGGGGTGGCACGCGGATACCTGGGGCGGCCGGAGCTGACGGCGGAGAGATTCATCCCGGACGGCTTCGGGGACGCGGCCGGCGGCCGCCTGTACCGGACGGGGGACCTGGTGCGCTGGCTGGCGGACGGCGCCGTGGAGTTCCTGGGCCGGGTCGACCACCAGGTGAAGATCCGCGGCTTCCGCATCGAGCCGGAGGAGATCGAGGCCGCGTTGCGCCAGCACCCCCGGGTGCGCGAGGCGGTGGTGGTGCCCTGGGAGCGCCCGGGCGGCGCCGTGCTGGTGGCCTACGTGGCCGCCGGCGAGGCGGGGCTTGAGGCCGCCGAGCTGCGCGACTTCCTGCGCGAGCGCCTGCCGGCGGCGCTGGTGCCGTCGACCTTCGTGCGCCTGGACGAGCTGCCGCTCACCCCCACGGGCAAGGTGGACCGCCGGGGCCTGCCGGCGCCCGACTTCTACGCGGACGACGAGCGGGAGGCCCCCCGGACGCCGGCCGAGGAGGCCCTGACGCGGATCTTCCAGGAGGTCCTGGGGATCTCCGCGGTGGGGCGGACCGACTCCTTCTTCGACCTCGGCGGCCACTCGCTGCTGGCCACGCGGGTGGTCTCGCGGGTGCGCAAGGAGCTGGGGATGGACCTGCCGATGCGGGTCCTGTTCGAGGCGCCCAGCGTGGCGGGGCTGGCGGAGCGGCTCGCGGGGCTCGGCACGGCGCCTGGTCCTGCCGCCGAGCCGGTGGCGCGGGAGGGCGGGCTGCCCCTGTCGTTCGCCCAGGAGCGGCTCTGGTTCCTTGAGCAGCTCCAGCCCGGCACCTCCGCCTACAACGTTCCCTTGCCCGTGCACCTGCGCGGCTCTCTCAGCCCCGCCGCCCTGGGCGTAGCGTTGCGCGAGATCGTCCGCCGCCACCAGGTGCTGCGCGTCACCTTCGGCGAGCTGGACGGCCAGCCGGCGCAGTGGGTCTCGCCGGAGACGGCCCTGCCCCTCCCGCTGGTGGACCTCGCGGCGCTGCCGGAGGCGCGCCGCGAGCCGGAGCGCCGGCGGCTGGCCGTCGAGGAGGGGCAGCGCCCCTTCGACCTCGCGCGCGGTCCGGTGGCGCGCGCCCTGCTGTTCCGGCTCGGCCCGCAGGACCATGTGATCATCCTCACCCTCCACCACATCGCCGCGGACGGCTGGTCGCTGGGGATCCTCATCCGCGAGCTCCTCCCTCTCTACCAGGCGGCGCTCGCCGGGGGCCTCTCGCCGCTCCCCGAGCTCCCCTGCCAGTATTTCGACTTCGCCCGCTGGCAGCGCGACCTGCTCCAGGGGAAGACCCTGGAAGGTCTGCTCGCCTATTGGCGGCAGGCGCTCGCCGGGTTGCCGGAGGTCCTGGAGCTCCCCACGGACCGGCCCCGCCCGCCGGTGCGCAGCTTCCAGGGCCGCTCGTTCCCCTTCGCCTTCGGCGCGGAGGTGACGCGCGCCCTCAAGGGCGCCGCCCGCGAGTCGCGGACCACCCTCTTCATGACCCTGCTCGCCGGCCTCGGCGCCCTGCTCGCCCGCTACAGCCGGCAGACCGATCTCGCGGTCGGCTCGCCGATCGCGGGCCGCAACCGCGCTGAGCACGAGGGGCTGATCGGGTTCTTCGTCAACACGCTCGTGCTGCGCACACAAGTCCCGGGGGGCCTCACCTTCCATGAGCTGCTGGGGCAGGTGCGCAAGGTGACGCTGGGCGCCTACGAGCACCAGGAGCTCCCGTTCGAGCGGATCGTCGCCGAGCTGAGCCCCGAGCGGAGCCTCGCCCACTCGCCGCTCTTCCAGGTCTCCCTGGCGCTGCAGAACAACGAGAGGCCGACGCTCGCCTTCCCCGGCCTGACGCTCGAGCCCCTGGATCCCGGCATCGTCACCGCCAAGTTCGACCTCAGCCTCGCCCTGGGGGAAGAGGGGGACCGGCTCGCCGGCATGGCCGAGCTCGCCGTCGACCTGTTCGACGAGCCGACGGTGCGGCGGCTGGTCGAGCACCTGGAGGTACTGCTGGCGGCCGCCACCGCGGCGCCGCGGACCCCGCTCATGGAGCTGCCGCTGCTCAGCGCGGCCGAGAGCCGCCAGATCCTCGAGCGGAGCGCCGTCGCGGCGCTGCCGCCAAGGATCGCGGAGACCCTCGACGGCCTCCTCGGCCCCGACACCGGCCGGGAGGATCTCCGGCTCTACATCCTCGACCCGTCGCTGCGGCTCACCCCACTCGGCGTGCCGGGCGAGGTCTACATCGGCGGCCCCGGAATCGGTCGCCTGGCCTTGGACCGGCCGGAGCTCGCAGCAGCGAGGCTCGCGCCGGACCCGTTCGCCAGCGATCCCGGCGGGCGCCTCTACCGGACCGGGGAGCTGGCTCGGTATCGCATGAACGGCGGGGAGGACGGCGAGATCGAGCTCGTCGAGCGTCCGGCCCCGGTGGCGCCCGCGGCCGCGCTACCGAAGCGGTACGTGGCTCCGCGAACGCCGGTCGAGGAGGCGCTCGCGGCCATCTGGCAGGAGATGCTGGGGGTGAGCCGGGTGGGCCGCGAGGACGACTTCTTCGATCTGGGCGGCCACTCGCTGCTCGTCACCCGGGTCGCCTCCCGGGTGCGCGCCGAGCTCGGCGCCACCCTCTCCGTGCCCCAGATGTTCGAGGCGTCCACCCTGGCGGCGCTCGCCGCGGCGGTCGAGGCGGCGGGGGGAGCGGTCGCGACGGCCCCGGCCGGGGAGGCCGGCGTGACCCGCCGGCCGCCGGGGGACCACGACCTGCCGCTCTCCTTCTCGCAGGAGCGCCTCTGGTTCCTCGACCGGCTCGACCCCGGAGCGCCGTTCTTCAACATCGCGGTCACGATGCGGCTCTCCGGCCGCCTCGACCTCCCCGCGCTCGCCGCCTCCTTCGACGAGCTGATGCGCCGGCACGAGGCGCTGCGCACTGTCTTCATCACCGTCGAGGGGCAGCCGCGCCAGCGGGTGCTGCCCTTCACTCCCCAGGTGATGCCGCTGATCGACCTCTCGGCCCTCCCCCCCGCGCCGCGCGGCGGGGAGGCGGAGCGCGTCGTCCAGCACTATGCCGACTGGCGGTTCGACCTCACGCGCGGGCCGCTGCTGGTGGCCGCCCTGCTGCGGCTGGAGCCGGAGGTCCACCACTGCGCGGCGGTGTTCCATCACATCGCCTCCGACGGCTGGTCGATCGGCATCTTCTGCCAGGAGATCGCGGCCCTCTACCCGGCCTTCCTGGAGGGGCGCCCGTCGCCGCTGCCCGAGCTGCCGGTGCAGTATCCCGACTACGCGCTCTGGCAGCGGCGGGCGATCGCCGGCACCCTGGAGCGGGAGGTCGCCTACTGGCTGGAGCGGCTGAGCGGCGAGATCGCCCCCCTCGAGCTGCCGATCGACCGTCCGCGCCCCGCCGTTCAGTCCTATCGCGGCGGGAGACTGACGATGGACCTGCCGCCGGCGCTCGGGGTCCGCCTCAACGAGCTGTCGCGCCGTGAGGGGGCCACCCTGTTCATGACCCTCCTCGCCGCCGCCAAGGTCCTGTTCCACCGCTGGAGCGGCCAGGACGACATCCTGGTGGGCGCGCCGATCGCCGGCCGCCGCATGGTGGAGACCGAGGGGCTGATCGGCTTCTTCCTCAACACCCTGGTGCTGCGCACCGACCTCTCCGGCGACCCGTCCTTCCGCGAGCTGCTGGAGCGCGTCCGCGCCGTCACCCTGGGGGCCTACAGCCACCAGGATGTCCCCTTCGAGGCCCTGCTCGCCCGCCTGCCGCAGCAGCGCGATCCGTCGCGGACGCCGCTGTTCCAGGTGATGTTCAACATGCTGAACCTGCCGGAGACCGGCGCGGTCCCGCTGCCAGGGCTGACCCTGGAGCCGATCGCGGTCCCCGAGCTCCCCTCGAAGTTCGACCTCACCTTCTACGTCACCGAGCTCCCGGACCACGGGCTCTTCATCCATCTGATCTACAACGCCGACCTCTTCGCCGGCGAACGGATGGAGGATCTGCTCGCCCAGCTCACCCTCGTCCTCGAGCAGGCCGCCGCCGACCCGGAGGCACCGGTCGAGGCCCTGTCGTTGGTCACCCCCGCGGCGCGGGCCGTGCTGCCCGATCCGGCGGCGCCGCTCGACGGCGCCTGGGTGGGGGCCATCCACGACCTCTTCTCGGCGCGGGCGCGCGCCGCCCCGGAGCGGCCGGCGATCTCCGACCGCGAGGGGACGTGGAGCTACGGCGAGCTCGAGACGGCGAGCAACCGTCTCGCCCACCGGCTCCTCGACGCGGGCGTGCGCCAGGGGGACCGGGTGGCGGTCTGGGCCCACCGCAGCGCGCCGGTCGCCACGGCCGTGCTGGGCGCGCTCAAGGCCGGCGCGGCGTTCACCATGCTCGATCCGGCCTATCCGCCGGCCCGGCTGGTGGAGATCCTGTGCATCGCCGCCCCACGCGCCCTCGTCCGGCTGGAGGCGGGCGGGCCGCTGCCGGACGGGGTGGACGTCTGGCTGATCGAGGCCGGCTGCGTCCGGATCGACCTGCCGCGCGGCGGCGCCGCGCCGGTGCTCGAGCGCCTGGCGGGCCTCCCCGGCGAGCCGCCGGCGGTCGCCACCGGACCGGACGACGTGGCGGTGCTCGGCTTCACCTCCGGCTCCACCGGCACGCCGAAGGGGATCGCCGGCCGGCACGGGCCGCTGACCCACTTTCTCCCCTGGCAGTGCGAGCGCTTCGGCCTGACGGCCGAGGACCGCTTCAGCCTGCTCTCCGGGCTGGCGCACGACCCCTTGCAGCGCGACCTCTTCACGCCGCTCTATCTGGGCGCCACGATCGTCGTCCCCGACCCCGAGGACGTCGGGGTCTCCGGCCGCCTCGCCGCCTGGGTGGCGCGCGAGGGGGTGACGGTCGCCCACCTCACGCCGGCGATGGGACAGATCCTCACCGAGCGCGCGAGCGGCGGCGCCGCCGTCGAGGCGCCCAGCCTGCGGCTCGTGCTGCTGGTGGGCGACGCCCTCACCCGGCTCGACGTGGCGCGCATCCGGCGCCTGGCGCCGCGGGTGACCTGCGTCAACCTCTACGGCTCGACCGAGACCCAGCGCGCCGTCGCCTACCACGTCTGCGCGGAGACCGGCGAGGACGCCAAGCAGGTGCTCCCCCTCGGGGCCGGCATGCGCGACGCGCAGCTCCTGGTGATCAACCGCGCCGGCCGGCTCGCCGGCATCGGCGAGGTCGGCGAGATCGCCGTGCGCAGCCCCCACCTGGCCCAGGGGTACCTGGGCGACCCGGCGCTCACCGCCGACAAGTTCCGGACCAACCCGTTCACCGGTCTGGACGGCGACCGGATCTACCGCACCGGCGACCTCGGCCGCTATCTGCCGGACGGCGAGGTGACCTTCGCCGGCCGCGCCGACCAGCAGGTGAAGATCCGCGGCTTCCGCATCGAGCCGGCGGAGATCGAGGCGCGCCTCGCCGCCCTGCCCGGCGTGCGCGAGGCGGTGGTGGTGGCGCGCGAGGACCGCGGTGAGAAGCGGCTGGTGGCCTACATCGTCGCCGAGGGGGCGGCGGTCTCGCCCGCCTTCCTGCGCCAGGCCCTGCGCGACCGCCTGCCGGCCTACATGGTGCCGTCGGCGTTCGTCCTTCTCGAGCGGCTGCCGATCACCCCCAACGGCAAGGTGGACCGCCGGGCCCTCCCCGCGCCGGTGGCGGCGGCGGAGGCGTCCGTCCAGGCGGCGCCGGAGGGCGCCATCGAGGAGCGGATCGCCGCCGTCTGGCGCGAGGTGCTGGGGGTCGAGCGGGTCGGCGTCACCGACAACTTCTTCGACGTCGGCGGCCACTCGCTGCTGCTGGTGCGCCTGCACAGCCGCCTCCAGGAGGAGCTCGGCCGCGAGATCTCCCTGCTGGAGCTGTTCAACCACCCCAGCATCCGCTCCCAGGCCGATCACCTGGGCGGCGGCCGCGCGCCGGCGGTGCCCGCGGCGCGGCCGGCGCGGCAGCCGGAGCCGGAGGAGACGGCCGGGGCCGAGGGGGCCGCCGGCGGCATCGCCATCGTCGGCATGGCCGGCCGCTTCCCGAAGGCCCGGGACCTGGAGGCCTTCTGGCGCAACCTGCGCGACGGAGTGGAGGCGATCTCCTTCTTCTCGGACGAGGAGGTGGCGGCCTCGGGCATCCCGCCGGAGGCGATCGCCCACCCCAAGCTGGTCAAGGCGCGCGGCGTGCTGGAGGACGAGGCGATGTTCGACGCCGACTTCTTCGACATCTCGCCGCGCCAGGCGGAGCTGATGGACCCGCAGCTCCGGCATTTCCTCGAGTGCTCCTGGGAGGCCCTGGAGAGCGCCGGCTACGATCCCGCCCGCTTCCCCGGGCAGATCGGCGTCTACGGCGGCTCGACGCTGTCGAGCTACTTCCTCCGCAACCTCCTCTCGAACCAGGACATG
>Ga0308176_10000879_pt1 | contig 18852 bp, 15 predicted proteins | sample PhyCR2_3_FD_203890 | JGI IMG/M metagenome (GOLD analysis project Ga0308176, IMG submission 203890) | Soil microbial communities from UC Gill Tract Community Farm, Albany, California, United States - DLSLS.C.R2 | ecosystem: Environmental > Terrestrial > Soil > Agricultural land | place: USA...
CCGGACGGCTCGACGTCGAACACGAACAACGGCTGGAACCACGACTCCCAGTTCGTGATCCGTCTGCCCGCCCGGTGGAACGGCAAGCTCGTCGTCAGCGGCGCCCCGGGCACCCGGCGCCAGTACGCCAACGACTTCATCATCGGCGACTGGGTGCTGGCGAAGGGCTACGCGTTCGCCAGCACCGACAAGGGCAACGACGGCGCCACGTTCTACCGGGACGGCTCCTCACCTGGCGGCTCGATCCGGGAGTGGAACCGCCGGGTCACCCAGCTCACGCGGGCCACCAAGCAGGTCGCGGCCCAGCGCTACGGGCACGCGCCCCGGCGGACGTACATGTTCGGCATCTCCAACGGCGGCTACCTGACGCGCTGGCAGCTCGAGAACCACCCGCGGCTCTACGACGGCGGCCTCGACTGGGAGGGCACGCTGTTCCGCGCCGCCGGTCCGAACCTGCTGACCTACCTGCCGTCCGCGCTCAAGCACTACCCGGCGTACGCCGCGACGGGGGACCAGGCCGCGCACGACGCGATGATCCGCGCCGGGTTCGCGAAGGGCTCGGAGTTCCTGTGGCCCTACCACTACGCGTACTACTGGGACCTCACCCAGCGGATCTACCGCGAGGAGCTCGACCCGACCTACGACGGTGCGCTGGACGCGGGTGTGCCGTTCTGCCGGAGCGGGACGCCGGGCTGCGACGCCGACTACGACTACGCGTCCCGCCCGAAGGCCGTGAAGGACGCCGTCCGGTCGGTGCAGCTGACCGGCCGGATCGGCAAGCCGCTGATCACCGTGCACGGCACGCTCGACGCGCTGCTGCCGATCCGCACCGACTCGAACGTCTACGACCGGCTGGTCGACCGGGCCGGCCAGGGCCGCAGGCACCGCTACTACCGGATCCAGGACGGCACGCACGTCGACGGGCTGTACACGACGTACCCCGACAAGCTCCGGCCGCTGCTGCCCTGCGCCCGCACGGCGTTCACCGACCTCACCCGCTGGGTCGAGCGGGGCCACAAGCCCCCGCGTGACGGGTTCTACCGCCGGCCCACGAGCGGCGACCTGCTGAACACCTGCCGGCTCTGACCCCCCGCCCGCCCGGCTGTCAAGAGGTCGCACCCCAGTTCGGGTAGTCCGTGACGAAGTGGCTGATTTCCGGGCAGGAAAGCAGCCACTTCGTCACGGACTACCCCGAAAAGTGGTCAAGAGCGGGTGGTTAGAGCGGGATGTTCCCGTGGGCCCCGCGTCGCACGAGCCCGGCCTCGGCGATCGCCTTCGCGAGCGCGGTGCGGGTGGCGGCCGGGTCGACGACCTCGTCGACGACGCCGATCTCGACGGCCTTGTCGACGCCGCCGGCGATCCGCTCGTGCTCGGCGGCCAGCTCGGCCTCGACCTGCGGGCGGATGTCGGGGGCGACGTCGAGGAGCTTGCGGCGGTGCAGGATCCGGATCGCGGCGACCGCGCCCATCACGGCCACCTCGGCGCCCGGCCACGCGAACACCTTGGTGGCGCCGAGCGAGCGGGAGTTCATCGCGATGTACGCGCCGCCGTAGGTCTTGCGCGTCACCAGCGTGACCCGCGGGACGACGGCCTCGCCGAACGCGTGCAGCAGCTTGGCGCCCCGGCGTACGACGCCGTCCCACTCCTGTCCCACGCCGGGGAGGTAGCCGGGCACGTCGACGACGACCACGAGCGGCACCCCGAAGGCGTCGCACATGCGCACGAAGCGGGAGGCCTTCTCCGCCGACAGCGAGTCCAGGCAGCCGCCCAGACGCAGCGGGTTGTTCGCGATGACGCCGACCGTGCGGCCGCCGAACCGGCCCAGCGTCGTCACGATGTTCGGGGCCCACTTCGCGTGCAGCTCCTGGGCCGTGCCCTCGTCGAGGATCGCCTCGACGAGCGGGTGCACGTCGTACGCCCGCTTCTTGGACTCGGGGAGCATCTGCGCGAGGTCTCGGTCCTCGACGGCACCGGCGTCGATGGTGCTCGGGGCGCCGAGCAGGGTGGCGACGCGACGCGCCCGCGCGATCGCCTCCTGCTCGGACTCGGTGAGGATGTGCACGACGCCGGAGCGCCGGCCGTGCGGCTCCGGACCGCCGAGGCGCAGCATGTCGACGTCCTCGCCGGTCACCGAGCGGACCACGTCCGGGCCGGTCACGAAGATCCGGCCCTCGGGGCCGAGGATCACGATGTCGGTGAGCGCGGGACCGTACGCCGCACCGCCGGCCGCCGGACCGAGCACGACGGAGACCTGCGGGATCTTGCCGGACGCCTGGGTCATCGCGTGGAAGATCTCGCCGACCGCGTGCAGCGACAGCACGCCCTCGGCGAGCCGGGCACCCCCCGAGTGCCACAGCCCGACCACCGGCGCCTGGTCGGCGAGCGCGCGCTCGTAGGCGTGCACGACGACCTTGCAGCCCACCTCGCCCATCGCGCCGCCCATGACGGTCGCGTCCGAGCAGAACGCCACCACGTGCGTGCCGTCCACCTTGCCGACGGCGGCCAGCATGCCGCTGCCGTCGTCAGGGGTGATCAGCTCCAGGGTGCCCTCGTCGAAGAACGCCGCGAGCCGGAAGTTCGGGTTGCGGGGATCCTCCTCGCGGGGGAGCTTGCCGGGCTTCACGACGGGTGCGGGGGGTGCCTGGGTCATGCGGCGGTGCTCCTCGGGGTCGGCGTCGAGCGGAGGGTGGATCAGGCGCTGCGGAAGGCGATGGCGACGTTGTGCCCGCCGAAGCCGAAGGAGTTGTTGAGCGCCGCGAGGTCGCCCTCGGGCAGGGTGCGCTTCTCGACCGCGATGTCGAGGCCCACGTCCTCGGGGTCCTCGAGGTTGATCGTCGGCGGCACGACCCGGTCCCGGAGCGCCAGCACGACCGCGATCGACTCGAGAGCGCCGGCCGCACCGAGCAGGTGCCCGGTCATCGACTTGGTCGAGGTGAGCACCAGGTGCTCGGCGGCCTCGTCGCCCAGCGCGTTGCGGATCGCCAGCGCCTCGGCCAGGTCGCCCTGCGGCGTCGAGGTGGCGTGCGCGTTGATGTGCGCGATCTCAGAGGCCTCGATCCCGGACTCGCGCAGCGCCATCTTCATGGCCCGGGTGGCACCCAGGCCGCCCGGGTCGGGCTGGGCGATGTCGTGCGAGTCGGCGGTGATGCCGGCGCCGGCGGCCTCGGCGTACACCTTCGCGCCGCGCGCCGTGGCGTGCTCCTCGGACTCGAGCACCAGCACGGCCGCGCCCTCGCCGAGCACGAAGCCGTCCCGGCCCTTGTCCCAGGGGCGCGACGCACGCTCGGGCTCGTCGTTGCGCTTCGAGAGCGCCATCATCTGGCCGAACGCGGCCATCGGCAGCGGGTGCACGGCGGCCTCGGTGCCGCCGACGACGACGACGTCGGCCCGGCCGAGCCGGATCATGTCGATGCCGAGGGCGATCGCCTCGTTGCCGGACGCGCAGGCCGAGACCGGCGTGTGCACGCCCGCCTTGGCGCCGATCGCCAGGCCGATGTTCGCGGCGGGGGAGTTCGGCATCAGCATCGGGATCGCCAGCGGCGACACCCGGCGCGGGCCCTTCTCCTTGAGCGCGTCGTAGTTGGACAGCAGCGTCTGCACGCCGCCGATGCCGGACGCCATCGCGACGCCGAGCCGCTCCTGGTCCATCTCGGCGTCGGCGAGGCCGCAGTCGGCCCACGCCTCGAGTGCGGCGACGAGCGCGAGCTGGCCGGACCGGTCGAGCCGGCGGGCCTTGACGCGCTCGAGCACGTCCGTGGGGTCGACGGCCACCTCGGCCGCGATCTGGGTGCTGAGCTGGTCGGCCCAGTCGTGCTTGATCGGGCGGACACCGGACTGTCCCGCGAGCAGGGCGGCCCAGGTCGTGGGCACGTCCCCGCCGACGGGGGAGGTCGTGCCGAGTCCGGTCACGACGACGCGTGTGGCGCTCATTGGTCAGTTCACCTCAAGGTCTGCTGGGTCTGTGCGGGGGGACGTGCCGCCGGCCCCGGTGCTCCGGCGCCGGCGGCACGTCGTACGACGGTGGGCTCAGCCGTTCTGGGCGCGCTCGATGAAGGCGACGGCGTCCCCGACGGTCTTGAGGTTCTTGACCTCGTCGTCGGGGATCTTCACGTCGAACTTCTCCTCGGCGGCCACGACGACCTCGACCATGGACAGCGAGTCGACGTCGAGGTCGTCGACGAACGACTTGTCGAGCTGGACGTCGTCGGCGGGAATGCCGGCCACCTCGTTGACGATGTCGGCGAGGTCGGCGCGGATCTCCTCAGTGGTTGCCATGGGGTGGAACTCCTTCGTTGGTTGAGGCTGTTGCGGTGGTGGGTGGTGCTTCGTGCACCGGCCGCGTCGACGACCGGGGAACGGGGGTCAGGGGACCGTGACGACCTGCGCGGCGTAGGCGAGCCCCGCGCCGAAGGCGATCAGCAGGGCGACGTCGCCGCTCTTGGCCTCGCCCTCCTCGATCATCCGGCCGAGGGCGAGCGGGATGGAGGCCGCCGAGGTGTTGCCCTGCTCGGCGATGTCGCGGGCGATCTTCACGGTCGCCGGCAGCTTCATCGAGCGGGCCATCGCGTCGATGATCCGCATGTTCGCCTGGTGCGGGACGAACACGTCCAGGTCGTCGGCGGTGATGCCGGCCCGGTCCAGCGCCTGGGCGGCGACCTTGGCCATCTCGAAGGAGGCCCACCGGAAGACCGCGGCGCCCTGCATCACCAGGTGCGGCATCGCCGGCTTGTCCTGGGTCATCACGTCGCGCCAGTCCTCGGTCTGGCGGATCAGGTCGAACTGCTCACCGTCGGAGCCCCAGACGACCGGGCCGATGCCCACCTCGTCGGAGGGACCGACCACCGCGGCGCCCGCGCCGTCGGCGAAGATGAACGCGGTGCCGCGGTCGTTGAGGCTCGTGATGTCGGTGAGCCGCTCGACGCCGATCACCAGCACGTGCTTGGCGCTGCCGCCGCGGACCATGTCCGAGCCGAGCGCGAGCCCGTGGCAGAAGCCGGCGCAAGCCGCGGAGATGTCGAAGGCGGGCGACTTGTCGGTGCCGAGCTCGTGGGCGATCGCGGTCGCGATGGCCGGGGTCTGCAGCATGTGCGAGACCGTGGCCACGATGACGCAGTCGACCTGAGCGGCCTCGATGCCGGCCTGCTCCAGCGCCTGGCGGGACGCGGCGACCGACATCATCTGGATGCTCTCGTCGGGCCCGGCGAAGCGCCGCTCCTTGATGCCGGAGCGCTGCTGGATCCACTCGTCGCTGGAGTCGATGGCCTCGACGATCTCGGCGTTGGGAACCACCCGCGAGGGACGGTAGGTGCCGATGCCCAGGATCCTCGCCTCCCGGGCGCCGGCGGACGGCTTGAGTGTGGCGGTCATGCGCTCACCCCTTCCGGGTGCAGGCGGATCAGCGGCTGGCCGGGGGAGACGATGTCGCCGTCCTCGACGAGCCACTCCACGATCGTGCCACCGTACGGCGCGGTCACGGCGAACTCGTCCTGCCGGCTCTGCACGGCACCGATCCGCGCGTCGGGCGCGATGGTGACGCCCTCGGGCAGGTCAGCGGTCTGGTGGAACGTGCCCTTGGTCGGGGCGACCAGCATCCGCCAGGTCGGGTTGGTGTCCAGCACCGAGGCGCCACCGTGCTTCTGGATGAACTGCCGGGCCTCGTCGAGCTGGTCCGGGGTCTTCAGCGCGAAGGTCTCGACGCCCTTCATGGCCCGGCGGGCAATGCCGGTGAGGGTGCCGGCCGGCGGCATCTCCAGCATCCCGGTGACCCCGAGGTCGAGCAGCGTCTCCATGCACAGGTCCCAGCGGACCGGGGAGCTGATCTGGTTGACGATCCGCTTGAGCACCTCGCGGCCGTCGTGCACCACCTGGCCGTCCCGGTTGGAGACCACCGGGATCCGCGCGTCGTGGGTCGAGACCGACCGGGCCAGCGTGCCGAGGACCTCGACGGCCGGGTGCATGTGCTCGGTGTGGAAGGCGCCGGCCACCGACAGCGGCACCAGCCGCGCCTTGGCCGGGGCGTCGTCGGCGAAGGCCGCGAGCTGCTCGACGGTGCCGGCCGCGACGATCTGGCCGGGCCCGTTGTCGTTGGCGGCGGTCAGGCCGTGCTCGGCGATCTTGGCGAGCACCTCGTCGCGGTCGCCGCCCAGCACGGCGGTCATGCTCGTCGGGGTGTTCTTCGCGGCCTCGGCCATCGCGCGGCCGCGCTCGCGGACCAGCACCATGGCCTGCTCGGCGGTGATGGCCCGGGCGCCGGCGGCGGCCGCCAGCTCCCCCACGCTGTGCCCGGCCACCGCGCCGACCTGCTCGAAGGCGTCGGCGGGGTGCGGGAACAGCTCCAGGGCGGCCAGCAGGCTCGAGGCCACCAGCAGCGGCTGGGCCACGGCGGTGTCGCGGATCGTGTCCGCGTCCGCCTCGGTGCCGTAGTGGACCAGGTCGAGACCGGCCACCGCGGACAGCCACACGAGGCGGTCGCGGAAGGTCGGGTTCTCCACCCAGGGGGTCAGGAAGCCGGGGGTCTGGGCCCCCTGGCCGGGAGCGACGATGGCGAGCACATCCCAACTCTGTCGCGATGCGGCCGGTGACCGCGTGCTCGACGCTCACGAAATGTGGGGGCCGGTTCTTGTAGGAACCCTACAACCGGGCTTTACAGTCCCGCGGTCGGCGTCGAGTCCGGGGCGGTGAGCCGGCCGAGGGTCAGCGCCACTCGGTAGGTGTAGGCGTGACGGGGGTCGTTCGGGGTCAGCCCGGTCGCCTCGGCGGCGCGCCGGAGGCGGTAGCGCACGGTGTTCGCGTGCACGAACATCGCCCGCGCGGTGCCCTCGATCGAGGCCCCGTGGTCCAGGAACGACGACACCGTCTCCAGCACCGACGAGCCGGTCTCCGCCAGCGGCACGAAGACCTCCTGCACGAGCTGCCGCCGCGCGTGCCCGTCCCCGGACAGCGCCCGCTCGGGGAGCAGGTCGTCACTCGTCACCGGCCGCGGCGCGTCCGGCCACCCCGGGGCCGCGCGCAGCCCGGCCGTCGCGGCCCGGGCGGACACGCTCGCGTGCACGAGGTCCGGGACCACCGGACCCACGACCACCGGTCCCTCCCCGAAGTGCTCCGCCACGGCGGCGCCTGCCTTGTCAGGGTTGTCGACCCCACCGAGCACGACCACCATCCGGTCGCCCTGGATCGCGCACAGGGCGTCCAGCCCCACGTGCCGGGCGGAGCGGCGTACGTCGTCGATGATCGACTCGCGGGCCCGGCCGGTCGCCTCGCCGTACGGCACCCGGCCCAGCACCACGACCACCTCCCCCTTCGACTCCCAGCCGAGGGCGCTGGCCCGCGAGCGCACCGTCTCGTCGGCCTCCGCGCGCAGCACGCTGTCGACCACCAGCGCCTCGAGCCGGGCGTCCCACGCGCCGCGCATCTCGGCGGCCCGGGCGTAGACCTCGGCGGTGGCGAACGCCACCTCCCGCGCGTAGCGGACGACCGAGTCCCGCACCGAGGCCGCGTCCGGCTCGTCCACGACCTCCCCGATGTTCTCCTCGACCACCTCGATGGTGAGTCGCACCATCTCCACGGTTTGGTGGAGACTCACAACACCCGTCAGTGCGCGGGGAGCGGCGCCGAACACCTCCGCGGTCACCGCGGCGGAGCCCTCGGGCTCGCGGTACCACGCCACGAAGGCGTTGATGCCGGCCTGCACGATCACGCCGATCCAGGACCGGTCCTCGGCCGAGAGCCGCCGGAACCACGGCATGTCGCGCTCCATGCGGGTCACGGTCGAGGTGGTCAGCGTGCCGACCGACTGCTGCAGCCGCCGGGCGATCTGCTCCCGGTCGCGCGCCGGGCGCCCGGCCGTGGTCCCGCTCATACGCCGAGCCTAGTGACGCCAGGGACGGCCGGTACGACGACCCGACCGCCGAGCGCGGCGTACCGGTTTGGACCGGCCTCAACCTGTCCGAACGGTCTGTTTCGTCCGGAAGACAAGGGGTCACGCTGATTTCACCCGGTGTTTGTCGCTAGAGTCGCCGAACGCACCCACGAGGAGCTGCATGCCCAAGCCCATCGAGGTCCAGTACCTCACCATCCACGGCCACCGGAGAGCGTTCGTGAAGACGGGCAGCGGCCCGGCTCTCCTGCTGCTGCACGGGCTGGGCTGCGACCACACCACCTGGCTCCCGGTCATCGCGGCGCTGTCTCGGCGCTACACCGTCATCGCCCCCGACCTGCTGGGGCACGGCCGGTCGGCCAAGCCCCGCGCCGACTACAGCGTGGGCGGCTACGCCAACGGCATGCGGGACCTGCTCACCGTGCTCGGCATCGACAAGGTGACCGTCGTCGGGCACAGCTTCGGCGGCGGCGTGGCGATGCAGTTCGCCTACCAGTTCCCCGAGCGCACCGAGCGGATGGTGCTGGTGGCTCCCGGCGGGCTCGGCCCCGAGGTGACCCCGGCGATCCGGGCGATCACGCTGCCGTTCTTCCACCAGGCCATGGGCGTGGCCACGCTCCCGGGCGTGCGGCACCTCGCCACCACCGGGCTGCGCGTGCTGGCCGCCTCGGGGCTGTCCCAGACCCGCGACCTCGACGAGGTCGCTGTCGTGCTCGAGTCGTTCAAGGACCCCGGCACCCGGCGGGCGATCCGCCACGTGGTCTCGGCGGTGGTCGACTGGCGCGGCCAGATCGTCACCATGGTCGACCGCGCGTACCTCACCCAGGCGATGCCGATGTGCGTGATCTGGGGGACCGAGGACGTCGTGATCCCGGTCAAGCACGCCGGGGTGGCCGCGGAGTTCGCGCCCGGCGCCACCGTCGAGGTGATCGCCAACGCCGGCCACTTCCCGCACAAGGACCACCCGCAGCGGTTCGTGAAGATCCTCGACGAGTTCATCCGGGCCCACCCGGCCGCGACCTACCACCGGGGCCGCTGGCGGGCCCTGCTCAGGAGCGGCCGGCAGACCCCGATCCCCGAGTCCGTCGCGCCCGCGCACCAGGCCGAGATCGCCTGACAGGCGCCGAAGGCGCCTGGGGACGGTGAGGCGTCGCATTCTGCGCTCGTCGCTAGCGCTCCACACGCATAATGCGCCGCCTCACCGTCGCGACCGCGACCTTGCCGAGTGGTGTGAAGCAGGAAAGGCCGGCGACGCTACGCGTCCCCACCTTCCTGCTTCACACCACGCACCGCGGTGGGGTCATCAATGCGGTACTTGTCGAACGCCTCCTGGACGACCTCGGGCTTGACCTCGCCGCGCTCGGCGAGGGCCGCGAGGGCCTGGACCACGACGGACGGGGCGTCGATGTGGAAGAACCGGCGCGCCGCGGGACGCGTGTCGGCGAAGCCGAAGCCGTCGGCGCCGAGGGCGTGGAAGTCCCCGGGCACCCACTTGGCGATCTGGTTCGGCACCGCGCGCATGTAGTCGCTGACCGCGACGACCGGGCCCTCGGCCTCCTTGAGCTTGTGCGTGACGTAGGGGACGCGGGCGGACTCCGAGGGGTTCAGGAAGTTCCACTCCTCGGCGGCGACGGCGTCGCGGGCCAGCTCGTTCCACGACGTCACCGACCACGTGTCGGCGGCCACGCCCCAGTCCTCGGCGAGCATCCGCTGCGCGTCGGTGATCCACGGGAAGCCGACGCCGGAGGCGAGCAGCTGCACGCGGGGCGGGTTCTCGGTCTGGATGCTCGGGGGTACGGCGACGTGGTAGATGCCCTTGAGCAGGCCCTCGACGTCGAGGTCCTCCGGCTCCTTCGGCTGCACGTAGGGCTCGTTGTAGACGGTGAGGTAGTAGATGACGTCCTCGCCGTGCGGGTGCTCGTCGCTCCCGCCGTACATCCGGCGCAGCCCGTCCTGCACGATGTGGCTGATCTCGTAGGCCATCGCCGGGTCGTAGTGCACGACGGCCGGGTTGGTCGCGGCCAGCAGCGGCGAGTGGCCGTCCGCGTGCTGCAGGCCCTCGCCGGTGAGCGTGGTGCGGCCCGCGGTGGCGCCGACCAGGAAGCCGCGCGCGAGCTGGTCGGCCATCGCCCAGATCGAGTCGCCGGTCCGCTGGAAGCCGAACATCGAGTAGAAGAGGTAGACCGGGATCATGTGCTCGCCGTGCGTGCTGTACGACGAGCCGGCCGCCGTCGCGGACGCCAGCGCGCCTGCCTCGGAGATGCCCTCGTGCAGCATCTGGCCCTGCTCGGACTCCTTGTAGGAGAGCAGCAGCTTGCGGTCGACGGACTCGTACTGCTGGCCCATCGGGTTGTAGACCTTGGCCGTCGGGAACATCGAGTCCATGCCGAACGTGCGGTACTCGTCGGGCGCGATCGGCACGATGCGCTTGCCGATCTCCGGGTCCTTCATCAGGTCCCGCAGCAGCCGCACCAGCGCCATCGTGGTGGCGATGGACTGCTTCCCGGAGCCCTGCTTGAGCTCGGAGTACACCTCGTCGCCCGGGAGCTTGAGCAGCTTGGAGCGGACCTCGCGCTTGGGCAGCGAGCCGCCGAGCTGGCGGCGCCGGTCGAGCATGTACTCGATCTCGGGGGAGTCCTCGCCCGGGTGGTAGAACGGCGCGACCTCGGACTCGTCGATCTCCTTGTCGCTGATCGGCAGGTAGAGCCGGTCGCGGAACTTCTTGAGGTCGTCCTTGGTCAGCTTCTTCATCTGGTGCGTGGCGTTGCGGCCCTCGAGGGCGTCGATCGTCCAGCCCTTGATGGTCTTGGCCAGGATCACCGTCGGCTGCCCGACGTGCTTTGCGGCCGCGTCGAACGCCGAGTAGACCTTGCGGTAGTCGTGGCCGCCGCGCGGCAGCTTGCGGATCTGCTCGTCGCTCATGTGCTCGACCATCTTGCGCAGCCGCGGGTCGACGCCGAAGAAGTGGTCGCGGATGTAGCCGCCGGTCTCGACCGAGTAGGTCTGGAACTGGCCGTCGGGGGTGCCGTTCATCCGGTTCACCAGCACGCCGTCGACGTCGCGGGCGAGCAGGTCGTCCCACTCGCGGCCCCACACGACCTTGATGACGTTCCAGCCGGCGCCGCGGAAGGTCGACTCCAGCTCCTGGATGATCTTGCCGTTGCCGCGCACCGGGCCGTCGAGCTGCTGCAGGTTGCAGTTGATGACGAAGGTCAGGTTGTCGAGCTCCTCGCGGGCCGCGACGCCGATCGCGCCGAGCGACTCCGGCTCGCCCATCTCGCCGTCACCGAGGAACGCCCACACCTGCTGCTGGCTGGTGTCCTTGATCCCGCGGTTGTGGAGGTACCGGTTGAAGCGGGCCTGGTAGATCGAGTTGAGGGCGGTCAGGCCCATCGACACGGTCGGGAACTCCCAGAAGCTCGGCATCAGCCGCGGGTGCGGGTAGGACGACAGGCCCTGGCCGACGCCGTGCTGCACCTCTTGGCGGAACCGCGACAGCTGGGTCTCGTTGAGCCGGCCCTCGAGGAACGCCCGGGCGTAGATGCCGGGGGAGGCGTGGCCTTGGATGTAGATCTGGTCGCCGCCGCCCGGGTGGTCCTTGCCGCGGAAGAAGTGGTTGAAGCCGACCTCGTAGAGCGAGGCCGAGGACTGGTACGTCGCGATGTGCCCGCCGACCTCGAGGCCCTTGCGGTTGGCCGTCGAGACCATCACCGCGGCGTTCCAGCGCAGGAACGCGCGGATCCGGCGCTCGGCCTCCTCGTCACCGGGGAACCACGGCTCGCGCTCCGGCGGGATCGTGTTGATGTAGTCGGTGCTCCGCAGCGCGGGGACGCCGACGTTCTGCTCGCGGGCCCGCTCCAGCAGCCGCAGCATCATGTAGCGCGCCCGGCTTCGGCCGCGCTCGTCGACCATCGAGTCGAACGAGTCGAGCCACTCCTTGGTCTCGTCCGGGTCGATGTCGGGGAGCTGTGTGGGCAGCCCCTCGTGGATGACCGGGGGGCGACCCGCGTGCTGCTGCGCCGGGCCGGAGGACTGCTCAGAACCTGTTGCCACGATCCCTCTGCTCTCGCGTTGTCACGATCCAAGGTGGTGCCGGGGACACCCCGGGTCACGGGGCCTTCCCCGCTCATCGTGTCACGCCCGCCGCGCCCAGAAAATTTACCGCTCAGTAGCGGGGGTGGTCGGTCCTACCGTGACGGGATGCCGCTCACCCAGTACTACACCGCCACCACCCTCGACGGGTTCATCGCCGATCCCGACAACTCGCTGCAGTGGCTGTTCGACGTCCCGCGCGCCGAGGAGGGCAGCCGCGCCTGGGACGACTTCATCGGGGACGTTGGCGCGATGGCGATGGGGGCGACGACCTACGAGTGGGTCCTCGACCACGAGCGGCTGCTCGAGAACCCGCAGCGCTGGCAGGAGTTCTACGACGACCGGCCGTGCTGGGTGTTCACCCACCGGGACCTGCCGGTGCTGCCGGGCGTGGACATCCGGTTCGTCCGCGACGACGTCTCGCCGGTGCACCGCGAGATGGTCGCGGCGGCGGGGGAGCGCAACGTCTGGCTCGTCGGCGGCGGTGAGCTGGTGGGGCAGTTCCACGACCGGGGGCTGCTCGACCAGGTGATCGCCGGCATCGCGCCGGTCACGCTCGGTGCCGGTGCGCCGTTGCTGCCCCGCCGGATCGAGGGCATGCGGCTGGTCGACGTACGCCCGGACGGGCAGATGGTGAGCCTGACGTACGACGTGCGGGGTCGCGCGGCCGACGGTGCTACACCAGCCCCAGGGGCCGGTGCGGCTCCTCGGGCAGCACCACCGTGACCGGGTCGCCGGGGCGGACCTCCCCGCCGTGCCGGACCACGCCCATGACGCCGGCCCGCCGCACCACCGTCCCGTCGTCGGCCCGGCCGAGCACCCGCTGCAGCAGGCCGGCCTGGAAGGTGTCGATCTGGCGGCAGGGGTTGCGCAGCCCGGTGAGCCGGACCTCGGCGGTGTCGCCGAGCAGCAGCACGGTGCCGACCGGCAGCGCGAGCAGGTCGAGCCCGGTCGTGGTGACGTTCTCGCCGAGCTGGCCGGGCAGCACCCGGTGGCCCGCGGGGAACACCTCCTCGAACAGCTCGGCCTGGATCAGGTGGACCTGGCGGAGGTTCGGCTCGTGCGGCGCGCGGCGCATCCGCGAGAGGTGCTGGACGGTCGGGCCGTTGTGCGCGTCGCCCTCGACACCGAGCCCTTCGAGGAGCCGGACGACCGGCCGGGTCTGCTTGGAGAAGCCGTGCTCGCCGCTCGCCGCGACCGCGACGACCTGCGGGGTCGGCGCGGGCGAAGTCGGCGGAACCGGCGAGGGGGCGACATCCATGCCGCTAGCCTGACACCCGTCCCGGCGCCTTGCGCGCGGGGGCGACTTCCGGTGGACTACGCGCTACGAGTGCGGGCGGGGGGCAGCCCCGGGCCGCGCGGCGAGCGAGATGACGAGATGCGGAGGAGTGACGTGAGCGCGACCTCGGGTGGGTCCGACGGCACCGCCACCACCCAGAACGCCGGGCAGCGGCTCGGCCTGAAGAACGGCATGGTGGTCCAGGAGCTCGGCTGGGACGAGGACGTGGACGACTCCCTGCGTGTGCAGATCGAGGACACGATCGACGCCGACATGGTGGACGGCGACTACGGCAACGTGGTCGACACCGTGCTGCTGTGGTGGCGGGACAACGACGGCGACCTCGTCGACGCCCTCGTCGACTCCCTCACCGACCTGGTGGAGGGCGGCGCGATCTGGCTGCTGACCCCCAAGGTCGGACGCCCGGGAGCCGTCGACCCCGCCGACGTGGCCGAGGCCGCGCCGATCGCGGGCCTGTCCACCACCACGACCGCCCCGGTGAGCCGGGACTGGTCGGCGACCCGGCTGGTGGCGCCCAAAGCCGCACACTGAGGTCCGGTCACCGAGCCCGCCGTACCCGAGGCTGTAACTCGTCGTTACATTCACGGAAGAACCCATCTCGGCTCAGGAGGACCCCGTTGGCCAGCGTGCCCATCCCCGCCAAGCTCGCGAAGACGCTCGGCATCGTCGGGCAGGCGCCCACCATGCTGCGGGTCCTCGGTGCGGCCGGGATCATCCGCCCCTACGCCCCACCCAAGCTGGCGCGCGTCGGCGCGACCCTGGTCCGCTGGGGCACCGGCCCGGCGGGTGGCTTCGCCGCGATGGCGATCCTGGAGCCGGACCGGCTCGGGGTCGTCGACGAGCTCGGCGAGCTGACCTTCGGGGAGCTGCACGAGCGCAGCAACCGGCTCGCGGACGCCCTGCGCTCCCGGGGGGTGGGTCCCGGCGACGGCATCGCGATCATGTGCCGCAACCACCGGGGTTTCGTGGACGCCAGCATCGCCGCCGCCAAGCTCGGCGCCGACATCCTCTACCTGAACACCGCGTTCGCCGGCCCGCAGCTCGTCGACGTGCTCGACCGGGAGAGCCCCAAGGTGGTCGTCCACGACGAGGAGTTCGCGGGACTCATCGACGAGGCCGACACCCGCGACCGGGTGCTGGGCTGGGTCGACGCGCCGGGTGACGACGCCGTCACGCTCGAGTCGCTGATCGAGCAGGGCTCGCCCGCGGACCATCAGGCGCCCGCCAAGCAGAGCCGGATCATCATCCTGACCTCCGGCACGACCGGCACCCCGAAGGGTGCGCCGCGCAGCGAGGCCGGCATCGAGGCGGCCACCGCGCTGCTGTCCCGGCTGCCCCTGCGGTCGGGCTGGCGCTGCCACGTCGCGGCCCCGCTGTTCCACACCTGGGGCTGGGCGCACTTCGCGCTGTCCATGCTGCTCGGGTCGACCGTCGTGCTCCGGCGCAAGTTCGACCCCGAGAGCTGCCTGCGGACCCTGGTCGAGGAGGACTGCGACTCGCTCGTGGTCATCCCGGTGATGCTCCAGCGGATCATGCAGCTGCCCCAGGCGACGCTGGACTCCTACGACCTGTCGAACGTGAAGGTGGTGGCCGCGTCCGGTTCCGCGCTGCCCGGCGACCTCGGGACCGACTGGATGGACCAGTTCGGCGACAACCTGTTCAACATCTACGGGTCGACCGAGGTCGCCTACGCGACGATCGCCAACCCCCGAGACCTCCGGGAGGAGCCTGGTACGGCGGGCAAGCCGCCGTTCGCGACGATCGTGAAGATCCTCGACGAGCACGGCACGGAGCTGCCGCAGGGGGAGGCCGGCCGGATCTTCGTCGGCAACAGCATCCTCTTCGAGGGGTACACCGGCGGCGGCAGCAAGGACATGGTCGACGGCCTGATGGCCACCGGCGACGTCGGCCGCTTCGACGAGGGCGGCCGGCTCATCGTCGAGGGCCGCGACGACGAGATGATCGTGTCCGGCGGCGAGAACGTCTTCCCCAAGGAGGTCGAGGACTGCCTGGCCCGGCACGAGTCGGTCTCCGACGTGGCCGCGATCGGCGTGGACGACGAGGACTACGGCAAGCGGCTGCGCGCGTTCGTGGTGCTCGAGGACGGTGCCGACGTCTCCGAGGACGACCTGAAGGCGTACGTGAAGCAGAACCTCGCGCGCTACAAGGTGCCCCGCGAGATCGTGTTCCTCGACGAGCTGCCCCGCAACGCGACCGGCAAGGTGCTCAAGCGCGAGCTCGTCGACGACGAGAAGGACGACGAGAAGGACGACGAGAAGGACGACGAGAAGGACGACGCATGAGGCTCGAGACCGGCCAGCAGGCTCCCGACTTCACGCTGCGCGACCAGCACGGGCAGCAGGTGAGCCTGGCGTCGTTCCGCGGCGAGAAGGCCGTGGTGGTGATGTTCTACCCCTACGCGTTCAGCCGCGTGTGCACCGGGGAGCTGTGCGCGGTGCGCGACAGCCTGCCGACCTTCGAGTCCGACCGGGTGCAGGTGCTCGCGGTCTCGTGCGACCCGATGTTCTCGCTGCGGGCGTTCGCCGACCAGGACGGGCTGACCTTCCCGCTGCTGTCCGACTTCTGGCCGCACGGCGCCGTCGCCGCGGCGTACGGCGTCCTCGACGAGGAGCGCGGCTGCGCCGACCGGTCGACCTTCATCGTGGACAAGCAGGGGGTGCTGCGCTGGTCCGTGCACAACGCGATGCGGGACGCGAGGGACCTCCAGGAGCAGGCCCACGTGCTCGCCGACGTGGCCTGAGTGACCGCGTACGACGCGTGTGGCGCAGGCTAAGTAAAGTTATCCGGGAAATCCTCGGAAAGGTCTGACACCGCTTGCGTGGGGGTTGTTCAATAGACATTGCAACGACCGCTGGTGACCCGAGACGCCAGCGGTCGTTGTTCGTTTTGTAGGGGGTGTCGCGGCTCGCGTAGGCTGACCCGCGCTCCGCCGGGCCCCGTGCCTGCGGTGGCCTCCTCGGGGCGTATAGCTCAGCGGTAGAGCACCTCCCTTACAAGGAGGTGGTCGCAGGTTCGATCCCTGCTGCGCCCACCGATCGATCTGTCTCTTCACCGGGCTCATCGCCGACGCCGGCACGTGGCTGCGGACGGGGCCTCTAGGCTCGCGCTCATGACGCTGCGCCTCTCGGACGTGACCGGGCTGCTGGACGGGTGGTACCCGCCCTCCACCGCCGAGTCGTGGGACGCCGTCGGCCTCGTGTGCGGCGACCCCGACCAGCCGGTCGGCAAGGTGCTGCTCGCGGTCGACCCCGCGCCCGCCGTCGTCGCGGAGGCCGTGGAGTGGGGGGCCGACCTCGTCGTCGTGCACCACCCGCTGCTGCTGACGGCGGTGCACGGGGTCGCGGCCACCAGCCCGAAGGGACGAGCCGTGCACCGGCTCACCCGCGCGGGCACCGCGCTGTTCACCGCGCACACCAACGCCGACCTGCCGGCCGACGGGGTCAACGAGTCACTGGCCCGCGCGGTCGGGATCGTCGACCCGCAGGTCCTCGAGGCGTCCCCCGGGGCGCTGCCGGCGCTCGACAAGCTCGTCGTGTACGTGCCGCACGAGCACGCGGACGCCGTACGCGACGCCCTCACCGGCGCCGGGGCCGGGGTGCGGGGCGACTACGACGGGTGCACGTTCACGTCGGCGGGGGAGGGCCGCTTCCGTCCGCTCGACGGCGCCCGGCCGGCGGTCGGTCGCGTCGGCGAGGCGGAGGTGGTCGCCGAGGCGCGCGTCGAGACCGTGCTCCCGCGGCACCTGCGCGGCCGGGTGGTGGCGGCGATGAAGGCGGCGCACCCCTACGAGGAGGTGGCGTACGACGTCCTGGAGCTCGCCTCGGTGCCGGGGGAGCAGACCCCGTCACGCGGCCACGGCCGGGTCGGGCGGCTCGCGAGCCCGACGACGCTGCGGGGCTTCGCCGAGCAGGTCGCGGCCGCGCTGCCCGGCACCGCGCACGGCGTCCGCGTCGCCGGGGACCCGGACCGCCCGGTCGAGACGGTGGTGGTCGGCAGCGGCGCCGGTGACTACCTGCTCGACACCGTGCTCGGCACGGACGCCGACGTCTACCTCACCTCCGACCTGCGGCACCACCGGGCGGGCGAGTTCCTCGAGCACGGCGGTCCGGCGCTCGTCGACGTGGCGCACTGGGCCGCCGAGTGGACCTGGCTGCCGGTCGTCGAGGCGAAGTTGCGTGCCGCCGTGGCTGTCGCGGGGGATACGGTGGAGACCCGGGTGAGCGAGGTCGTCACCGACCCGTGGACGTTCCGGACCGACCACCCCAGATCCCGCCCGTGATGAGGAGAAGACCCTGAAGGCCGACGCTTTCTCGCAGCTGAGGCTCCTGGACGTCCAGGAGCTCGACGCCCGCCTCGACCAGCTGCGTCACCGGCTGGCGAACCTGCCGGAGACCAAGGAGCTGGCCGCGCTCGCCGCGGAGCGGGCCCAGGTCGAGGGGCAGGTCCGCGACGCGCAGATCGCCGTCGACGACCTCACCCGCGAGCAGAGGAAGGCCGACCAGGACGTCGAGCAGGTCAAGGCGCGGCGGACCCGGGACCAGGACCGGATGGACAAGGGCCTGGTCACCAACCCCAAGGACCTCGAGCGGATGCAGCAGGAGCTGGTCTCGCTGAGCCGGCGGATCTCCGAGCTGGAGGACACCGAGCTCGAGGTGATGGAGCAGCTCGAGACGGCGCAGGCCGAGCACGCCCGGCTCACCGAGCGGCTCGCCGCCATCGAGGCCCGCACCGCCGAGCTCACGGTCAGCCGGGACGCCGCCGCGGGCGACGTCACCCAGGAGTCCGGCCAGGTCACCGACCAGCGCAAGGTCGTCGCGGACGGCGTGCCGGCCGACCTGCTCGCGCTCTACGAGAAGGTGCGCGCCCAGAAGGGCGGCGTCGGCGCGGCCGCGCTCCGGGCCCGGCGCTGCGGCGGCTGCAGCCTCGAGCTCACCGCCGCCGACCTCGGCAGCATCGCGAAGGCGCCGCTGGACGAGGTGCTGCGCTGCGAGGAGTGCAACCGGATCCTCGTCCGCACGTCCGAGTCCGGCATCTGATGGTGCGGCGGGCGGTCCGGATCGAGGCCGACGGCGGGTCCCGCGGCAACCCCGGCCCGGCCGCCTACGGCGCGGTGCTCTTCGACGCCGACACCGGCGAGGTGATCGCCGAGCGCGCCGAGGCCATCGGGGTGGCCACCAACAACGTCGCGGAGTATCGCGGCCTGATCGCCGGCCTCGAGCTCTTCCACGAGCACGCGGCCGAGGCGGAGCTCGAGGTCCGGATGGACTCCAAGCTCGTGGTCGAGCAGATGTCCGGACGCTGGAAGATCAAGCACCCGGACATGAAGCCGCTGGCCCAGCAGGCCAACCGGCTCGCACCGCCCGGGACGACGTACACCTGGATCCCGCGCGAGCAGAACAAGCACGCCGACCGGATCCTCAACGAAGCCCTGGACACCACGAGGCGCGAGCCCGTCCCCGAGCCCGTCCCCGAGCCCACTGCCGAGACCCGCACCGAGGAGCGTCCGAGGCGCGGCTGGTCGCCCGACGCCCCCGCGACCACCCTGGTGCTCGTGCGGCACGGG
>Ga0308176_10000881_pt1 | contig 18827 bp, 13 predicted proteins | sample PhyCR2_3_FD_203890 | JGI IMG/M metagenome (GOLD analysis project Ga0308176, IMG submission 203890) | Soil microbial communities from UC Gill Tract Community Farm, Albany, California, United States - DLSLS.C.R2 | ecosystem: Environmental > Terrestrial > Soil > Agricultural land | place: USA...
CCCTTTTGTGAAAAATGGAAATAAATTAAGATGATAACAAGTTGAACAGGCTAATTTGCGCAAGAGTGTACATAATGAGTGCGCGGTTTGGCACCTCGATGTCGGCTTAACTTATCCTCATGGATGCAGAACCTATGTAGGGTACGACTGTTCGTCGATTAAAAAGTTACATGAGCTGGGTTAAATACGTCGTGAGACAGTATGGTTTCTATCTTCTAGAGGGAATTAGAATATAACAAGGGTTAACCTAGTACGAAAGGAACATGGGGTACTGTTGTATATCCTTGTGGTATAACAATTTTATTAACCTCTGGTTTACCTGTTGTTTATGTGCCCGATATTAATATATGGGATTAATATATATCCCGGGGATGTTATAGTCACTTAAGTAAATAAATAACATAAGCATGGCAGGAAAGCTAAGTTAGTCAAAGATAAGTGCTGAAAGCATATAGGCACGAAACTTGCCTTGGGATATTTCTTAAATATACGTAATATAATATTACATAAGTAGGCTTAAATTGTAAGAATCTAGAGATTTTAAGGTATTAAGTACTAATTTTATAGTAAACTATTAAACATATATATCTTACGGTTGCTAAGAAGCTTTGCTTCTTTGAAGCACCCCCTAAACCTTCGTGCGCAAGCATAGCTTGCGCACGAGGGGTAGCAAGCTCCGGGTAGCGGCGCCCCGCGCCGCGTACCTACGCTTTCGCTAGGTAGCAAGCTAGGGTAGCAAGCTAGGGTAGCGGCGCCCCGCGCCGCGTACCTACGCTTTCGCTAGGTAGCAAGCTAGGGTAGCGGCGCCCCGCGCCGCGTACCTACGCTTTCGCTAGGGGCTTTAGAAAACCCCCCCTTCGGTGGCTGGCAGGCTAAACCTTCGGTTTAGCCTGCCAGCAAGCTCAGCAGAAGTATGCATTACTAGTCTGGTTAGTATAGTAGTAATACGATTGTTTTGTAACCAATATACGCAAGTGCGATTCTTGCACTAGACTGCGACACTAGCCTATGAGGGCTTAGCTTGCGCAGCAAGCTAAAGCTTCGTCAGTGTATTATAAGGATTAGTAGTCAAGTGGTACGACATAGCTCTTTCAATGCTATCATCGCAGGTTCGAGTCCTGCCTAGTCTAAGGCAGGTTTGAGAATCTTACATAGCTATAGCTTGCTTTAGTGCTGCTGCGTGCGCAAGCTATCCGGAGGTTTATTTTTTTTTTTATTTTTTTTTTTTGAGTTCGTCTGCGGCCTGCTGCTGGGTGCAGGGGGTGAGACTACGTCTCAAACTAGGGACAAGAAGCAGCGATTCCTTTCTATCGTGAGACTCTCGCGATATGAAAGGTCGCGGGAGCGGTAACTAAGCGCCCTGAGCTAGTTTCATTAGCCGCCTTTCGGGGTAGCAAGCTAGGGTAGCGGCGCCCCGCGCCGCGTACCTACGCTTTCGCTAGGTAGCAAGCTAGGGTAGCAAGCTAGGGTAGCGGCGCCCCGCGCCGCGTACCTACGCTTTCGCTAGGTAGCAAGCTAGGGTTTAGTTTTAATTTCAAGCGGTCTCTCCGCGGTACCCTCATCTTGGAGTTTCAGCGGTACTGATTTAGAAGAGAGTAACAGGCAAAACTTGAGGCGGTGAAACATTCAGACGATTTACGTCTACGTTCATTCATTTTTGCTTAAGCTTGGTAGAACCTCAGCTTTTGTTAATGAATTTAAGTAGGAAATCTTGATCTAGGTTGTCTAAATTCCATTTTCCATTGTATAGACGGGACATTATAAAGCCGAAGAACTCACTGTGTGCTTTCCGGGTTCAACTTATCGTGCTTGATGGGTCACAACCCTGGCTTGAACTACTGGGGTCCATTTCGTCTAAATACTTAACTGTCTTACTACGATCTTTTTCCTTCCGCCTCCCCGGCGGGGGGGGGGGGGGGGGGGGGGGGGGTAGGAAGTTTATTACATCCTCTCTGATGAGGCTCGATAAGCGGCCGGTAGGGCGTAGTCCACTTCTGTGTTTAAAGTCAGACGGGAACCCTTACGTGTTGAGGCTCGAAAAGTCTTCCCGTCGGACTCGATTCCGTGGAACTTGCGGGGACGGATTCACTTACCTTCAAATTTTTCGTAATTGGCGTACTTGATCTCGATTCCGAAGAGGGGGCCGTTTCTTTTAAAGTTAGAAAACTCTTAAAATTATTTAGCTACGATTACAAATACCTCAAAACGATACTGATTGCAAAGAAACTAATCTTTTGCGTCCTTTCAGCGAACTTCCCCAGACAAGCGGATTGGGTTTTCTATACAACAGAGGTCCGTCATGAATTACGCCAGAAAGCAAGCCTCTTCTGTCATGAAGGATTGGCGGATATGAGGAAGATTTCGCCAGGAGGCTCTGACGCCGTTCAGCGCGGCATCCCGATGGCTCACGAGTATTCGGGGGGGGGGGGGGCCATGTTTCCAGATGGCCGTTCATACTACGCTGAACAGCTCGTTTAACCGAGCTCAGAGGGAGGTTGCTAGCCAACCCCTTCACCTGGTCCGCGTCGCGGTACGAGACTGCCATCCGCGTTATTATCATATAGCGACAGCGTGAGTTAGTCTTTCAGCTAAGCCGTGCCTTCCTTCCTTCCTTCCTACCTACCTACCTACCTACCAACCAAATGTCCACCGTTGACCAACTCATTTGTAAGTAGCGAAGCGTAAGCTCTCCAGCGTAAGCTCAGAGAGCACTTCCAAATGAGTTAGAAGAATAATTAAATCTTGTCATAGTTATCACTTTAGCCCCCTTCTTTTTTACGGGTTGCTTGCATAGCTTGCTGCTGCAGCTAAACCCTTGGAGGGATCAGACAGGCTGGCTTCGCAGAGCCAGCACGCACTAAAGCAAGCTAAAGCACGCTGTCTAACATTTATATAAATGCGGGAGGAGGCTATAGCTTAATTGGTAAAGCATACTGCTCATAACAGTACCTACTAAGTGTTCGAGTCACTTTGGCCTTATGGACTAAACTATTAAGGTAGCAGTAGTAGTAGTAGAGTTATCGTTCATTAGCATTTCACTTTAACTCTACTCCCCGTGATATTTTCCCATATAGAGATCGACAGAGATTAGGGCTGACGCCACAACCAACCCGCGACTTCTTTCACACTTAGCTGAAGAAGGCTAAACCGGAGGCTTCCTATTTCTATTTTTCTAGATCCGTCTGCTAATTTGGGCAACCTTCAGGCCTTTAGACCCCTCTTTTAGGACTCCTCTGTCTTTAGATCGCAAATCCCTTCTAGCTAGTTCGAAGGTATTTGACACCTCTAGGGTAGCGGCGCCCCGCGCCGCGTACCTACGCTTTCGCTAGGTAGCAAGCTAGGGGCCACCCATCGTCCACTGGCACCACACTCTACTCGGCGCGCCATGGCGCGCTGCGCTGCGCTGCGCTGCGCAGCGCGCTTGTTTAAAGCTTTATTGTTAGGGACTTAACATTTAGGATAGATCCTTCGTATTTCTTTATTCTTTTTTATTATTATCATTTTATAATCATTTAGTGACATTTGTCACTCTTGATTTGATGAATTGACATTTTATAGAATTTCTTTAATTGTTAATCTTTTTTCATTCGAGGGCTCCTTAGGGATCCCACCCTCAGCCGCCTAGCGGCGCCCGAGGTCTTTCTTTACGATATTAAGTAGTATTTATTGCCTTCCTTATTATAGGACTCCCTCCGCGCTCAGCCGTGAGCGCTTTGCAGCACCCGGCGCCCGAGGTATCTTTTTATAATTATTTTTTTTTTTTTAATGAGAGACTAGATTTTTTATTTAACTTCGTTCCGTTTAACTAAAATAGTGTTCATACTTCATCGCTAGATTATGAGGCAAATTACCGAGCTTGAATATAGTGTTCAATGCAATTGTTATAAAAGTGGAGGGTGGGTATGTGTGTAAGGAGTTGTTGAGCATCCTCGAAATGCTATTAACTTCTCAAAACAGTCGTCTTTAAAAAGTTCAGTATATATGGGGGGGGGGTTAACCTTCGGTTTAGCAAGCTAAAGCTCTTGTATAGGGGTAACTAGATAGACAAGGGTATCAAATTTATAACAACCATTGAATTATAGTAGTAGCTCCCTAAGGATTACCTAAGTAAGAGGTTTGGTGTAGCTTACCGCGTCGTAGGGTGTGGCACCGGCCCTCGGAATAGTCGGGTCCTCCATTTTAAAAGAAGCTCTCATACTTTTTTTTTTTTTGTAGCAAGCTAGGGTAGCGGCGGCCCGCGCCGCGTACCTACGCTTTCGCTAGGTAGCAAGCTAGGGCTAGCTCGAGAGGCGAATTAATATTCGCAACTATTAAGTATATAATGCGGATTAGTGTAATAGTGAACATTTTTGGCTCATGCCCAAAAGATAAAAGTGCGAGTCTTTTATCCGCGTACAATCTATTAACCTGAGCTTGCATAGCTTAGCTTGCTGCTGCTGCGCAAGTTATAGCTATAGCTCTTCATTATATCCGAGTGCTGGAATGGTAGACAGTGCAAACTTAAGCTTTGCTGGTTAATAGCCGTGAACGTTCAAGTCGTTCCTCGGATACTCCTACGATATGTTACTGAGCGACTTCGCGCTATAGCTCCCCTTCGGTCCATATCCATGGCCTTGGGCGGCGCGCTTTTTGCGCACCCCCGGAGGGGGGGTAGGGTTTTTACTTTTTATTTAGAAAGCGGGCGCAAGCATAGCTTGCGCTAGTAAAAACTAAAAAGTCGAAGGATTAATAAAAAACGTGGATGGCAATATGGTTGGTTGGTTGGTTGGTTGGTTGGATGGGAACGGATATGAGGTGTTATATCTCCCTTTCGGCTTCTTAGTTTGCTCAGAAAGTTGCTAAACCTTCGGAGGCCGGGAGGCTTTGCAGCATCTGCTGCTGCGAGCTTGGGCGAGCCCCTCCGGGTAGCAAGCTAGGGTAGCAAGCTAGGGTAGCGGCGGCCCGCGCCGCGTACCTACGCTTTCGCTAGGTAGCAAGCTAGGGCTACGAAGGTTAGCCAGCCTGCAAGTCCCTAAGAAGTAAAACCCCAGGCCTAACGAGCCGGTCCTAGGCCGGAGGAGGAGGGGAGGGGGGTATAGTCTAGTTTGGTAAAACACTGACTTTGCACGTCGGATTCCCAGGTTCAACTCCTGGTATCTCCATAAGCCTTCATATCCATAAGCCTGAGAAGCTCAATTGGTAGAGCAGAGCATTGAAGCTGCTTTGGTTGTAAGTTCAAGTCTTATCTTAGGCATAAAATATAATAGGTGTGCTGGAATTGGTAGACAGGTTCCGCTTAGGACGGAATGGTTTCACAACTGTACAAGTTCAAGTCTTGTCATCTGTAATTTGCTAAACCGGGCTTTAGAAACCTTTGGTGCTGGCAGGCTAAACCTTCGTGCCTATCCTTCGTAGCCCTGGGTAGCAAGCTAGGGTAGCAAGCTAGGGTAGCGGCGCCCCGCGCCGCGTACCTACGCTTTCGCTAGGTACGCAAGCTAGGGGTACGCAAGCTAGGGGGGGGCTCGCGCAAGCTCGCAAGGATAGCTTGCGCGAGCCCCTCCGGGGGCTACGAGGTTTAGAAACCAAAGGTTTATCGCAGGAGCAAGCAAGCTCGCTCTTATAAATAAGGCGCTCTAAGCTTGCTTAGATTGCCTTATTTATAATTTGTTTGGTATGTTGTCGACTAATGGGTAAGTCATAAATTTTTGGTATTTACTAGTGAGTGTTCGAATCACTCCAACATAAGGCAAGCTATAGCTTGCTGCTAAATAATATTTAGGGCTGCTGTGCTGCGCAGAAGTATGCCTCCTTCGGTTTAGCAAGCTATAGCCCCCCCGAAGGAGGCTTCGCAGCGAGCTTGCGCGGGCCCCTCCGGGGCTACGAAGGTTTGGTTTAACCAGCCTGCCAGCAAGCTCTCCTCTGGTTTATAAGTCCGTACTTCGTAGCGCAAGCTATAGCTTGACTTCGTCGCAAGCAAGCAAGCTAAAGCAAGCTAGCTATGGGAGCTCTAAGTAAATAAAAAAATCTTGTTTTTTTTTTCTTCTCCCCCCGCAGGCAAAAAGCGCGGGGGGAGCAGTAAAATAATAAGCTAAGCGGATTTTCTTAAGGCCTAGCTAAACCATAGGCGGCTTCTAACCCTTAGGTGGCTTCAAAACAGCAGAAGCTGTTTTGAAGAAACCTCTGAGTAAATAATATTTAGCCATACTTCTAAGTATTATTTAGGCATACTTCTAAATATTATTTAGCACGCATGAAGTAGAAATAAACCAAACCTCTGAAGGCATGTAGGCTAAACCTTCGTGCCTCTCCTTCGTAGCCCCGGAGGGGCTCGCGCAAGCTCGAAACCAAAGGTTTATCGCAGCTAGCGCTATAGCTCTTAAAAGGGATTATAAGCTTGCTAAACCGAAGGAAACCTTCGGTTTAGCAAGCTAAGATTTTAAGGATATTATAGCTCAATAGGTAGAGCGACTGTATGTGGCACAGTAGGTTCTCTGTTCGAATCAGAGTATTGTCCCTCCCTATTCTTTGCCCTGGAATAGATTTGTCTTGCTTAATTAATATAATTCAATGACTATTTTATATGTTTCTTAAGTATGCTTAAATTGTAATAATCTATAGCTTCTTAAGGTATTAAGTACGAATTTATAGATTTACGGAGGTTGGCGGGGAGGGGTGGGGCTGTTGGATTTATAATGTATAATATATAAGAGATATAAATATGTTGCTTGCTAAGCTTGCATAGCTATACGTAGGAAGCAAGCTAAAGCAGACTTTTTTTATAAATTACATCAAGAGCGAATAGCTAAAAATTTAGCCCTAATACTAATAAATAGTTATCCGTTAGCTTGCTTGCTTGCTTGTAAAATACCTGACGGATAAACCAGGGCCCGGGTAGTTTAAAGGTAAAACCTTAATTTCATACATTAGAGATGAGAATTCGATTTTCTCCCCAGGCTCTGAGGGGGGGTCGCGGTATATAAAGTATAAAGTATAGTAAATTATACTGAATACTGAAGATCGAACCCGAACCCTTTCACGGATCCTCTTCAACATGATGCGCTTTAGCCTTAGGGCTAACAAGCAGAATAAACAAAAGAGTAAGGTGTTCAACGCACCCCTCCTCATTTAGTGCTGCACAAGATTTACTATATAGGCATAAGGAATTAAACCTTTGGCTTACTGTGGTTTTCTTTTTTTTTTTATAACCATGATCATTATCTCTATAATCTTATTATTGCTCTCGAATGCAATGACTAGTAGACGTGACATGTCGATTATTTTTAATAGAGTAGCGGTAATTGACTTGGCATATAGTATTTTACAAGCTAATACTAGCTTATCTATGGTTGGACAAGGTATTGGGCTACATGGAGGTTTATTACATATTACCAATATAACATTAATATTCCATATTTTTATTTTTTTTATTAGTATATTGATATTACAATTAACAAGTTTTTATCCTAGAAAAGTTTGAGTGCCAGAACATTCTTCCTTAAAAGATTTAATTTCCACAAATTTTTTGTATTATAGAACGAAAATTATTAATAAAATGGGAGAACATATGAAAATTATTGAATATCCTTTAATATTATTATTTGTTATTAGTGGAGCAGTGTTTTTAATGTCAACTAATGATTTAGTTTCTATATTTCTTTCAATAGAGTTACAAAGTTACGGATTATATTTACTAAGTACTATTTATAGAAATTCAGAATTATCTACAACAGGAGGTTTAATTTATTTTTTGTTAGGTGGTTTAAGTTCCTGTTTTATTTTATTAGGTACAAGTTTATTATATATAAATTCGGGTACTACAAGTCTGGACGGTCTATATATACTTAATAGTATAAGTGAGGTAAAAGATGGCGCAGCCACAGCTTTAACTTCATGATATAAATCTTATTATTTAAATTTATCTTTACTTATATTTAGTATAGGGTTTTTATTTAAAGTTAGCGCCGCTCCTTTTCATTTTTGATCTCCTGATGTGTACGACGCTATTCCTACTATAGTTACAACATTTGTAGCGATTATAGCAAAAATTTCTATTTTTATATTTTTGTTAGAATTAGTTTATCACACAAATAGTTATCTTTCTGAATTTAGTTGAACATACGCCTTATTAATAAGTTCTCTTCTTTCATTAATAATAGGAACTGTTGTCGGTTTGACACAATTTAGAATTAAAAGACTACTTGCCTACCGGTGATGCGACCGTGCTGTGGGCTAAACTATCAAACTCCGGGGAACTTCTAAAGCTTATGGTACCAAGCTACATATGAAAATATGTAAGTGGCTGAAGTAACTACTCAGGTATGGTAACAAGCCAAAGGATAAGTTTATAACTTAATGAACAATCGCGGATCTAAATCAGTAATGCGTGAAAATATTACTGTAAAAGAGCAACGAGTAGACGGTAGTTGTTACATGTGTAGTTTTTACAATACAAAATATCTTTAAGAGTCTTTTTAACTTTTCTTCGGCTGGCCGAAGCTTAAGTTTTTTGTATTATCATGTAATTAAGGTGTATTCTGACAAAAATAGATAAAAGTCTTATAATATTTAAATTATTTGTAACTTCTATCTATTATTCACAACAAATATTTGGTTAAGTCTAAACAATTTCGTTTAGCTCTAACTAACATGTCTTGCAGAAGATATTCAACTTCTTCAACTGTTAAGGGAGATATTTCTAACAATAATAAAAATGAATGCCTTATTAATAGCACAGGGTTGCCTACAAGTGATAGTTTAAATCCTTGGTTTATTACAGGTCTCGTTGATGCTGAGGGTAGTTTCTCTTGTATCATTGAAGGAAATTTCTCTTGCATCATTAAACGTAGTAGAGCTTCTTATAACCGTAATACAGCTTCTCTTAATCTCTCTTCTCTTTTATTTACCCTTTGTTATAGACCTGTGGGAGGGATCCTTCCTTTGTCCCTTTGTACCTTTGGAGCAAGCTCCCCTCCCAGTGGTCTAAGGATAACTGTGAGAAATTATTCGGCCACTAATTCTTCAGTTGCTACTCAGCAACCCGTAAAAATATATAATAATATGGATTTAGATAAATTTCACGCGATTGGGGATAATAGAGGTAAGTCTGGTATTTATCGAATGACTAATTTGACAAGTAATAAGATTTATATTGGATCTAGTATAAATTTAGGTCATAGATTTACTTGTTATTATTCTCTTAAGCATATTGAAAGATGAAAAACTAGTATTATTTGTAAAGCTTTAATAAAGTACGGATATTCTGGATTTAAATTAGAGAATTTAGAATATTGCGCACCAGAAAAGTGTATTGAAAGAGAACAGTACTATTTCAATATTCTAAATCCTGAATATAATATATTAAAGACGGCTGGTTCACGTTTAGGCTTTAAAAATTCTGAAGAAACTCTGATGAAATTTAGAGAGCGTAAACATAGTGAGGAAACCAAAGCCAAAATATCTCTCGCCCAAGTAGGTCGAAAACATTCAGAAGAAACCAAAGCCAAATTGTTAGATCGTATCCGTTCAGAACAATCTGGAATCCCTAAGGTTAAAATAGAAGTCTTTGATCAGGAAACGGGAATAAAAACTATTTATCCTTCAATAAGTGAAGGAGCTCGAGCTTTAGGTCTAGATACAGGAAGTATTAGTCGATATTTTTCAAGGGGTACCATAAAGCCTTTTAAAGGAAGATATTATTAAAAAAAAATTCAATAAAGTATGAAAACACGATGGTCCCGAAGTATAAATTTGATACACTCTTTAGCGTAAGTGGGCTTTATTTAGCTAGATGGATGAGCGTAGCGAGTCCCTCGGCTACTAACCCGTTCCTCGCTTCCTATCTATAGGATTGAAGTTGTCTTCCAGATTGGTCTTCACACAAAAGATCTTAAACTTTTGGAACAAATTAAAGCGTACTTTGGTGATGTAGGGGTAATTACTAAATCTGATGCTAAAAATATGTGTGCATTCAGAGTTACTTCTTTGAAACAAATTGCCTCGGCAGTTTTACCGCATTTTGCGTTGTACCCGCATTCTTTTTTTTTTTTCTTAAGAAGAAAAAAAAAATTAAAAACTCAAAAGGGTGCCGATTTCCAACTTTGATTAGATATCGTTAATATTATGCTTAATGCGAAAAGTTTAACTGAAGATAACTTACAAAATATTGTTAATATCAGAGCTTCATTAAATTTAGGTTTATCGGAGGTATTAAAAGCAGCTTTCCCTAACTATATTCCAGTAACTAGACCTAGTTTACCTGAACAAAAAGTACCACACCCTGAATGAATGGCAGGGTTTACTACAGGTGAAGGGTGTTTCTTTGTAAAGGTTAACAAAGGTCGTAATAGAAGCGGAATAGGTGTTCAATTAGTCTTTCAACTGGCTCAACACCTACGCGATGAATTATTATTAGAAAGTTTTGTGGCTTACTTTAACTGCGGTCGTTTGGTTCGTATTACTGAAAAACACTGAGGTTATTTCCATAGCCCCGGAGGGGCTCAGCAAGCTCGTACTAAATTTTTGGACAATTATGAAATAATTTTAGAATTCTTTAAAAAACATCCAATACGGGGTGTAAAAGGTAAAGATTTCGCTGATTGAATTCAAGTTGCAGAAATGATTAAAACTGGTGAACATTTAACACCAGAAGGATCTAAAAAAATTCTTGAAATAAAGTCAGGTATGAATGCTGGAAGACCTGTAGATTTATAAATTCCAAATACTTCAGACAATGCTAAGCAGTAATTTATTGCTTATCGTTGGGCTGCGCCCTCGGATTAGCATAAGCAGTTTATTTTTAGCAGACGCTATTGCTGCTTATTGTAGCACCAATCATTAGTCAGTTATTTAGTTATTAAGTAAGCCGGTTATAAGTTTAGTATAAGCTAGTTGCTTATTTATAGCTACTTAGTGCTTTGCAGATAAAGGTTGACTGTTTCTACATTTCAACCCGGGACAACGACGATAGGGAACTTGCGTCATATTCTCTATCCGTATATACCAAGGGTTAAGGATAGAAGCAGAAAAACTAATTAAACAATCTTTTAATGTACCTTCACTAAGTAGACCTAGTAAATAAGATTTATGTTGTTATTCTTGCTGTTGTTTTGCTGTTGTCTATTGGTTATGCTATACTGAAATATTTATTGTGGTGTTAAGACAGTACTATTTCTCATGTAGGTTTTATATTATTAGCTTTAAGTGCTTCTAGTATAGAATCAACACAAGCTTTTATATTTTATTTAATACAATATTCTATAAGTAATTTAAATATCTTTATTATAATAATAACTATAGGATTTTCTTTATACGGTTATATAACTAATAATAAAGAACATAAAGATTTATTAGATAAAAATAATTCTCCTGTTTTGGGGTGTGGGAAACCTCTTGTAAGGGAGCTGTGGCCAAACTCCGGGGACCTCCTAAAGCTTCAACTACCAAGCTATATTCGAAAGGATATAAGTGGATGAACTAATCACTCATGTACGGTAACAAGTCAGAAGATGATCGAAAGAAAAATGGAATACCGCGGATCTAAATCAGAATATTTCAATTCTGTAAAAGAGCAACGAGTAGACGGCCACAAACGCGTAAATTTTACGCATTTAAGGTATGCTCTAATGGGTTCCGAAAGGAATTATCAAATCAGAATCCTTTCTAACCATTTAATTACATTAAGAAAATCATATACTTCTCTATCCACAATCCCATTAAATAATTTATCAGTTAATCTAGATCCTTGATACATAACAGGTTTCTCCTAAACCCCCGCACGCTTGCCCCCCCAGCATTCTGGAAAAACCAAACCCCCGCAGACTTGCGGGGGTTTTGGGGGTGGGAAGGGGGTTTAGGTGAATCAAATTTTACCGTAAGAATATTTAAAAGTAATACAGTAAAAGTAGGTTGAGCTGTGCAACCTGTTTTTCAGGTAGGTTTACATAAAAAAGACCTTGACCGGGGGCTCCGCCCCAGCCCAGCGCGCTGCGCGCGCGAAGGGCTGTTAAAAAAAATTAAAGCATTTTTTGATGTAGGAGAAATTTATCATATCTCCGCCGCCCCTTCCCACCCCAGCAGAATGCTGGGGGGGCAGGGGTGCGGAGGGCGGGAAAAATCTTGTAACTATGTCGTACAAAATTTAATAAGTTTAAATTTAATAGTAAACCACTTTGAAAGATATCCTCTTTTAACTAAAAAATGTTAAGATTTCATACTGTTCTCTCGAATTGTTACCTTGGTTAATAAAAAATAACATTTTACTCTTTCTGGTTTACATGAAATTATATCTATTAAAGCTTCAATGAATTTAGGTCTTTCTGCAGATATGAAAACTTATTTTCCTAATATTACCCCGGTCATAAGACCAAAACGTACAGATGAAGAATTATTAAATTCTAATATTGACCCTCATTGAATGGTAGGATTCACGGATGCAGAAGGGTGTTATAGTATTAGAATTACTAAATCTTTAACAACAAAAACAGGATACCAAGTACAATTAAGATATCAAATAACTCAGCACTCTATTGATAAGGTATTTATGAATAGTTTAGCAAACTTTTGAGGTTGTGGTAAAGTGTTTTTAAGATATAGAGAAAATAAAGTAGATTTTCAAATACTAAAATTTAAAGATCTGACCCCCCAAAACCCCCTTCCCACCCCCAAAACCCCCGCAAGTCTGCGTTTTTCCAGAATGCTGGGGGGGGGGGGGGGGGGGGGGGAGGGTTGGGGGGGGTTTTGGGGGGCACGGGGGGAACCCCCGCGCGCCCCCCCGCGGGGAGGCCGATAAAGTTATTCCCTTATTTCAAAGAGTACCTTTACAAGGGGTGAAATCTATAGATTTTACAGATTTTAATAAAGCAGTAGCCCGCCCCGCGGGCGTACTACGCTCCGCTAGTAGAGATAATGAAAACAAAAAAACATTTAACTAACGAAGGATTAGATCTATTACATAAATTAAAAGTGGGTATGAATAGAGGAAGAGAGTAAAAACTGATTATACTAGGTTAATATTTATTATTTTTCTCCGATTCCTATAATATTTTCAGGGGTTTTCAGGCTTGCTAGTGTTGACGCTTCGCCCCCTTTCTATGAAATACCCCGGGTAACGGGCCAGGGGACTAGGGTAGCAAGCTAGGGTAGCGGCGGCCCGCGCCGCGTACCTACGCTTTCGCTAGGTACGCAAGCTAGGGGGGCTTCGCACAAAAAAGGGTAAATACAAAATTATATTTTTGTACCTTTTTATTCAATGTCTCCTTCGGAGGCATCCGTATGTAATTATTTGTATGATAAATCTGACAACCGTGGTACAATTAATTAGTCAATTAAAAGGGTATTTTTATATAAACCCTTTATTATCTTTAAGTTTAGCTATTACTATCTTTTCTTTTGTAGGTATACCACCCCTGGTAGGGTTTTTTGCCAAACAAATGGTATTAAGTGCGGCTTTAGATAATGGTTATATTTTCTTATCTTTAATTGCTATACTTACTAGTGTAATTGGGGCAGTTTATTACTTGAATGTAATAAAAGAGATTTTTTTCTATTCTCCTGAGCATGTAATAAACCCTATTTTAGGCGCAAGCTCTGAATCTGATGCACAAGCTACTAGGGAATTTAAAGGTATAAATATCTTTATTTCTAGTCCTTTTTCTATTACAATTTCTATTATTACTTTAGTAATACTATTATTTATATTTTTAAATAAAGAGTGATTAAGTATGGGTACCATATTGGTACAAGTTTTATTTAGTAATTAAATGAGTAGTATGACATTATTTATTATATTTGTATCTATAATTGCTTTACTTTTTTTATTTATTAATTTAGTATTTGCTCCTCATAATCCTAAAATTTGAACTGGGAAATCAATTAATTGGGTAAAACTATCAAATTCCGGGAAAACCTTAAAGCTTCTGATACTAAGCATTAATCGAAAGGTTAATTGTGGCTGAAGTAATTACTCAGATATAGTAATAAGTCAGAAGATATACGAAAGTATAATAGGCAACCGCGGATCTAAGTCAGAAATACGTGGGCAGCGCAAGCTAAAGCTCTATATTGCTGTAAAAGAGCAACGAGTAAACGGTAGTTGTATTGAATATTTAAATAAAGAAAAATACTCAATGTTAAGATGTACTCTAGTGGGCTTCGAAAGAAGTTATCAGGCCAAAATCCCTTCTAACTCTATAAATTAAAAAAAAAATTAGTACCTTAGAATCTAAACTAAATCCTTCGTACGTCTCGGGATTTGTAGACGGTGAAGGTTCTTTTATGTTAACTATAATAAAAGATAATAAATATAAGTTAGGTTGACGTGTAGTTTGTAGATTTATAATAAGCTTTCATAAAAAAGACTTAAGTTTATTAAACCCTCCGCGCGGGGCGCGCGCGTGTACACGCGCGTCACCCCACGCGGGGGGAAATAAGATTAAATAATTTTTTGATGTAGGTAATGTATTTCTTATGGCTAAGGATTCTGCACAATACCGAGTAGAATCGCTTAAAAAAAAAAAACGGTTTAGATCGGGGGATAATTAATCATTTTGATAAATACCTCTTAATAACTAAAAAACAAGCTGATTATAAGTTGTTTAAATTGGCTCATAATTTAATTAAAAACAAAAGTCATCTTACAAAAGAAGGACTCTTAGAACTTGTAGCTATAAAGGCTGTAATAAATAATGGTTTAAATAATGATTTAAGTATTGCTTTCCCTGGTATTAATACTGTTTTAAGACCTGATACACCGTTACCTCAAATTCCGAATCCTTTTTTGATTATCTGGATTTGTTGATGCAGAGGGTTGTTTTAGTGTCGTAGTTTTTAAGTCTAAAACATCTAAATTAGGAGCCCTCCGGGCCCGCAGGGCCCTGGGCTGGGCGGAGCCCCGAAGCAGTAGCGCGCTCGCGCGCGTACTACGCTCCGCTAGTTAAATTAAGTTTTATTTTAACTCAAAGTAATAGAGATGAGTATTTAATAAAAAGCTTAATTGAATATTTAGGATGTGGGAATACAAGTTTAGATCCTAGAGGTACTATTGATTTTAAAGTAACTAATTTTTCTAGTATAAAAGATATTATTGTCCCATTTTTCATTAAATATCCTTTAAAACCTCGGGCGCCGCCCGGGTTTTCCCCTCCCAGCAGTTCTGCTGGGGGCGCTGAGGGTGGCTACGCTCCGCTAGCCTCGGAAATAAAAGTTTAGATTTCCCCGATTTTTGTGAAATCGTAAGATTAATGGAAAATAAATCGCATTTAACTAAAGAAGGGTTAGATAAAATAAAAAAAATCCGTAATAGAATGAATACGAATAGAAAACAATAGTTAAAATCAAAGGGAAATATTAAATTTATAGGTATGAGAAATTTGGCTCAAACGTATCAAGAGAAATATAGTATATTTGAATGTGGTTTTCATAGTTTTTTGGGCCAAAATAGAACACAATTTGGCGTTAAATTTTTCATTTTTGCTTTAGTTTATTTATTATTAGATTTAGAAATCTTGTTAACTTTTCCTTTTGCAGTAAGTGAATACGTAAATAATATTTATGGTTTAATTATAACATTAGGCTTTATAACTATTATAACTGTAGGTTTTGTATACGAATTAGGTAAAAGTGCCTTGAAAATTGATAGTAGACAGGTGATAACTATGACAAGATTTAATTATTCTTCTACAATTGAATATTTAGGAAAAATATAAAGTGTAATTTTTTTTTATGGCGGCGCGCTTTTTGCTCTGTACAATATGCATTCTACGTGTTAGCAGCTGTGGCAATATGTAAGAGGTTAGTGTTATTCATTTCGGTAATCGTAGCAGACTTCGTACTTCGTACTTCTGCAGCAGAAACCAAAGGTTTATGCGATAAACGGTTTAGAAACCAAAGGTTTCTCGCCTGCCAGCCTGCGCACAAATAAAATAGTATAAGGGTTAATCTCTAACCAGGAGGTATCGTATGTTTGGAGGGTATCACTAATAAAGCGGCGGGGAGTACGAGCGAGCACGATCGCGAGCGTGGTCGTGATCGCGAGGGGTAGCAAGCTAGGGTAGCGGCGGCCCGCGCCGCGTACCTACGCTTTCGCTAGGGGCTTTATTCTTTTCATGGACAGGTAATGGGTATCTTAAAATAAAATGTAAGTAATAGGTTACTTTTTTTTTACGAGCAAAAAGCGCGCCCCACATTCTATGTGGGAGGTTTTTTTTTGCTATTACACACTTAAGATTTTTTTTAATAAAAAAAAAGCCTAGAAAATAACTTAACTCAAAACTTCAATCACTTAACTACTTAGCGTTATTTAAGTTTATCGGCCTCCCCTTCCCACCCCAGCAGAATGCTGGGGGGGGGGGGGGGCAGGGGTAGCGGCGCCCCGCGCCGCGTACCTACGCTTTCGCTAGGTACGCAAGCTAGGGGGGGGGGCGTGCGTAGCACGCGTGCCCCCCTTAAACCCCCCGCAGACTTGCGGGGGTTTTGGGGGGATATTAGATATAAAATCCTTATGTGTGCTTTAGATAAATTACCTAAATTCCATAAATATAAAATTGATAGCTGTAAGGCTATAATCTTATTATTATCAAAAGTCCTTATCTTATAGTACGTTTGATATTTATTATCTCTAATATAGTATTTATTCAATTAAAAAAACCACCGGAGCAAAAAGCGCGCGACGCGCTTTTTGTAGCGCGCCCCGCCGCGTACTACGGCTCCGCTAGCTCTTATTAAAAAAATATAAAATCTCTTTTATTTTAAGTTATAAGTTATAACTATATGCGATAAGCTACGCGACTAATTAGATAATAATATCTAATTTATTAGATATTTAGCCTCTAATAAATCTTTATAGGCTAATTTATCTTGAGGGTTTTCTAAATTCTCCGCACCCCCGCGCTTTTTGCCTGCCCCCCAGCATTCTGGAAAAACGCAGACTTGCGGGGGTTTTGGGGGTGGGAAGGGGGTGCGGAGATTTTAATTTGAGTATTTTGGTTAATAGGATTATTTTTCAAGATATTAATTATACCAGTAAAAACTAGTTCACTAAACCCTCCGCGCGGGGCGCGCGCGTGTACACGCGCGTCACCCCGCGCGGGGGGAAATTGAAGATTAGATAGATTTTTTTTCCTCAGTTAATCTAGAAAGCTTTTTATAGCTAATATTTTTTTGTTTCAACTTTATTCGTTGAAAAAGCTCGATAAATTGTAGCAACCATATAACAAGGTAAGTATTTACCTTTTTCTTTATCCAATAAAAGTCTATTGGCGACGCAAGCTCGTTAATAATATTAACACGTTTACTATTCAACAAATTAGAGTGTATTTGGGGTTGTAAGTTGTATGTTATCATTATTAAAATTAAAAAAAGTTAGCGCAACAAAGGCAAATTTGTAAGACATAAGGAGTTATCACCCAGCTTTCGTCCTAATTTCTCTATCACTACGAAGATAGGCGAAGAGAAGCTCGGACTTTTCCTGTTGATTTGACGGAGTTCGTGCCTTGTACTCATTTGTTTGATCTTTCATCATCACCACCACCCACATGCCCGCCAATTATCGAAGGTTGGACTTTCCAAGTTGATTTGACGGGCATCGTGGCCTGTGATCAGTTTTTTATCTTTCCTGAGCATTGTACTCATTTGTTTGATCTTTCATCATCACCACCATTCACATCCCGCACCAATTATCGAAGGTTGGACTTTCCAGGTTGAGTTGACGGGCATCGTGGCCTGTGATCAGTTCTTTATCTTTCCTGAGCATCCTATCCCTCCCTCCCTCAAACCAATTATCGAAGGTTGGACTTTTCAAAGTTGATTTGACGGAGCGAAGGTAATAGGCGTACTCTCCTATATCCCTAAAAAGGGTCCCCAAATTGGAGTGGTTGGGGCTAGCCCCCTTTCTCCATAGGTAAGATAAGATCTATTCCAAAACGGACTACTACTCTCTCATTTACACTCGAATACAATGACTAGTAGTTGTTTAAGTAATATTAATTCTTTTATTAATCCTGCGATTTACATTGGTTATGGAAATTGGAAAATACTTGCCTTATTATATTATATAGTTGTTATAACAATTTTAGTACAAAAACTGATCAGTTAAAATTTTACGCACTATTCGAACGAATTTGAAAATTCGGTTTATCCTTCTCGCTCTTACTGCTCTTCAACTACAGCTCCTTCACTTTTAACCGAGCGATATTATTCTTCACATTCATATGGAGGTTCAGATTCAGATTCAGATTCAGATTCAGATTCAGATTCAGATAGAACTCCGTCCCTGTTTAATTTTATACCGTCTAGATTAAAAATTAATTCAATGGTATCTGATCTAAAATTTTAGCAGGGTAAAGCTGTATTACGAGCAAAAAGCGCGCCCCAGTTTAAGGATGTATAAAAAAGGATCGTGATCAAGATATAAAGGATTTTTATTATTTAATATCATTTGCACCAGAGTTTGAAAGCTCTATTATAAAAAGCTTAAAAGCGCTCGAGCATTACGGTGACCCTGACTGAAAGTATAATTTACCCTTAGAGGACTGACTTTAATAAGTTTGAATATGTTTTACAAGCATTCTGGGATACTTTACCTGAGGATGAATACAGAGATGCTATACGTGAATTATATAAAAATTTAGGTGGTGGTATGTTTATTCTTAAATTCTATATTCATTTCAGTTCTTATGTAGTTAGATATGATTTTTATACTTTTGATTTCTTCTCCCCCCGCAGGCTTGCCCCCCCCCAGCATTCTGGAAAAACCAAACCCCCGCAGACTTGCGGGGGTTTTGGGGGTGGGAAGGGGGGGGGGAGCAGAAAAGAATGTTCTTAATCAAGTGTATGGTAGTTTCGGATATATACCT
>Ga0308176_10000884_pt1 | contig 18779 bp, 19 predicted proteins | sample PhyCR2_3_FD_203890 | JGI IMG/M metagenome (GOLD analysis project Ga0308176, IMG submission 203890) | Soil microbial communities from UC Gill Tract Community Farm, Albany, California, United States - DLSLS.C.R2 | ecosystem: Environmental > Terrestrial > Soil > Agricultural land | place: USA...
AGATCTGCTTGCCCTTCAGCAGGTCGGGCACCTGACCCGACGAGATGCGCGAGGCAAGGCCCTCGACGACGGCGGTCTTGCCGACCCCCGGCTCGCCGATCAGCACCGGGTTGTTCTTCGTGCGGCGCGACAGGATCTGCATCACGCGCTCGATCTCCGTCTGGCGTCCGACGACCGGGTCGAGCTTGCCCTCCTGCGCCTGCTTCGTCAGGTTGCGGCCGAACTGGTCGAGCAGCTTCGAGCTCTTGCCCTTTTCGCCCGAGCCGCCCGTGGAGCCGCCCTGCCGCCGGCCGGGGCCGGAAAGCATGCGAATGATCTCGTTGCGAATCTTTTCGGCGTCCGCGTCGAAGTCGAGCAGGATGCGCGCGGCGACGCCTTCGTTCTCGCGCACGAGCCCGAGCAGGATGTGCTCGGTGCCGATGTAGTTGTGTCCGAGCGAGAGCGCCTCGCGCAGCGCGAGCTCCAGCACCTTCTTGGCGCGCGGCGTGAACGGGATCTGGCCGGTCGTGACCTCGTCGCCCTGGCCGACGATCCGCGCGACCTGCGCGCGCACCTCCTCGACCGTGATGTCGAGCGACTCGAGCACGCGCGCGGCGAGACCTTCCTCTTCGCGCAGCAGCCCGAGCAGGATGTGCTCCGTCCCGATGTAGTTGTGCTTGAGGGCGCGTGCCTCGTCCTGTGCGAGGACGACGACCTGGCGAGCTCGTTCAGTGAATCGTTCGAACACAGATACCTCTCTTCCGCCTGGAGCGGCGGCGCAAACGATGGCCTTCCAAGAGGGGCCCATGGTACCCCCATCGCCGGGGGTGCCGCACGCCGCCCTCAGCCGCCCCTTGTGCGCTGCGCCGGGAACAGGATGACGTCCCGGACCGAGTCCTTGCCTGCCAGCACCATTGCGAGGCGGTCGATGCCGAACCCGAGACCCCCGGTCGGCGGCATCCCGAACGCGAGTGCCTGGACGTAGTCCTCGTCCCCCGGCTCCGCCTCGACATTGCCGCCTGCCCCCTCCTCGGCCTGCATGCGGAAGCGCTCCTCCTGCTCCACTGCGTCGTTCAGCTCGCTGAAAGCGTTGCAGATCTCGGTGCCGCCGATGAAGCCCTCGAAGCGCTCGACGACGTCGTCGCTGCCGTCGACGAGGCGCGCGAACGGCGAGAGCCGCACCGGATAGTCGTAGAGGAAGGTCGGCTCGATCAGCCTCGGCTCGACGTAGTTCGTCAGGGCGTGGTCGACGAGCTGCGACCACGTCTTGTCCTCGGTCGTGTTGATCCCCCTGCTCTCGAGGATGCGGCGCAGCTCGCGTTCGTCGTTCGACCACACGCCGTGCTCCTCCAGCGCCTCGATCAGCTTGAGGCGGCGCCACGGCCTCCGCAGGTCGATCTCGTGCCCGCGGTAGGTGACCTGCGTCGTGCCGAGCACCGTCGAGGCGACGGTCTCCACGAGGGTCTCGAAGCGTGCCATGGTGTCGCGATAGTCGGCGTAGGCCTCGTACCACTCGAGCATCGTGAACTCGGGGTTGTGCTTGTACGAGACGCCCTCGTTGCGGAAGACGCGGCCGATCTCGTAGACCCGCTCGAGACCGCCGACGATCAACCGCTTCAGGTAGAGCTCGCCGCCCGCAATCCGCAGGTAGAGCTCCTGGTCGAGCTCGTTGTGATGGGTCGCGAACGGCCGCGCGAACGCCCCGCCGTAGTCGGACTGGAGCGCCGGCGTCTCGACCTCGACGAATCCGTCGCCGTCGAGGTACTCCCGGATCGCCCGCACCATGCGCGAGCGGAGCATGAAGGCAGCGCGAGTCTCCTCGTTCATCAGCAGGTCGAGGTAGCGGCGGCGGTAGCGCTGCTCGACGTCGGTGAGGCCGTGGAAGGTGTCCGGGAGCGGCGACCGGATGCGCGAGAGCAGGACGAGCTCGTCGACGATCAGCGACGGCTCGCCGCGACGGCTCTTGGTCGGCTTGCCGATCGCGCCGACGACGTCGCCCAGGTGCACGTCCACCTCACCCGTGCGAGCCGCCGGGCAGAGAAGCTGCAGGCGGCCGCTGCGGTCGACGAGGTCGAGGAAGACGAGCTTCCCCATGTCGCGGCGCGCCATGACGCGCCCCGCGAGCCTGCGCGTCTCCGCTCCCTCCTCGCCGGTGTCGAGCGCCTCGGCCTCCTTCCGCACGACCGCGATCTCGTCCCGGTCGGGGAACCTCTTCGGCGTCTCGCTCACGGCCACTTGACCATAGCCCAGGCGTGCGGGCCGTCCTGCGGCGTCTCACCCTCGCGCACGACCTCGAAGCCGTGCCGCTCGTAGAAGGAGAGATTCGCCGCGGTGTTCGTGAGGAGCACCGCCGGCAGGCCGGCCTCCGCCGCCGCTTCGAGACCCGGCTGCAGGAGCGCCGCGCCGATCCCCTGACGCTGCGCGGCCGGGTCGACGCCGATCCCTGCCAGGTACCAGTGGGAGCCCGGCATCACCTCGGCGCGCATCGTCTCGACCGCGCGCCCGTAGGCGAGGAAGGGGCCGGTGGCGGTCCCGAGCCGGAAGGGCGTCGTCACGAGCGCGCGCAGCGTCGGCCCGACGCGCATCGGCGGGCGGCCCGGCGGCAGCCAGCGCGCCGCACCGCGTATGTCGCCCGCGGTCGCCCAGACGTCCGCGGTCGTTACGTCGAAGCCGATGCGAAAGAGCCACGGCAGGATCCGCCGCCGCCGCTCCGCATCCGGGAACAGCCAAGTCCACGCGGGATCGTCTGCGAACGCGCGCGCGAGCACGTCGCTCGCCTCGCCGAGCCGGTCGCGTTCGAGCCGCACGATCTCCATCGCGCGGAGCCTACGGATGCATCGGCGGAGGCGGAGCCGGGGTTCGCCCGGCGGGAGCCGACAGTCGGCCAGGCGGGAGGCTGACGTGCCCTCGCCGGCGGAGGCGGAGCCGGGGTTCGCCCGGCGGGAGCCGCCGCCGGCCAGGGCGCGAGCCTGACGCGTCCTGGCGGATCGCTGGTGGTGCGGTGCCGGAGGGGACAGTGCGAATGCACGGCCCCGGAGAGCGCCGTGCCGCCAGCGGGCCGAGGCGAAGGCGGAGCCGGGCTTCGCCCGGCGGGAGCCGTCGCCGGCCAGGGCGCGTCAGGCGGCTTTGATCTCCATGATCTTGAACTTCAGGGATCCGCGGGGGGCGCTGACCTCGACGACCTCGCCCTTCTTCCGGCCCATGATCGCCTTGCCGACCGGGGATTCGTTCGAGAGCTTGTTCTCCGCCGGGTTCGCCTCGGCCGAGCCGACGATGTGGTACTCGAAGGTCTTGTTGGCCTGCATGTCCCGGAGGCGGACGTGCGAGCCGATCGAGACGTTGTCCTTCGAGATCTCCTTCTTCGTGATCACGCGGGCCGACAGGAGGCGCTCCTCGAGCTGGGCGATCTTGTGCTCGAGCATCGCCTGCTCGTTCTTCGCGTCGTCGTACTCGGCGTTCTCCGCGATGTCGCCGAACTCGCGGGCGATGCGGATCCGCTCGGCGACCTCACGGCGCTTGTCACCCCGCAGGAGGTCGATCTCCTTCTGGAGCTTCTTGTATCCCTCGGCTGTGAGAATGACTTCCTTCAACGAACGGCCTCCTGTAGCCCCCCGGAACGGGCGGGAATGGTAGCCACCGTGTCAAAGGCGGCGCAAGAGCCCCGGGCTACGATTCACACAGCGTGAACATCGGCCTCACAGACCGCTGGTTCCTGGGCGACGTCGAGATCCCCGGGCGCCTCGTCCTCGCCCCCATGGCGGGCGTCAGCGTCCAGGCGTTCCGGCGCCAGGGCCGCCGTTACGGGGCCGGCCTCGTCTGCTCCGAGATGGTCTCCGTCGCGGGGATCCAGCACCGCAACGAGCGCACGCTCGGCTACCTGCGGGTGAGCGCCGACGAGCACCCGCTCGCGATCCAGATCTTCGGGTCCGACCCCGTCGCGATGGCCGAGGCCGCCCGCATGGTCGAGGCGGCCGGCGCCGACATCGTCGACATGAACTTCGGGTGCCCGGTGAAGAAGGTGACGAAGACCGGCGCCGGAGCCTCGCTGCTCGACGATCCCGCGCAGGCGTGCCGCCTCGTCGAGGCGGTCGCGACTGCCACCCCGCTGCCCGTGTCCGTGAAGATGCGGCGCGGCGTCGCGAACGGCTCGCGCACCTGTCTCGACGTCGGCCCCCTCCTCGTCGAGGCCGGCGCGGCGTCACTCACCCTGCACCCGCGCTCCGCGAAGCAGATGTACACCGGCACCGCCGACCACGCGCTCACCGCCGAGCTCGTGTCGCTCGTCGATGTGCCCGTGATCGCGTCGGGCGACATCACCTCGCGCGCCAGGGCGCAGTCGGTGCTCGCGACCACAGGCGCAACGGCGGTGATGGTCGGCCGCGCCGCGCAGGGAAACCCGTGGGCGCTCGCCGAGATCATGGGCGAGGACCGGGAGCCGTCGCGCGAAGAGGTCGTCGCGGAGCTCTTGCTCTTCATGCGCGAGACGGTGCGCGAGCTCGGCGAGCAGCGCGCAACCGGCTTTTTGAAGAAGTTCTACGGCTGGTATCTCGGCGGCGGCCGCTTCCCGCGCCCGTTCAAGCAGGAGCTCGTCCAGCTGCCGGCGATCGCCGAGGTCGAGCAGCGCCTCCTTGCCGCTGCGCCGGGGGCACGCTTCATCTACGAGCGGCTCGCCGCGGAGGTGCCCGACCCGGAGGACGAGATCCTGCTCGACCAGCTGCCCATCTCGATCTACGGCGGCGGTTAGCGCTCTTCGGAACCTGGTTGCCGCGCAGCGGAACCAGGTTCCTGTCTGAAACCGCCGCGGAAGTCGTGAACCTGGTTCCGGCTTCGCCGGCAACCAGGTTCAGAGCACTCGGAACCTGGTTGCCGCGCAGCGGAACCAGGTTCCTGTCTGAAACCGCTATGAACGGTTGCGCTCCCAGATCAGGCGGAGCCCCTGGAGGGTCAGCTCCTGGTCGACCGCCGTGATCGTGCTCGAGTGCGGCGCGATCAGGTCGGCGAGGCCGCCTGTCGCGACGACCGGCGCGCTCTCCGCCCCGAGCTCCGTACGGATGCGGCCCACGATCGCGTCCACCTGGCCGGCGAAGCCGTAGACGAGACCCGACTGCAGCGCGGCCGTCGTCGTCTGGCTGATCACGCGTTCGGGCGCCTCGAACGGGACCTTGGGCAGGCGTGCCGCGCGCGCAAAGAGCGCGTCCATCGAGATCTCGACGCCCGGTGCGAGCACGCCCCCCGCGAACTCACCTGCGGCGTTCACGATGTCGAAGTTCGTCGACGTGCCGAAGTCGACGACGACCGCCGGCGCGCCGTGGCGATCGCGCGCGGCGACCGCGTTCGCAATCCGGTCCGGCCCCACCTCGCGCGGGTCGTCGTAGCGGATCACCATCCCCGTCGCGACGCCGGGGCCGACGACGAGCAGGTCGGCGCCCGCCCAGCGCTCGGCGAACGCCTCGTACTCGCGCACGAGCGGCGGCACGGACGAGCACAGCACGATCCCGACGAGCGAGTCGAGCTCCACGAACGCGCGCAGCATCACGGCCAGCTCGTCGCCGGTGTGCGAGCGGTCCGTGCCGACACGGAACTGCTCGGTCAGCGCGGTGCCGTCGAACAGGCCGAACACCGTCTGCGTGTTGCCGACGTCGATTGCGAGCAGCATGCGCCGAGACTAGACGCCCGAAACTGGTTCGCGGAGCAAACCAGTTTCGCGAGTCAAAGGTCTTCGATCTCGCTCCGGCCCTCGCCGATGCGCTTGGCGAGCGCCTCCGCCGTCAGCACCGGCTCGTCGCCTTCGCCGCGCAGCTCCTCGATCGTCACGTCGCTCGAGGTGTAGACCTCGGCGCGCGGGATCATGCGGGTCGGCCGGTTCTTGTCCCACACCCACACGTCCTCCATCTTCAGGTGGAAGAACGGGTAGTTCGGCTGCGGCACGTACTGCATGTCGAGCTTGTTGCAGAGGTACGTCGCATCCTGGGTGAGGACGCAGTACCGGAAGAGGGAGAAGACCGCCGCGTATTCCTTCTTCAGGCGCAGCTCGGCCTCGGCCTCGAACTCGTCGAGCTCGTCGAGGTGGCTCACGGCGATGATTGTAGCCCCGCGAGGGCCTCTGCGACTGTGCCGTTTCCGGGGATTCTCTGTGCCGGATCGAGCTCGGCCAGCGGCTCCAGCACGAACAGGCGCTCCGTCAGGAGCGGGTGCGGGACGGCGAGTCCGGGCTCGTCGACCGTCTCGTCGCCGTACAGGAGCAGGTCGAGGTCGATCGTGCGCGGCCCCCAGAGCGGCCCGACCCGCTCCCGCCCGAGCTGCCGCTCGACCTCGAGCAGCTGGTCGAGCAGGGCGCGCGGGGCGAGCGGCGTCTCGATCTCCGCGACTGCGTTCAGGAAGCGCGGCTGGTCCGCATAGCCCCACGGCTCGGTCTCGATGATGCCCGAGAGGCGCGTCGCGCGGATCAGCGCCGCGGCGCGGCGGATCGACCCCTCCCGGTCGCCGAGGTTGGAGCCGAGACCGACGTACGCTCTCGTCACGGCCGCTCGATCGTGACCGCCGAATAGTCGACCGTCATCCCCGCCGGCTTCACCTGCGGCTTGCGGATCCGGAGCGTCAGGCGCTCGGGCGCGAACCGCGCCATCAGCATGTCGGCCGTGCGGGTGGCGAGCGCCTCGAGCAGGTCGAACCGCTCGGCGCCGGAGAGCTCGCGGATCGCGCTCGCGACCTCCGTATAGTCGAGCGCTTCCGCGAGCCGGTCGCTCGCGCCGCGGTCGCCGACCTCGAGCCGCACGTCGAAGAGGAACATCTGCCCGAGCCGCTGCTCGTCCTCCTCGACGCCGTGATAGCCGAAGACGTGCAGCCCCGCGAGCTCGACGATCATCCCGCGACCGCCTTCGCCACCTGGAGCGCCTCCACGTGCTCGCGGACGTCGTGCGCCCGCAGGATCGTCGCGCCGTGGTCGAAGGCGGCGACGGCGGCGCCGACCGACGCCGCGGCCGAACCCGTCCTCGCGCCGGTGACCTTCCCGAGCGAGCTCTTGCGCGAGAAGCCGACGAGCACCGGGCGGCCGATCGCCACGAGCTCCTCGAGGCGTCGCACGAGCTCGAAGTTCTGGTCGACCGTCTTCCCGAAGCCGATCCCGGGGTCGAGGCAGACGAGCTCCTCGCGCACGCCCTCGCCGATCGCGAAGGCGAGCCGCTCCTCGAGAAAGCGCTTCACGTCCGAGACGACGTCGCCGTAGGTGGGATTCACCTGCATCGTCCGCGGCTCGCCCTGCATGTGCATGAGACACAGATAACACCTCGCGTCCGCGATCACACCCGCAAGCTCGGGATCGGCCCGCAGAGCGGTGACGTCGTTGACGAGCTCGACCCCCAGCTCGAGCGCGCGGCGGGCGACGGCCGACTTCGACGTGTCGATGGAGACGGGAGCGCCCGCGAGATCGGCGAGCACCGGCTCGACACGCCGCAGCTCCTCTTCCGCCGGGACGCCCGCGGAGCCGGGCCGCGTCGACTCGCCGCCGACGTCGACGATCGCCGCGCCCGCGTCGAGCATCCCCCACGCCGCCGTGACCGCCGGCTCGACGCGGAAATGGGTGCCTGCGTCGGAGAACGAGTCGGGCGTGACGTTGATCACCCCCATCACCGACGGGGCGGGGAAGCGAGCGGCGATCGGGGCGCGGTTTGACACGTGCGAATACTGTCTCTTGTGGACGGCGGGTGGCGCTACCTCGGTGTGGTCGGCCGGCGCTTGCGCTGGACGATCGCGGGCGCGGTCGCATCGGGTCTCGCGTGGCAGGGCGCGGCGATCGCCGCACCGCTCCTGATTCGCCACGCCGTCGACGCCGGTGTCGTGCAGGGCCATCGCTCGGCACTCTGGTGGGCCTGCGGCGGCCTCGTCGGGCTCGGTGCCGTCGAGGCGGCCGGCGGTGCGAGCCGCCACTACTTCGCGATCCGCAACCGCGCGCTCGCAGATGCGCACGTGCGCGACGGGATCTTCCGCCGCGCGCTCGATCTCGACGCGCACTACCACGACCGGGTCGGCGCCGGTGAGCTGATCTCCCGCGCGTCGAACGACGCCGAGCTCGTCGCGCGCGTGTTCGACGCGCTCGGCCACACGATCGGCTACGTCCTCACCCTGGCCGGAGCGTCGGCGGTTCTGGTCGTGATCGACTGGCGGCTCGCGGTCGCCGTGCTCGCGCCGCTGCCGCTCGTCAGTATCGGCTTCGGCCGCTATTCCGCACGCTATGCGTCGCGGACGAAGATCAACCAGGAGGAGCTCGGCGAGCTCACGGCCCTCGTCGAGGAGACGATCAGCGGCATCCGCGTCGTCAAGGGTCTCGGCGCGGGCGGGGCGCTCTCGGCCCGGTTCCGCCGCAAGTCGGACGACGTCGTGCGCACCGCCCTGGACGTGGCAAATGTGGATGCCGTCTTCCTGCCGGCGCTCGAGGCACTGCCGCTCGTCGGCATCCTGGTCGTCCTCTGGTACGGGGGGCATCGCGTCCTGTCGGGCGAGATCACCGTGGGCACGTTCGCGCTGTTCAACTTCTACCTCGCGCTGCTCGTCAACCCGCTGCGCACGATCGGGCAGCGCGTCAGCACGGTGCAGCGCGCGGTTGCCGCGGCGCGGCGGGTCGACGACGTCCTGAGCGCCGAGCCGGAGGTCGTCGAGTCCGCCCAGGCCCGGCCGTTCCCCGAGAGCGCAGCGGTGGGCTTCGAGGACGTGCGCTTCTCCTACGGCGGCGAGCGGCCGATCCTCGACGGCTTCTCGCTCCAGATTCCCGCCGGGACGTCGCTCGCCCTGGTCGGCGCGACCGGCTCCGGCAAGTCGACCGCCGCCGCGCTCCTCGCCCGCTTCTACGACCCGGTGGCGGGGCGCGTGACGATCGGCGGGGTCGACGTGCGCGACCTGAAGCTCGACGAGCTGCGCCGCAGCGTCGGGCTCGTCTTCGAGGAGACGTTTCTGTTCGGCGACACGGTGAGCGGCAACCTCGGCTTCGGGGCGCCGGGGGCCGGCGGCGAGGCGATCCAGCACGCCGCCCGCCTCGCCGGCGCGGACGAGTTCGTCGAGCGTCTGCCCGAGGGGTACGAGACGATGCTCGGCGAGCGAGGTTTCTCGCTCTCCGGCGGGCAGCGCCAGAGGATCGCGATCGCGCGCGCGATCCTCGCCGACCCGCAGGTGCTGATCCTGGACGACGCGACGTCTGCGGTCGACGCGACGAAGGAGCACGAGATCCGTGCGGCGCTCGCCGAGGTGATGGCGGGCCGGACGACGCTCGTGATCGCGCACCGTCCGGCGACGATCGCGCTCGCCGACCGCGTCGCCGTGGTCGACGGCGGCCGCGTCGTCGAGGAAGGCACGCACGCCGAGCTGCTCGCGCGCTCTTCCCGGTACCGGGCGCTGCTCGCGCTCGCGACAGCGGAGGCGGTCGCCTGATGAGGGAGGCGATCGGGCCGATCCTCCGTCCGCACCGCCCGCTGATCGCGGCCGCGGGGGCCGCGATGGTCGGCGCCACGGCGGTCTCGCTCGCCGCGCCGCTCCTCGTGAAGATCGCGGTCGACCGCGGCATCGGCCACCACGACGTGCACGTGATCGACGTGATCGCGCTCGTCTACGTGGTGCTCGTGCTCGTCCGTCCCTTGCTCGAACGCACGATCGTCCTCTGCAGCGCACGTGCCGGCGAGCGGTTCCTCGGCGATCTCCGCGTCGCCGCCTACGACAAGCTGCAGGCGCTGTCGCTGCCCTTCTTCGAGCAGACGAAGGCCGGCGTGCTCGTCTCGCGCCTGACGGCCGACGTCCAGACGCTGACCACGTTCACGCGGCTCGTGCTCGTCGAGGTCGTCGGCTCGGTGCTGCTTTTCCTCGTCTCGATCGCCATCCTCATCGCCCTGTCACCGCTGCTCTCCCTCGTGATGCTCGTGTCGGTACCGCTCCTCGTCTGGTCGTCCCTTCGCTACGGCAAGCGCTCGCGGCCCGCGTTCCTCGCGCTGCGCGACCGCGTCGCCGACACGATGACCTCGCTGCAGGAAGGGCTTGCCGGTGTTCGGGTCGTCCAGTCCTTCGGCCGGGAAACCGATCGGTACGCGTCGTATCGCGCTCGCTCGCGTGCGCAGGTGTCTGCCTGGCGGCGCATCTCCCTCGTCAACATCGGCTTCTTCCCGATGATCGCGTTCGCACAGTCGCTCGCGCTCGCCGCCGTCCTCGTCGTCGGCGGGTACCTGCATCGCAACGGCCGTGTCTCGGTGGGGACGATCGTCGCCTTCGCCCTGTACCTGATCTCGCTGTTCGACCCGATCGCGCGGCTCGGCGACTGGTTCAGCGAGTTCCAGTCGGGTCGCGCTGCGCTCACGAAGATCGCGCTGCTGCTCGAGACCCCCGCCACCGTGGCCGGCGGCTCGACGCCGGTCCCAGCCCGGGGTCCGCTCGTCGCCGAGAACGTCACGTTCGCCTACGGCGGCGGCGCTCCGGCGGTGCGCGAGGTGTCGCTCTCGATCGACGCAGGAGAGCACCTGGCACTCGTGGGCGCGACCGGTGCCGGCAAGTCGACGCTTGCGAAGCTGCTCGTGCGCGGCTACGACCCGGCCGCGGGACGCGTCGCCTTCGCCGGCGTCGACCTGCGCGAGGCTCCGCTGGACGAGCTGCGCCGGCGCATCGTCTTCGTGCCCCAGGAGGGGCATCTCTTCTCCGGGACGATCGCCGACAACGTCCGGCTCGCCCGCCCCGAGGCTCCCGACGAGCAGGTGCGGGAGGCGTTGCGCGCGATCGGGGCGCTCGAGCGGTTCGAGAGCCTGCCGGGCGGGCTCGGGACCGATGTGCGCTCGCGCGGCGTGCGCCTTTCGAGCGGCGAGCGGCAGCTCGTCTCGATCGCGCGGGTCGCGCTCGCCGACCCCGCCGTGATCGTGCTCGACGAGGCGACCTCGTCGCTCGACCCGCAGAACGAGGCGGCCGTCGAGCACGCGCTGGGCGTGCTCGCGCGCGGGCGCACGGTGATCACGATCGCGCACCGGCTCTCGACGGCGGAGCGCGCCGACCGGGTCGCCGTGCTGGAGCACGGCCGGCTGGTCGAGATCGCCTCACATGCGGAGCTCGTCGCGCAGGGCGACCGCTACGCGCGCCTGTGGGCGAGCTGGCAGGCAGGTCTGAGCTAGAGCTCCTTGGCTGCTAACAGCGCCCCGGCGCCGGCGAGCCGCCAGGGCCGTTCTCGTGCGCGAACGTCCCGTCGAGGTTCGTCTCGAGGCAGTACGACGTGTCTGTGGCGCGCGCGAGGGTGACGCCGGAGCCCTCCGGCAGCGCTGCGCCCGCGTACGTACCGGCCTGTGCGTGGTCGACCTGGAGCAGCTGGTCGGCCGGCGCGAAGTTGGCGGCGGCGGCGGTCACGAGCGCCTGCGACTCCACCCGGGTGACCGCGGGCGACGCCCGCCCGCTGCTCCTGTCCTGCATGACGAACAGGACGCCGGTGATCGCGAGCGTGATCAGGACGAACACGATGCCGAGACCTCTCGTCATCCGACAGGTATCGGCAGCAGGCGCCGAACGGTTGAGCTACTGCTGTGACCGGCTCCAGGTCGCGGTCAGCGCCGGCGCCGAGGCAAGTGTCTGGTAGACGACGCAGTAGCGCTCGGTGAGGCGCAGCAGCGTGTCGAGCTGCTCGTCGCTCGCGTTCGTCGTCAGGTCGAACGCGAGGCGGATCGCGCGAAAGCCCACCGGCGCCTCCCGGTCGACCGCGAGCGTCCCGCGAAAGTCGAGGTCGCCCTCGGCCCGCACGTGTCCTTCCTCGATCTCCACTTCGAGCGAGAGGGCAACCGCCCGCAGCGTGACGCCCGCGCACGCAGCCAGCGCCTCGAGCAGCATGTCGCCCGAGCAGAGCGACAGGCCGTCGCCTCCGCTCGCCGGATGAAGACCCGCTGTTGCGAGCGCCCGTCCGGTGTCGACCGAGCAGGTCACGCCCTCGCCGAGCGTGCCCGTTGCGCTCAGCGTGACGACCGCCGCGTCCGGCTCCGCGCGGTAGCGCTCCTTCAAGGGCTCCTGGAGAGCGCGCAGTTCCGTCCGGTCCACGCCGCGATCGTACTTGTACGCGCGCCCCTTCCGGCCATACGCTGGGCAGCGCCGTGGTCTGTCCCGCCTGCAGCCAGGAGAACCCACCGGTCGCGCGCTTCTGCCTCGCCTGCGGCGCTCCGCTCGCCACGGACAGCCTCGCGCGCGACGAGCGGCGGATCGTGACCGTCATCTTCGTCGACCTGGTCGGGTTCACGGCCCGCGCCGAGTCGCTCGACCCGGAAGAGGTGCGTGCCCTCCTCACGCCGTACCACGAGCGCGTCCGCCACGAGATCGAGTCGTTCGGAGGCGTGGTCGAGAAGTTCATCGGGGACGCCGTGATGGGCATCTTCGGCGCTCCGCTCGCGCACGGCGACGACGCCGAACGAGCGGTGCGGTCGGCGCTCGTGGTGCGGGACAACGTCGGCGGATTCGCAGACGGGGAGCTGCAGATTCGCATCGCGGTGAACACGGGCGAAGCGGTCGTCTCGCTCGGCGCGCGGCCGGCGCTCGGCGAGTCGATGGTCGCCGGCGACGTCGTCAACACCGCCGCGCGCCTCCAGGCGGCGGCTCCCGTCAATGCAGTCGTCGTCGGCGAGCAGACGTACCTGGAGACGAGGGGCGCCATCGCCTACGAGCCGACGGAGCCGGTGGTCGCGAAGGGGAAGTCGCGGCCGATCCAGGCCTGGATCGCAGAGCATGCGCTCACGGCGGCGGGTGAGCGCCCGCTCGCCGACTGGTCGATCGTCGGCCGTGCGCCCGAGGTCGCGGTGCTGGGCGCACTGTGGGAGCGCGTCCTGCAAACGCGGCTCCCCCACCTGATCTCGATCTTCGGGCCGGCCGGCATCGGCAAATCGACGCTCGCGGCGGAGCTGGGCTCCATCGCGCGCGCCGGCGGCGCCCGCGTCGTCCGCGGCCGCTCACTTCCGTACCGCGAGAGTGGCGCGTACGGCGCGCTCGCCGGGCAGCTGATGCAGCTGTGCGGCGTCTTCCAGAGCGACTCCGCCTCGGCGGTCGCCGAGGCGCTGCGCGCCCGGAGCGCGGAGCTGCTCGCAGACGCGGATGCGGATCCGGATGTCGTCGCAGGGCATCTCGGCGTGATCGTCGGGATCGACGCGGGCAACGAGGCGGCCGACCGTGATGTCCTGTTCGCCTCGGTGCGTCAGTTCGTGGAGGCAGTCGCGCGCGAGCAGCCGACGATCCTCGTCTTCGAGGACATCCACTGGGCCGACGGGAACCTGCTCGACCTGATCGAGACGATTGCGATGCGCGTGCACGGCCTGCCGCTCCTCCAGGTAACGCTGGCCCGGCCCGAGCTGCTCGACGCACGCGAGGGCTGGGGCGCGCGCGTCGCCGGCTACACGGCCCTCACGCTCGGGCCGCTCGAGCAGGAGCACGCGCGGGAGCTGGCCGTCCGGCGCCTCGGCGACGCCGACCGTGCCGAAGAGGTGATCAAGGTTGCCGAGGGGAACCCGCTGTTCATCGAGCAGCTCGCGGCGACGATGGACGAGAGCGGGCCGGGAACATTGCCGACGAGCATCCGCGGGATCGTCGCAGCGCGGCTCGACGCGCTGCCGAGCCGGGAGCGCGCGCTGCTTCTGGACGCGGCCGTCGTCGGGAAGGTGTTCTGGGTCGAGGCGCTCTGCGCGATCAACCCCGACTGCACCGACATCGAGCAGGTCCTCGAGGGGCTCGAGCTGCGTGATCTCGTCCGGCGCGAGCCGACGTCGATCATGGAGGGGCAGCAGCAGTTCGCTTTCACGAACATCCTGATCCGGGACATCGCCTACGACCTGCTGGCGAGAGCCGACCGCGTGCGCCGCCACGCGCTCGTCGCGGAGTTCTTCGACCGGTCGACCGGCGCGTCCGGCGAGGCGATCGGCGCCCTCGCGCGCCACTGGCGCGACGCCGGCGAGCACGCGCGCGCGGTGGAGCAGCTCATGCGGGCCGCCGGTCAGGCGGAACGCGGCTGGGCGAAGGATCACGCCGCCCGGCTCTACCGGGAGGCCCTCGAGCTCGTCCCGGCGGAGGACACCGAGCAGAGGAGCGTGGTCCGCCGCCGCCTCGCGCTCGCGAGCACGGCGTCGTTCCACGTGGACGACGTCAGACGGCCGGGAAGTCCGCAGGCGTGACGTCGCCTACGATCTCGTCGATCGAGTCGACCACGTGCCGCCCGAGCCGGGTCGAGTGCTGCCGGACGGCCTCCTCGCTGGGAGCGCCGTAGACGCAGAAGGTGCGGACATTGCCGTCGTCGTCGACGACGACGTGGCTGTGCTCCCAGGTGATCTCGGGGAACTCGTCCTCGACGATCTCCCTCGAGCGGCGGCCGACAACCGGCATATCGGACTCGCCGCAGTCAAAGCTGCGGACGATCATGTAACGCGGCATGGGCGACATTCTAATCAGGAAATCGACCGCGGCGTCCGCTCATCGCAGACGCCGCGGCGATTGCTCCTGGATCTAGGGCAAGGGCACGTACTGCGACAGGAAGCTCCGTGCCGCGTCCGTGTCCAGGCGCTGCGAGTAGTCCACGGCGCTGCAGGTGGCGCTCGCGCCGTACGAGCTGATGGCAAGGATCGTGTCGGTGCCGGCCTGCAGGTCGGGGCCGCCGGAGTCGCCGAAGCAGGTCGCGCCGCCCTGGCCGGGGCTCGAGGAGATCTTCAGGAACTCGCTGCCGGTCGCCCCGCCGCCCGCGATGATCTTCGCCTGGGCGCTCAGCCGCGTTCCCGCGACGTTGGAGTGGGGATCCTGGACGCCGTAGCCGACGATGTCGACCTGCTGGTTCTTCGGAAGCGTGTCGTCGTAGCCGGCCGCCGGGAGCTTTGCGTAGCGCTCGACGCTCAGGCCGTCGCCGAGGAGCGTCACCACCGCGAAATCGTTGCGATCGGAGCCCGAGAGGCCGTTTCCGACCGCCCCGAAGCTCTGGGGGACGTGCACGATTCCCGGGACCGCAGTCGTCAGGTTGTCGTTCGCAAGGCTCTCCTGCACGTCGACGAGCACCATCGACCCGTCCGCGAAGCAGTGCGCTGCCGTTACGAAGACGGTGGCCGACAGGAGCGAGCCCGAGCAGAGCGCGCTGGTCTGGGGCGACACCGCAACTCCGACGTACGGGTGCGCATTGCCGTCGGGCTTTCCGTTCACGACCGCGAGGGCCGACGCAGCCACCACACCGGCGGCGACCACCGCGATCAACGCCGTCCCGGCCGCCCGCAGCCTGGTCGCGCCTCTGAGAACTTTCAGCACTTCGCCCTCCTGTCGTTCCACGCGGCCGTACGGCCGCCCGCAGTCCTACGCAGGTGCGCAGGTGCCCTCGTTATGCCCGGCCTCCGGCCGTGTCGCATGCCTCGAAAGGGTGGTGCGGCCAGAGATAGTCCGCGCGCTCGTGCACGTAGACGTGGCGGGCGACGGTCAGTCCCGTCGGCTGGTCGAGCGCGCCGGCCGCGATGCTGATCGTCTCGCGCGACGACACCCGCCAGAAGAGGCTCGACCCGCACTCGGCGCAGAACCCCGCTCGGCCTGCGAATCGCTGTCCGGGCTCTCGATCCAGCGGAGCCCGCCGTCGGCGACAAAGATCACGTCGTCGCGGCGAGCGGCCGTCGCCGCCCAGGTATCGCCGCTCCACCGCCGGCACTCGACGCAGTGGCAGACGAAGACCTCCCGCAGCGGCCCGTGCACCTCGAAGCGAACGGCGCCGCAGAGACAGCGGCCGCGAGCTCTGTCAGTCACCGTCGGTCGAGCCGGGCGGGGAGCTGATGCCCGGCTCCCAGCCGTCCCACAGGGCGTCGACGTGCTTGTGGGGGATGTGGCGCAGAACGAGCTTCCACTCGTCGCTCGGCGCCGCGATCGAGACGTCCTGGTGGAGGGTGAACCCGTCGCCGTCGAAGCTCTCGAAGTCGACCGGGTGCCCCGGCGGCTCCAGGTGCACGTGCTTCAGCCCCGCGTCGTCGGCCCAGACGTAGACGTTGCCGCCGTGCTCCGCGACGAACGCACGCACGTCGTCGTCCGCCAGGATGCGCACGAGAGCCCAGCCCTACGAAGCTTCAGGCTCGGGCGGCTGCATCGCGGCCCCGCCCGGGAGCGGGAACGGGCGCGGCTTCGCAGGCGCGGGCCGCCGCTCGGGCTCGTTCGCCGGCTCCGGCGCCGCCGGCTCGGGCGGGAAGACGGCGTCCTCGCTCTCGCCGGCGAGGAGCCGCTTGAACTGGTCGCTGTCGATCGTCTCGTGCTCGATCAGGATGTTCGAGATGCGGTGCAGGTCGTCGAGGTGCTCCTTGAGCACGCGCGTCGCGATGTCGTGGCCGTCCTCGATGATCCGGCGGATCTCGTCGTCGATCTCGCGCGCGACCTCTTCCGAGTAGTCGGGCTCGTGGCCCATGTCGCGGCCGAGGAACGGCATGTCCGCGTTGCGGCCGAGCACGCGCGGGCCGAGCTTCTCGCTCATGCCGAAGCGCATCACCATCTGCTTCGCAGTGGCGGTCACCTTCTCGATGTCGTTCGCCGCGCCGGTCGTCACCTCGTTGAAGACGATCTCCTCGGCCGCCCGGCCGCCCATCGTCATGGCGATCTGCTCGAGCAGCGCCTTGCGGGTCGTCAGATAGCGATCCTCTGTCGGCAGCGAGATCGTGAGGCCGAGCGCCTGCCCGCGCGAGACGACGGTGATCTTGTGCACCGGATCGGTGTGCTCGAGGAAGTGGCCGACGAGCGCGTGGCCCATCTCGTGGTACGCGGTGATCCGCTGCTCCTTCTCGGAGAGCAGGCGCGCCTTCTTCTCGGGGCCCGCGATCACGCGCATGATCCCCTCCTCCAGCTCCTCCTGCTCGATCACCTTCTTGCCTCGGCGCGCGGCGAGGAGCGCAGCCTCGTTGATCAGGTTGCGCAGGTCGGCGCCCGTGAAGCCGGGCGTGCCGGCGGCGAGCGCGTCGAGGTCGATCGCGGAGGCGAGCGGCTTGCCCTTGGCGTGCACCTCGAGGATCTTGCGGCGGCCGTTCCGGTCCGGGCGGTCGACGGAGATCTGGCGGTCGAAGCGCCCCGGGCGGAGCAGCGCCGGATCGAGGATGTCTGGCCGGTTCGTCGCGGCGATCAAGATGATGTTGTCCTTCATCTCGAAGCCGTCCATCTCGACGAGCAGCTGGTTCAACGTCTGCTCGCGCTCGTCGTGGCCGCCGCCGAGCCCCGCGCCGCGATGGCGGCCGACCGCGTCGATCTCGTCCATGAAGATGATGCACGGCGAGGCCTGCTTCGCCTGCTCGAACAGGTCGCGCACACGCGAGGCGCCGACCCCGACGAACATCTCGACGAAGTCCGAGCCGGAGATCGAGAAGAACGGGACGCCGGCCTCGCCCGCGACGGCGCGCGCGAGGAGCGTCTTACCGGTGCCGGGAGGCCCGTACAGGAGGACGCCCTTCGGAATCGACGCGCCGAGCGCCTGGAACTTCTTCGGGTTCTCGAGGAACTCCTTGATCTCCTGGAGCTCCTCGACCGCCTCGTCCACCCCGGCCACGTCCTTGAAGCCCATCTTCGGCGTGTCCGGCGCCATCCGCTTGGCGCGCGACTTGCCGAAGCTCATCACCTTCGAGCCTCCGCCCTGGACCTGGTTCATCAGGAAGACCCAGAAGCCGATCAGGAGCAGGAACGGCAGGAACGACCCGATCAGCGCCGTCCACGAGAAGCCGCCTGTCCCCTTCGAGTCGTAGGGCACGTTCTTCTTCTGCAGCAGCTGCTCGAAATCGAGCTCCGACTGGTCGGTCGGGTAGTGGACCGTCGCCGTCGTGTTGTCCTGCGCGTAGGTCGCGGTGATCGCCCGCTTCCCCGGGTTGAACTCGATCTTGGTGATCTGAGACGGGTTCTGCTGGATGTCCGCACGCAGCGACGAGTAGGTCGCCTTGCGCGTGTGATGGTTCTTCGGGATCAGCGTCTGGCTGGCGAGCCACACCAGCAGAACGATCACGATGAGCGGGAAGAAGGCGCTACGGAAGAAACGATTCACAGGAGGTCTTCGGAGAGGGTAGCCAAGTGGATGTTCGTGCGGTTATGGGCATAACCCTTCCGTAATGGAAGCGGTTACGCACCTTCCGGCATCAGGTCGGGATGGAGGACGCCCACGTAGGGCAGATTGCGGTAGCGCTCGGCGAAGTCGAGGCCGTAGCCGATCACGAACCTGTTCGGGATCTCGAAGCCGACGTACCGCACCGGCACGTCGATCTCGCGCCGCTCGGGCTTCGTCAGGAGCGCGCAGATCTCGAGGCTCGCGGGCTCGCGCGACTCCAGGTTGCGCAGGAGGTAGGAGAGGGTCAGGCCCGAGTCGATGATGTCCTCGACGACGAGCACATGCCGGCCCTCGATGTTGATGTCGAGGTCCTTGAGGATCCGGACGACGCCCGAGGAGTCGGTCGCGGCGCCGTAGCTCGAGATCGCCATGAAGTCGATCTCGCAGGGAACGGTCAGCGCGCGCATCAGGTCGGCCATGAAGAAGACGGCGCCCTTCAGCACCCCGACGAGCAGCAGCTCGCGGCCCGCGTAGTCTGCGGAGACCTCCCGCCCGAGCTCGTGGATCCGTTCCTGGAGGCGCTCCTCCTCGATCAGGATCTCGCCGACTCCGATCTCCACCTCAGTCTGTGACACGGGTCGCGCTCACCCCCTCGGCTTCGACGATCCCGGGCACGGCCACGACGTCGTCTCCGCGCACGACGAGCGGCCAGGCTTCACGATCCGATCTCGGGATCTTCGCGTCGACGAACACGTCCTGCACCTTCTTTTTGCGGCCGGCGAGCCGGTCGCCGGGCCTC
>Ga0308176_10000886_pt1 | contig 18772 bp, 13 predicted proteins | sample PhyCR2_3_FD_203890 | JGI IMG/M metagenome (GOLD analysis project Ga0308176, IMG submission 203890) | Soil microbial communities from UC Gill Tract Community Farm, Albany, California, United States - DLSLS.C.R2 | ecosystem: Environmental > Terrestrial > Soil > Agricultural land | place: USA...
TGTAGGTCAGATACCCCTCCGCGTCACGGGACGCGACGTCGCCGGTGCGGTAGTAGCCGCCCGCCATCGCCTCCGCCGTGCGGTCGGGGTCGCCGTGGTAGCCGGTCATCAGGCCGACGGGACGCTCGGACAGGTCGAGGGCGATCTCGCCCTCGACGGCGCCGGGGGCGCCGGAGACCGGGTCGAGCAGTTCCACCCGGTAGCCGGGGCTGGGCCGGCCCATGGAGCCGGTCTTCAGCGTCTGCCCGGGACTGTTGGAGACCTGCACGGCCGTCTCGGTCTGCCCGAAGCCGTCCCGGATGGTGATGCCCCAGGCCCGCCGGACCTGCTCGATGACCTCCGGGTTGAGCGGCTCGCCCGCGGCGACCACCTCGCGCGGCGGGGTGGCGAGCTGGGACAGGTCGGCCTGGATGAGCATCCGCCACACGGTCGGCGGCGCGCAGAAGGTGGTGACGTCGTGCCGGTCCATCTCGGCCATCAGGCGGGCGGGGTCGAAGCGCGTGTAGTTGTGGATGAAGACCGTCGCCTCCGCGTTCCACGGGGCGAACAGGTTGGACCAGGCGTGCTTGGCCCAGCCGGGCGAGGAGATGTTGAGGTGCACGTCGCCGGGCTTGAGGCCGATCCAGTACATGGTGGCCAGGTGCCCGATGGGGTACGAGGTGTGCGTGTGCTCGACCAGCTTGGGGCGGGCGGTCGTCCCGGAGGTGAAGTACAGCATCAGCGGGTCGTCGGCCAGGGTGGGGCCGTCGGGGACGAAGTCGGCGGAGGCGGCGTACGCGTCCTCGTACGGCTCCCAGCCCTCCTCCGGCAGCCCGCCGACCGCGATCCGGGTGTAGGTGCCGGGCACGTCGGCGAACTTGGCGGTGTCCTCGGCCCGTACCAGCACGTGCTTCACCCGGCCGCGCTCCACCCGGTCGCGCAGGTCGGCGGGGCCGAGCAGCGGGGTGGCCGGGATGACCACCGCGCGCAGCTTCATCGCGGCCAGCGCGGTCTCCCACAGCTCGGCCTGGTTGCCCAGCATGACGAGGATGCGGTCCTCGGCGCCGACGCCCCGCGCGCGGAGATGGGCGGCGACGCGGTTGGAGCGCTCGGCCATCTCGGCGAAGGACAGCCTGATCTCGGTGCCGTCCTCCTCGATGATGTGCAGCGCCGTCCGGTCGTTGCCCTCGGCGATCACGTCGAACCAGTCCAGCGCCCAGTTGAAGTGCTCGGGCCGCGGCCAGACGAAGCCCTCGTAGGCGCGGGTGTAGTCCTCGCGGTGCTCCAGCAGGAAGTCCCGCGCGGTCCTGAAGACCTCGGTCGCCGTCGTCATCGGTGTCCTCCTAGAATCCGGACCATTGCCGGGCGGCTCTCTGGCATCGTCTAATCCGTGATGCAGGTCTCACTACCCCCGAACGGGGGTGGGTCCACGGTGAGCCGCACCGAAGGAGCGATGAGGTGGCAGCAGAGGCCGTGGCGACGATGGAGATCCGCGGGGCGCTGGTGCGACTGCGGCACACCACGGGGCTCCCGGTCGCCTTCGGCGGGCTGGTCGAGGCCGGCCGGCCGCAGATCCGGATCAGCGAACTGAGCGGCACCCACACCGCCGCCCTCAGGTCCCTGGCGGTGACCTCCGGCAACGGGCTCGGCGGCAGGGCGGTGGCGCTGGCCCGTCCGTGCGCGGTGACGGACTACGCCGGTTCCCGGCAGATCAGCCACGAGTACGACGTGCCGGTGGCCGCCGAGGGCATCCACTCGGTGCTCGCGGTGCCGGTCGTGGTGCGGCGCCGGGTGCGCGGGGTGCTGTACGGCGCACTGCGCTCGGCCCAGCCGCTCGGCGACCGCACGCTGGGCGCGGCGGTGGCGGCGGCGCGGGACGTGGAGCAGTCGCTGGTGGTGCGGGAGGAGGCGCGGGGGCTGCTCGCGGCGGCCCGGACCGAGCCCGCCGGGGCGTACCCGGGGGCGGAAACCGGCCAGGAGCAGGTGCGCGAGGCGCACGCGGCGCTGCGCGCGCTGGCGCCGCGGATCGCCGACCCGGAACTGCGCGCCGAACTGCTGGCGGCCTGCGGGCTGCTGGCCGCGCCCCGCCCGGCCGGCGGCGCGAGCCTGGCGCCGCGGGAGCTGGACGTGCTGTCCTGGGTGGCGGCGGGCGCGACCAACGCGGCCGTGGCCGAGCGGCTGGGTCTGCGCCCGGAGACGGTGAAGGGCTATCTGCGCTCGGCGATGCGGAAACTGGGCGCGCACACCCGGGGGGAGGCGGTGACCGCGGCACGCCGGGCGGGGCTCCTGCCGTAGAGACCGGCCGGACGGTGAGGCCCGTAAGGAAGCCTGCCCATTGTTGTGACCATGCCGCGAATTTTTTCCTGCGCTTGACCGTTTGTTATTTCCCTCACCACGGCTTCCGTCCGAATTTCAAGGATTGTTGCCTAGAATTTGGCCCGGACACGACACAGGAGGGGAGCGGTGACCGTGCGACGGGACTTCCAGGAGTCGGTTCGATGCCGTCCCGACCTGGTCATCGGCCGCGAAGAGCTGTTCGGAAGCGCCCGGGGCCAACTCGACTCCGGTGGCAGCGTGCTGCTCCACGGCCCCGCCGGAATAGGGAAATCGACGGTCCTGCGGGCATTGGCCGAGGAATACGGCGCCACCGCGCGCCGGGTCCTGCGCTGCTCGGCGACCGAGTCCGAATCCCACCTTCCGTTCCTGGCCCTCGCCGACCTCCTCGGCCTGGCCCTCGAGGAGGTCGCCCCCCGGCTGCCCGCCGCCCAGCTCACGGCCCTGGAGTCGGCGCTCACCGGCCGCGGCGAGTCCAGCCTCCAGCGCGACGGCCTCGCCCTGCGCCTCGCGGTGCTCTCCGCGCTCCGGGCGCTCGCCGACCGGGGCCCCGTACTGATAGTCGCCGACGATCTGCAGTGGCTGGATCCGGCCAGCGCCGAACTGCTCGGCTTCGCCGCCCGCCGGCTCGGTGACACCCCCGTGCAGATGCTGTGCGCGGTGCGCACCGAGGACGAGGCCTACGACCGCCATCTGCGCGCCTGCCCGCCGGGCACCCTCTCGGTGCGCCTTGGCCCGCTCTCCCGCACCGAGCTGACCACGCTGCTGAACCACCGCGGCTACGACGGCCTGCCCCGCTCCACCGTCCGGGAGGTGCACCGCACCAGCGGCGGCAACCCGCTGTTCGCGCTGGAGCTGGGCCGCGTCCTGGCCGAGAACCCGGCCCCGCCCCGGCCGGGCGAGCCGCTGCCGGTGCCCACCTCGCTGCGCGCCCTGGTGCTCAGCCGTCTCGACCTGCTGTCGGTGGAGGCCCGCCGCACCCTGCTGCTGGCCAGCGCCGGCGCCCGCCCCACCCTCGCCCTGCTGCACGCGGCCGGCCGGGAGCACGCCGAGGCCGAGTGCGCCCAGGCCGCCGAACTCGGGCTGCTGGCCACCGAGACCGATGACCCGGCCGTACGGTTCGCGCACCCGCTGATCTCCGCCGCGCTGTATGCGGAGGCACCCGCGCAGGAGCGGCGCGCGGTGCACGCGGCGCTGTCGACCGCGGCCTCCGACCCGATCGAACGGGCCCGGCATCTGGCCCTGGCCACCACCGGCACCGACCCGGACGTGGCCGACCGGCTCGCCGAGGCCGCCGCGCTGGCGCGGGACCGCGGGGCGCCGTCGGTGGCCGCCTCGCTCGGGCTGCTCGCCGCCCGGCACACCCCGGCGGCCGGCGAGCCCGGCCCGGACGAGCGGCGGCTGCGGGCCGCCGAGGACGCCATCACGGCCGGCGAGGCCGACCTGGCCCGGGACATCGCGCGCGAGGTGCTGTCCCGGGCCGCCCTGCCCGCCGAACGGGTGCGGGCGTGGATGGTGGTCATCGAGTCGGCCGGACAGGCGCTCGGCGACGTGGACGCCGTCTTCCCGCAGGCGCTGGCCGACGCCGGTGACGACCCCAGGCTGCTCGCCCTGGTCCGCTACCAGCTCGCCTGGCGCGCCCTGGTCGTCCAGGGCGACTTCACCGAGGCCCGCCAGGAGGCCGCGCACGCCGCCGAGCTGGCCGCGCGGGCCGGCGACCGGCGCACCGAGCTGATGGCACGCGCCTTCCAGGCGTCCACCGAGACCCTGATGGGCCATCCGGACGCCGCCGCCACCACCGCGCGGGCCCTGGAGGAGCCGCAGGACCCGTACGTCGCCTGCCACCACAATGGCGTCGGCTACGCCCGCTACCGCTGGCTGCTGATGAGCGACCGGCTCACCGAGGCCCGGGCCACCATCACCGCGCTGCTGCGCGAGGTCCGGCGGCGCGGCATGGTCGAGAGCGAGGTGCACTACCTGCGCATGTGCGCCGAGACCGAGCTGCGCGCCGGCCACTGCGGTCGGGCCCTCGACCTGTCCCGGGAGAGCCTGCGGCTGGCCCGGGACGCGGGCATCGGCGAGAGCGCGTCCGCGATGCTGGCCTCGCTCGCCGAGGCGTCCGGCGGTGACACCGAGCGGGCGCTGGAGCTGGCCCGCGAGGCGGTCGGGCACGCCGAGGAGGACGGCGACCAGATGTACCTCTCCCGCGCCCTGGCCGCCCTCGGTTACGCCCAGTTCGTCGCCGGGGAGCCGCGGGCCGCCGTGGAGTCGCTGGGCCGGGTGCGGGAGCTGGAGCTGGGACTCGGCATCACCGACCCGGCGCGCGGCCGCTGGCACGGCGACCTGGCGGAGGCGCTGGTGCTCGCCGGAGAGCACGGCCAGGCGCAGCAGGTCATCGACGGGGCCCGGGAACACGCCGTCAGGCTGGGCCGGGAGAGTGTCGTCGCCGTCCTGGACCGGGCGGAGGCGCTGGCCCGGGCCGCCCGCGGCGACCACGAGACCGCCATCGTCCAGCTGACGTCCGCTCAGGACCGGCTCGGCAAGCTCGGCAACGGCCTGGACGAGGCCCGGGCGGCGTTCGCGCTGGCCCGGCTGCGCGCGCGGCAGGCGGAGAACCCGGCCAAGCGGAGGGCTGCGTACGACGAGGCCGTGCGGCTGTTCCGGCGCTGCCGGGCGCTGCCGTGGCTGAGCCAGGTGGACGATGCCCTGCGCGCCCCGCAGCCGGAGCCCGCGCCGCCCGCCCGGGACCCGCTGGACGCACTGGACGGTCTGGCCTCGATGGAGCGTCAGGTCGCCGCGCTCGTCATGGAGGGGGCCACCAACCGGGAGATCGCGTCCCGGCTGTTCGTCAGTGTGAAGACCGTCGAGGCCACGCTGACCCGGGTGTACCGCAAGCTGGGGATCCGCTCGCGCGTCGACATCGTCCGATTGGCGGCGGCTCGCCGAGCGCGGTGAGCGAGGCGCTAGTTAACTGAGCCGGACCGAGGGTTTTCCCTCACCCAACCCCCTAGGGGGTTCCCTCATTGGGAGCCGAGGGACCCGGGTCCTAGCGTAAAGGGCGTGCCGCTCGCCCGGGCACACGGGGTCGGTCCCTCCCCCAGCCGCTCGGTCTCGCCCGAGCAGGGGGTTCCCCTACCTACGTGCACCGCCCCCACGCCCGTGCGAACCCCCCACCGGCAGACCCGAGGAGACGCATGTTCGGTCTCAGACGTGCCAGAAGGACCACCGCCACGCTCATGGCGACGGCCGCCGCCGCGGCCACCGCGCTCATCGCCTCCCCTGCCGCGGCCGACGCTCCTCAGCCCATCGTCGGGGGAACGACCACCACCACGACGGCGTACCCGTTCGTGATGCAGATCACGGACGCGTCCGGCAGCCAGTTCTGCGGCGGCACCCTGGTGGCCGCCAAGAAGGTGGTGACGGCGGCGCACTGCATGGTCGGTGAGACGACCGGCAGCGTCCGTGTGGTCGGCGGCCGGACCTATCTGAACGGCACCAACGGCACGGTCAGCAAGGTCAGCAAGATCTGGATCGACCCGGACTACACCGACGCCACCAACGGCGACGACGTGGCCGTGCTGACCCTGTCGACGTCGATGCCGTACACGAAGGCGTCGTACGTCTCCTCCTCCCAGACCAGCGTGTACGCGGCCGGTACCACGGCCCGCATCCTCGGCTGGGGCACCACCTCGGAGAGCGGAAGCTCCTCCAACCAGTTGCGGACCGCGACCGTTCCGGTCGTGTCGGACGCCGGCTGCGGGAGCTCCTACGGTTCGGACTACGTCAAGTCCGACATGGTTTGCGCCGGATACACATCCGGTGGCGTAGACACCTGCCAGGGCGACAGCGGCGGTCCCCTGTTGATCGGGGGCGTCCTGGCAGGGATCACTTCCTGGGGCGAGGGTTGCGCGGAGGCTGGTTACCCGGGTGTGTACACCCGGCTGACCACCTTCTCGGACCTCGTGACCGCGCAGGTCGATTCATAGCCCCGAGGACCACCCGAGCACCTCTCGGGTAGATGCCGGGGGGGCGTTGCGAGCCACCACGAGCGGCCCGCAACGCCCCCCCATCCATGTCCCCGGCCGCTTCGGCTACTTGTCGGCGGTGAGCTTCCCGGCAGCGCCCCAGCTGTCCGCCGGGACCTCGTGGATCCACACCTGCACGCTCTCCGGCGCAATCCGGTAGGCGTCCACGAAGGCGTCGGTGATCCGCTTGACGAGGTCCCGCTTCAGCTCGGTGTCGCGCGGGCCCTGCTGGACGGTGACGATCGGCATGGCCGACTCCTCTTCTCACGACGGCGGTTGCCGCCTTCGGTCTCGGTGGGTCCAGTCCACCGCCCGCGGGGCCGTCGACCAAGAAGCGGTTCACGAACGCGGCGATCAGTTTTCGTGATCGCCGCAGGCCAGCAGCAGTTGCTCCAGATGCGGGGTGGGAGCGGCGGCGGACACGGCGAGGCCGGTGGCCAGGGCGAGACCGGGGGCGCGGAAGGGGACGTAGGCCACCCGGGGGGTGCGCAGGACGCGCGCGTGGGAGGCGTAGACGACCGTCCACAGCGGGCGGGCGCCGATGCCGGCGAGGGTGTCCTGCAGTGAGCCGCAGGCCGGGCCGGGTACCGGCTCGAAGCCGGCCGCGTGGCAGGCGCCGACGACCAGGTCGACCAGGGCCGGGTTGTTCCGGCGCGGGGTGAGGGAAAGGGGCAGTGCGGCCAGTTCGGCGAGGTCGATCTCGCTCCGCGCGGCGAGCGGATGCCCGGCCGGCAGGGCGGCCACCAGTGGGTCGGGCCACAGGGGCAGCACCCGTACGCCGGGCGGCGGTTCGGCCGAGCGGACGAATGCGGCGTCGAGTCCGCCGCCCGCGACCCGGGCCAGGCGCTCACCGGCCGGCAGGGAGAACAGTTCGACGGACATCCCGGGGACCCGTTCGGCGATGGCGGCGAGCACCCTGTCCAGATGGGTGCCGAGACCGGCGCTGGTGCCGATGCGGAGCCCGGCGGGCGCGGCGACGACGGACCGTGCCTTCTCCACCGCCGCCAGCACCGCCCGCGCCTCGGGCAGGAACCGCTCCCCGGCGCCGGTCAGCCGCACCCGGCGGGGTGAGCGGTCGAACAGTTCGGCGCCCAGTTCCCGCTCGAGCCGCTGTATCTGCTGGCTGACCGCCAACTGCACGATGTGCAGCCGCTCGGCCGCGCGTCCAAAGTGCAGCTCCTCGGCGACGGCGAGGAAACCGGTGAGCTGCCGCAGTTCCATGGCCCGACTGTAGACGGCCCCGCGAGGGGCTCAACGGGGTACGACGGTGCCGAACCGGATGTCGTACGACGTCCCGGGGTGCAGCGCGGCCAGCATGCGGGCGCCCTCTTCGGCGATTTCCTCGCGCCGGCCCTTCGTCAGCTCTCCGAACGGCTCGACGACGAGCGTGGTGCCGTCGGGCTTCCACACGCCGGCCAGGAAGCCGTCGACCAGGAGGGTGCGGTAGGCCTGGTTGCCGCGCCGGGCGCGGCCCCGGTACTCGGGGGGTATGACACGGCTGCGGTCGGCGTGGGAGAGCAGGAGGTTGTCGTACTCGGGCAGGAAGCGGGGCGGGGCCGGGGTGTCCGGGTCGGGACGGGGCGCGTCGGGCAGGTCGAACAGTTCGACTCCGGTGACGTCGCGGAAGGTGACCAGCCGCGGCCGCAGCCGCTCGAAGGCGTCCCGCAGCCGGGTGAGTCCGGCCCAGGTCTGCATGTCCTTGACGGAGGCGGGACCGAAGGCGGCGAGGTAACGCGGGATCACGGTCTCCGGCGCCGGGGCCGGTTCGGCGGGGCGGCCCAGCCAGTGCTCGGCGGTGGTGAGGGCGACCCGGCCGGCCCGGCCCCACAGTCCGCGCGGAGTCACCTGGACCAGCGGCAGGGTGCAGCGGGCGGCGACGGCCAGGGACCCCGGGTCCGCGTCCGGCCACTCGGCGCTCAGCGCCTCGCGGAGCTGGGCCATGGTCCGCGGCTCCGCCTCCACCAGGTCACGGGCGACGGCGGCCAGCCGGCCGAGTTCGACGCCGGCCAGTCCGGTGCGGAAGTTCGTCAGCTCCCGCTCCCGGGCGGCCTGGACCAGCGGCCGCAGCGTCAGGCAGTCGTCGGCGGTGTGGGTGTGGATGGTGGAGCGCAGGGTGACGATGCGGACGGCCGCGCGGTCCGCCATGAGCCGGGACAGCCGCTCCGGCGCGAACCCGTCGAGCCTGGCGGCGAGGGCGTAGTACGGCGGCTCGGTGTTCTGGGCCTGCAGGCCCAGGAGGTGCCGTACGGCGTCCTCGGCGGACAGTGGCGAACGGCGCAGCAGGAGCTGCCGGTCCAGGGTGGCGCGGTTGAGGGCGCGGGTGTCCAGGAGCGGAGCCGTGGCCGTGCTGCTCTTCGTCATGGCGGCACGCTAACCGGCCTTGCGGACACCTTCTGTCCGCGATCCGGCGCGCCGGATCGGAGGGGCGATCTTGTGCGGGCGGCCCGAGAATGAGCGAGGGCGCCCGATCCGGGGAGAGGAGCCGTGGTGTCCGACGAGCCGGCCGCACGCATCGCGGAATTCATCGAGCCGCTTCGGGTGGCACCGGGTACGAGGGTGGACCTCGGCCGGGACTTCGACCCCGGCTACCGGGCGGGCCTGCGCAAACGCGACGCCGAGGAGCTGCTGCGCACCGGGGTGGCCCTGCTGGCCGAGTACCAGCAGCGGCTGGCCGCCCAGGACACCTACGGCGTCCTGCTGTGCCTCCAGGCGCTCGACGCCGGGGGCAAGGACGGCACGATCCGGCACGTGATGAGCGGCGTCAATCCCCAGGGCGTAAGGGTCAGCAGCTTCAAGGTGCCCTCGGACGAGGAACTGGACCACGACTACCTGTGGCGCTACGCCCGGCGGCTCCCCGAGCGGGGCGAGATCGCCATCTTCAACCGCTCCCACTACGAGGAGGTCCTGGTCGTCCGGGTGCACCCGGAGAACCTCGTACGGCAGAAGCTGCCCCGGGAAGCGCGCGGACCGGACGTCTGGGAGCGGCGCTACCGCGAGATCAACGAGTGGGAGCGCCACCTGACCGACAGCGGGTTCAAGGTGGTCAAGATCTTCCTGAACCTCTCCAAGGAGGAGCAGCGCACCCGCTTCCTGAAACGCATCGACCTGCCGGAGAAGAACTGGAAGTTCTCCGCGGCCGACGTGCGCGAACGGCGTCACTGGGACGAGTACCAGCGGGCCTTCTCGGCGATGCTCTCGGCCACCAGCACCGCCTGGGCTCCCTGGTACGTCGTACCGGCTGACCGCAAGTGGTTCGCGCGGATCTGCACGGCGGCCGTCCTCGCGCACACCCTGATGGACATCGACCCCCGCTACCCCGAGGTGAGCGAGGAGGCGCGCAGGGACCTGCTGGCCGCCCGGCGCGAGCTGGAGCGGGAGGCGCCCTCCGGTGCCCCGGCCGATCCGTACGCGGAGCGGCACGCACGGGCGGACGGCGGACGCGGGGCCGGCCCCGAGCCGCAGGACGTCGGCGAGCGCGGAAGACCCGCGAAGGGCGGGAAGCGCAAAAGGCGCCGACAGCGGGGGAAGCGACGCGGCCGGGGCTGACGGGCCGGGGCACGATCGGCCCGGATCGGAGGCGACGCGATGACGGTGCGGTCGGATTCCGTGGGGGGACAGAGTCCCGGACGGCGGGGCGGTCCTTCGCCGCCTTCCGCCGGCACACCGGGGAGCGCTGGACGCCACCCGGCACCGGACCGGCGGACGCGGCTCCCTCGCCGCCCTGGACGGGCCGACCGGTCCGGCCGGGTCAGTGGGTGTCGCGGCCGGCGGCGACACGGCCCATGGTCAGGGCCAGGCGGCGGACCTCGCGCCAGTTCATGGCCGGTGCCACGCGGGGCGCTCCGGGGCGGTGGCGCGGCACCCGGACGCGCAGGGCGCCCGGCTCGATGCGGCAGCGCACCGGGGTGGGCAGCATCAGGGCCTCGCCGTCGACACCGGCCGGGACGGCGGGGGCGTCGGCGTCCACCACGACCTCACGGGCCGCGAAGGCGGTCAGCCCACGGCTGCGTCCGCCGAGCAGCAGCAGCTCGGTCGCCTCCGTCGTGCTGTTCACCTCGACGACCAGCACGCCCAGCCGGCCGGAGTCCAGCCGGTCCCGGTGGCCCAGTCCCGCCGCGTCGTCGCCACGGTAGGGGTTGTTGCTCACCAGGACGGCCTGGGGACCCGTCAGGCTCCGTTCACCGGCGCGGACGACGAGTCGTGGGCCGCTGTGCCGGGTCAGCAGGTCCGGCAGCATCTCCAGGGTGGTACGGGCCTTGTCCTCGCGGTAGGCGGGGCTCTGCACCACGGCCGCGTACACGCCGAACGAGGCGTTGTTGACGAAGACGCGCTCCGTGCCGCCGTCCGCGGGCCCCCGACCGCCGCTGATACGGCCGAGGTCGACGCGGAGTTCGACGCCGTCGGTCAGCGCCTCCAGGCAGGCCGCGGGGTCCTGCCGGTCCAGGCCCAGGTCCATGGCGAAGTGGTTGCGGGTGCCGGCGCTGATCACCACGAACGGAACGTCGTGCTCGGCGGCCACCCCGGCGACCAGGGCCTGGGTGCCGTCGCCCCCGGCGACGCCGAGCAGATCGGCTCCGCGCCGCACGGCCTGCCGCGCCAGCTCGGCCACGTCCCGCGGCGCGGCCGGGTCCAGTACCGCGACCTCCGCGCCGAGGGCCCTGGCGCGCTCGGCGAGGCGGAACTCGCCGACCTTGCCGCCGCCGGAGCGCGGGTTCATGATCAGGAAAGGGTGCCGGGCCCGGCCGGCCGGGCGCTCCGGCATGGCGGGCACGTCGTCGCCGGCGAGTGCCGCCCGGCCCGCGGAGACGGCCAGCGCCCACAGGCCCAGCGAGACCAGCACGACCCACAGCAGCCCGGCGACGGCGTACAGGGCGAGGACGGCGAGCGGCGCGGCCACCACCAGCACCACGGCCAGTGATCTGACCCATCCGGTGCGGCTCAGCAGCCACCACACGCCGGCCGCCGTGAGCACCGTACCGGCCAGCCCCACGACCACCAGGACGATGCTGCCCGGCCCGGCGAAGACCAGTAGCACCGCCATCGCCGCCACGCCCGCCACCAGGGCCAGACGCGCGGTCCAGCGCCTGTTCACGCGGCGACCTCCCGTTCCCGTCGTCCCAGGCTACGAGCGGACGCCGCGGACGGCATGTCCGCGGACGGCGCGGCCCGGTGGCCGCATCCGCCGGCACCGTGGCCACATCCGGACGGTCGCCTTCACCTCGTGTGGTGTCATTCCGGTGGATCAAGAACCGACAACCGAGGAGCAGGGATGTCCGAGGCTTTGGTGCTGGGCGGTGGCGGTGTGGGCGGGATCGCCTGGATCACCGGGGTGCTGACGGGGCTCGCCGACGCGGGGCAGGACGTCACCGGGGCGGAGCTGCTGCTCGGGACGTCCGCCGGTTCGACCGTCTCGGCGCAGTTGGGCAGCGGGCTGGGGCTGGCGGAGCTGTACGCCCGGCAGGTGGATCCGGCGCTGCAGTCCGCCGAGATCATGGCCGTGATGGACCTGGAGGGGTTCGCCGCCGAGATCGGTGCCGCGGCGTCCGCCACCGCCTCCGTGCCGGAACTGCGCCGGGCCGTGGGGCGGGCGGCGCTGGCGGCGCCGACCGTGCCGGAGCCGCAGCGGCGGGCGGTGATCGAGTCGCGGCTGCCCTCGCACGGCTGGCCGGAGCGCACGCTGCGGATCGTCGCCGTGGACGCCGAGAGCGGGGAGCCGCGGGTCTTCGACAAGGACTCGGGGGTGCCGCTGGTCGACGCGGTGGCGGCGAGCTGCGCCGTGCCGGGCGTGTGGCCGCCGGTCGGCATCGACGGGCGCCGGTACGTCGACGGCGGGGTGCGCTCGATGGCCAACCTCGACTTCGTGGACGACGCGGACCGGGTGGTGGTGATCGTGCCGATGGGCATGACGGAGCCGTTCCCCAGCGAGCAGCCGGTGGAGCGGTCGGTGCGGGAGCTGCGCGCCCGGGGCACCGAGGTCGTGGTCGTGGCGCCTGACGAGGAGGCGCGGGCGGCGATCGGCGACAACCCGCTGGACCCGGGGACCCGCGGCCCGGCCGCCGAGGCGGGCCGGGCACAGGGACGGGCGCTGCGGCTGCCCTGGCGGCACGGCTGAGACGGCCCCCGGGCCTCAGGAGCCGTGGTCGCAGACGGAGTTCAGCCAGGTGAGGCTCTCCGGGCTGCTGAGGCTGTCCAGGTTCTTCAGCAGGTCGTCCAGATGCCGCTCGCCCGGGTCGGCGAGGAAGTCGATGGTCGCCTGGGCGAAGGCGTCACGGACCTGCGGCGGCATCGCGTCGGAGGCGTCGAAGCAGTGGACGGCGTCCTTGTCGAGGAGGGTCCGGGCCAGCGAGCGGTGCCAGCCCGCGCCGGCGTCGGCGGCGGACGGCTGGGCCCCGGCGTGCACGGAGAAGCCGGACTCCTTCGCGACCCAGGCCCGTTGGGCCCCGGCGGAGGCCAGGTGGCGGATGAGCGCTCTGGCCTGCGGGGTCGCGTGCAGCAGGGCCACCAGGTCGCCGGAGACCTCCCAGGCGTCGTGCGCCGTGGCGCCGGGGATCAGCCGGGAGGAGGGCGTGTAGCGGCCGTCCGCCTTCTTCCAGGGGCCGAGGTCCCGGATGAAGGAGGCCTGGTGCTCCAGGGTGCACCGCGGCGGGTCGGCGGTGACCAGCTCGGACGCCTGCTGGTACTCGGTGAGCAGGGCGCGCTTCACGAGGGCCTTGTGGTCTCCGGCGCCGGCCAGCCGGCCCCAGGTGGTCCAGGCCCGCTTCACCTCCTGGGACTGCCAGGACAGCCGGCCGCGGGCCCAGCGCTCGTAGGCGCCCGGGCCGTACTGCTGCAGCAGGATGTCCTCGATCCAGTCGGTGCCGGGCCAGCCGCTGGTCGCGCCCGAGCCCATGCCCAGGCACCACTGCCCCGGCCGCCCGGCGATCTCGTTCAGCGTTCCCGGAGGGGTGCGCGCGGGGTACCAGACGATGCTCTTGAGGTCGGCCTTGAGCGGGAACCAGTACACGTGCCCGTTCAGGGGCGTGACCCAGGACTCGCTGAAGTCCTCCCGCCGGATGAGGTCGTCGAGCGGCTTCAGCTGCTGCCGGCCCGCGTAGGCGGCCAGTTCGCCGGGGCCGGTGAGCACCACCACGTCGGGTGGTGTGCCGGTCTCCACGTCGGCGCCGAGCACCTGGCTCTCGGCGGAGCTGCCCTGGTACTCGACCTTGATGTGGTGCTCCCGCTCGAAGGGTTCGATGACCGCCTCGCGGAAGTACCGCGCGTCCCTGCCCGTCCAGTTGGCCAGCAGGGTGACGGTCGGTTCCTGCCCCAGGGCGCGTACGCCGGTCACGACGGCCGCCGCCAGCACGGCCAGGCAGCTCGCCACGACGGTGACCGTGCGGACCGCGCGGCGCCGGGCGCCGGGGGCGGCCCGGTCCTGCCCGGGGGCGCTCACCGCGGCCTGAACCGGTAGTCGTTGATGTGCGGCCGCAGACCGGCCTCGGTCAGTGCCATGAGCAGGACGCCTCCTATCACGATCCACGCCGAGGCCGCGGCGCGGAAGCCGGTGTGCGCCAGGAACGACGCGGTGCGCGGTCGCGCGTCCGTGACGGCCTGCCCGGCCGCCACCTGGTCCAGCAGGCCCCGGGTGTCGGCCATGCCCCGGTGGGTCCACACCGTGAACAGCACCAGGGTCAGGAACCCGCCGGCCGTCAGTGCCGCGGCACCGATGAGCTGCCGGTTGTACCGGCGCCGGAAGCGGCGGCGCAGGAACAGCTGGGTCTCCGCCAGGGCCGCGCCCAGCGCGAGGACGCACAGCCCGGCCACGCTCCAGCCGAGCCACAGCGGCCAGCCGAAGGAGGTCTGCCGCTGCACCGCGGCCCGCTGCTGGTCCTGCAGCAGCTTCAGCCGGGCCTCGATGCCGGACTCGCCGCTCCGCAGCATGCTGGTCGCGTAGCTCATGTAGGCCTCCCGCAACACGCTGTTGCTGGGCTCCAGTTGGGCCCTCTGCACCATCGCGGTGTATCCGGTGACCAGGCCGGCGACCGTCTGCAGGGCCTGCCGGCCCGCCGGCCCGCCCACGTCGTCCGCGGCGGCTTCGGCGAGGCTCTGCGCGGCCACCGAGATCTGCTTCTGGAACTCGCTGGTCGACGGGGTCGCCCCGTTCGCGTCGGCCTGTGCCTCGCCGAGCGCCTTCAGCGCGGTGTCGATGGCGACGACGGCGGGGGCGCTGGCGGTGCGCAGCGGGCCCGCGTCCGCGTGCACGCCCTGGTAGGAGACGAACAGGGACAAGGTCAGCAGCGCGGACAGGGCCAGCAGCAGACGCCGGCGCACGGCGAGGTCGTACGCGGTCGTGCTGCCGTCGGGCGGCCGCCGCCCTGCGCCGAGGAAGCCGCCGAACGGGCGGGGCAGCGGCGGGCGGTCGCGGGGGCCGGTGGTGTCGCGCGCGGGCAGCGGTCCGCCGGGGCCGGGGCCCCCTCCAGTCCGCGCCGCCGCCGGCTCCGTCCCGGCGCTCACGTGGTCCCCCCGAGCAGTCGCCCGCACTCGCCCCCGCAGTAGACCGAGTCGGCCGGGCCGAGCCACGCGCAGTCCGGGCACTCGACGAGGTCGTCGGAGCCGGCCGGCTCGACGGGGCCCGGCGGGCCCTCCGCGCCGGGGGACGGTGTTCCGGCGGGCGGGGGCTGCGGTGGTGTGGTCATGGCGCTGGAGAGGATCAGGTGCTGCCAGTCGACGTCCTTGAGGCCGTCGCGGACCCGGCCGGTGCCCGGTACGGCCTCGATCCGGCGCAGGGCGGCGAGCAGCTGGGCGTCGTCCAGTTCGGCGGCCAGGGACAATGCCCGGGCGAGGGCGCGGTCCGCCTCCGCCCCGCCCTCCGCGCGGCGCAGCCAGGCCCGGTACGCCCGGGCCACGGCCGCGCTCGTCCGCTGGTACAGCTCGTGGCGGCGGACGCCGGGGTGCGGCTGGGAGGCGTCGAGCGGGTTGTCGGTCCAGCGCACCAGGACGGGCCGGGGCGCGGGCAGCCGTACCGGGTGCCCGGAGTCGGGTACGACCGCTTCCACGGCCGCGAGCTGGAGGTCCTCACCGGTGTCGCGGCCGGTGGGATCGGCGGTCAGGACGACCTGGAAGTGCCGGGTCTCCACGCCCCAGGCGCGGGTGACGTACTCGGCACCCCGCTCGCCCGGCCCGGCGTCGAGGGCGTGGAGTTCCCGCTCGCTCGGCACCACCTGCTTGACCTGGCGGATCACCGTGCCGGGGGCTGGGGTGATCCTGATGCGCAGCTCGGGGACCGCCGTGCCGAGCAGCGAGTTCGTCAACTCCTCGTAGGCGGCGGGGAGTTCCGATTCGCGGCGGACCGCGCCGGCCCGGCCGTGCAGCCGCCGGGTGATACGCAGCAGGAGGTCGGCGTCCCAGTCGTCGCCGATTCCCCAGGCGTCGCAGACGAACCGGCCGTCGCAGGCCTCCAGGGCGGTGTCCAGCGGCATGCCGGCGCGGTGGTCGTGTTCGTTGCGGCCGTCGGTGAGCAGCAGGACGTGTTTGACCGGCGCGGACTGCTTGCTCAGCAGCCGGCGGGCCAGGTCGAGCCAGTGGCCGATGGCGGTGCCGCCGTCCGCGTCCAGCAGCCGTACGGCGCGTTCGGCGGCCGCGCGTTCGGCCGGCCCGGCGACCGCCATCACCTCCTGGCCGGGGCCGGGATGGACCACCGAGGCGTCGAACCGGCCGGACAGCACGGCGAACGCGGTGCCCTCCGGCAGCAGCCGCAGGGCCGCCGCCGTGGCGTCCTTGGCGGCGTGCAGCTTGGCGGCCGGGTGCAGCATGGAGCGGGAGGTGTCCACGATCAGCACCTCGGCGAGGGCGGGGCCGGCACCGCGGGCGGACCCGGTGGCGTTCCGGGAACCGCCGCCGCCGACGCCGATCTCCAGGATGGCGTGCATCTGCCGGGCACGGGGCCGGCCCGTCGCGCCCGGCGTCACGGGCAGCTCCTTGTTCTGGCCGACCGCCAGGGTCACCTCGATCTCCTCGGCGTCCCCCGTGTTCCCGGCGCTCATGACTGCCTCCTCTCTCGCTTCCCTGGGTGTGGTCGGCGTTCTCAGAACGTGGTCATCGGCCGCACGGCGTGGGCCAGATCGAGCAGCCGGCCGTGTTCGGCGGCGGTACGGGCCTGTGCCGCAAGCTGCCGGAAGGACTGCTCCAGCAGGGTGCGCATCTTGTCCTCGGCGCCGGATCCGAGCAGGTCGCCGGCCGGGAAGTCCGGTCCCCAGCCCTGTTCCGGGCGGCTGTCCAGGACGTTCTCCCGGACCTCGGCGACCAGCCGGGCCCGCGAACCGCCGTCGGCGGCGCCGCCGTCCAGGTGCAGCTCGGGCAGCCGCCGCACGGCGTCCCGCAGGTCGGCCGGAGTGGGCGGGCGGCCGTGCAGGAGTCCGGCGCGGATGCGTACGGCCGCGACGCGGGCGGCGTCGTAGTGGCGGGAGGTGGCGGGCACGGCGTCCAGGACGTGGACGGCGGCGTCCCGGGCGCCGGCCGCCAGGTGGCCGCGGGCCAGGCCGAACGCGGCGGCGGTGTGCGCGAAGTCCCGCGCCCGGACCGCCTCGTAGAACCTCATCGCGCGGCCCGTGTTCCGACCGCCGGCGTGTTCGGCGCAGTGGGCGAGGGCGAGCTTGGGCACGTACTCGCCGGGCAGCGCCCGGTAGACGGCCTCGAAGCAGCTCTCCGCCTGCCGCACCTCGGCCTTGCTCAGGTGCAGCACGCCCCGGTGCCAGGCGATGCGCCAGTCGTGGGCGGCGGAGCGTTCGCCGAGCAGGGTCTCCGCCTCGGCCAGCCAGTTCCTGGCCTCACCTTGTTCGCCCTTTCGCAGGTAGGCGCGGCACAGCCAGAGCGCGGTCTCGGGGGTGCCGAGGCGGGATTCGCGGGGCCACTGCCGGGCCACCCGGTCGGGGGCGTCGGGCGGGAAGGTGTCGAGCAGGAGGGCGGCGCCGTCGTCGGGGTCGGGGACCGGTTCCGGGAGGGCGCCGGCGACCTCGGCGGGAGGGGGCGGGGAGACGTCCAGTGCGGCGGGCCGTCCGCCGGCGCGGCCGGTCCAGTGGTCCAGGGCCGGGATGGCGCCGAGCCCGGCGTCCAGTCCGGCCTCGGAGGCGCGGAACCGGGTGGAGCTCTCGGGCAGTTGCTCGCCGAACTGGAGTGAGCGGAACTCCCGTAGCACTTCCCAGCATTGCCGGGACATCTCGGCGGCCGACCGGAACCGGGCGCGGGGTTCGCCGTGGGTGGCCCGGTCGATGAGGCGGCGGAAGGAGTCCGGGGCGAGACCGCGAGCCGGTTCGGCGCTGCGGGCCAGGGCCTGGAGGGTCATTCCGACGGTGTAGAGGTCGCTGTCGACGTGCCAGCCCCGGCTGTCGATCTCCTCCTTCGGCGGGGCGAAGGTCGCGGTGTAGACGTAGGCGGAGGCGCGGTCGCCGATCGCGCGGACCGCGCCGAGGTCGATGACCTTGATCGCCCGTCCGAAGTGGATGACGTTGGCGGGCTTCATGTCGCAGTACAGCAGGCCGCGTTCGTGCATGTACTGCAGGGCGCCGAGGATCTTGCAGCCGTAGGTGAGGACGTGGTCGAGGCGGGGCCGGCCCTGGAATATCCGCTCGGCGTCTTCGGCGTCGAAGAGCTGCTGCAGGGAGGGGCCGGCGATGTAGTCCATCACGAGGTAGCCGGTGGGGGAACGGCCGGCGGACCCGTGTTCGGCGTAGGTGATGATGCGGACGATGTCGGGGTGGTGCAGGTCGGTGAGCGAGCGGCGTTCCTCGACGGCGTTGCGGCGGGCGAGCGCGTCGTGCACGTTGATCAGGCCCTTGAGGACGACGCGGTAGCCGTCGGCGCGGATGTCCTCGGCGAGGTGGATCCAGCCCAGGCCGCCGTGCGCCAGGCAGCCGAGGATCCGGTAGTGGCCGGCGACCACGTCGCCCTTCTCCAGCTGGGGCAGGAAGGAGTAGCGGGTGCCGCAGCGCGGGCAGCGGCCCGTGGCGCGCGCGGGCTGGCCGCCGTAGCCGACGCCGATGGTCATCGTGCAGCCGTTCGCGCCGCAGCGGCGGCCCCCGGTGGGCGGCCGGGGGTCCTCGACCGGTGCGCCCTCGGGCACGGGCACCTCGGGCAGCAGGACCAGTCCGTGCTGGTCGAGTTCCCCGACCCCGGCGACGGCGTGGACGGGGCCCGGGCCGGGCGGCTCCTCGGGGCCGGGGCCCGCATCGGGCCGCGGGGGCGGCGGATCGAGGCTCTGTCCGCTCCGCGGCTCGGCCCGCGGCTCCTGGTGGCGGTGCCCGCAGGTGTCGCAGTAACCGGTGGCCATGATGTGGCCCGCGCAGCCGGGCCGCAGGCACGACGTCATCGGGCAGCACCTCCGTTCCCGGGTGCGGAGCCGGAGCAGAAGCCGACGAACCGCTCCACGGCGCTCTCCGCCTCGGCCACGTCGCAGGGAA
>Ga0308176_10000887_pt1 | contig 18761 bp, 18 predicted proteins | sample PhyCR2_3_FD_203890 | JGI IMG/M metagenome (GOLD analysis project Ga0308176, IMG submission 203890) | Soil microbial communities from UC Gill Tract Community Farm, Albany, California, United States - DLSLS.C.R2 | ecosystem: Environmental > Terrestrial > Soil > Agricultural land | place: USA...
TTCGTGTGCGTCAACGGCTCGGGCGAGGTGATCATGCCGTGCGGCCGGTGCCGTCAGCTGCTCTTCGAGCAGGGCGGCAACGACCTGGTGATGATGACGCCGCACGGGCTGCGCACGATGGCCGAGGTCCTGCCGCAGGCCTTCGGCCCCGACGACCTGCACTGACCGAGGACCAGCCCCGCGCGGGCCAACGAGAGGGAGACATGCCCCAGCACGACGCCGTCGAGGTGATCACGGCCAAGCGCGACCGAGGCGAGCTCAGCGACAGCCAGATCGACTGGGTGATCGACGCCTACACCCGTGGCGCGGTCGACGACGCGCAGATGTCGGCCCTGGCGATGGCGATCCTGCTCAACGGGATGAACCGCCGCGAGATCTCGCGCTGGACCGACGCGATGATCGCCTCGGGGGAGCGGATGGACTTCTCGACCCTCTCGCGCCCCACGGCCGACAAGCACTCCACCGGCGGCGTGGGCGACAAGATCACCCTGCCGCTGGCCCCGCTGGTCGCGGCCTGCGGCGTCGCGGTGCCGCAGCTCTCGGGCCGCGGGCTCGGCCACACCGGCGGCACGCTGGACAAGCTGGAGTCGATCCCGGGCTGGCGCGCGGCGCTGTCGAACGACGAGATGTTCTCCCAGCTCGAGTCGGTCGGCGCGGTGATCTGTGCCGCGGGCGACGGGCTGGCGCCGGCGGACAAGAAGCTCTACGCCCTGCGCGACGTGACCGCCACCGTCGAGGCGATCCCCCTGATCGCGTCGTCGATCATGTCCAAGAAGATCGCCGAGGGCACCGGCTCGCTGGTCCTCGACGTCAAGGTCGGCACCGGCGCGTTCATGAAGGACGTCGACCGCGCGCGGGAGCTGGCCACCACCATGGTCGAGCTCGGCACCGACGCCGGCGTGCGCACCGTCGCCCTGCTCACCGACATGTCGACCCCGCTGGGCCGGACCGCCGGCAACGCGATCGAGGTCGCGGAGTCGGTCGAGGTGCTCGCCGGCGGCGGGCCCGCGGACGTGGTCGAGCTGACCCTCGCCCTGGCGCGGGAGATGCTCGCCGGGGCCGGCGTCACCGACGTGGACCCCGCCGACAAGCTCGCCGACGGGTCCGCGATGGACGTGTGGCGGGCCATGGTCCGCGCCCAGGACGGCGACCCCGACGCCCCCATGCGCGAGGCGCGGGAGAAGCACGTCGTGAACGCCCCGTCCACCGGCGTCCTCACCCGGCTCGACGCGATGGCGGTCGGCATGGCCGCGTGGCGCCTCGGCGCCGGCCGCGCCAAGGCCGGCGACGCGGTGCAGGACGGCGCCGGCGTGGTCTGGCACGCGCGCCCCGGCGACAAGGTCGCGGAGGGCGAGCCGCTGTTCACCCTCCTCACCGACGAGCCGGAGCGCTTCGAGCGGGCCCTGGCCTCGCTCGAGGGCGGCTACGACGTCGCGGCCGACGACTCGGCGTACGACGCCGCGCCGCTGGTGATCGACCGGATCGGCTGAGCGGCCACCGGGGACCAGACCCCTAGGGGAGCAGCAGGACCAGGAACTCGGCGACGAGGGCGGGCTTCGGCTGGTCCTCGATCTCGACGACGTAGTTCATCGTCAGCTGCTTGCCCGCGGGCACGTCCACGACCTGGGTGAAGGTGCAGGTGGCCCGCAGGCGCGACCCGACCGGGACCGGGGTGGGGAAGCGGACCTTGTTCAGCCCGTAGTTGAGCTTGGCTCCCGGCGTCTGCAGGTCGAAGATCTGGCTGCCGAAGTAGGGCAGCAGCGACAGGGTGAGGTAGCCGTGCGCGATGGTCCCGCCGAACGGTCCCGCCTCGGCGCGCTCGACGTCGACGTGGATCCACTGGTGGTCGTCGGTCGCCTCGGCGAACCGGTTCACCCGCTCCTGGTCGACCGTCACCCAGTCGCTGGTGCCGATCTCCTCGCCGGCCGCCGCCGCGACCTCGTCCAGGGTGGTGAAGACGCGCATGTCTGCCTCCGTCGCTCGGCTGCTGTGATGGTTGGATGGCGGGCATGACCGCCGCCGTCACGGAACCTACCGTCCCGACCCGAGACCAGGTGCTGCGGGCACCGAAGGTCCTGCTCCACGACCACCTCGACGGCGGGCTGCGTCCCGCGACGGTGCTGGAGCTGGCCCGCGAGATCGGCCACGGGCTGCCGGCCGCCGACGCCGGGTCACTGGGACGCTGGTTCGCCGAGTCCGCGGACTCGGGATCCCTGGAGCGCTATCTCGAGACCTTCGACCACACCGTCGCGGTGATGCAGAACGGCCCGGCCATCACCCGCGTCGCGCGGGAGTGCGTGGAGGACCTCGCCGCCGACGGGGTGGTGTACGCCGAGATCCGCTACGCGCCCGAGCAGCACGTGTCGCAGGGGATGACTCTCGACGAGGTCGTGGCCGCCGTGCAGGAGGGCTTCGACCAGGGCACCGCCGCCGTCGGCGGCCGGATCGTGGTCCGCCAGCTGCTGACCGCCATGCGCCACCAGGCCCGCTCGAGGGAGATCGCCGAGCTGTCGGTGGCCTGGCGCGACCGCGGCGTGGCGGGCTTCGACATCGCCGGCGCCGAGGCGGGCTTCCCGCCCACCCGGCATCTCGACGCCTTCGAGTACCTCCAGCGCGAGAACTCCCACTTCACCATCCACGCGGGCGAGGCCTTCGGGCTGCCGTCGATCTGGCAGGCGATCCAGTGGTGCGGCGCCGACCGGCTCGGGCACGGAGTCCGGATCATCGACGACATCACCGTGTCCGAGGACGGGAGCGTCGAGCTCGGCGGGCTGGCGGCGTACGTCCGCGACATGCGGATCCCCCTGGAGATGTGCCCGGCCTCCAACATCCAGACCGGCGCGGCGGCCTCGATCGCCGAGCACCCCATCGGACTGCTGACCGACCTGCGTTTCCGGGTCACGGTCAACACCGACAACCGGTTGATGAGCCAGACCTCGATGACCGACGAGATGTGGTCGCTGGTGCAGGCCTTCGGCTACACCCTCACGGACCTGCGGTGGTTCACGATCAACGCGATGAAGTCGGCGTTCCTGCCCTTCGACGAGCGGCTCGCGATCATCGACGACGTGATCAAGCCCGGGTACGCCACGCTGCTCGCCGAGCAGGCCGGCTGACCCGGCTCACACCACCGCCCACCAGGCGACCTTCCACCGCGAGGAGGTGACCGGCACCAGGGCGCCCTGGGCCGGGTCGTAGACGACCGGGACGCCGTCGCGCTCCTCGAGGGCGAGCACGACGTGGCGGGGGAGCCAGCCGGAGCCGAGGAAGACCGGGGTGGGGTGCGGGAGCGCGTCCAGGACCTGCGCCCAGCCGCGGCCGCGGATCCACCGGACCCGGCCGCCCAAGGCGTGGGCGACGGCCCACGGGGTCGTGCCGAGTGCCCGCGGCCAGAGCCGGTTGACCCGGCGGTGGGTGGCCAGGACGCGGTCGCGGAAGTCCGGCCACGGTCCCGGCAGGCCCTGGGCCACGACGATCACCGACGGGCCGCAGGTGCGCTCGTCGGGCTGCCGCGGCCAGTCGGTCACGGCGTCGGTCGGGGCGCCCGGGCGGCCGCGGTGGCGGCGTCCGCCTCGTCGGGGGTGACGGGCAGGCAGCCCAGGGCGACGGCGCGCGCCACCACCCGCTGCTGGTCGCGCATCAGGGCCAGCCCCCGGCGGACGAGCACCAGCGGCGGCTTGCGGCGCTCGCGCAGGTCGCGGGTGAGTCGACGCCAGAACGTCACGACCGGGTGCTGGCGCACGCAGTAGGCCGCGGCCAGCAGGCCGGCGTCCCGGCAGTGCGGCACCACGCGCTCGGCGAAGATCCCCTCGGCCACGAAGAGCTCGTGGTCGCCGAGGTCGAGGGTCGTCCAGCCGCAGCGCCCGTCGAGGGCGATCTCGTAGACCGGCACGTCGGCGCGCCCCTCCCGGCAGAGCCGGTCGAGGGTCGCCAGGGCGTCCTCCTGCAACCAGGAGTCAGGATGGTCCCAGTCGACGATGTCGGCGTTCGCACCCTCGGTGATGCGGGGGAGGGAGGGGTCGTCGCCGTTCTTGTAGAAGTCGTCCAGCCGCAGCACCGGCAGGCCGAGCCGTTCGGCGAGTCGGGACTTGCCGGCCCCCGAGGGGCCGGCCAGGACGATGACCTCCGCGCGCACCGGTCCGGGTGTCCTCAGACGCCGATCGGGTGCCAGACCGTCTTGGTCTCCAGGAAGGCGGTCATCGCGCCGGTGCCCGGGTCGAGGGTCCAGTCGGGCTCCGCGGCCGGGGCCCGGCGTACCCGCTTGAGGTTGTCGGCGGCCGCGACCTCGAGATCCGTCGCCAGGGCGGTCTGGCCGGCGATGCCGGTCAGGTCGAGCGCGTTGACGTCCATGTGGCCGGCCAGCCACGGGCCGATGGTCGCCGCGGAGCCGGTCAGGATGTTGACCACGCCGCCGGGCACGTCGGAGGTCGCGAGGACCTCGGAGAACGTCACCGCGGGCAGCGGCCGCTCGTAGGACGACACCACGACCACCGTGTTGCCGGTGACGATCGCCGGGGCGACGACGCTGACCAGCCCGAGCAGGCTCGAGGCCTGGGGCGCCAGCACGGCGACGACACCGGTCGGCTCGGGGGTGGAGAGGTTGAAGAACGGCCCGGCGACCGGGTTGGCGCCGCCGACGACCTGGGTGATCTTGTCGGCCCAGCCGGCGTACCAGACCAGGCGGTCGATCGCCTCGTCCACGACCCGCTCGGCCTTGGACGCCGAGAGCCCCTCGGACTGGACCACGGCCTGCACGAACTGCGGGCGCCGGTCCTCCATGATCTCGGCGACGCGGTAGAGGATCTGCGCGCGGTTGTAGGCGGTCCGGCCCGACCAGCCGCCGAAGGCCTTGCGGGCTGCGGTCACGGCGTCCCGGGCGTCCTTGCGCGAGGCCAGGGAGGCGTTGGCCACGAAGGCTCCCTTCGAGTCGTTGACGACGTAGGAGTGGCCCGACTCCGAGCGAGGGAACGCCCCACCGATGTAGAGCTTGTAGGTCTTGCGGACGTCGAGACGAGTCATCGCAGGTAGGCCTCCAGACCGTGGCGGCCACCCTCGCGGCCGTAGCCCGACTCCTTGTAGCCGCCGAAGGGGCTGGTGGGGTCGAACTTGTTGAACGTGTTGGCCCACACCACGCCGGCGCGCAGCTGGTTGGCCATGTGCAGGATGCGCGAGCCCTTGTCGGTCCACACGCCGGCCGAGAGGCCGTACGGCGTGTTGTTGGCCTTCTCGACCGCCTCGGAGGGGGTGCGGAAGGTCAGCACGGACAGCACCGGGCCGAAGATCTCCTCGCGGGCGATCCGGTGCGCCTGGGTGACCCCGGTGAAGAGGGTCGGCGGGAACCAGAAGCCGTTGCTGGGCAGGTCGCACGCGGGCGACCAGCGCCCGGCACCCTCCTGCTCGCCGATGTCGGAGAGCTCCCTGATCCGGGCGAGCTGCTCGGCGGAGTTGATGGCGCCGACGTCGGTGTTCTTGTCCAGCGGGTCGCCCACGCGCAGCGTGGACATGCGGCGCTTGAGGCGGTCGAGGACCTCCTCGGCCACCGACTCCTGGACCAGCAGGCGCGAGCCCGCGCAGCACACGTGGCCCTGGTTGAAGAAGATGCCGTTGACGATGCCCTCGACGGCCTGGTCGATCGGGGCGTCGTCGAAGACGATGTTGGCCGCCTTGCCGCCGAGCTCGAGGGTGACCTTCTTGTCGGAACCCGCGACGGCCTTGGCGATCGCGCGCCCGACGTCGGTGGAGCCGGTGAAGGCGACCTTGTCGACGTCCGGGTGGGACACCAGCGCCCGGCCGGTCTCACCGGCGCCGGTGACGATGTTGACGACACCCGCGGGCAGGTCGGCCTGCTGGCAGATCTCGGCGAAGAGGAGCGCGGTCAGCGGCGTGGTCTCGGCGGGCTTGAGCACCACCGTGTTGCCGCAGGCGAGGGCCGGCGCGATCTTCCACGCGAGCATCAGCAGCGGGAAGTTCCACGGGATGACCTGGCCGGCGACACCGAGCGGCGTGCTGCCGAAGCCGGAGTGCTCCAGCTTGTCGGCCCAGCCGGCGTAGTAGAAGAAGTGCGCGGCGACGGTCGGGATGTCGACGTCGCGGGACTCCTTGATCGGCTTGCCGTTGTCGAGGGACTCCAGGACGGCCAGCTCACGACCGCGCTCCTGGATGATCCGCGCGATGCGGTAGAGGTACTTGGCCCGCTCGCGGCCGGGCATCGGGCCCCAGACCTTGTCGTAGGCCTTGCGCGCGGCCTTGACCGCCTTGGCGACGTCGGCCTCGCTGGCCTCGGCGACCTCGGCCAGCACCTCCTCGGTGGCGGGGCTGATCGTCTTGAAGGCCTTCCCGTGGCCGTCGACGAACTCACCGTCGATGAACAGGCCGTAGGAGGGCTTGATGTCGACGATGCTGCGCGACTCGGGGGCGGGGGCGTACTCGAAAGGGCTCGTCATCGGGATCAGTCCAGCGTGAAGTAGTCGGGACCGGAGTAGCGGCCGGTCTTCATCTTGGTGCGCTGCATCAGCAGGTCGTTGAGCAGCGTGGAGGCGCCGAACCGGAACCAGTCGGGGTCGAGCCAGTCCTGTCCGGCGACCTCGTTGACAGTCACGAGGTACTTGATGGCGTCCTTGGTGGTGCGGATGCCGCCGGCCGGCTTCACGCCCACCATCTGGCCGGTCTGCTCGCGGAAGTCCCGGACCGCCTCGAGCATGATCATCGTGACCGGCAGCGTCGCCGCCGGCTGGACCTTACCGGTGGAGGTCTTGATGAAGTGGCCGCCGGCCATCATCGCCAGCCAGCTGGCGCGACGGACGTTGTCGTAGGTCTGCAGCTCGCCGGTCTCGAAGATGACCTTGAGGTGGGCGGTGGTGCCGTCGGGCCGGGCGCACGCCTCACGGACGGCGACGATCTCGTCGTGCACGTCCTTGTAGCGGCCGGAGAGGAAGGCGCCACGGTCGATGACCATGTCGATCTCGTCGGCGCCGGCCTCGACCGCGTCGTGGGTGTCGGCCAGCTTGATGTCGAGGGCGGCGCGGCCGCTCGGGAAGGCCGTGGCGACGGCGGCGACGTGCACTCCGCTGTCGCCGAGGACCTCCTTGGCCGTCGCGACCATGTCCGGGTAGACGCACACGGCGGCAGTCATCGGGCAGGTCGGGTCGGCCGGGTCCGGGTGCATGGCCTTGGCGGCGAGCGCACGGACCTTGCCGTGCGTGTCCTGGCCCTCGAGCGTCGTCAGGTCGACCATCCGGATCGCGAGGTCGATCGCGAACTCCTTGGCGGTCGTCTTGATCGAGCGGGTGCCGAGCGAGGCGGCGCGGGCCTCGGCGCCGACCTGGTCGACCCCCGGGAGGCCGTGCAGGAACCGCCGCAGCGACGCGTCCGTTCTCGTGATGTCGGAGAAGTCCGCGGACACCACCGGGGCACCGGTTGCGCTCGACCCCTGGCCCGTGGGCTTGGCAGTGGTGGAGGAGCTTGTCACCGGCCCAGCATAGGGTTGAAGAGCCGGTGTGCGGCAATCGAAGGTGTGGGCCGTCAGAGGACCCGGACAGGAGTGCGACGTGAGCGACCCGAAGAGCCCGGGGACGAGCGACGGACCGGTCGAACGCTTCCACGCGACCAGCGGTCACGTGATGGGCGGGCTCGGGCTCATCCTCGCCGCGAGCGCGGTCGTGGTCGGGTTCGTGGACCTCAACCAGAGCTACGGGCTGTCGCTGGTCTTCGGAGCCGTCGCGTTCGGGGTCCTCGTCTGGGCCGCGCTGCTCCGGCCCCGCGTCTGGGCCACCCGTGAGGACCTGGTGATGCGCAACATGCTGCACACCGCCTGGATCCCGCTGGCCGCGATCGAGACGGTCGCGGTGCGCCAGGTGCTCGCGGTGACCGCCGGTGAGCGCCGGTTCGTCTCCCCGGCGATCGGACGCACCCTGCGCCAGACCGTGAAGGGTCCCCGCACCCAGGACCACGGCATGGGCCTGCACCCCGGTCTGGCCGTCCTCGGCCAGCCCGGCTCGAGCAGCAGCGGCTCCGGTGACGCCGGTGGGTCCGCCCCCGGGCGGTCCGGCCCCCGCCACGGCGGCAAGGCGACGGCGCGCACGGCGTCGACGGAGTACCCGCAGTACGTCGAGGAGCGGATCGTCCAGCTCGCCGACGCAGCGTGTGCCGAGCGCGGCGTACGCCGCTTCTCCGACGAGCAGGCCGCGCTGGCCACTGGCGTACGACGGGCGTGGGCCTGGCCGGAGATCGCCGTGCTCGGGGCCTTCGGGCTCGCCTTCCTGGTCTCGCTGTTCGTCTGAGCCGGGACTGAGCCCGGGCCGGGCCCGGGTCAGATGCCGGCGGCGGCCTTGATGTCGTTGCGCAGCGCGTCGAGGCGGCCGGCGGCGGAGATCCGCGCGGCCTCGACGCCGTCCTCGGCGTGCACCGGGACGACGACCTCGAGGTAGCACTTGAGCTTCGGCTCCGTGCCGCTCGGCCGGACGATGACCCGCCCGCCCTCGGCGAGGTGGTAGCGCAGGCCCTCGGTCGGCGGCAGGTCGGCCGAGCCCTCGGCGAGGTCGTCGACCGTCTCCACGGCCAGCCCGCCCAGCGAGCTCGGCGGCGTGCTCCGGAGCCGGTCCATCGCGGCGCCGATCTCGGCGAGGTCGGTGACCCGCACCGAGAGCTGGTCGGTCGCGTGCAGGCCGTGCTCGGCCGCGATGTCGTCGAGCAGGTCGGTGAGGGTCCGGCCGTCGGCCTTGGCGCCCGCCGCGAGCTCGCAGAGGAGCAGCAGCGCCGAGACGCCGTCCTTGTCCCTCACGTGCTCGGGGTCGACGCAGTAGCCGAGGGCCTCCTCGTAGCCGAACGCGAGTCCGTCGACGCGGCCGATCCACTTGAAGCCGGTGAGCGTCTCGGCGTAGGGCTGCCCGGCGGCGGCCGCCATCCGCCCCAGCAGCGATGAGGACACGATCGAGGTGGCGTAGGTGCCCTGCTTGCCGGAGGCCAGCAGGTGGAAGGCGAGCAGCGCGCCCACCTCGTCGCCGCGCAGCATCCGCCAGCCGTGCGGGCCGGGGACCGCGGCGGCGCAGCGGTCGGCGTCGGGGTCGTTGGCGACGACCAGGTCGGCGCCGGCCGACTCGGCGAGGGCCATGGCGAGGTCCATGGCGCCCGGCTCCTCGGGGTTCGGGAAGGAGACCGTCGGGAAGTCCGGGTCGGGCTGCTCCTGCTGGGCGACGATCCGGGGGGCGTCGAAGCCGGCGGTCTCGAGGACCTGCGCGACCGACGTACCGCCGACACCGTGGAGGGGCGTGTAGACGATGTCGAGGTCGCGCGGCCCGTCGGCCGCGAGGCCGGCGACAGTGTCGAGGTAGCGGTCGATGATGTCCTCGCGCAGCGTGGTGCCGGCGTCGCCGCGGGGCACGTCGGCCAGCGCGCCCACCGCCGCGATCCTCGAGGCGATCTCGGCGTCTGCTGGCGGCACGATCTGGCTGCCGTCGCCGAGGTAGACCTTGTAGCCGTTGTCCTGCGGCGGGTTGTGGCTGGCGGTGACCATCACGCCGGCGGCGCAGCCGAGCTCGCGGATCGCGAAGGCCAGCAGCGGGGTGGGCAGCGGGCGGGGCAGCACGTAGGCCTTGAACCCGGCGCCGGTCATCACCTCGGCGGTGTCGCGGGCGAAGACGTCGGAGTTGTGGCGGGCGTCGTACCCGATGACGACGCTGCCGTCGCGACCGGCGCCGTTGTCCCTGAGGTAGGCGGCGAGGCCGGCGGCCGCGCGGGTCACGACGACGCGGTTCATCCGGTTGGAGCCGGCCCCGAGGGCGCCGCGCAGCCCAGCGGTCCCGAACTCCAGGGTGCCGTCGAAGCGGTCCGCGAGGTCCGTCGCGTCGGCGCCGCCCGCCACGGCCTCGATCAGCTGCTCCAGCTCGGCGCGGGTCTGGTCGTCGGGGTCCTCCGCCGCCCACGCGCGAGCGCGGTCGAGCAAGGGAGCAACCTCGGTAGTCGTCATGGCCCGCACGCTACTGCCGCGCGCGGCATCGGTGCGATTCGGCATCATGGCGCCGGTGAAGACGTATGAGTTCCACGAGTCCTGGGAGGTCGCGGCGCCCCTCGACGACGTGCGCGACGTCCTCGTCGACCTCGAGCGCTACCCCGCGTGGTGGCCCCAGGTCGTCGCCGTCGCCTCGCTCGGACCGGACGACGCGCGGGTCCTGTGCCGCTCGACGCTGCCCTACACCCTCGACCTGGTGCTGCACGCCGTCTCCCGCGAGGCGCCGCTGCTGGAGGTCCGGGTCGCCGGCGACCTCACCGGCACCGTTCGCTGGCGCCTCTCACCCACCGCCGGTGGCACCCACCTCGACTTCACTCAGGAGGTCACCGTCCAGGGTCGGCTGCTCGGCCTGGCCTCGTACGTCGCCCGCCCGGTCCTCGCCTGGAACCACGACCGGATGATGGCCGGCTGCCTCGCCGGCCTGCGCCGCGAGGTCGAGGCCCCGAAGGGTCGCCGGCTGAGGCGCTCGCTGGTCGAGTAGCGAGCGCCAGCGAGCGTGTCGAGACCCGGGGCGTGCCGGTGGCCCGGCAGTCGTGGTGGGCTGCCGGGTCCCGGGTCGGTGGGGCTCAGTTGCTGGGGATCTGGATGGTGCCGTGGGGTGTGACCAGGTAGGTCCGGCCGTGGGGGCCGCGCCACTCATACGTGCCGTCGGGTTGGCGTCGGTAGCGCCAGCGGCCACTGGTCTTGCAGCGGTGATGTCGCCTGCACAAGGGGGCGAGGTTCGCTGGATTCGTCTGGCCCGGTGGTCCGCCGTCGTCGAGGGGGACGTAGGGGTCGATGTGGTCGAGGTCGGTGCTTCTGGCGCCCGTGTTGCACCAGGGGAAGACGCAGTGCCCGTCGCGGAGGATGACGAGCTCGCGCATCCAGGCGGGTGGCTCGTGCCCGTCGACCGCGTCGCGGCGGCCGAGGTCGAGGACCGGTTGGATGGTGACCTGGGCGTGGTCGACCCACTCCTTGATCCGGGCCAGGGTGGCGGTGCCGAGTCGCTCCACGGTCCCCACAGTGACAGGGCGCGAGTCGGTGCAGCCGGTGGCGAGGTCGGCGAGGGTGAGGTGGAGGTAGAGCCGGACCTTCGGCTTCCGCGGCCGTGGGGCCGGGGGCTTGTCGTCCTGCGAGTCGAGGAGGCTGGTGAGGTCGAGTTGGGCCTGCTGGGAGGCGATCACGCCCAGGGCTTTGGCCTTGCGGACCTCGAGGTCGTCGGTGTCTCCGAGCGCCTTCAGGGCGGCGGCCTGGTCCAGGACCAGGTCGTGGAACGCGGTGAGGTCGAGGGTGTCGCCGGTGATGTCGAGCCACGAGGTGCCGGCGTAGTCACTGGGTGAGGGGTGGCGCAGGGTGACGTGCCAGGACTGCTTGCCGTGCTTCTCGCGCTGGTCCAACAGCTCGGGGTGGTGCTTGGCGATCGCGTGCGCCACCGCGGTCTCGATCGCCCGCCACGAGCAGGACGGCAGCCGGTCGGCGAGCCGGTCGTCCACATACGCCGCGGCGGCCTTGGAGAGGCGGTGGGTGGCCTGGGCGACGTGGCGGGCCTTGTAGGGCTCCACCTCCAATGCCTCGACCAGTCCCCAGATGCGGGGGAGCCGGTGTTGGAGGTCGAGGGCGTCGGCGATCAGCGTCATCCCCGTGGTGGTCGCGACCCCGAGGGTGGCGGCGAACGGCTCAGGGGCGAACGCGGACACCGCCGGAGTCCCCTCCCCACCCAGCGACTCGTCCTTGTTCAGGTCCCCGCCGAGCAGGGAGGCGCCGGCCCAGGTCGCGGTCCCGGTCTCCGCGGTCGCGGGGTGCACCACCGCCCACTGCCCAGCCAGGCGCAGCTTGCCCCGCTCCTCTACCCGAGCACCGATCTTGCGCTGCTCGAGGATCGCGAGCACGCCGGCGGCATCGAGGTCGGCGACCTCGACCGGCTCTCCTGCTGCGTCGGTTTCGAACATGCATCCATCATCTCAACCAGAGCCCCGGCCTGTCCCTGCCTGTGGACGGGATCTGGCCCACCGATCCAAGAAGTTCTCTTGACAACAGCCGGACCCGACCGCACGAGGTCCCGGGTCCGCTGCGGGGGTCTCGAGGCTCGGCGCCGGGGCGCCTCACACCTCGACCACCGGCGCACGGAGGCGCCCGCACAAGGTCCCACCTTCGCTGCGGGGGTCTCGAGGCTCGGCGCCGGGGCGCCTCACACCTCGACCACCGGAAAGGTCGGCATCCCGCCTTCGCTGCGAGGGTCTCGAGGCTCGGCGCCGGGGCGCCGCACACCTCGACCACCGGCGCACGGAGGCGACCGCACGAGGTCGCGGGTCCGCTGCGGGGGTCTCGAGGCTCCGCCGGGGCGCCTCACACCTCGACCACCGGCGACCGGAAGCGACCGCACGAGGTCCCACCTTCGCTGCGGGGGTCTCGAGGCTCGGCGCCGGGGCGCCTCACACCTCGACCACCGGCAACCGGAAGCGACCGCACGAGGTCGCGGGTCCGCTGCGGGGGTCTCGAGGCTCGGCGCCGAGGCGCCTCACACCTCGACCACCGGCGCACGGAAGCGGCCGCACGAGGTCCCGGGTCCGCTGCGGGGGTCTCGAGGCTCGGCGCCAAGGGCGCCTCACACCTCGACCGCCGGCGCACGGAAGCGACCGCACGAGGTCCCGGGTCCGCTGCGGGGGTCTCGAGGCTCGGCGCCGGGGCGCCTCACACCTCGACCGCCGGCGGCCCGCAAGCCGGGAGACGACTGCAGGCACGGCGTACCTCACCCGTAGCTGCCAGTTCCCCAACCACCGCCGACCCGCGAGCCCGGGAAGCGACCGCAACCCACGGCGGACCTTGTCAGGCAGGCCCCCGCCTCACCCATCACGGACACGAGGCACCCGGCCTACACTCGCGGGCGTGGCCCGCTTCGTCGACATCCATCCGGACAACCCGCAGCCCCGGCTGCTCGAGCAGGTGGCGGACGCGCTCCGGGAGGGGGCGCTGATCGCGTACCCGACGGACTCGGGCTACGCGCTGGGGTGCCAGCTGGGCAACCGGGACGGGCGCGACCGGATCCTGCGGATCCGCGGGCTCGACGAGAAGCACCACTTCACGCTGATGTGCCGGGACTTCTCCCAGCTCGGGCAGTTCGTGCACGTGGAGAATGCGGCGTTCCGGGCGATCAAGGCGGCGACGCCGGGGCCGTACACGTTCATCCTGCCGGCCACCGGTGAGGTGCCGCGGCGCCTGATGCATCCCAAGAAGAGGACGGTGGGGGTGCGGATCCCGGAGCACGTGCTCGTCCACGAGCTGCTCGGCGTGCTCGGCGAGCCCCTGCTCACCAGCACCCTGATCCTGCCGGGGGAGGACGAGCCGCGCACACTCGGCTGGGAGATCAAGGAGGAGCTCGACCACCAGGTCGACCTCGTCATCGAGGCGGGGGAGACCCCGGCGCAGCCGACGACGGTCGTGGACTGGTCGGAGGGCTATCCCGAGGTCGTACGACGCGGCGCGGGCGACCCGGACCGGTTCGCCGCGTAGTCGCCACGCTCGGGGGTCGCAGCCGCTGGGCGGCGACCCATGCGCTGCCGCACGGCCAGGCAGCCCAGGCAGAGCAGGTAGCCCACAACCAGGGCCACGCTGTGGTGGGACAGGCCGGAGACGACCGCCTGCACCACGCCGTCACCCCGGTCGGCGATGACCTCGGGGCGGCTGAACGCGAGCAACGTGAAGACGCCGAGCATGACCAGCGGTGGCAGCACGCCGACGGTGAAGAAGTCGGTGGGCCGCACGGCCAGGGCGACGGCGACGCACATGGTGACGAAGCACAGGTCGAAGAAGAGGCTCACCCGGCCGACGACGGCAACGTCGATGACGACGGCCGTGAGCGCGAGCGCGGCACCGAGGGCCACGACCTGACGTCCCGGCTCCCGGCCCTCTTCCCACAGCGTGCGCGTGTGGTTCACAGGGCCACCGTATTGTCGCCGGCCTCCTCGTCGGGTGCGGCGCGCCGATCGGGACGGCCGTCGATCCGGGACACGTCGGAGCCGCCCTGCGGCCCGGCGAGCGCACCGAGCGAGCGCGTGGTCGACTCGACCTGGCGCGGGGCCGGCAGCTCGTCGTCGGTCACCGAGAGGTCCTGGAAGCGCCGTGCGGACACCAGGACCCGCGACTCGAGCGAGCCGACGGCCTGGTTGTAGTGGCCGACCGCGGCGTTCAGCGAGCGGCCGACCTGGTCGAGGTGCCCGCTCAGGCTGCCGAGGCGGCCGTGCAGCTCGCGGCCGAGCTGGTGTATCTCGCGCGCCTGGTCGGCCAGCGCCTCGTGGCTCCAGCCGTGCGCGACCGTCCGCAGCAGGGCGATCAGCGTGGTGGGCGTCGCGAGGACGATCTGGCGCGCGGCGGCGTACTCGATCAGCTGCGGGTCGGTCTCCAGCGCGGCGGCCAGGAACGACTCCGCGGGCACGAACAGCACCACGAACTCGGGAGTCTCCGCGAGCGAGCGCCAGTAGGCCTTGGAGGAGAGCTGGTCGACGTGCTGGCGCAGCTGGCGGGCGTGGCGCGCGAGGTGTGCCTGGCGCTCCTCGTCGTCCTCGACCGAGGTTGCGTCGAGGTAGGCGTCGAGCGGCACCTTCGCGTCCACCACCACGTGCCGGCTGCCGACGAGGTGGACGACCAGGTCGGGCCGCAGCGCCCCGTCGGCCAGCCGGACCTGCTCGCTGAAGTCGCAGCGGTCCACGAGCCCGGCCAGCTCGACCGCACGGCGCAGGTGGAGCTCACCCCAACGGCCGCGGACCTGCGGCTTGCGCAGTGCGGTCGCCAGCGAGTGCGTCTCGCGGCGCAGGTCGGAGACGTGCTGGTGGAACTGGCCCTGCCAGGCTGCGCGCTGCCGGTCCAGGTCGTGCATCTGGTCGCTGAGCCGGTCCAGCCCCTGCATCACCTCGGCCTGGTCGACCATGCCCTGGCCGACCGCCTGCGTGTGCGCCGGCCGGGAGCGGGCCCAGAGCAGCCCGAGCAGGCAGCCCAGGGCGAGCCCCACGAGCAAGGTGGTGAACCACGCGATCATCTCCATGGGCCCAGCATGGCGGAGGCCGCCGACAGCCCCGCGACGATGCGGTGGCCCCCGGCGTGGTGCGGCACAATGCACCCTCGATGAGGAACAAGTTCCGCCACACGTCGGCGCTGGCGTTCGGCTCCGCGGTGAGCGGCCTGCTGGCTTACGTGTTCTTCGCGCTGGTCACCCGCGCCCTCGGCTCCACGGCCGCCGCACCCGTGGCCGTGCTGTGGACCTACTGGTCCTTCGCCGGCGCCGCCCTGACCTTCCCGCTCCAGCACTGGATCGCGCGGTCGGTCTCCGCCCACGGCGGCGAGCGGTCGGTGCGCGAGGCGCTGCCCGGCGTGGTCGGGCTCAGCCTGGTGCTGGCGCTCCTCACCACGGCGGTCAGCTGGGTCGCGCGCGACCAGCTCTTCCACCAGGGCCAGACGTGGTTCCCCCTGCTCGTCGGCGCGGTGACGCTGGGCTCGGCCGCGATCGGGGTGGTCCGGGGCGTGCTCACCGGGCGCCGGCGGTTCGCCGCCGTCGGGGCGGGCCTGGTCATCGAGAACGGCGTGCGCTGCCTCAGTGCCCTGGTCCTGTGGCTGGCCGGCGTGGACCAGCCCGTCGCCTACGGGCTCTGCCTGCTCGGGGGGTACGCCGCCGCGGCGGTCTGGCCCTCGACGTTCCGCCTCGGTCGGACCGGGACCGGTGGTGACGGCGAGTCGCCGCTGGCGTTCCTCGGCGGCACCGGAGGCGCCCAGGTCATCGGCCAGGCGGTCCTCACCGGCGGTCCGGTCGTCCTGGTGCTGGCCGGAGGCACCGCGACCGAGGTGACCGCGCTCTTCGCGGGCCTGGCGCTCTTCCGGGCGCCGTACACGCTGGCACTGGGCCTGGTCGCCCAGCTCACCGGCTGGCTGACCCGGCTGGTGGTCGCCGAGCGCGACGAGGAGCTGCGGCGGGTGCGCCGCGGCGTCGTGCTGCTCACCGTCGTGGGCTCGGCCGGCGCGGCCGTGGTCGGTGCGTTGGCAGGCCCGTGGCTGCTGAAGCTGGTCTTCGGCAGCGACGTCGTCCTCGCGGCCTCGCTCACGCTGCTGCTGGCGGTGGCGAGCACGGTGGCCATGGCCAACCTCGTCGTCACGCTGCTGGTGATCGCCCACGGCCGCGCGCTGGCGCTGGCCCGCTGGTGGCTCGTGGCGCTGGTCCCGGGCGTGGTGTGGTTCGTGCTCGCGCAGGTGCCGGTCCTGGACCGGACCTGCTGGGCGTTCCTCGTGGTCGAGGTGGCGGCGTTCGGCCTGCTGCTGCGCGAGAGCTCACGCCCCGCGGCGCGCACGCAGGCGGCGCCCGCCACCAGCTGAGCCCGGCCCACGGCCGGGACGGCTCAGCGAGCAGGCTTCTCGGCGGCGATGAAGACCGAGGACCCGAACGGCAGGTCGACCTTGCGCAGCAGGCGGGCCTCGGTGGACGAGAGGCCGGTGAGCACCTTGTCCATGGCCGGGGAGACCTGGGGGAGGCCCTGGGGCTCGGCCGACCGGCTGCGCAGCCGACGGACGATGCGCTCGGCGGCGAACATGGGGAAGACCCCGGCGAAGCCGTAGGTCGAGCGCAGCACCGTCAGGCCGGCGCCCTCGACCGCCCTCACGATCCGGCGCTGGGTGTAGCGGCGGTGGTGGCCCGCGCGCACGTCGTGGTCGGACCAGGCCCACTGGTAGGCCGGCACCGAGGCCAGCAGCCGGCCGCCGGGTCGCAGCACCCGGGCGAGCTCCGAGACGGCCTGGGCCTCGGGGTCGCAGTGCTCGATCACGTCGAAGGCCCCGACGACGTCGAAGGTCCCCTCCGCGAACGGCAGCGCCAGCGCCGAGGCGCAGACACCGCTGCCCGGGACGAGCCCTCGCGGGTCGAGGTCGATGGCGAAGCGCTCGTGCGCGCCCTGCATCCAGGACACGCTCGGGCCGTCGGCGCTGCCGACGTCGAGCAGCCGGCGTGGGGAGTCGAGGAAGTCGCCCAGGGCGGCCTGCAACAGGTGCGTGCGGGCGCGGTACCACCAGTAGTCGGGCTGCTGGATCGAGGACGACCCCGACTGGACGACCTCGGACATGCGATCAGACCCCCGTCATGGTCCGGACCAACGTCTCCACCACGCGATCGGTGTCGTCGGCGGTCAGGTTGTTGTGGAACGGCAGCCGCATCAGGCGGCTGCTGATGTCGGTGGTGACGGGGCACTCGGTGGGACGCGCCGAGAACTGCCGGCCGCCGACCGAGTCGTGCAGGGGCACGTAGTGGAAGGTCGTGTTGATCCCTTCCTCCTTGAGCTCCTTCATCACCCGGGTGCGGGTCTCGTGGTCCGGCATGAGCACGTGGAAGAGGTGGTAGGCCGGCTCGCAGTGCTCCGGGACGACCGGCAGCCGCAGCCCGAGCTCCTCGGCGTGCGGCGCCAGGCCCTCGGCGTACCGCTCGAAGACGCCGCGGCGCTTGCCCTGGATGACGGCGCGCTGCTCGAGCTGGCCGAAGAGGTACGCCGCCAGCGTGTCGGACATGCCGAACGACGAGCCGGTGTCGCGCCAGGAGTACTTGTCCACGAAGCCCTGGAAGAACGCCTTGCGGTCGGTGCCCTTGTCGTAGAGCACCCACGCCCGCTGCACGTCGTCGGCGTCGTTGAGCACCAGGGCGCCGCCCTCGCCGCACACGAAGTTCTTGGTGTCGTGGAAGCTCTGCGTGGCGAAGCGGCCGACGCTGCCGAGCGGCTGGCCGCGCCAGCGACCGAACAGGCCGTGGGCGTTGTCCTCGACGATCGCGACGTCAGGCCGGTCCTTGAGGACCTCGCGGATCCCGTCGAGGTCGCAGGCGATGCCGGCGTAGTGCACGACCACGACCGCGCGCACCGAGTCGTCCAGCAGCTCGGCGAGGTGCTTCGGGTCCGGGCCCAGGGTCTCGGGCTCGATGTCGCAGAAGAGGACCTTGGCGCCCTCGCGCACGTAGGCGAGCGCGGAGCTGACGAAGGTGAACGACGGCACGATGACCGTGTCGCCCGGCTGCAGGTTCAGCAGCAGGGCGGTCATCTCGAGGGCCGCCGTGCAGGAGGTGGTCAGCAGGGTGTCGGCGGCGCCGGTCTCGGCGCGCAGCAGCTCGTTGACCCGGGCCGAGTACGGACCCGAGGACGACGTGTGGCCGCTCTCCAGGGAGGCGCGGATGTGCTCGAGCTCGGCACCCTCCACGCTCGCCTTGTTGAAGAGGATCTCGGGCTTGTCGGTCACTGCTGGGTTCCTTCGGTCGTTGCGGTGTGGTGCGACCACGAAAGGGGCCGGCCGAGCAGGTCGGACAGCTCCTGGTCGCTGTGCTGGTAGTACTCGCGGATCCTCCCCAGCAGGTCCGCGTCGAGCTCGGGCCGGGGCTGCCGGCTCTCGTTGACCGGTACCCCGGCCGCGGGGGACCGGAACGCCGGGTCGACACCGAGCGTGCCATACAGCTCACTGACCCGCTCCGGGTCACCCCGCATCTCGTCGAGGAGGACCACCGTCACGTCGTCGCCGAACCGCTCCAGCCACGGGCGCAGGTAGTCGGTGTAGCGGCCCCGCTCGAGATAGGCGTACGGCGAGACCGACGTCCGCTCGGGGTCCCACGCGAGCGGGCCCTCGAGGTTGGCCTCCAGCACCTCGGCGAGCGGCCGGGTCTCCAGGCCGCCGTCGGTGCTGAACGCCCAGTGCGACATCGCCCGCTCCACCGGGTCGCGCAGCTGGGCCAGGATCAGCGGGTTCCCGAGCATGGTGCGCGCGCGGT
>Ga0308176_10000889_pt1 | contig 18740 bp, 17 predicted proteins | sample PhyCR2_3_FD_203890 | JGI IMG/M metagenome (GOLD analysis project Ga0308176, IMG submission 203890) | Soil microbial communities from UC Gill Tract Community Farm, Albany, California, United States - DLSLS.C.R2 | ecosystem: Environmental > Terrestrial > Soil > Agricultural land | place: USA...
GACCTCGGCGCGGCGCTGCGGGCGTTGCCGCGCTGAGCCGCTCGAACCGCCCCACCCCGGACGGGTACCGTGCACGGCGACGTACCAGCCCGTCACGGATGGTCATCAGTGCTGCGGGCGTACGTAGACTGACGCAGTTTCAGGAGCCGGGGAGAGCAGATGGCGGTGCCGGACCGCGAGGACAAGCTGCGCACGACCCTCGCCATGATCGCGCCCGGGACGTCGCTCCGGGACGGCCTTGAGCGGATCCTGCGCGGCAACACGGGGGCCCTGATCGTGCTGGGGCACGACAAGCTGGTCGAGTCGCTGTGCACCGGCGGCTTCCCGCTGGACGTGGAGTTCTCCGCGACCGGCATGCGGGAGCTGGCCAAGATGGACGGCGCGGTCGTGCTGGACACCGACGGTTCGCGGATCGTGCGCGCCGCGACCCAGCTGATGCCGGATCCGAGCATCCCGACCGAGGAGTCCGGCACCCGGCACCGCACGGCACAGCGGGTCTCCTCGCAGACCGGCTTCCCGGTCATCTCGGTCAGCCAGTCGATGCGGGTCATCGGCCTGTACGTCGACGGCCGGCGATACGTGCTGGACAACTCGGCGGCGATCCTGTCCCGGGCGAACCAGGCGCTGGCGACGCTGGAGCGCTACAAGCTGCGGCTGGACGAGGTCTCCGGCACGCTGTCCGCGCTGGAGATCGAGGACCTGGTCACCGTGCGGGACGCGACCAGCGTGGCGCAGCGGCTGGAGATGGTCCGCCGGATCGCCGACGAGATCGAGGGCTACGTCGTCGAGCTCGGCACCGACGGGCGGCTGCTGTCGCTGCAGCTGGAGGAGCTGCTGGCCGGCGTGGATGCCGAGCGCGCCCTCATCACCCGGGACTACCTGCCGGGCGGCGGCCGGCGCGGGCGGACCACCGACGAGGTGCTCGCCGAACTGGCAGCGCTGTCCGCGACCGAGCTGCTCGACCTCGGCGCCGTCGCCCGCGCGCTGGGCTACGCGGCGACCCCGGAGTCGCTGGAGACCGCGGTCAGCCCGCGCGGCTATCGGCTGCTGGCCAAGGTGCCGCGGCTGCCGGCCACGATCGTCGACCGGCTGGTCGACCACTTCGGCGGGCTGCAGAAGCTGCTCGCTGCGTCGGTGGACGACCTGCAGGCGGTCGACGGCGTCGGCGAGTCCCGGGCCCGCTCGGTCCGGGAGAGCCTGTCCCGCCTGGCCGAGTCATCGATCCTGGAGCGCTACGTCTAGGGCGCGCGCAGGGTCAGCGGCGCACGCGGGGTCGTCAGCGAGCCGAGGCGGGCGACGAGGGCGTAGGTCCCGGCGCCGACGCGGGTGCGGGTGCCGGCGCACCTTGGTTGCGAGCTGAGACCGGACCAGGTGACCGAGAACGTATGCAGCACGCCCGGCTGCATCGTCTCGACGTCGCGCTCGCCCTCCGGGTAGCAGTCGTTGCTGGACCACAGCCGCGTGGTCCCGTAGTAGAGCAGCACCTCCTGCAGCGCGGCGCCGAGGTCGCGGGTGCACGCGACCGTGCCGACGTTGCGCACCTGCAGGCGCAGCACCGGCGCCTGCCCAACCAGGTATGCCGGCTGGGCCGGTGACACGACCAGCCGCAGCACCGCGTCCGGGCACGGCTTCGGGGCCGGGGTCGGCTGCGGGGCCGGCTGGCGGCTCGTCGGCGCCGGCGCGGTCCCGGACCCGCCGGCCGCAGACCCGTCGCCGTCCGCGGCCCGGCCGGGGTCGTTGGTCGCCGGGGACGCGGTCAGCCCGCCCGGGTCCACGGAGGCGTCGGCCGAGTCCGACCCGGTCGCCGGCGCGCTCGGGCTCGGCGAGCCGACCGCGGCGGCGCGGTCGCCACCACCGTCGCCGCCACCGGGCAGGATCGCCCAGAACAGCAGCAGCAGTCCGACCACCGCGGCGAACGCCACCGCTCGGCGCCGCCAGTAGACCGACGCCGGCAGTGGGCCCACCGGGTGCAGCACGAAAACCACCGTAGCCGCGATGATCCGTATCGCCGGGGAGCCGCGCCGTCACGCTGCCGCCAGGGCGTGTCCGGGAGACGTGCCCTACCCTGCCGGGGTGCGCGGGTTCGCCGACACGGTCCTGGACTGGTATGAGACGGCCGCCCGCGACCTGCCGTGGCGCCGGCCCGGCGTCTCGGCCTGGGCGGTGCTGGTCAGCGAGATCATGCTGCAGCAGACGCCGGTGAGCCGGGTGCTGCCCGCGTACGAGGCGTGGTTGGCGCGGTGGCCGGCGCCGGCCGACTGCGCGGCGGCGCCGTCCGGCGAGGCGGTGCGGATGTGGGGCAGGCTCGGCTACCCGCGCCGGGCGCTGCGGCTGCACGAGGCCGCGCAGGCGATCGTCGACCGGCACGACGGCGAGGTGCCGGCCGAGCTCGACGAGCTGCTCGCGCTGCCCGGGGTCGGCGCGTACACCGCCCGAGCGGTCGCCTCGTTCGCCTACGGCCGGCGCCACCCGGTGGTCGACACGAACGTACGCCGGGTGGTCGCCCGGGCGGTGCTCGGCCAGGGCGACGCCGGCCCGCCCTCGACCGCCCGGGACCTGGCCGCGGTGGCGGCGCTGCTGCCGGCCGACCCGGCCCGGGCGGCCCGGTTCGGGGTCGCCTCGATGGAGCTGGGCGCGCTGGTCTGCACGGCCCGCACGCCGCGGTGCGCGGACTGCCCGGTGGTCACGTCCTGCGCGTGGCACGTGGCCGGCAGGCCGCCGTACGACGGGCCGGTGCCGCGGCCGCAGCGGTTCGCCGGCACCGACCGCCAGGTGCGCGGGCTGCTCCTGGAGGTGCTGCGGGGCGCCGACGGTCCGGTGCCGGCGGCGGAGCTGGACGCGGTCTGGTCGCTCGACGCGCAGCGGGCCAGGGCCTTGGCCGGGCTGCTCGCCGACGGCCTGGTCGACCCGCTGCCGGACGGCACGTTCGCCCTGCCGGGCCTGCCCGCGCCTCAGATCTCGACCGGGGCGCCGATCTCCAGCCGGGAGTAGTCGGCGTTGCCGCGTTGGGCCACCCAGTTGTCGCTGAACTGCTGGCCGGGTGCCGACAGCACCGCGTCGTGGGTCGGGTGCGCCCGGTTCGGCCGCACGGCGCGGACGAAGTCGATCGCCTCGGCGATCTTCATCCACGGGCCGCCGATCGGCACGAACACGACGTCCACCGGCACGCCCGGCAACGAGAACGAGTCGCCGGGGTAGTAGACCCGCTCGCCGATCAGGTATGCGTTGTTGGGCAGGTCGGGCACGTCCTCGTGGATGTGGGCGTGCCGGCCGCCGAACACCCGGACCGGGAAGCCTGCCGCCTGCACCGAGTCACCCGGCTGCACCGGTGTGCCGGGCACGCCGGGCAGCTTGGCCAGCACCTCAGGGTGGGCGAACACCGGCACGCCGGCGGCCTGCACCGCCTCGACGTCGAGGTGGTCGGGATGTTCGTGGGTGATGAGCACCGCGTCGGCGCCGCGCAGTGCGCCGGCCGGGTCGGAGAAGCCGCCGGGGTCGAGGACGAGCACCGCGCCGTCCTGCTCGAACCGGACACACGAGTGCGGGAGCTTGGTCAACCTCACGCCGAGACCCTAGACCGGTGCAGCGCCTCGACGCCGTCGAGGATCCGCTGCAGCCCGAAGCCGAACTCGTCGTCGGGGAGCTCGTCCGGGTCGTCGTCGAAGATCCCGGCCGCCACCGTTGCCGCGACCTCCGGGAACCGGACCGGATCGGCGACCCGCCGCACGACCTCGGCCCAGTTGACGGTCGGTCCGCCGCCGGCGCCGCGGGCCGCCCGGGTGAGGTCCTGCGCCAGCTGCGTCTGGGCCCGCACGAACGTCGCCAGCAGCAGCACCGTGCTGGCCCGCTCCCCGGGTTGCAGCGTGGTGCCGGCGAGCGCCCGCAACCCGAACTCGAACCACAGCATCTGGTTCGGCCCGGCCGGCAGGCCGCTGATCGGCACGTCGGTCATCCACGGGTGCGCGCGGTAGCGGACCTGCAGCTCCTGGGCCCACGCGACCAGCTGGCCCCGCCAGGCCGCGGCGGGGTCGATCTCCGGCGGCTGACCGATGGCCGCGTCCAGCGCGAGCACGAGCAGGTCGTCCTTGCTGGCCACGTACCGGTAGACGGACATCGTGGTGAAGCCGAGCTTCTCCGCCAGCCGGCTCATCGACAGCGCGGCCAGCCCGCCCTCGTCGGCCAGCCCGACCGCGGCGGCGACGATCCGGTCGAGGCTCAGCGCCGGCTTGGGGCCGCCGCGGCGGGTCGGCTCCCGCAGCCCCCAGAGCTGCTCGACCGCGGCGGGTAGCCGCGATCCGGTGTCGGTCATCGCTTGACATCCTAAGACTGTGTATGACGTACTCTAACTCGTGTACGTCATACACGAACTTGCGGAAGGGGCGGCGACATGAGCGAGGCCGAGCGCGAGCGGGGCGCGACGGGAACCGATCCGGCCGGGGGCCGGTCGGAGAGCGGGGCGGCGGTGGAGACCATCGGCCTGCGCAAGGCGTACGGGCCGACGACGGTGCTCGCGGGGGTCGACCTGGCCGTCGCCCGCGGCTCGGTGTTCGCGCTGCTCGGCCCGAACGGCGCCGGCAAGACGACGACCGTGCGGATCCTCGCCACGCTGCAGCCGCCGGACGGCGGCACCGCCACGGTCGCCGGCCGGGACGTGGTCGGCGAGCCGGAGGCCGTCCGCCGGGCGATCAGCCTGACCGGGCAGTTCGCCGCCGTCGACGACCAGCTGACCGCCGAGGAGAACCTGCTGCTGATCGGCCGGCTGCGGCGGCTGGGCCGGACCGAGCGCCGCCGCCGCACCGCCGAGCTGCTGGACATGCTCGACCTGACCGCCGACGCCCGGCGCCGGGTGAAGACGTTCTCCGGCGGCATGCGCCGCAAGGTCGACCTGGCCATGAGCCTGGTGGGGCGGCCCGAGGTGCTGTTCCTCGACGAGCCGACCACCGGTCTCGACCCGCGCAGCCGCCAGGCGGTCTGGGACGTCGTAGGCGAGCTGGTCGGGTCGGGCGTGACGATCTTCCTCACCACGCAATACCTCGAGGAGGCCGACCAGCTGGCCGACCGGATCTCGGTGCTGGACGGCGGCCGGGTGGTCGCCACCGGCAGCGCAGACGAGCTGAAGCGCCGGATCGGCGCCGAGCAGGTCGAGCTGGCGCTGGCCGACCGGGCCGGGATCGAGCAGGCCCGCGGCCTGCTCGGGCCGGGCGTGGTCGTGGCCGGCGCGGGCAGGGGCGCCGCCGGAGCGGTGGCGCCCGCCGGTGCCGAGCCGGTCGTCCGGGTGCCCACCGACGGCTCCGCCGACCACCTGCGCTACGTGCTCGACACCCTCGCGGCCGGCGGGGTCGCGGTGAGCACCGCGACCGTCCGCCGGCCGACCCTTGACGACGTCTTCCTCACCCTGACCGGAACCCGCGAGCTGGAAGGTGCCTCCCGATGACCACGCTGGCCTATGCCGCCTCCGACTCGGCCGCGATGGTCGGCCGCTCGGTCAAGCACACCGTGCGCAACCTCGAGTCGCTGCTGATGTCGGTGATCCTGCCGGTGGTGCTGATGCTGCTGTTCGTCTACGTCTTCGGCGGCGCCATCGACCCGAGCGGTCACTACGCGAACTACGTGGTGCCGGGGATCATCCTGCTCTGCACCGGCTACGGGGCGGCGTCGACGGCGGTGGACGTGGCCCAGGACATGGCCGAGGGCGTGGTGGACCGGTTCCGGTCGATGCCGATTCTCAGCTCGGCGGTGCTCACCGGGCACGTGGTCGCCTCGGTCGCCCGCAACGCGCTGGCCACCGCGCTGGTGATCGGGGTGGCGTTCCTGACCGGGTTCCGGCCGGACGCCGGCGCGCTCGAGTGGCTGGCGGTGGCCGGCGTTCTGCTGCTGTGGGTGCTGGCGCTGTCGTGGGTGGCGGTGTGCTTCGGGTTGATCGCCCGCACCGTGGAGGGCGCGAACGGGTTCACCTTCCTGGTGCTGTTCCTGCCGTACCTGTCCAGCGCGTTCGTTCCGGTGCAGACGATGAAGGCAGGGCTGCGGGCGGTGGCGGCGAACCAGCCGGTGACGCCGATCACCGAGACGCTGCGCGGGCTGCTGCTCGGCACGCCGATCGGCTCGCACGGCTGGCAGGCGGTGCTGTGGTGCGGCGCGCTGCTGATCGGCGCGTACGCGGCGGCCAGCGTGCTGTTCCGCCGCCGTACCGCCGGCTGACCGCCCGGGCTCGGTGAAGTCCGGCCCTTTCCGGACGTCGAGCGTCCGCATGCCGATCTACCCTCGCCGGCTACCGGCACAGCCAGAGGAGTACGCATGTCCGAGCACACCGGCGACCTGCGCGGCGCCGAGTTCGACCACGCCGACCTGACCGGGGCGCGGTTCCGGAAGAGCCACCTCGACGACGCGCGGTTCCGCATGGTCGACCTGTCCCGAGCCGACCTGCGCGACGTCAGCCTGGCCGGCGCCGCCGTCTGGGGCAGCGACATCGAGGGCCTGCGCATCGACGGGGTGGAGATCGCCCCGCTCGTCGAGGCCGAGCTGGACCGGCGCTACCCGGAGCGGGCCTGGCGGGACGCGACCGACCCGGCCGCGCTCCGGTCGGCCTGGGCGGGGATCCAGGGTGCCTGGGCGGACACGTACGAGCGGGTGGGCGGGATGCCGGCCGGGACCGTCGACGTCTCGGTGGACGGGGAGTGGTCGTTCGCGCAGACCCTGCGGCACCTGGTGTTCGCCACCGACGGGTGGCTCGGCGCGATCCTGGGCGAGGCGCGGCCGTTCCACCCCTGGGGAATGCCGTTCGGCGAGCTGGAGGAGTTCGCCGGCCCGGCGACCGACCTCGGCATCGACCCGGCCGCCGCGCCGTCGTACCCGGAGGTGCTCGCGCTGCGGGCGGACCGGGCCGGCCGGGTGAGCGGGTTCCTGGCGGAGGCGACGCCGGAGCGGCTGGCCGCTGAGGTCGTCGGGCCGGTCTGGAACGGCGGTCGGCAGTTCAGCGTGTACCGCTGCCTGCGGGTGATCTTCAACGAGGAGTGCGAGCACCGCCGCTTCGCCGAACGCGACCTCGACGCGATCGCCACCACCCACCCGACCCCCGCCGCCCCCCGCCCCTGACCCCGGCCCTGGCGGCCGGCGCCGAGGGATCGCATCCCGGCGCCCGCTGCGGGTCACGATTCGGCTCCATAGGGCAGACCGGCGCGCGACGCACAGGTGGGGAAACGGGAAAAGGGCCGGGATCCGATGTGGATCCCGGCCCTTTCCGGCGTGCTTACTCCTCGGCGGCGGCTCCGCCGGCGATGTCGGCGACCAGCGGAGTGTCCGGCACCGGAGCCGGCTTCGGCTCACCGCGGAAGGTGAACTCGGCCGAGTCGCCCTCCCCGGTGGTGTCCACCACGACGATATGGCCGGCGGCCAGCTCGCCGAAGAGGATCTTCTCCGAGAGCGAGTCCTCGATATCGCGCTGGATCGTCCGGCGCAGCGGCCGGGCGCCGAGCACCGGGTCCCAACCCTTCTTCGCCAGCAGCTGCTTGGCGCTCTGGGTGAGCTCCAGGCCCATGTCCTTGTTCTTCAGTTGGGCATCGACGCGGGTGAGCATGATGTCGACGATCTCGACGATCTCCTCCGGCGTGAGCTGGTGGAAGACGATGATGTCGTCGATCCGGTTGAGGAACTCGGGCCGGAAGTGCTGCTTGAGCTCGTCCGTCACCTTGTTCTTCATCCGCTCGTAGTCGCTCTGCGCGTCGTTCGCCGCGGAGAATCCGAGCGAGACCGCCTTCGCGATGTCCCGGGTGCCGAGGTTGGTGGTCAGGATCAGGACCGTGTTCTTGAAGTCCACGATCCGGCCCTGGCCGTCGGTCAGCCGGCCGTCCTCCAGCACCTGCAGCAGCGTGTTGAAGACGTCCGGGTGGGCCTTCTCCACCTCGTCGAACAACACCACCGAGAACGGCTTCCGGCGCACCTTCTCGGTCAGCTGACCACCCTCGTCGTAACCGACGTAGCCGGGAGGCGCACCGACGAGCCGGGACACCGTGTAGCGGTCGTGGAACTCCGACATGTCGAGCTGGATGAGCGCGTCGTCGTCACCGAACAGGAACTCCGCCAGCGCCTTGGACAGCTCGGTCTTACCGACACCGGACGGGCCGGCGAAGATGAACGAGCCACCGGGCCGCTTCGGGTCCTTGAGGCCGGCACGGGTGCGCCGGATGGCCTGGGAGACGGACTTGATCGCCTGCTCCTGGCCGACGACGCGGTGGTGCAGCTCATCCTCCATGTGCAGCAGCCGGGCGGTCTCCTCCTCGGTCAGCTTGAACACGGGGATGCCGGTCCAGGTCGCCAGCACCTCGGCGATCTGCTCGTCGTCGACCTCGGCGACGACGTCCATGTCGCCGGCCTTCCACTCCTTCTCCCGCTGTGCCTTGGCGGCCAGCAGCTGCTTCTCCCGGTCGCGCAGCGACGCGGCCTTCTCGAAGTCCTGCGCGTCGATCGCGGACTCCTTCTCCCGGCGCACGCCGGCGATCCGCTCGTCGAACTCACGCAGGTCGGGCGGCGCGGTCATGCGGCGGATCCGCATCCGCGAGCCGGCCTCGTCGATGAGGTCGATCGCCTTGTCCGGCAGGAACCGGTCGGAGATGTAGCGGTCGGCCAGGCCGGCCGCGGCGACCAGCGCGGCGTCGGTGATCGACACCCGGTGGTGCGCCTCGTAACGGTCGCGCAGGCCCTTAAGGATCTCGATCGTGTGCGCCACGGTCGGCTCGCCGACCTGGATCGGCTGGAAACGGCGCTCCAGCGCTGCGTCCTTCTCCAGGTGCTTGCGGTATTCGTCGAGCGTGGTCGCGCCGATCGTCTGCAGCTCGCCGCGGGCCAGCATCGGCTTGAGGATGCTCGCCGCGTCGATCGCGCCCTCGGCGGCGCCCGCCCCGACCAGCGTGTGCAGCTCGTCGATGAACAGGATGATGTCGCCGCGGGTGCGGATCTCCTTGAGGACCTTCTTCAGCCGCTCCTCGAAGTCACCGCGGTAGCGGGAGCCCGCGACCAGGGCGCCGAGGTCGAGCGTGTAGAGCTGCTTGTCCTTGAGCGTCTCCGGGACCTCGCCCTTGACGATCGCCTGGGCAAGGCCCTCGACGACGGCGGTCTTGCCGACGCCGGGCTCACCGATCAGGACCGGGTTGTTCTTGGTGCGGCGGGACAGCACCTGCATGACCCGCTCGATCTCCTTCTCCCGGCCGATCACGGGGTCGAGCTTCGACTCCCGGGCGGCGGCAGTGAGGTTGCGACCGAACTGGTCGAGCACGAGGCTCGTCGACGGCGTGCCCTCGGCCGCGGTGCCGGCCGGCTCCTTGCCCTGGTAGCCGGAGAGCAGCTGGATGACCTGCTGGCGGACCCGGTTGAGGTCCGCACCCAGCTTGACCAGGACCTGCGCGGCGACACCCTCGCCCTCGCGGATCAGGCCGAGCAGGATGTGCTCGGTGCCGATGTAGTTGTGGCCGAGCTGCAGCGCCTCGCGCAGGGACAGCTCGAGGACCTTCTTGGCCCGCGGAGTGAACGGGATGTGCCCGGACGGCGCCTGCTGGCCCTGGCCGATGATCTCCTCGACCTGGGAACGGACACCCTCCAACGAAATGCCAAGGGACTCCAAAGCCTTGGCGGCGACACCCTCGCCCTCGTGGATGAGCCCCAACAGGATGTGCTCGGTGCCGATGTAGTTGTGGTTGAGCATGCGGGCCTCTTCCTGCGCCAGCACGACAACCCTGCGAGCCCGGTCAGTGAACCGTTCGAACATGTGTCATCTCCTCACGTGCCCTCCCCCGGAGGGTCCCCTCCGTCGAGGGAGGACACCCGTCCGGGACTGGTTCCCGGGCCTCGGCGCCCCGTTGCCCTTCCCACTTTAGTCGCGACCGGTGGCGCCGTCCTTCCCCCTGGGGCTGCGGCGGTGCACCATCCGGCGGCCGTACGCCCCGATGACGAGCCGTTTCGCGGCCGTCACCAGCCCAACTCAGCGGTACCCCGGCACGTTCCGGGCCGCCCTACGCCCAGGGCGAACAGTCACCAAGCTGCGGCTGTGGCAGCCCCCGGTATGGCCAGGACATGGCGGAGCGCCGGGGAGAAGCTTCCCCGGCGCTCCGTGGTCCGCACCGACCCCCGCACCGTGCCGCCTGGCGGCGGCCGGCTCAGGCGGACTGGTTGTATTGCTCGATGATGGTGGCCGGGATCCGGCCGCGGTCGCTGACCTTGAGACCCTGCTTCTTCGCCCAGGACCGGATGGCGGCTGCCTGGTCACGGTCCATGCTGGTGCTGGTGCCGCCGCCGCGCCGGCCGGACCGGCCGGACGAGCTCGTCGAGCGCCCGACCTTCCGCGCCGCGCCGACGTACTTGGCGAACGAGTCACGCAGCTCGGTCGCGTTCTTGCCGGACAGGTCGATCTCGTAGTTGTTGCCGTCGAGTGCGAAGCTGACCGTTTCCGAGGCTTCGCCGCCGTCGAGGTCGTCGACGAGCAGTACCTGGACTTTCTGTGCCATGAGTTCCTCATTCCGCCGGGGTGAGAACAGCATATTCATCACCCACCGGAAATGCCAAGTAGTTCGAGCCTCAGGAGGGTCGCACCAAGGGGAAGAGGATCGTCTCACGAAGACCATGTGCTCCGGTGAGGAGCTGCAGAAGGCGGTCGATACCGAATCCGATACCACCGGTCGGCGGCATCCCGTACTCCAGTGCCCGGAGGAAGTCCTCGTCCAGTTGCATGGCATCCGGATCGCCCGCGGCCGCCATCCTCGCCTGTTCCACGAGTCTGGCCCGCTGCACGACCGGGTCGACCAACTCCGAATATCCGGTGCCCCGCTCGACGCCGGCGGCGTAGAGGTCCCACTTCTCAGCCAGACCGAAATCCGTGCGGTGCGCACGCACTAGCGGCGAGGTGTCCAGCGGGAAATCCCGGACGAACGTCGGCGCGACAAGAGTGTGTTGGACCAGTGCCTCGAACAGTTCCTCGACCACCTTGCCCGGAACCCAAGCAGGATTCACCTCGACGCCATGTTGTTCCGCGATCTCCTGCAGGCGCCGCAAAGATGTGGCCGGTGTCACCTCTTCGTCCACTGCGTTCGATACTGCGTCGTACAGACGGATCGAGGCCCATTGGCCGCCGAGATCGTATTCGGTGCCGTCGAAATGTGTCACGACAGTATCGCCGGACAGCGCGACCGCGCAGGCCTGGATGAACTCCCGGGACAGCGTCGCCATCGAGTCGTAGTCCGCGTAGGCCTCGTACGCCTCGAGCATCGCGAACTCCGGCGAGTGGGTGGCGTCCACGCCCTCGTTGCGGAAGTTCCGATTCACCTCGAAGACCTTCTCGATGCCGCCGACCACCGCCCGCTTGAGATACAGCTCCGGCGCGATGCGCAGATAGAGGTCGATGTCCAGCGCATTGCTGTGGGTCACGAACGGCCGGGCGGCGGCACCGCCGGGCTGCACCTGCAGCATCGGGGTCTCCACCTCGACGAAGCCGCGCCGGTGGAACTCTGCCCTGATGGTCCGCACCACGGTGTCCCTGGCCTCGACCATCCGGCGGGCTTCCGGCCGGACGATGAGGTCGACGTACCGCTGCCGGACCCGCGCTTCCTCGCTCATCGGCTTGTGCGCGACCGGGAGCGGCCGCAGGGCCTTCGCGGTCAGCCGCCATTCCTCGGCGAGCACGGAGAGCTCGCCGCGGCGGGAGGTGATGACCTCACCGAAGACGAACACGTGGTCGCCGATGTCCACGTCGGCCTTCCAGGCCGCCAGCGACTGCGGGCCCACCTTGTCCAGCGAGATCATCGCCTGCAGCTCGGTGCCGGACGCGCCGCCCTCCCGCAGCGTGGCGAAACACAGCTTGCCCGTGTTGCGCATGAAGATGATCCGGCCGGTCACGCCGACCCGGTCGCCGGTCGCGACGTCCGGCGGCAGGTCGGGGTGGCGCGCGACCACCTCGGCCAGCGTGGCGGTCCGCGGGACGGACACCGGGTAGGGGTCGGCGCCCGCCTCCTTGAGCCGCTCCAGCTTCTCCCGGCGTACGAGCTCCTGCTCGGAGTGGTCCTGCTCGTCGTCGTCGGTCACGGCCGTGATCGTTCCCTCGGCGGGCGCCTGCGTCACGGCCGTCGAGCCTATCGGCCGGACCTGGCCGGCTCGTCGGTAGCCTCGGCGGACGTGGACGCGGACGAGGCACGGCGCACCTCCTGGGGCGAGGTCGAGATCGCGGTCCAGTACGACCGGGCCCGGCCGGGCTACCCGCCCGAGGCCGTGGCGTTCGCGCTGGCGCCGCTGCGGGGCCGGCCCGACCTGCGCGCCGCCGACATCGGTGCCGGGACCGGAAAGCTGACCAGCGCCCTGTGTGCGGCCGGCGTGAGCACCGTCGCGATCGAGCCGGCGCCGGGCATGCTCAAGGTGCTCCGGCACGCGGTCTCCCGCGCGCAAGTGCTGGCCGGCACCGCCGAGGACCTGCCGCTGCCGGACGCCTCGGTCGACCTGGTGGCCGCGGGCCAGGCGATGCACTGGTTCAAGCTGGACCGGGCGATACCGGAGATGGCCAGGGTGCTGCGGCCGGGCGGCCGGCTGGCGCTGTTCTACAACTCCCGCGACGACGCGGTGGGCTGGGTGCAGGCACTGGCCGATCTCGTCGGCGACCACGCCGACCACGCGAGCGCGCATCGGGAGGACCGACCGGAGGTGCTCGGCCCGTTCGAGCCTGAGGAGCTGGCCCGCTTCCGGCAGCAGCAGGAGCTGGACGCGGACGGGCTGGCCGACCTGCTCGGCTCGCGCAGCTACGTGATCACCATGGCTCCGGACGCCCGGGCCGAGCTGCTCGACCGGGCGCGGACGCTGGCCCGTACGCATCCGCAGCTGGTCGGCCGGCAGCACTTCTACCTGCCGTACGTGACGACGGTGCAGCGCTACACGCTGGCGAGCTGCCCACCCGGCCCGCGGCCTCAGGTGTTGCGCTCGTAGACCAGCCGCAGCCCGACCAGCGTGAGGTCGGGCTCGTAGTGCTGGATAGTCTCGCTCTCCGCGATCACCACCTGGGCCAGCCCACCGGTCGCGATCACCGTGGCCGGCGCGCCGAGCTCGGCCTCGATGCGGCGGACCAGCCCGTCGATCTGGCCGGCGAAGCCGTACAGGATGCCGGACTGCAGCGCCTCGACCGTGCTCTTGCCGATCACCGCGCGCGGCCGGGTCAGCTCGACCTTGAGCAGCCGGGCGGCGCGGGACGCCAGCGCGTCGATGCTGATCTCGATGCCCGGGGCCAGCACGCCGCCGACGAACTCGCCCTTCGCGCTGACGATGTCGAAGTTCGTCGAGGTGCCGAAATCGACGACGATCGACGGCCCGCCGTAGCGGTGGTAGGCGGCGAGCGCGTTGACGATCCGGTCGGAGCCGAGCTCCTTCGGGTTGTCGTAGAGCAGCGGGACGCCGGTGCGGACGCCCGGCTCAACGACGACCGCGGGCAGGTGCGCGTAGTAGCGCTGCAGCATGATCCGCAGCTGCGCCAGCACGGCCGGCACCGTGGAGCAGGCCGCCACCCCGTCGACCTTGGTCGAGCCGAGCAGCCCTCGGTAGGCGAGCGCGAGCTCGTCGGCGGTGTCCCTGGCGTCGGTCTTCACCCGCCAGGACTCGATCAGCTGCGGCCCGTCGAAGACGCCGAGCACGGTGTTGGTGTTGCCGATGTCGACCGCGAGCAGCACGGTTCTAGCCTTCCAGACAGACACGCCCGAGGTGAGGCATCAGCCGTCCCGGAGATCGAGGGCGATGTCGAGGATCGTCGCCGAGTGGGTGAGCGCGCCGACCGAGAGGTAGTCGACGCCGGTCGCGGCCACCGCGCCGGCCGCGTCCAGGGTGAGCCCGCCGGACGCCTCGGTCCGCACCCCCGCCGGCCGGGTGACGGCGACCGCCTCGGTCATCTCGGCCGGGGTCATGTTGTCCAGCAGGACGAGGTCGGCGCCGGCCGCGACCGCCTCCCGCACGTCGTCGACCGAGTCGCACTCGACCTCCACCGTCAGGGCCGGGTAGGCCGCCCGGACCAGCGCGAACGCCTTGCCGACGCCGCCCGCCGCGATCACGTGGTTGTCCTTGACCAGCGCCGCGTCGGACAAGCTCATCCGGTGGTTCCGGCCGCCGCCGCGGCGCACCGCGTACTTCTCCAGCGCCCGCAGGCCGGGCGTGGTCTTGCGGGTGTCCCGGATCGCGGCGCCCGAGCCGGACACCGCGTCGACCCACCGCGCGGTCGCCGTCGCCACCCCGGACAGGTGGCAGAGCAGGTTGAGCGCGGTCCGTTCGGCAGACAGCAGCGAGCGGGTCGGGCCGCTGACCGTGGCCAGCACCGCGCCGCGGCGGACCCGGTCCCCGTCCCGGACGGCCGGCTCGACCACCACCCGGGGATCCACCGCGGCGAACACGGCCGCGGCGACCGGAAGGCCGGCCACGACCCCGTCCGCCCGGGCGACCAGGTCGCCGACCGCGGTCTGGTCGGCCGGCACGGTTGCCGTCGAGGTCACGTCGACGCCGCCGGCCAGGTCTTCGGCCAGCGCCCGCCGGACGAGGTCCTCCACGTACGCCCGATCGAGCTCGCTCATCCCGCCGCCTGGTAGGTCTCGGTGAGCACCCCGTCGATGCCGAGGACCGCCAGCAGGTGCCCGTGCCAGCGCTCGTCGTCCCGGTCGGGAAAGTCCTCCCGCCAGTGGCAGCCGCGGGTCTCCTCGCGCCGGGCCGCCGCGGCGACCAGCGCGGTCGAGACCGTGTGCAGGTTGGTCGCGTCCCAGGCCTCGGGCCGCGGCTCGACCCCCTCGGTACGGGCGGCGGCGAGCGCCAGGGTGGCGGCGTGCAGGCTGGTGTCGGTGCGGATCACGCCGGCGCCGGCGGACATCTGCCGGGCCAGCTCCGCCCGGTCGGCCGGGTCGACCAGGCCGGTCTCCACGTCGGCCGGCACCGGGTCAGCCTGCGGCGGCAGCTCCCGGGCCAGGTCGGCGGCGATCCGGCCGGCGAACACCAGCCCTTCGAGCAGGCTGTTGGAGGCCAGCCGGTTGGCCCCGTGCACGCCGGTGCAGGCGACCTCACCGCACGCGTACAGGCCGGGGACGCTGGTGCGGCCGTGCAGGTCGGTGCGGACGCCGCCGGAGGCGTAGTGGGCGGCCGGCACCACCGGGATCGGCTCGGTCACCGGGTCGATGCCGGCCTGCCGGCAGCGCGCCAGGATCGACGGGAACCGGCGCTCCAGCAGCTGCGGTCCCAGCCCGCGCGCGTCCAGCGCGACGTGGTCGAGTCCGTCCGCCTGCATGACCCGCAGGATCGCCTTGGCCACCACGTCCCGTGGGGCAAGGTCGGCCAGCTCGTGCACGCCCTGCATGATCGGCTTGCCGACCGCGTCGACCAGCACCGCCCCCTCGCCCCGGACGGCTTCGCTGATCAGTGGCTGCTGGCCGCGGGCGGCGGCGCCGAGCCAGAGCACGGTCGGGTGGAACTGGACGAACTCCAGGTCGGTGACCACCGCGCCGGCCCGCAGCGCCAGCGCCACGCCGTCGCCGGTGGACACGGCCGGGTTCGTGGTCGCGGCGAACACCTGCCCCATGCCGCCGGTGGCCAGCACGACCGCCCTGGCCAGCACCGCGCCGACGCCGTCCGGGCTGCCCTCGCCGAGCACGTGCAGGCTCACCCCGGCGGCCCGGCCGTCGGCGCCGCGGAGCAGGTCGAGCACCAGCGCGTGCTCGACCAGGGTGATGCCGGGGTCGCGGGCGACCGCCTCCTCCAGCGCGCGCTGCACCTCGGCGCCGGTCGCGTCGCCGCCGGCGTGCACGATGCGGTTGCGGTGATGGCCGCCCTCGCGGGTCAGCGCCAGGCTGCCGTCCGGGTCGGTGTCGAACACGGCGCCGCGCCCGATCAGCTCGCGCAGCCGGGCCGGACCCTCCTCGACCAGCACCCGTACGGCGGCCTCGTCGCAGAGCCCCACCCCGGCGGCGAGCGTGTCGGCCAGGTGCTCGGCGGGCGAGTCGGCCGGGTCGAGCGCGGCCGCGATCCCGCCCTGGGCCCAGCGGGTCGAGCCGTCGGCGACGGCGACCTTGGTGACCACGGTGACCGCGTGGCCGGCGGCGCGGGCGTGCAGCGCGACCGAGAGCCCGGCGATGCCGGAGCCGGCCACGACGACGTCGGTGGTGTGCGTCCAGCCCGGCTCCGGCGCGACCAGGTGCCGGGCCAGCCGCGAGACGATCACTGCGTCCGCTCGCTCATCCGGGGCCCACTGTCAGCGGCACGTTGTCGATCAGCCGGGTGGTGCCGATGCGGGCGGCGACGAGCAGCCGGGCCGGGCCCGCGCCGGGCGCCGGGCCGAGGTCGACACCGCGCAGGGCCAGGTAGTCGACGTCGATGCCGCGCAGCACCTCGGTGGCCGCCTTGAGCACGGCGCCGGCGCCGTTCGGCCCCTCGTCCGCACCGGCCCGCAGCGCCCGCGGCAGCGCCAGCGCCCGCTGCCGCTGCTCGGCGCTCAGGTAGCGGTTGCGGCTGGACAGCGCGAGCCCGTCCGGGTCCCGTACGGTCGCGCCGCCGACGATCCGGACACCCAGCTCCAGATCGGCCACGGTGCGCCGGATCAGCGCGAGCTGCTGGTAGTCCTTCTCGCCGAACACGGCCACGTCCGGGCGGACCAGCCCGAGCAGCTTGGTCACCACGGTCAGCACACCGGCGAAGTGGCCGGGCCTGCTGGCGCCCTCGAGCAGGGCGCCGAGCGGGCCGGGGTCGACGGTGACCGCCGGCCCGCCGTCCGGGTAGATCTCGGCGACGCCGGGCGCAAAGACCAGGCCGACGCCGAGCCGATCCAGCAGCTCGAGGTCGCGCTCCGGCGTACGCGGGTAGCGGTCGAGGTCCTCGGCCGGCCCGAACTGGAGCGGGTTGACGAAGATCGACACGGCGACCGCGTCGGCCAGCGTGCCCGCCAGCCGGATCAGCTCGGCGTGGCCGTCGTGGAGCGCACCCATGGTCGGGACCAACGCCAGGGAGCCGGCGACCCCGGCCCGGGCCGCGGCCAGCTCGGTCCGGGTGCGGACGAGCTCGGTCACCCCGGCCGCCTCGGCTTCGGCAGCCGGGCGGTCACCACGTCCGGCGCGGGAGTGGCGGCGGCGTGTACCCGCGGGGCGGGCACCGGCGACTCGGCCTCGGCCAGGATGTCGACCAGCGGGGCGGCCTGGCTGGGCGTGATCCGGCCGGCGGCCAGCGCGCGACCGGCGGTGAGCCGGGCCATCGCCGCGTAGCCGGGCACCGCGTCCGGCACCCGCTCGCCGAGCGCCTCCAGATGGCCGGCCACGGTGCCGGCGTCGCCGCGGGACACCGGGCCGGTCAAGGCGGCGTCGCCGGAACGCAGCGCGTTGTCCAGCGCGGCGTGCAGCAGCGGTGACAGCACCCGGCCCGGCTCGGCCACGCCGGCCCGGGCGAGCAGGTCGGCCGCCTCGTTGACGAGCGTGACCAGGTAGTTGGCGCCGACGACGAGGCCGGCGTGGTAGAGCGGGCGGTCGGCCTCGGCGATCTCGACCGGCTCGCCGCCGAGCTCGGCGACGAGCGCGCGGGCCGCGTCCGGGTGCGCGGTGGTCACCCCGAAGCTCGTGCCGGCGAGCCGGTCGAGGTCGGCCGCGTGTCCGGTGAACGTCATCGCCGGGTGCATGGCGACCGTGCGTGCCCCGGCCCGGGCGGCGGGGGCGAGCACCGCCGCGCCGTGCGCGCCGGAGGTGTGCACGACCAGCTGGTCCGGGCGCCAGGCACCGAGCTCGGCCAGGCCGGCGACGAGCGGTCCGAGCACGTCGTCCGGCACGGCGACGAGGACGAGCTCGGCGCCGGCGGCGACCTCGTCGGCGGGCAGCAGGGGCACGCCGGGCAGCAGCCGGGCGGCGCGGTCGAGCGAGTCGGGGGAGCCCCCGGTGGCGGCGACGGTGCGGTGGCCGGCCGCGACCAGGGCCGCGGCCAGGACGCTGCCGACCCGGCCGGTCCCGATCAGGCCGACGGTCAGCGAGCGGGCGCGCTGCGGTGCGCTCATGGGCGATCCAGTCCTCGAAAGTGGGGTACCGGTCGCCGTCAGGGTAAATCCAGGCCCGAGGAAACGCGCTGTGATCTCCACCGCCCCGGGTGCGCCCTACCCTGCCTGAGTGGCGGTGCGGTGGCGGGAGGCGTGGACGGCCGCCGCGTACGGGCGGGGCGGCTTCTACATCCGCGGCGAGGCGCCGGCCGACCACTTCCGCACCTCGGTGCACGCCTCGCCGCTGTTCGCCGAGGCCGTCGGCACGCTGCTCGACCGGGTGGACGCGGCGCTCGGCCGGCCCGACCCGCTCGACCTGGTCGACGTGGGCGCCGGCCGCGGTGAGCTGCTGGCCGCGGTGGCGGCCGCGGAACGGCCGTACCGGCGCCGGCTGCGGCTGCTCGCGGTCGAGGTGGGCCCGCTCGCCCGGCCCGGGGTCGGCACCGTCCGCGACGTCGCCGACCTGCCGCCGGTGACCGGGCTGCTGGTCGCCAACGAGTGGCTGGACGACGTCCCACTGGACGTGGTGGAGCAGACCCGGGACGACCCCCGGCTGGTACTGGTCGACGTCGACGGCAGCGAGTCGCTCGGCCCGGCGCCGGACCCGGCCGACCGGGCCTGGCTGCACCGCTGGTGGCCGCTGGCCGAACCCGGCGACCGGGCCGAGATAGGCCGGTCCCGGGACGACGCCTGGGCCGCCGCGATCAGTCGGATCGAGCGCGGTGTCGCCGTCGCGATCGACTACGGG
>Ga0308176_10000890_pt1 | contig 18692 bp, 20 predicted proteins | sample PhyCR2_3_FD_203890 | JGI IMG/M metagenome (GOLD analysis project Ga0308176, IMG submission 203890) | Soil microbial communities from UC Gill Tract Community Farm, Albany, California, United States - DLSLS.C.R2 | ecosystem: Environmental > Terrestrial > Soil > Agricultural land | place: USA...
GGCGATACTGTGGGGCACCTCTCCCTATTCAGGCGAAAGAAGTATTGAGAAAAGCAATCGGCGCCTTACGGGCATGGTGATCTCCGGTTTCCTGGTCGTTATTATCTCGGCATACCTCCGGTCCCTTTCACAGCGCGGCTTGTGACGGGTTCGGTTCATCTAACAGGGTGATGACTCCATACGAAGCATTGCGGTCCCGCGCGGCTTGGATCGACTTGTCGGGCCGCGGCCAGATTCGAGCAACCGGAGAAGATCGAGCGCGGCTGCTGCATGCCATGAGCACGAATGATGTGAACCGGCTGCCAGAAAACCGGGGCCTGTATGCCTTTTTCCTGACTGCTCAGGGCCGCATCATCGCCGATGCAAACATGTACAATCTCGGCGATAGCCTGTGGCTCGACACCGAAGCGGAAACCCGGGAAAAGCTCCTGGCGCATCTGGACAAATACATCATCGCGGACGACGTCACGCTCGACGATGAAACCGAACGGTGGGCGGTGGTCAGTGTGGAAGGCCCTGAGTCTCCGGAGGTTCTGGCCGCATTGGGTATCGAAATACCCCGGACTCCTCTCGAAATTCTGCCCTGGAACGATGGATTCGCCGTTCGCATCGCGGCGACTGGCCCGGAGGGTGTTCGGATCTTTCTACCCGCCGGGGGTAAGCCGGCCTTGGTCGCCCGTCTTGGCGAACTCGGGATCCTTCAAGCCACTTCGGAAGACGCTAGGCTCGTACGGCTGGAACATGGGCGTCCGCGTTACGGCGAGGACATTTCGGAGCGCTATCTTGTCCAGGAGACTCAAATCCTCTCGGCTGTCTCCTTCAATAAGGGATGCTATCTAGGTCAGGAGATCGTCGAGCGTATACGCTCGCGCGGCCAGGTTCATCGTCTGCTCACCCCGGTTCGTATTCGCACGGCAAACGCACCCGCGCCAGGAACCAAGCTGCGATCCGGTGATAAGGACGCGGGCGAGATTACATCTGCAGTCTTTTCACCTGCCCTGAACGAAACCGTCGGGTTGGCTTACTTGAGAACCGAAAGTTCCGCGAAGGGAAGTCGATTCAGTGTGGGCGAAGCGGAAGAAGCGTACGTACCTTAATCTCCGAGCAATCGTCCGTAGGGCTCGAGCGCTTCCACGTTGTCGCAAACCGCTTTGACCGCAGCCGTAATGGGAACTGCGAGGATCAGTCCTACGCCGCCCCACAGCAGTCCCCAGAACATCAGCGCGATGGTCACTACCAGCGGATTTAGCCGGACGCGACGGCCGATGATCTTCGCGTAGAGGAAATTCATCGTTACGAAGTGGAGCGCGGCCGTTACTGCTGCGACCAGGACGATAATTTTGAATCGATTGGGAATTGCCACGGCAGCCAACACCGGCGGCAGCAGAGCGAGCGGCAGCCCAACGTAGGGAACCAGGCTGAAGAATGCGCTGATAAGCCCCACCAGGGGCCAATACGGCACTCCGAGGAGCAGGAAAGCGAGCGCACTCGCCATGCTCAATAAAACCCAGAGCAGAAAATTCCCGAGTACATAGGCGCGCGTCGAATCGCCGATGCCAGACCAGCTCTTTCCCACGATGTACCGATCCTGCCCGTGAAAAAGCCGGATGACGCTTTTGCTCACGTGGTCCCGCCAACTCAGCATGAAATACACGAGAAACGGCACGAAGGACAGTAGGAAAAGTCGGTGGAAGTACGGAACGGAAACCGTGTAAAGAGTTGTGATGAAGGGCTTCGGGTCGGTATGGATTCGCACTTCCTGAATCGCCGGTGGCGGCGGCGGCACGACGGGCTCAGGTTGTTTGCTCCGGCGCCGGCGAGCCTGCATCGCTTGCTGCGGCTTTCGCTCAATCTGCTGGTCCTGCTCCCGCAGCGTCTTCGGCACGACCATTTCCACCGTCTGTTTCTGGAATTGATCAAGACGATTGTTCGTCGCATCCAGCAATTCGCTCACGCGGGAAGCGTAGGTAGGAAGGTCTTGGCGCAACTTCGCGAACTGCGCCCATGCGACCGCCGTGGTGATGTAACACAAGACGAGAGCGATCCCGAGAACAACCGCGGTGGCTGCCGGCCTTGGCAGACGTAACTTCATCGCGACCAACACAGCAGGGTCTAGAATGAAGGCGAAGACGGCGGAGATGATCAGCGTGACGAAGAAGTCGCGGCCGTAGTAGAGAAGGGCGATCAGGGCCGTCGTTGCAACAATCGAAGACCGCAGCCCAATAAGTTTGGAATACGTCTGCGTTGGGCTTAAAAGAGCCAAAATAGCGAGCTGATCCGGTAACTCAATTTATCATGTCGTCGGGTCCTGATTTACTTACGTGATTACAAACGACCAATCCTTTCAAACTCACCGCGTTCTCGCGCTGGATGTCGGGAAGAAGCGTATTGGCCTCGCTGTCAGCGATGAGCTGGGGCTGACGGCACAGGGGCTCGAGACCTTGCAACGGAATCGCATCCGCGACGATCTCTACAAATTGGACGAACTGGCAAAACGCCTCAGCATCGGAACACTCCTGGTCGGCAAACCGCTGCACATGAGTGGGGACGAGAGCCGGCAGAGTGAATACACGCGTGAATTCGCCGACCGCCTCGCGCGGCAGACATCGCTACCGGTCGTCTTCTGGGACGAACGTCTGACGTCCGCTGAGGCTGAGCGTACGCTGCGCGAGACAGGTGCCAGCCTCGATCAGAAAAAGCGGTCGGTGGATCGATTGGCGGCTGTGCTGCTGCTTGAGAGTTACCTCGAGTTTCGCCGCGAATCACTGGCCAAAGTGGAGGATGAGACCGATGGCTGAGCGATTCGGATTCCTGCATCGCATGTTCAAGCTGATCGCCGGGTTCGTCATCTTTGTTTTTCTTCTGGCGATCGCGCTCGCCGGCTACTGGTACATGGGACCGTACCGGGGCTTTACGAACGAAACGTTTGTCGAAGTGGAGCATGGCATGTCTTCGCGCGCCATCGCGAGACTCCTGGCCAGTCATGGCGTCGTGCGCTCGCCGTGGGCTTTTCTGGCGGCACGAACGCTTCACCCGAGAGCCACCCTTCAGGCGGGTGAATACCGATTCGGATCTGAGCAGACCCCGCTTCAGGTTTTCAACACCATTCGGAAAGGGGAAGTTTTCTATGAAGAACTCACGTTTCCCGAAGGGAGCAATGTATTTGACATCGCCGGCATCCTCAAGAACTTCGATACTGTTAAGCCGGAGGAATTCCTGAAGGCTGCAGCAGACCCGGAAAGCGTTCATGATCTCGACCCTTTGGCGCCGAGCCTCGAAGGATTTCTGTTTCCTTCCACCTACCGCCTGACGCATCGCACGACAGCCAAACAGCTTTGCCGTGCGATGACGGCCGAATTCCGCAAGCAATGGGCCGCGGCAGGAGGCAATGCGGGCGGAGTGGATCTGCATCGGGTCCTGACTCTCGCTTCGCTGGTCGAAAAGGAGACAGCCGTACCAGCTGAACGGCCTCTCGTGGCCGCAGTGTTCACAAACCGGCTGCGCTCCGGGATTCCGCTCCAGTGCGATCCTACGACGGTGTACGCGGCACTGCTCGAGAATCGATATCGAGGCGTGATTCATCGCTCGGACCTCGCCAGCGCCAACCCTTACAACACGTATACTCATGCGGGACTGCCACCCGGGCCGATCACAAATCCCGGGATCACCGCCATTCGTGCCGCGTTGAAGCCCGCGACGGTGGATTATCTCTACTTCGTCGCGAATCCGGGGGGACAAGGCTCACATCATTTTTCATCGTCACTGGCGGAGCATGAAAAGGCAGTGCTGGCGTTCCGGCAAGGAAGCCACTGATGATCAGCGCGCGACGGAGACTTCAGCCGGACAGTACTCAACCAGCAGTTTCTTTCGCATCGGCACAAGCGCGAACTTAGCCAAGACACCCGCGAGGAGACTGCAGAACGCCGCGGCGAACAACACGCTGCTCCAGTTACCCGTTATCCCGGTCAACAGATTCGCCAGGGGAACGGTCAGAGCCGCCGTCCCCTTCGCCGTGTACAGCAGGCCATTATTGGCGGTGGCATGCCTGATACCGAAGCTGTCGCCACACACGGCCGGAAAGACGACGAAGATCTCTCCCCAGAAGAGAAACACGAGCGCCATGAACAGAACGAAGCAATAGGGATTGCGCCCAAATACGGCAGCGCCCAAGAGCGCCAAAGACTCGAGTGAAAACACGAGCAGCATCATGTTCTCGCGCCCGAGAATGTCCGAAAGGAAGCCGCACACGGGGCGCGTGATGCCGTTCGCGAAATTATCGAGCGAGACCGCGAGCGCAAGCACCGGCGTGGAAAGGCCCAGAATCGTGACGGTCTGTTTTTCAACTCCGAAGTCTCGTGCTATCGGTCCGAGTTGAGCCGTAATGATCATCCCGCCGAACGCAATGAGTAAGTAGATAAGGTAGATGAGCCAGAACACGCCCGTGCGCAGGGTTTGTGGAGGCGTGAGTTCTGCGCCCTGATAGATGCGCTTGCGAACGGCAATCGGCTCACCTCGCTTGACGGGTTTCACGAGCAAAACGGCAAAGAAGAGTATGGTCGCGCCCTGAAGAACACCGAAAAAGCGAAAGGCATGCCGGTATCCGCTTTGCCCGATCATCAGAGCCAACGGCGCAGCGGTAAGGGCCGCTCCAAGCCCATAGCCCGCCGCGATCATGCCTGCGGCCAGCCCGCGCTTATCAGGAAACCATTTCAGCGCCGTCCCCATGCATGTGCCGAAGACACACCCGATGGCGAGACCTCCGACAACGGCCGAGAGGTACAACACGGTCAGGGAGTGCGCCTGAGAATTGATGACCCACGAGATCGCCGCACAAACCGCGCCCGTCATGACCACGGGCCGCGGCCCATACTGGTCGACTAACCAGCCTTCGAGCGGTGACAGCCAGGTATTCACGAAAATCATGATGGTGAAGGCAACCTGGATGCTGGCGCGGCTCCATCCGTTCTCGTCGTGCATGGGATTGACGAACAATGTCCACCCGTATTGCATGTTGGCAAGCATCACAGTCGAGAGAACGGCAAATGTGAGCTGAGGCCAGCGGTTACGCCATAGGGGCGTCGATTGCAGTGAACTGCTCATGAGGCCTGTCCGGTCAGGTATTCAACCGCGGCGCAGACGCCGCCTCGGACGTGCGGAATCCCGGCGAGTTGTAATCCCATCTCGACGCCGCCCAGAGTTCCTATCATCATGAGTTCATTGAAATCCCCCAGGTGGCCGATACGGAATGCGCGACCAGCCAATTTGCCGAGCCCCGCACCGAGTGACATGTTGAATTTCTCGAGGATCAGAGCGCGCAAGGTCCTCTCATCAAAACCTTCCGGCACAAACAACGCGGTGAGGGAATTGCTGAATTCCTGCGGGCGCGCGGCGACGATCTCCAATCCCCAACCCCGCGCTGCGCAGCGTGTCGCTTCAGCCAGCCGCGCGTGCCGGGCGAATACGTTCGCCAGGCCTTCTTCTTCCAACATGGCAATCGCCTCGCGCAGGCCGTACAGGAGATTCGTCGCCGGCGTATAGGGGAAGAACCCGTTTGCGTTGTTGTCCAGCATTTCCGTCCAGCGCCAGTAGCTCTTTGGGAAGTTGCTGCGCTTGCTCGCTTCGATGGCGCGGGGCCCGATCGCGTTGAATGCCAAGCCTGGCGGCAGCATCAGACCCTTTTGCGATCCCGCGACGGTTACGTCGACGCCCCATTCGTCGTGCCGGTAATCGATGGATCCCAGTGAGGAAACCGTATCCACCATCAACAGCGCCGGATGGTTTGCATTATCCATGGCCCGGCGCACGGCCGGAATGTTCGTGGTGACTCCCGTCGACGTCTCGTTGTGGACTACCAGGACTGCTTTTATGTCGTGGCCCCGGTCCGCCGTAAGCTTTTCCTCCACTTGCGCCGCGTCCACTCCATGGCGCCAGTCACCTGGAATCATGTCAATACAAAGACCGAGATTGGAAGCCATCTTCGCCCAGAGACTCGCGAACTGTCCCGTCTCGAATGCTAGGACGCGATCGCCCGCGCTGAGCGTATTCACAAGGGCTGCTTCCCAGGCTCCGGTAGCAGACGACGGATAAATAAGCACCGGATTCTCAGTCCGAAACACCGTTTGAAGACCGCTAAGGCACTCCTTGCCGAGCTGACTGAATTCGGCGCTACGGTGGTCGATCGTCGGACCTTCGATCGCTCGCAAAACGCGGTCCGGAACATTCGTCGGTCCTGGAATCTGGAGGAAGTGTCTGCCGGCGCGGTGGGCCATGTTCAATTTGTTATGCCGAGTTTACTGCAGCAGACTGCGAACGAGCACGGCCGGATGAACAGCGGCAGCTTGCGCGAAGTCATGGATCTGATGACGGCAGGAAGTTCCCGGCGCGACCAGAACATCGCCGGGATTCATCGAATTCACCGCAGGAACCAATCTTCTGTTCGCGATGGCTTGTGAGACTTCGTAGTGCCGCTTACGATAACCGAAGGATCCGGCCATTCCGCAGCAGCCGGCATCCAGGTCCATTACACCGGACGAAGGGATCCGGGAGAGCAGGCCGACAGCCGCCGGAAGCAAGCCCATTGCTTTCTGATGACAATGTCCGTGCAACAGAATTCTTCCCCGGACGGGTCGGAGCGACAGATCAAGGGCGGCTGCGAATTCTTCGAACGTCTGGCACGCGGCGGCTACCACTTGAGCTTTCCGCTGCTCCTCACCGCGTAACAGGGCCGGTGCGTCTTCCTTGACGGCCGACAGGCAACTTGGTTCACAAAAGAGGATTTTCACGCCTTTCTCGGCCAAGGAAAGCAGCCCCTCAACGACTTTCGCGGCCCGGTCCTTTGCCTCGGCTAACAAGCCTTGCGAGATGAACGGACGGCCGCAACAGCCGGGACGGGCCACCGTAACCCGATAGCCGCTCTTCTCCAAAATCTCCGTCGCTGCGATCCCGATCTCTGGATCGTAGTGATTCATGAACGTGTCGTTGAAAAGCACGACAGATGTTCCGGTCCCTTCGTCGGGATATCCGTTTTTACGCGCCCAGTGCGCGAATGTGTTCCGTTTCCATTGAGGAAGAGACCTTCGGCGGTCCACATCCATCAGCCGTTCGGACATGCGACGAACCGGTGCGCTCGACGCGAGCCGATTAGCAAACGGGGCGAAGCGGCTTCCCCAGCGAGCGAGTTCTTCCACATTCGCCAGGGCACGAGCGCGCAACGGTGTTCCGTGCTCCCCCCAATATTTGGCAAGAAATTCGCTCTTCAGCGAGGCCATATCGACGCCGGCAGGACACTCGGTCTTGCAGGCGCGGCACTCGAGGCAGAGGTCGAGCGCCTCGTAGACCTGCTCGTCATTGAGCTCCGAGTCTTCGAGTTGTCCATTCATCGCCAGCCGCAATGCGTTGGCTCGCCCGCGGGTCGAGTGAATTTCTTCCTTCGTCACCATGTAGGAAGGACACATCGTGCCGCTGAGCTTCTTCCGGCACGCGCCGACTCCGCTGCACATTTCGACCGCGCCGCCCATGCCGCCGTACTCCGAATAGTCGAACCACGTAAGAGGTGCGGCAGCTTTAGTTCCCGTCTTGAACCGCAGATTCGACGTTAACGGCGGGGCTTCGATGATCTTGCCAGGATTGAAAATGCCTTGCGGATCGAACGTCTGCTTGACCGTCCGGAAAGCAGCGTACAACTCCTCTCCGAACATGTGGCGCAAAAACGGACTGCGGACCAGGCCGTCGCCGTGTTCTCCGGATATGGTGCCGCCGAATCTCAGTACGAGGTCCGCCACCTCCCGGGCGATCGCCTCAAATTGGCGCACACCTGCTTCGGTCTTGAGGTTGATGACGGGACGGACATGGAGGCACCCTACAGAAGCGTGAGCGTAGATGCCCGCTGTCGTACCGTGTTTGCGAATGATCTGCTGAAACTGCTCGATGTAATCGCGAAGTTTCTCGGGCGCGACAGCTGTGTCTTCGACGAAAGAGATCGATTTCGCGTCACCCTTCATCGCGGTCGACAGTCCAAGCGCCGCTTCGCGCAAGCTCCAGATCTGGGCTTGGCCCGCGAGTTCGGTCTCGGGCCGATACGCGTATCCGAGATTATGTGCCCGGAGATCCGCCTCGAGCGCCATCAGCTTCCCTGGCAACTCCTGCCGGTCGTCGGCGTAGAACTCGACGCATAACGTAGCGCCGGGATCTCCCTCCAGATACTTAGCTCGGATACGCTGCAGGGTTGGGTTCTCGCGGGCGTGATCGAGGATTGACCTGTCCATGATCTCGATGGCGGACGGCCGGTGGTGAAGTATCACCGGCGCTGCCTCCAACGCTTCGAGGACATCGCCGAACATAATGACGCTGATCGCTTTCGCCTTGGGAAGTGGAACGAGCCGTACCTTGATTTCGAGGATGATGCCCAGCGTTCCCTCCGAGCCCACGATGAGCTTGGCCAGGTTCACCGGTTTTGAGCTGTCGGTGAACTCATCGAGGTTGTAGCCGCTCACACGACGTAATATTTTCGGGAACCGCCGGTCGATCTCGGCCGCGTGAGTCGAGGCCAAATCGAGCACGGTCCGGTAACAGGCAGCCTCGAGCGTTTCGCCCTGCGGTATCTCACTCCGTGGGATTTCGCGAAACCCAACCACACTCCTGTCCGACAGAGCAACGGTCAACTCCAGGACATGATCGATCGTCTTCCCATACAGAACACTGCGCGCGCCGCTCGAGTTATTCGCTACCATCCCGCCGACCGTCGCGCGGCTCGCGGTCGAGATATCGGGAGCAAAACGGAGACCGTGCGGCTGCAAATGCGCGTTCAGTTCATCCAGCACAACGCCGGGCTCGATCCGCGCCCAGCGCTCTTTCGCATTTACTTCGAGGACGCGATTGTAGAACTTGGACGTGTCAATCTGGATACCTGGTCCGATAGACTGCCCGGCCTGTGACGTACCGCCGCCTCGCATGGTGATGGAACAGCCACGACGACGGCAGACGGCAAGGGTGTGCAGAATGTCTGCCCGGCTCTTGGGAAGGACAATGCCGAGCGGATAGATCTGGTAAACGCTCGCATCCGTGGCATACAGCGCTCGAGTAAGAGCATCGAAGCGAACCTCGCCTTGCATTTGAGAGGCAAGTTCAAGGCGCATCGCCTCCGAATCGACTTTAAATTGGGGGCTTTGTACTCGAATCGGCGTCATCGTTCACGATAGCTGATGACCGCCGGTACCGCGAACAGGTTACTGCGCGCCGCGGCTCAGCAGCATGACTTTGACAGTGTGAAAGATGATGTAGAAATCGAGGGCGGGTGCGACGTGCTTGATGTAGTAGAGGTCGTACTCAAGCTTGATCATGGCGTCCAGCTGAGTGTCCCCGTACTTGTGGTTGATCTGGGCCCAACCAGTAATGCCGGGCTTCACGGCTAACCGCTGCCGGTAATAGGGGATCTGCTGGGCGAGAACATCAACGAACTCGGGTCGTTCCGGCCGCGGTCCCACGATCACCATATCCCCCTTCACCACATTCCAGAACTGAGGCAACTCGTCCAACCGGAGCCGCCGCAGCCATTTCCCGAGAGGGGTGATTCGGGGGTCGTCCTTTGATGCCCACACGGCTCCTGTACGCGCTTCGGCATCGGCGTACATGGAACGGAACTTGTAAAGCGTGAAAATATGCCCATTCACTCCTACACGCCTCTGACGGTAGAAGATCGGCCCCTTCGAGGTCAGCCTCACGGCAAGCGCCGTGACAAGCATAAGCGGTGAAAATGCGATCAGCCCGACGATCCCGATAAGAAACGAGTAGAGACTTTGAATCGTGAGGGCGTGGGGACTAGGTCCCAGCATACGGGAAAAAATTAGCTGGGAAGGCTGAATCTTGCGGCTGCACACGCGGCGCATGGCCACTTCATACGTGTCCGCGGCATCCTCGATCACCACCCCTGCGAAACGGATCTCCAGCAGATCGTGCATGGGAAGGCGATTTCGCCGTTCTGCCATGCCGACAACAATCCGGGTTGGTTTGTGCTTCTCACAGATCTCCCGTACGTCATTCAAAGTACCCAGGCATGGAATAGGGAAGTCATTCGGTTTGTCTTCACACAGGTAGCCGAGCAGGGAATAGCCGAACTGGGGTTTCTCCTGCAAGCATTCAATTACCTCGCCCAGAATGCTGGAGTTTCCGAGCAACAGGACCCGCTCGGACCCGAGCGCTCCAATGATGTAGCGCCAGAAGAAAACGCGATAAACCGGCAGGACCAGAACGACAAGGAAGCTTCCGAGCACCATGAGCCAGCGCGACATGAGGAACTCGGGTTGCAGGAAGCCCAGAAACGCCAATAACAGCAGGGCGCTGCCCACTGCGAGACACACCTGCTGGACCAGCAGCATTCGGGAGGTAATCCGCAGCTCGGTGTAGAGGTCCTGGTAATACATGGCGAGGATGATGAACCCCGTCACAACGAGCAACTTCCAATAATTTCCCTCGCCGAAGAGATAGAATCCGGCGTCTATTCTCAGCAGGAGGATGGCGAGCATGTAGCAGGCCAGGATGAGAAGTATCTCGGACAGCAATAGCGCAAGTACGCTGGCCGGGATAAAAACGCGAAAAAGTCTAATCAAGCGAGATACTTAGCAGGAGAGTTCGAGTACCTGATTTTAGCACGCGGCCAGCTCATTCCTGAGGCGTGGGACAGTCGGATCTTCCTGTTCGGAGGCCCGGGTGATTGTGCCTCAAATTATTGATTACGTTGAGGATAAATTCTACTGTCGACCGTTGCGAGCGTGCTATAAATTAAGAAGTATCCTAGGCTCCCGACCTCCGTTGCTAGACGTCTTCATTCGCTAAAAATGCTCCGACTTACAAAAAAGGCAGATTACAGTCTGATTGCTCTCAGACATTTTGCCTACCGCCAGGGGCAAACCGGTGGCGCTGTCAGCGCCAAGGAGGTTTCTGACGTTTGTGGCATTCCTCTGCCGGTGCTGTCGAAACTCCTTCAGAAACTTGGCAAGAGCGGTTTTCTGGTGTCCGAGTATGGAACGAACGGCGGCTACCGGCTGGCCCGGCACCCGAGCAGGATTTCGGCACTCGAGGTCATACGGGCGATCGACGGCCCGATTGTTCTCGCAAATTGCTTTACCGAACACGCGGTTTGCGGCCATTCGGATAAGTGCACGGTAAAGAAGCCTTTGCGGCGCATACATGAGGGGATTCTGCGACTTCTCGAGAGCGTCAGCATCCAAAGCATGCTGGAGGATTCCGAGCCTCAGGCGGATGGGCAGTTGCCGAGCTCACAGCTGGTCGCCCTGCAGAGTACAGCCAGCCGCTTTGACCCTGAAGAATCTTTAAGGAACAAACAATGAAACTCCCAATCTACATGGACAGTCACGCGACCACCCGGACGGACCCGAGGGTGCTCGAGGCGATGGTCCCGTACTACACCGAATACTTCGGCAATGCCGCGTCACGAAATCACAGCTTCGGGTGGGAGGCAGAACAGGCGACAGAGAAGGCCCGCAAACAAATCGCGGACCTGATCGGCGCGACTCCGAAAGAAATAGTCTTCACCAGCGGCGCCACCGAATCGAACAATCTCGCTCTGAAGGGCATCGCCGAAATGTACGCCGAGCGCGGCAATCACATTATCACGCAAGTGACAGAGCACAAAGCGGTGCTCGACACCTGCAAGCACCTCGAGAAAAACGGCGTACGCGTCACCTACCTGCCGGTCCAGACAAACGGGCTCATCGATCTCGATCAGCTTCGGGACGCTATCACGGACAAAACGATCCTGATCTCGATCATGTACGCCAATAACGAGATCGGCGTTGTGCAGCCCATGAAGGAAATCGGCAAAATCGCTAAGGAGAAAGGTATTCTCTTTCACAGCGACGCCGTGCAGGCTATCGGCAAGATCCCCGTCAACGTGGCCGAAAACGGGATCGACGTGCTCTCATTGACCGCTCACAAGCTGTATGGACCGAAGGGAGTGGGAGCCCTTTACGTTCGCCGCCGGAATCCCCGTGTGCAGATCACGGCCCAGATGGATGGTGGCGGCCACGAGCGCGGCATGCGCTCCGGCACGCTTAATGTCCCGGGCATCGTCGGATTGGGTGCGGCTTGCGAGATCTGCAAACGCGAGATGCCCGAAGAATCGAAGCGGCTCAGCTTCCTCCGCGACAAATTGAAGGACAAGCTGATGAGTAGCCTCGACGAGGTTTACATCAATGGCACGATGGAGCATCATCTACCTCACAACTTGAACATCAGTTTTGCCTATGTGGAAGGCGAGAGCCTGCTGATGGGCATAAACGACATCGCTGTTTCGAGCGGCTCGGCGTGCACGTCGGCAACTCTGGAACCAAGCTACGTTTTGAAAGCGCTCGGCGCCGGTGACGATTTGGCGCACTCCTCTATCCGCTTCGGCCTCGGCCGGTTCAACACCGAAGAAGAAGTGGATTACGTCGCAAACAAGGTCATTGACGTGGTGAAGAAGCTGCGCGACCTGTCGCCGCTCTACGAGATGGCTAAAGAAGGCGTAGACTTGTCAAAGGTAGTGTGGGCAGCTCACTAAGGAAATTTCGAAAGGTACGACATGGCATATTCAGATAAAGTTATCGATCACTACGAGAATCCACGCAATGTTGGATCTCTCGACAAAACGAGCAAGGACGTGGGTACCGGGATGGTGGGCGCCCCGGAATGCGGCGATGTGATGAAGCTGCAGGTGAAGGTCAACCCCCAAACCGGCGTCATCGAGGACGCGAAATTTAAGACGTTCGGGTGTGGCAGCGCGATCGCAAGTTCCTCCCTGGCCACCGAATGGCTAAAGGGCAAAACAGTTGACCAGGCGCTCGAAATCAAGAACACCGACATCGTGAACGAGTTGTCGTTACCGCCGGTGAAGATCCACTGCTCCGTTCTTGCCGAAGACGCCATTAAGGCGGCGATCTCGGACTACAAGACCAAGCAGGGAGCTGCTTCTTCGAAGCCCGAAGCTGTCACCGTTCAGTAATTTATGTCTGATTTGACCCAGCTTGCCGGAGCGCCGGCCGCTTCTCCCCAAAATGCCGGCGCGACTCAGGCGGCAGAGAAGCGGGTTTTCGTCACTCCCAAGGCGGTCGGCAAAATCAGAGATGCTTTCGCTCGCGAGAAGGTGAGCGGCGGCCTTCGTCTCGGCGTGCTCGGGGGTGGATGTTCGGGGTTGAGTTATCAATTCAAGTTTGCTCCTGAGCCGCGGCCTCGCGATCACATCTTTGAGTTCGAAGGTGTGCGCGTGTTTGTCGATCCGAAAAGCATGGTGTTCCTCGATGGGATGACGCTCGATTGGCAGGATTCCATCATGCAATCGGGCTTCGTGTTCCAGAACCCGCAAGCAACCAAAAGTTGCGGTTGCGGAACTTCCTTCTCGGCCTGAAGCTTCTGCCGCTTGTCATCTTCGTGTGACGCAACCGTCAGGGTTGCGTCATTTTCTTTTTATGTCCTCCCCATCTCGCAAGTTTTACGAATTCTTTGGGCTGGAGCGCAAGCTCGATCTCGATGAAAACACGCTTCAAAAGCGATTCTATGAGCTGAGCCGTGAGTGGCACCCCGACCGGTTTAGCCGTAAAGGTCCGGAAGAGAGTGCGCGAGCGATGGAGAACACGGCCATTATCAACGACGGCTACCGGACTCTTCGCGATCCGGTGAAACGGGCCGAATACCTGCTCACCGAAGAAGGCTTTCCGATCGGTGAGCAGAGGTCAAAGGATGTGCCGCCCGAGTTGCTCGAGGAAGTGTTTGAGCTGAATATGGCGCTCGAAGAAATGCGAAGCGGAGACGAGAGCGCGCGTCCGCAGCTCGAAGAAGCAAAAGCTAAATTCGTCGGGATGCGAGGCGAGATCGACGGGCAGCTCAAATCGCTGTTTGCAAAGTACGATGCGTCGGACAGCGAGAGCGAGACGGCGAAGCAAGCGCTACACGAAATTCGGGGCGTACTGAACCGGCGGCGCTATATCGAGAATCTGATACGCGACGTTGACAAAGCATTGAATCCGGCTATTTCTGCCGGCGAAACACTCGAGGATCAGCTCTAACGACTATGGGAACTTTTCAGATCGACTTTGGCGAGGATCGGCACTCGAAGATTGTCGGTATCGACCTGGGAACAACGAACAGCCTCATCGCGGTCATGGATCTTACTGGTCCGCGCATCCTCGAAGATGCTGCCGGACGGAAGATCGTGCCGAGCGTCGTGTCTTCGCTTCGCGATGGACGATTGGTCGCTGGCGAGCCGGCTCGCGAGTTGCTGCTGACGAGTCCCGAACAGACTGTTTATTCCGTCAAGCGTCTGATGGGCCGAGGCGTCAGTGATGTTCAGGACGAGCTGAAGCTGTTCCCATTCCGTGTTGCCGGCGATAGTGAATCCGTCATCAAGCTGCAACTAGGCTCAAGGACTTATACACCGCCCGAGATTTCAGCGGTTGTCTTGCGGCAGTTGAAAGACAACGCTGAGGCCGCCTTAGGCGCGCCGGTAAGCCAGGCCGTTATCACTGTTCCCGCTTACTTCAACGACGCGCAAAGACAGGCGACGAAAGATGCGGGCCGCTTAGCCGGTCTCGAAGTTCTTCGGCTGGTGAATGAGCCAACCGCAGCTTCCCTTGCGTACGGGCTGGACAAGCGGAAGGAAGGCATTATCGCCGTATACGACTTCGGGGGTGGCACGTTTGATGTCTCCATCCTGCGGCTTCACGACGGTATCTTCGAAGTACTCGCCACGAACGGCGACACGCACCTGGGCGGGGACGATATCGACAATCTCTTGCTTCGAATCGCCATCGAAGACATCGGCTCAGATGGCGGCCCGAGCATCGCGGATGATCCGGAAGGCGTGCAGCGATTACGACGCGCGGTGATTCTAGCGAAGGAAGAGCTTTCGTTTGCACCGGAAGCCAAGATCTCGCTCGACTACAAAGGCACAGAGTACCAGCGCATCATCGATCGCCCGCTCTTCGAGCGCCTGATTGCGCCCATTGTGGAACGCACTCTCGATCCGTGCCGGGCCTGCTTGGCAGATGCAAAGCTAACGCCCGAGGATATCGACGAAGTCGTAATGGTGGGCGGATCAACACGCATTCCGCTGGTGCGGACGGCCGTCGAGCGCCTGTTCAAAGCCAAGCCTCACACGGAACTTAATCCGGATGAAGTGGTGGCCCTAGGTGCAGCCGTGCAAGCCGGTATTCTGGCCGGCGACGTTCAGGATCAACTGCTGTTGGACGTGACGCCGCTCTCGCTGGGTATTGAGACGATGGGTGGCGTTGTTTCGAAGCTCATTCATCGAAATTCGACAATCCCCGCCAGTGCCACCGAAAGCTTCACGACCGCAGTCGATGGACAACGGAACGTGCTGATCCACGTGCTTCAAGGTGAGCGCGAGTTAGTGAAAGACTGCCGCAGCCTGGCTCGCTTTGACTTAAAGGACATCGACCCCGTTCCGGCCGGTTTTGCACGCATTGAAGTTCGGTTTCTCATCGACGCCAACGGGATTCTGAACGTCACGGCAAAAGACGCGCGTACCGGTAAAGAGCAAAGCGTGGAAGTGAAACCTTCGTATGGTCTGTCGGAGGAGCAGGTCGAAGCCATGATCCAGGAGAGCTTCGATCGCGCCGAGGAAGACCTGCGAGAGCGTCAGATGCGCGAGGCTCGGGTCGAGGCGGACAGCATTCTACTGGCGACGGAGAAGGCCCAGAAGAACGACGCCTGGCAGAATCTGACGCCCGAGGAACGCGGGACCATCGAAAAGGCGAAGCAGGATATTCAGGCCGTTTACAACGGCAGCGACTATCGCCTGCTTAACGAGAAGATCGAAGCTCTGAACCACGCAACCCAAAACCTCGCCGAGAACATGATGAACACCGCTGTTCGCGGCGCTCTGAAGGGCACAAAGATCGACTAGAATCGTGGGGAGATCATCATGCCAGGCCTAAGCTGGAATCACACCGAAGATATTGCTCTCAGCCTCTTCGAGGCTCATCCTGACGTCGACCCGACGCACATCCGTTATACGGATCTGCACAAGTGGATCACTGAACTACCGGAGTTCAAAGATGACCCGATGGCTTCAACCGAGGGCAAACTGGAAGCCATCCAGATGGCTTGGGTGGAAGAGTACAACGAATCGCGCTAAGCGGGAAAAATCTCCGCAACCGGGATGACGATGCCGTGAAACTCGACTGTTTCGCCTTCCCGAGATTCACGGACACCGCCGTCGGTTAAGACCTGAATCACCTTTTTGCGGGGGTCGGCGATCCAAACCTGCTCAGCGCCGTACTCGAGATACAAGCCGGCTTTCTTCAAGAGTTTCCGCATTTGGTTGGGCGATGCAACTTCCACAACTAACGCCGGGGACTCCCTTAGGAAGTTATCTAAGCCAGTGGCCTCCCAACGGTCACGTCGGATAACGGCGACATCGGTGTTCGGCAAAGACGAATCGGTCACACGACAGGCCACTTCGCCATGCACCACAAAGCCTTGTTGCTCAAGAGGCAGCAGTCGTCTGTCGATCCGGCTCACAATCTCGTTATGCCGCGGCTTGTTGTTCGGAGATATAAAGATTTCTCCCTCGATCAGCTCTTCGTGGTTTCCGTCCCAACGCTCCGGGCGCTCCAGGAACTCCTCGACGGTCATCGGATGAGGCTGGACTGCCGTGCTCATATCAGCCATTATCGGCCAAGTGGACATGCTATCCTAGCGAGAGTAGTCGCGCTGTCCTCGGTCGCTGAGGCTTTGCGGTTCTTTGGACGAATCCCGTCCACACCCATTCTGATTGAGCCAGGAAGGCTATGCCTAAGTTAAAAACCCACAAGGGAGCTGCGAAGCGTTTCAAGAAGACGGGCACCGGTAAAATCACCCGGCGTCACGCAAATGCCCGCCATATCTTGACGTCCAAAACGCGTTCCCGTAAGCGCAAACTCGGCCAAGGCGTTGTCGCGGACGATGCAGATCAGGCTAAGTTGAAGGAAATGCTGCCCTACTAAGGGAAGCAGCACCGAAAATCAGAGCGGGGGCAGTGCGCTGCACGTGCCTGACTCCCCTCCGGGAACGAATCTGTTCCCAATTCATATAAAGGAGAAAACGTGCCAAGAGTAAAAAGAGGTACCCACCGGCGAGACTATCGCCACAAGACCCTTCGCCGTGCGAAGGGGTTCTTTCTCACAAAATCCAAGCTGAACCGCTCCGCCCAGGAAGCGGTTGAAAAGGCGCTCCGTTACGGATATGTGGGCCGCCGGCTCAAGAAGCGCAATTTCCGTTCGCTTTGGATCGTGCGCATCAATGCCGCGTGCCGGGAAGTGGGAATCAGCTACAGCAAGTTCGTCAACGGCCTGAAGCGCGCCGGAATCGAGCTGAACCGGAAGGTTCTGGCTGACATAGCCGTCAACGATACCGCCGGATTCGCCGCCTTGGCCACCAGGGCAAAAGAAGCTCATCAAGCCCAGGTTCAATAAGCCATAATAGCCATCATGGCGGCTACCACGGCTGAAGGCATCGGCGAAAACTCCGATACACTTGCGAATCTGGAAGAGCGAATTAATCGCGCAGTCCAAATCATCAGTCAGTTACGTTCGGAGAACGACCACCTTCAGACCAAACTGAAGAAGGCCAACGAAGACATCAGCACTCTCCAGAGTGAACGTGATGAAGCCCATTCGTTCTCCGAAGAGTTTCAGCGCGAAAACGCGGCGCTCGAGGCTAAGATCGGTAACTTAACAGAGGAACTCGAGACACTCCGGGGCGAACGAAAGCAAGTCAAGCACCGGATCGAGAAGCTTCTCGGTCAGCTCGATCTGCTCAGCGCGAGCTGAACCTGAACTGCCATGAGCACTCCGGGCACAGCCAAGCAGACCGTCCGGGTTAATATCTTCAACCAGACGTATGCTATTTCGGCTTCGGGCAATGTGCAGGAAGTCGAAGATCTGGCCCGTGAGGTTGATGATTTGATGGCAGCAATCGCGAAGCGTGCCGGTGGCTTGGATACGACGCGCGCGGCGGTGCTTGCGTGTCTCCACCTCGCCGACCGGCTAAAGACTGTAGAACGCGAGCTGAGCGAATATAAGCAGTCCGTCAGCCACAAAACCCGCGACTTCGCCTCGCTGCTCGACCAGGCGTTTGCGGGCACGATCATCCCTGAAGGCTGAGAGGCCTCTATTGTTCCCCCAACTCTCGTAAATCCGGACCAGCGTACATCTCAAGAGCAGACGTCCAAGGAGAGATCCGGGACAGTAAAACTACGCCGGTGACCCACTACTTCCCCCCAGCTATACGGGTCTTGCTCAAACCTCATCGTCATCTATCGTCCGCGGCGCTCGGGTTGTGGCCCTGTCCGGTGGCGCCGCCTTGCCTAGTTCAGACGGAGAGGACGGCCGCGGCGTTCTGACCCGTGTAATCCACCAGCAAGGCGGAGGCATTCACGGGTTCCTAAACAGGACATGTGCCGTTTGTACTACGAAACAGAACAATGGCTTTTTGATCGTATGAACGCATCTCTGCACAATATGCTCGGAGTGAAATCAATGATCACTGGGCCGGCATTCGGTTTGCCGCTGAATGTAGACCTTGCTTCCAACAAGATTTGTCGATGAACACCCTTATGAGGGATATCCGCTTTTCACAGACACTCTGGGAGCTGTGAGCAACTCGGAAATCCCCAATCGTTTTTCACCCGCAAATCCAGG
>Ga0308176_10000891_pt1 | contig 18688 bp, 17 predicted proteins | sample PhyCR2_3_FD_203890 | JGI IMG/M metagenome (GOLD analysis project Ga0308176, IMG submission 203890) | Soil microbial communities from UC Gill Tract Community Farm, Albany, California, United States - DLSLS.C.R2 | ecosystem: Environmental > Terrestrial > Soil > Agricultural land | place: USA...
GGACGTCCTCGCTCCCGGCGTAGACGCCCTCGCCGCGCGGCCAGTGCGTGACCACGTCGCTGAAGCCGAGCCCGCGCGCCCGTCCCACCATGTCCTCGAACAGGTCGGCGCTCTCCAGGGAGAAGCACGGCGCTCCGTCCAGCGAGAGGTAGCGGCTGAGTGGCTGCTCGCGGCCCGCCTCCGCCTCCACGGCGTCCAGCCGGCGGCACAGGGTCGCAATCCCCTCCCACCAGTCATCGAGCGTGTCGCCGCCGAGCCCGAACGTCGTCCACCCCTGGCCGTGGGTCGCGGCCAGCCGCAGCGCCCTCGGCCCGTTGGCGGCGATGACGAACGGGATCCGTGGCTGCTGGAGCGGCCCGGGAAGGGTCCGCGCGTCCACGGTCCGGTAGAAGCGGCCGTCGAGGTCGACGTGGTCCTCCCGGAGCAGGCGGTCGAGTGCCTCGACGAACTCGTGGAACCGGTCCACCCGCTCCTTCAGCGGGCGCTGCTCACCCAGGATCTGCGCGTCGAGGTCACCCCCGGTGCCCAGCCCACAGATGAGCCGGCCGCGCGAGATGTCCTCCACCGCAAGGAGGTCCCGGGCGAAGGCGTAGGGGTGGCGGTAGTTCGGCGAGCTCACGAACGTGCCCAGCCTGATGCGCTCGGTGACGCCGGCCGCGGCCGTGAGGGTGGGCAGCGCACCGAACCAGGGTGAGTCAGGCAGCCCGGCCCAGACGAGGTGGTCGTAGGTCCACGCGTGGTCGAACCCCAGCTCCTCCGCCCGGCGCCACAAGGGCGCGGCGGCTGACCACCGGTGCTCGGGAAGGATCGTGATGCCGAAGCGCATGCAGTGAGGGTATGCCGGGTGGTGACCGATGCTCGGGTGGTGACCGACCGGCATACCGACGCCTTCGGCGTGGCAGGCTTGGTGCCATGCTCGCCACGGTCCTCAACGCGCCCAAGGACATCCGCCTCGAGCAGGTGCCGGACCCCGGGCTCCACCGGCCCACCGACGCGCTGGTCCGGGTCACGGCCGCCTGTGTCTGCGGCAGCGACCTGTGGCCGTACCGCGGGATCAACGAGGTGTCGGAGCCGACGGTGATCGGCCACGAGTTCGTCGGGGTCGTCGAGGAGGTCGGGAGCGAGGTGCGCAGCCTGCGCCCGGGAGACTTCGTGGTGGCGCCGTTCAAGTACTCGGACAACACCTGCGTGCACTGCCGCGTCGGGATGCAGACGTCGTGCGTGCGTGGGGGCTTCTGGGGTGGGCCGGACCGGGACGGGATCATGGTCGACGGCGGACAGGGCGAGTACGTCCGGGCGCCCCTCGCCGACGGGACGCTCGTCTCGACCCGCGAGGTCCCCGACAAGGACCAGGTGCCCTCGCTGCTGGCGCTCTCCGACGTGATGGGCACCGGGTGGCACGCCGCAGTGTCGGCCGGCGTCCGCGAGGGTGACACCGTTGTCGTGGTGGGTGACGGTGCCGTCGGGCTGTGCGGCGTCCTCGCGGCGGCACGGATGGGCGCCGAGCGGATCGTCACCATGTCTCGTCACGAGTCGCGACAGAAGGTGGCGAGAGCGTTCGGCGCCACCGACGTGGTCGAGGTGCGGGGCGACGGGGCGGTCGCGGCGGTCCGCGAGCTCACCGAGGGGGTCGGTGCCGACGCGGTCCTGGAGTGCGTCGGCACCAACGAGTCGATGCAGACCGCCATCGCCGTCGCCCGACCCGGCGCGACCGTTGGCTACGTGGGCGTGCCGCACGAGGTCGACTACCCGGTGCGTGACATGTTCGCGCGCAACGTCGGGGTGGCCGGTGGGGTGGCGCCGGCGCGGCAGTACCTACCGCAGCTGAGGGACGAGGTCCTGGCCGGCGCGATCAACCCGGGGCTGGTCTTCGACCTCGAGGTGCCGCTGACCGAGGTGGCCGAGGCGTACGCCGCGATGGACGAGCGCCGGGCCATCAAGTCCCTGGTGCGTCCCTGAGCGCCGCCGCCCGATGAGCCGGCTGTCCATCGAGGCCGACGAGTTCGGCGGCCACACCCTGTTCCTCGACGGGCACCCGCAGTCCTACGTCGTCCTCGACGACCCAGAGCTGCTGGTCTTCGGCTACGTCCAGCAGCTGGCAACGGTGGTGGACGCCCTGCCACCGGGACGGCTGGCCGTGACCCACGTCGGAGGTGGAGGGCTCACGCTGGCGAGGTACGTCCAGCACACGCGAGCCGGCTCACCGCAGGTCGTCCTCGAGCCGGACGCGGCCCTGACCGACCTGGTCCGTCGAGTGCTGCCGCTCCCGCGCGGACACCGCGTGCGGGTGCGGCCGGTCGGTGGGCGCGACGGGATCGCCGCGCTCGGCGACGGCTCGGCGGACGTGCTTGTCGTCGACGCGTTCGGCGGCGCCCAGGTGCCGTCGGACCTGGTCACCACCGAGTGGTTCGGCGAGGTCGCGCGAGTGGTGAAGCCACGCGGAGTCGCCCTGATGAACACCGGGGACGAGCCCGACCACCGGCACGTGGCCCGCGTCCATGCCGGCTTGGCACGGTCGTTCCGCCACACCGCTGCCATCGCGGACGTGGAGGTGTGGAAGCGGCGCCGGCACGGCAACGTCGTGCTGCTCGCCTCGGACCAGCCGCTGCCGCTGGACGCCGTGAGCCGAGCGGTGGCACGACTCCCGTTCCCCAGCACCCTCCGCTCGGGTGCGACGCTCGCGCGCGCCCTGGGCGACGCGCGGCCCTTCACGGAGGCGGACACCCTGCCCTCCCCCGGGCCGCCCACCCCGCCCGGCCAGTGGCGGCTGCGCTGACGCCGAAGCCTCCTCACCCGGAGACATGTCGGCAGGATGGGTGCATGACCGCCACGCTGCCCACGCCGCGAACCCCTGACCCCATGGACGCCCCGCCGCTGCGGTGGGGAGTGATCGCCCCCGGCGGCATCGCCCACGCAATGGCCACTGCCTTGCGGGCCCGGACCCGCCAGGAGGTGCACGCTGTCGGGTCGCGCAGCCTCGAGCGCGCGGAGGCCTTCGCCCGCGAGTTCGGTGCCCACGCGGCATACGGCTCCTATGAGGAGCTGGTGACCGACCCGGACGTCGACGCCGTCTATGTCGCCTCGCCGCACAGCGAGCACCACGAGCACGCCCTGATGGCGATCCGAGCCGGCAAGCACGTCCTGGTCGAGAAGGCGTTCACGCGCAACCACCGCGAGGCCCTCGAGGTGGTGCAAGCGGCCCGCGGCACAGGGGTCTTCGCGATGGAGGCGATGTGGACCCGGTTCCTCCCGCACATCGATGTGGTGCGGCGGGTGCTCGAGACCGGGCTGCTCGGCAACGTGCACACCGTGTTCGCCGACCACGGGCAGCCGCTGCACCCGGGTGGTCCACGTCGGCTGTCCGACCCCGACCTGGCCGGCGGGGCGCTGCTCGACCTGGGCGTCTACCCGTTGTCGTTCGCGTCGTTCGTCCTCGGCGAGCTCGCCTCCGTCAGCGCGACCGGAAGCCTGACGGACCTCGGGGTCGACGCGCAGGAGTCCATCACCGTGGCCAACGACGCCGGCGCCCTGGGCGTCCTCGCCACCACCATGCTGGCCAAGACCCCGACCACGGCGGCCATCTGCGGCACCAAGGCCAGGCTCGAGCTCGAGGGCGAGTTCTACCAGCCCACCACGGTGCGGCTCGTGGCCCCGGACGGCACCGTCCTGGACACCTACCAGCCCGACGAAGTCGAGCACGGCCTGCACTTCGAGGCGGCCGAGGTCGCCAGGCGGGTCGCGGCCGGCGAGCGGGAGTCGCCCCTCATGCCGCTGGACGAGACGTTGCGCGTGATGGCGACGATGGACGAGGTGCGAGTGCAGCTGGGAGTGCGCTACCCCGGCGAGTGACGGTCGCTCGGCCGGCCCGCCTCAGACCAGAGGCAGGTAGGCCGCCAGGTCGGCCCGGTGCCCACTGACGCGGAGCGCGCCGGCCCCCCAGGCGTCGGCCCAGGTCCGCGCACCGGTGGCCACCTCGAGCCAGGTGGTGGCGTCGGTCTCGACGACGTTGGGCGGGGTGCCGCGGGTGTGTGTGGTGCCCTCGACACACTGCACCGCGCCGAAGGGTGGGACCCGCACCTCCACGCTGCGGCCCGGAGCGCGGGCTGCCAGCTCCTCGAGCGTGAAGCGAACCGCGGTCGCGACGTCCGAGCGGTCGGCGCCGGCCCCCGCGTCCCTCCAGGCCCGCACCGCGGTCAGGCCGGCGACGGCAGGAACTCGGCGACGCGGCGGCATACCGCATCGTGGCACGAGCAGTGACTAGTGCGCAGATGGGTACTTCTACCCATCGACGTCCGGGCCCGGGCCGTCCTACCGTTCTCGTTGGGGACGCAACAGGGGACGGACGGCCCGGTCGCACAAAGGGGATGCGCGACCGGGCCGTCCGCTGTCTGGTGTGCGACCGTCGCCCGTGCCCCTCACAGCGGGGATGCGCGACCGGGCCGTCCGCTGTCTTGCGACGGGACCGGCCGACGTCTGGTGCTGTCAGCGTCCGAAGACGGCCGGCAGGGTGCCCGTGTGGGACTCGCGCATCGCCTCGAGCGACACCGCGAACTGGCCCTGGACGTCCAGCCCGTCGGTCTGGTCGTCGACGACGCCGATGCGCGCGTGCACCTGGCCGCGGGCCGTGCACATGTCGGTGAACCGGACCTCCTCCGAGCGCGGCACGGCCACGACGGCACGGGCCGTCGACTCGCTGAACAGGGCGGTGAAGGCGTCGATGCCGTCGCGCTCGCAGACCGCGTCGAGCCAGATCCGGGCACCGACGCCGTAGCGCATCGTGGACTCGGCCAGCGCGATCGCCAACCCTCCGTCGGAGAGGTCGTGCGCCGCGTCGACGAGCCCGTCGCGGCTTGCGTTGACGAGGATCTCGCCGAGCAGCTGCTCGGCGGCGAGGTCCACCGCCGGCGGGCGGCCGCCCAGGTGGCCGTGCAGCACGTGCGCCCACTCGCCCCCGTCGAGCTCGTCACGGGTGGTGCCGAGCAGGTAGACCACCTGGCCGGGCTTCTTCCACCCGCTCGGCGTGCGCCGGGCGACGTCGTCCATGACCCCGAGCACGCCGATGACCGGGGTGGGGTGGATCGCGACGTCCCCGGTCTGGTTGTAGAAGCTGACGTTGCCGCCGGTGACCGGGATGCCGAGCGCCTTGCAGCCCTCGGCGACGCCCTTGACGGCCTCGCGGAACTGCCACATCACCCCGGGGTCCTCGGGCGAGCCGAAGTTGAGGCAGTCGGTGACGGCGAGCGGGGTTGCGCCGGCGGTGGCGACGTTCCGGTAGGACTCGGCGAGTGCGAGCTGGGCCCCGGTGTAGGGGTCGAGCTTGGCGAACCGGCCGTTGCAGTCGGTGGACACCGCGACCCCCCGCCCCGTCTCCTCGTCGACGCGAACCACACCGGCGTCGTCGGGCATCGCGAGGGCGGTGTTGCCGAGGACATAGCGGTCGTACTGGTCGGTGACCCACGACTTGTCGCAGAGGTTGGGCGAGGCCAGCAGCGTCAGCAGGTCGGACTTGAGGCCGTCACCGTCGACAGGTCGCCCGAGGCTGCCAGTGCCGTTGTCCTGCAACGCATCGAGGTATGCCGGCCGGTCCAGCGGGCGGTGGTAGGTCGGCCCTTCGTGGGCCACGGACCGTGGCGGGACGTCGACGATGACCTCGCCGTGCCAGGTGATGACGAGGTGGTCGCCGTCGGTGACCTCACCGAGGACGGTCGCCTCGACGTCCCAGCGGTCGGTGATGGCCATGAACTCGGCGAGCTTGCCCGGCTCCACGACGGCCATCATCCGCTCCTGGCTCTCCGACATGAGGATCTCCTCGGGCCGGAGGCTGGCGTCGCGCAGCGGGACGCGGTCGAGCTCGACCCGCATGCCGCCGTCGCCGTTGGACGCGAGCTCGCTGGTGGCACAGGAGAGCCCGGCACCGCCGAGGTCCTGGATGCCGTCGACGACGCCCGCGGCATACAGGTCGAGGCAGCACTCGATGAGCACCTTCTCGGCGAACGGGTCGCCGACCTGCACGGCCGGCCGCTTGGTCGGACCGCCCTCGTCGAAGGTCTCGGAGGCGAGCACGGAGACGCCACCGATGCCGTCGCCGCCCGTCTTGGCCCCGAAGAGCACGACCTTGTTGCCGACGCCGGACGCCTTGGCCAGGTGGATGTCCTCCACCCGCATGGCACCGACGCACAGGGCGTTGACCAGGGGGTTGCCCTGGTAGCAGTCGTCGAAGACGACCTCGCCGCCGATATTGGGCAGCCCGAGGCAGTTGCCGTAGCCGCCGACGCCCGCGACCACGCCAGGCAGGATGCGCTGGGTGTCGGGGTGGTTGAGGTTGCCGAACCGCAGTGGGTCCATCACGGCGATCGGTCGCGCGCCCATCGACATGATGTCTCGGACGATGCCCCCGACGCCGGTGGCGGCACCCTGGTAGGGCTCGACGTAGCTGGGGTGGTTGTGCGACTCGACCTTGAAGGTCACCGCCCAGCCGTCGCCGATGTCGACGACGCCGGCGTTCTCGCCGATGCCGACGAGCAGCTTCTCGCGCATCTGGTCGGTGGTGTTCTCGCCCCAGAGCGCGAAGTGGACCTTGGAGGACTTGTACGAGCAGTGCTCGGACCACATGACCGAGTACATGGCGAGCTCGGCACTGGTGGGGCGGCGGCCGACGATCTCGCGGATGTTGGCGTACTCGTCGGGCTTGAGCCCGAGCTCGGCCCACGGCTGCTCGACCTCGGGGGTCTGCGCAGCCTGCGTGACGGTGTCGAGGTGGTGGGTGGCCGATGTCGAGGGGTCGAGGGCGGTCATGCCGAAGCCATTGCCTTCAGGACGGAGGTGAAGAACGTGAGCCCGTCGGTGGAGGGGCCGTAGCCCTCCTCGATGCAGTGCTCGGGGTGCGGCATCAGCCCGACGATGTTGCCCCGTTCGTTGGTGACGCCCGCGATGGCGCGGTACGAGCCGTTCGGGTTGTCACCGGCATACCGGAACACGACCCGGCCCTCACCCTCGAGCCGGTCGAGCGTGGTCTCGTCGGCCACGAAGCCGCCCTCGCCGTTCTTGAGGACGATGGTGATCTCCTGGCCGGGCTCGAAGCCGGACGTCCACGCGGTCTGGTTGTTCTCGACGACGAGGCGCTGGTCGACGCAGTTGAACTTGCGGTGGTCGTTGCGGATCAGCGCGCCCGGCAACAGGTGCGACTCGCACAGCACCTGGAACCCGTTGCAGATCCCGATCACGGGCAGGCCGCCCTGTGCCGCCGGGACGAGGGCGTCCATGACCGGCGCGAAGCGGGCGATCGCGCCACAGCGCAGGTAGTCGCCGTAGGAGAACCCGCCGGGCAGGACCACCGCGTCGACACCGCGCAGGTCCGCGTCGCCGTGCCACAGGCTCACCGCCTCGGCCCCCACAGCCCGGACTGCTCGAGCGGCATCTCGGTCGTCGAGCGACCCCGGAAACGTGACGACCCCGATCTTCACTGCTCGGCGTCCTCGTCGCGCAGCTCGCGGACCGACACCACGTCCTCGATGACGGGGTTGGACAGCAGCTTCTCGGCGGCGTCCCTCGCGGAGGCGAGGTGCTCGTCGGTGACCGCGCCGTCGACGGTGAGCAGGAAGCGCTTGCCCTGCCGCACGTCGGTGAACTGGTCGAACCCGAGCCGTGGGAGCGCGCCGTTCACGGCCTGCCCCTGGGGGTCGAGGATCTCTGGCTTCAGCATGACGTCGATGACGACGTGGCCCATTCGGGTGTCTCCTGGGACTGGTGCGGGAGGGAAGCCTCCGCAGTCTATCGGCGCGGCAGGAGTGGGTATGCCGCGTGGTCACCCCAGCGCTGCATGTTCGCGCCCCCGTGGCGGCCGACGGTGCGAACATGGGCAGGTGAACCCCGTGGTGAGAACCGTGATGAGGCTCGGCGGCAAGGCGAACGTCGCGGTGTACCGCCGCACGGGTGGACGGGTGGGCGGCAAGGCCGCCGGCGGCACCCCGGTCCTGCTGCTCACGGCGGCGGGCAGGAAGACCGGGCGGCCACACACCACTCCCGTCGGCTGGTTCGAGCACGACGGAGGCTGGCTCGTCGTGGGGTCCGGCGGCGGGATGGCTGTCGAGCCCCAGTGGTTCCGCAACCTGCGCAGGGCGTCCACCGCATCCGTTGAGCTCGGCCGCGAGCGACACCGGGTCGCCGTGCGCGTCCTGCGGGGCGAGGAGCGGAACCGGCTGTGGCGCGACGTCGTCGTCACCCAGAGCCCCAACTTCGCCAAGTACGAGGACAGAACCACCCGAACCATCCCCATTGCGCACCTCACCCCGGTCCCCTGACCTCAGCCAGTTGACGGGTTCCCTGCGAACGGTGCGCCCGTAGCATTCGGCCGTGGAGCTGCTGGAGCGTGACTCCTTCCTCGCCACGCTCGCCGAGTACTCCGCCCAGGCCGCCGCCGGTCAGGGCCGGTTCGTGCTGGTCGCCGGCGAGGCCGGCATCGGCAAGAGCACCCTGGTCGAGACCTTCAGGGAGACCACCGACGGCTTCCGCTGGCAGGCCGGCGCGTGTGACGGCGGCTTCACACCACGCCCCCTCGGACCCCTCTACGACATCGCGGCCGCGGAGGGCAACGGACTGCTGGACCTGCTGCACGGTCCGGTGGACCGCAACCGCCTCTTCACCGCCCACCTCGAGCAGCTCGCCGCGAGATCGACCCCGACCGCAGTGCTCGTCGAGGACCTCCACTGGGCAGACGAGGCCACCCTCGACTGGCTGACCTACCTCGCCCGCAGACTGGCGCAGCAGCGCATCCTCGTGCTGGCGACCTACCGCGACGACGACCTCCACGCCTCACAGCTGCGCTCGGCGCTCGGCTCGATCGGTAGCCAGCGGGCCGCGCGGCGGATGACCCTGCCCAGGCTGACCGAGCGCGCCGTCACGGAGCTCGCCCACCGGCGCGGCCACCCGGACGGCGACACGGTGTACCGGCTCTCGGCCGGCAACCCGTTCTTCGTCGAGGAGCTGCTGGCCAGCGCACCCGACCACGTCCCCGACACCGTCACCGACGCCGTGCTGGCCCGGACCGCGCGCCTGTCCGCGCCGGCACAGCACCTGCTCGATGCCGCAGCGGTGCTGGTGCACTCCGAGCGACCGGACACCATCGGGCGGGTGGCCGGGCGCTCGCCGGCCGCGTTGGACGAGTGCCTCGACACCGGGGTCCTGGTATCCACCGGGGAGCGGCTCGCGTTCCGCCACGGACTCACCCGCCTTGCGGTGGAGCACGCGATTCCGGCGCTGCGACGGGCGGCCCTGCACGCCGCGGCATACGAGGTGCTCTCCGACGCGGGCGAACCGGACCACGCCCGCCTGGCCCACCACGCCGATGCGGCAGGACTGGCTGGGGAGGCCCTGGCGCACGCCACCGCGGCGGCACAGGAGGCCATGTCGCTCGCCTCCACCCGGGAGGCGCAGGCCCAGTTCGAGCGGGCACTGCGCCACGCCCATGCCGCCCCGCCCGCCGCCGCCGCCGAGCTGAACGCGGGGCTGGCCCAAGCACTCTCGTACATGGACCGGTGGGACGAGGCGCGGGCACCGCGCGAGCAAGCAGTGGCGCACTACCGCCTCGTCGGCGATCGCCATCGCCTCAGCGCCAACCTGCGCGCCCTGTCCCTCACCCTGTGGCGGCTGTGCGACGGGGATGGTGCGCAGCGGTGCATCGAGGAGGCCTACGCCCTGATGAAGGACGAGCCGCCGTCCGAGGAGAAGGTGTGGGTGCTCAACCACTACTCCGGTCGTCTGCAGGAGCTCGGGCAGTTCGAGGCGGCTCGGACGATGGTCGACGAGGCCCTCGTGCTGGCTCGGCAGGTCGACAGCAAGGAGGCCTACGCGTCAGTGCTGCAGAACCTCGGCTTCGACCGGGTCTACGAAGGCGACGACGGGTGGGCCCAGATCACCGAGGCACTTCGGCTCTCCCGCGAGGGTGGTTTCCAGCGCGATGCGGCACGGGGCTACGCGAACCTGTACCAGGCCGCGGTCGACCACCTGCGGATCCCCGAGTACGAGTGGGCCTTCGTCGAGGGCGACACGTACAACCAGGAGATCGAGATGCCGACCTTCACGTGGTGCCTGCGGGCCTCGCGGGGAACGGCGCTGCTGCGCATGGGCCGGATCGCGGAGGCTGTCGGGTACGACGGAGCGATCCTGCAGGAGCACATCTCGCCGGTGAACCGGCTCCACGTGCTCACCTCCCTCGTGCCGGCGCTGGTGCGGCAGGGCGACGCGGACGGTGACGCCCGGATGCGAGAGCTTCGCGAGCTGGCCGACGGCAACGGTGAGGCCTACTGGGGCCTGCTCGCCATCGTGGCGGCGCTCCAGCAGGCGTGGCTGCGCGAGGTGGAGTTCCCTGACTGGGACTGGGTGTGGGACGTGTGGGACCGCGGTGCCGGCGAGTCCCTCTGGGTCCGCGGCGAGGCGGCCGTCTGGATGGCGCGCTGCGGCAGGCCGCCCACGCTCGCCGGGGCTCCGGACCACCTCCAGCTCGAGCTTGAGGGCGATCCGCTCGGAGCTGCTGCAGGCTGGCAGGAGCACGGCTGCCCGTTCGAGGAGGCGGCGGCCCTCGTCGTCGCCGGTGACGTCGGGAGCCTGCGCAGGGCCCTCGACCTGTTCAGCTCCGTCGGGTCGGCGCCAGGTGCGGCACTCGCCCGCCATCGGCTCCGCGATGCGGGCGAGAGCGCCACCCCACGCGGTCCGCGGGCCGGCACCCGCACGCACCCACTCGGCCTGACCGCGCGTGAGGCCGAGGTCCTGGACCTGGTGGCCGAGGGTCTGTCCAACTCTGCCGTCGGCCGTCGCCTGTTCATCTCCGAGCGCACGGTGGACCACCACGTGGCCGCGGTCCTGGCCAAGCTGGGCGTCTCGTCCCGCGCCGAGGCCGCCCTCGTGGCCAGGGCGCACGACATGGCACCGGCCAACCTGGGCACCGCGGGGCCGGCAACCTAGGCACTCGTCACCGATCCGCACGCGGCACGGGCGCTCCTACCGTTCCCCTGACCCCGACCCACGGGGAACGAAGGGGAGAACGAGATGCCACTGTTCATGGATGTCCACAGCATCGACGGCGGAGTCGCAGTCGCAGACGTGGCCAACGCCCACATGGCCGACCTGCGTGAGCAGGCCAGCTACGACGTCAACTACCTGCGGTACTGGGTGGACGAGGGCGCCGGCAAGATCTTCTGCCTCGTCGAGGCACCGTCCGCCGACGCCGCCAACACCGTCCACCGCGAGGCCCACGGGCTCGTCGCCGACGAGATCTACCCGGTACAGGAAGGGTCGTGAAGACCATGAGGAGCCTCACCGAACGCAGGACCCGCCTCGTCGCGGCTGGCGCCCTCCTGCTGGCAGCAGCCGGCGTGGCAGTCCCGGCGGCTGCGGCCCAGGGCAGCCAACCGGACCTCAGTGCGGTGCGCCAGGCGACCGCGCGCTTCCACAGCGTCCCCAACGCCGAGAGGGCCGGGTACACGCGCTTCCTTGACTGCATGGACGACGGCGTGTCAAAGGGCATGGGCCAGCACTACGTCCGGATGGACCTGCTGGCTGACAACGGCGCCCTCGAGGCCACGACGCCCGAGGCGCTGGTCTACGACGAGTCCAGCGGGTCCCCCCGGCTGGTTGCGGTCGAGTACGTGGTGCCAGGTGCTCCCACCGACCCGGCGCCGCACCTGCTCGGCCAGACCTTCACGTACCTGCCCTCGCTGGGCGTCTGGAAGCTGCACTACTGGATCTGGCGCGCCAACCCCGACGGCATCTTCAAGGACTTCAGCCCGGCGGTCCCGCTCTGCTCCGGAGGGATGGCGATGCACCACTGACCTCGACCACCTGCTGGGCACGCTGGGCTCACCTGCCGCCGCACCCGACCGCGGTCGGCAGGTGAGCGCGCGGCATACGGGGTACGAAGGAGGCACCACGACCCTGACGGAAGGTGCCGAGCAATGCCCCGAGGAGCCCTGGTCATCACGACGCGCTGGCCCGGCGAGCTGGTGCTCGTCAGGCACGGTGAGAGCATCGGCAACCTCGCCGACAGTGAGGCCCGCGAGCAGCAGGCGGACCGGCTGGACCTCGAGCTGCGCGATGCGGACGTGCCACTGTCGCAGACCGGCCAGCAGCAGGCGGACGCGGTGGGCCACCTGATCGGCGACCTGGACGACGACCGCCGGCCCGAGCTCGTGGTGTGCTCGCCCTACCGGCGGGCAGCCGAGACCGCCGATCGGGCCCTGGCCACCTGGCAGGGGCACAGCGAGCCGGTGATCGACGAGCGGCTGCGCGAGCGGGACCTGGGGGCGTTCGACCGGCTGACCTGGCGGGGCATCGAGGCGGAGTACAGCCAGGAGGCCGAGCGACGCAACCATGTCGGGAAGTTCTACTACCAGCCGCCCTCGGGCGAGAGCTGGTGCGACGTGACGCTCCGCGTCCGCTCCCTCCTGCAGGACCTGCGGGACGGTTACGAGGGCAGACGGGTCTGGGTGTTCACCCACCAGGCCGTGATCATGAGCTTCCGGTACGTGCTCGAGAACCTCACCGAGCAGGAGCTGCTCGAGATCGACAAGCGTGAGCGCCTCCCGAACTGCTCGATGACGACCTACAGCTCCGGCGACGGGTCCATGGACCTGGTGAAGTTCGCCGACACCGAGGCCGTCGACCGCTCCACGGCGGCGGCCACCGCCGAGCCGAGCAAGGTGGAACGGGCCGGACATGCCGGCTGATGCGGTCGACATCACGCCGGGTCTGCTGCGTCGGTGGCCGCTCCCGGAGCCGGCCGGCGACAAGGAGGCTCGCGGCCGCGTGCTCGTCATCGGGGGGACCGCGCACACGCCTGGTGCAGTGCTCCTCGCCGGCGAGGCGGTGCTGCGCGCAGGGGCGGGCAAGCTCCAGATCGCCACGGCCGACTCCGTGGCGGCAGCCGTGGCAGTGGCCGTGCCCGAGGCGCTGGTGGTGCCGATGCCCACCTCGCCCGACGGCAGCCTGGCGCCCGCGTCGGGCGAACGGCTGCTCGAGCTGGCCCAGGCGGCGGACGCCGTCCTCGTCGGGTCCGGCTTCTCGGACGTGGGCGCGACCCTGGCGCTGATGGACGTGCTCGTGCCTGCACTCGACGGACCGCTGGTCCTCGACGCCGTGGCCTCCGCCTTCCTCGGCGAGCACGGCGGCGACGTCCACCACCTCGACGGCCGGTGCGTCGTCAGCGCCAATCCGGGTGAGGTGGCCAAGACCCTGGGGGTCGACGAGAGCGAGGTCGTGAGTGACCCCGGCGCAGCCGCGGGCAGTCTCGCGGCGGACGCCGGGTTGGTGGTCCTCTGCGGCGGTCGCACCAAGACGGTCGCCTCACCGGAGGGACGGCTGTGGTCATCGCACAGCGGTGGACCGGGCCTCGGGGTGTCGGGCTCGGGGGACGTGCAGGCCGGTGTCGTCGCCGGGCTCCTCGGACGCGGAGCGGACGCCGACCAGGCAGCCGTCTGGGCAGCGCACCTGCACGGCGTGGCCGGCGACGAGCTTGCCCGCGAGGTGGGCACCGTCGGGTTCCTCGCCCGCGAGATCGCAGCTCGGGTGCCGCGGTTGGTCGAGGACCTGGCCCCGGACGGGCTGCGCGCGCACGCTGTCGGTCAGTCGGTGAAGCGGCGGCCGGTGAGGCGCTCGTAGGCCTCGACGTACTTGGCCCGGGTCCGCTCCACCACGTCCTCGGGCAGCCGCGGCGGGGCCTCGCCGGACGACTTGTCCCACCCACTGGCCGGTGAGGTGAGCCACTCCCGGACGAACTCCTTGTCGAAGGAGGGCTGCGTGTGCCCGGGCTCCCACTGCTCCGCCGGCCAGAACCGGGAGGAGTCCGGGGTCAGCACCTCGTCGGCCAGGACCAGCTCCTCGCCGTCGACCCCGAACTCCACCTTCGTGTCGGCGATGAGGATGCCGCGGTCCGCAGCGATCTCGTTGCCCCGGTTGAGGATCCGCACGGTCAGGTCACGTGCGCGGGCAGCGAGGCGAGGGCCGACGGCACCTTCGACCGCGGCATACGGCATCGGTTGGTCGTGCTCCCCCTGGGGAGCCTTGGTCGACGGCGTGAACACCGGCTCGGGGAGGCGCGACCCGTCGACGAGGCCGTCGGGCAGCTCGACGCCGCTCACGTGTCCGTCGGCCTGGTACTCCCGCAGCCCGCCGCCGGTGAGGTAGGCGCGGGCGACGCACTCGACGGGCAGCATCTCGAGGCGGCGCACCAGCACCCCTCGGCCGGCCACCAGGTCCGGCACCTCGGTGGACACCACGTGGTTGGGCACCAGGTCGGCGAGCTGCTCGAACCACCACAAGGACAGCTGGGTCAGCACTGCCCCCTTGTCCGGGATCGGGCTGTCGAGGACGAAGTCGAACGCCGAGAGCCTGTCGCTGGCGACCAGCAGGAGCGTGTCGGTGCGGGGTTGCCCGGTCTGGCGGTCGACCGGCGCGTAGAGGTCGCGCACCTTGCCGGAGTAGACGTGGGCGTAGCCGGGCAGGTCGGGCGGCGCGGTGGTCGGCGACGACGTCATGGCGCCATCTTGGCAGCCAACACCTGACGACCCCCAGCAGGGCGCTGACTTGACTTCAAGTTAACTTCAACTTCAAGACTGTCCCACCATGACCCCCGACACGGCGCTCGACGCGCAGCCCTCGCTGCTCCAACGCGCCCACCTTCCCTTCGCCATCGGCGCCGTCGCGCTGGTGACCCTGGGCGCGTTCGAGAACCGCGCTGTCATGACGGTGCTGCCCAGCGTCGCCGACGACCTCGACGGGCTGTGGCTCTTCGGGGCGGCGGCTGCAGCACCGCTCATCTCGTTCGTCGTCGCGACGACCGTGGCCGGGTTGTGGAGCGACCGTCGCGGTCCCGTGCCGGTTCTGTATGCCGGGTTGAGCCTATTCGTCGCCGGCGAGCTGCTCATGGGGCTGGCCCCGTTGATGGCCGTGTTCGTCGCGGGCCGGCTCGTCGGTGGGCTCGCCGAGGGGCTGTTGGACGTCGGCCTCACGGTGCTCGTCGCCCGCGCCCTCCCACCGCAGCTGCGCCCCAAGATCTTCGCCACCTTCGCCGCCGCCTGGGTGCTCCCCTCGCTGCTCGGACCGTCAGTGGCCGGGGTCATCGCCGAGCAGGTCAGCTGGCGGGCCGTCTTCCTCGTCGGCATCGCGCTGCTCGTGCCGGTGTGGTGGTTCCTGCGGCCGGCGCTCGGCGCTGCTACCGCGCGAGCCGCGACCGACCACCTCGACTCGGCGGACACGCGCCGGCAGTCGCGGTCGGCCACGCAGTGGGCACTCGTGGCCGCGCTCGGACTCGCTGCCCTGACCGCCGGCGCCTCCCTGGTCACCCGGACCGGGCTGCCACAGGCTGTCGGTGGGCTCCTGCTCCTGGCCGCCCTGGCGGCCCTGGTCCCCGCGCTGCACGCGATCCTGCCGGCCGGGACACTCAGGGGAGCACCCGGCATACCGGCACTCACGCTGTTGCGCGGCCTGCTCGGCGCTGCCTTCGGCGCCACCGGTGGGCTCATCCCCCTGATGTTGACCGAGGTGCACGGCTACGGGCCCGCAGCGGCCGGCGTGAGCCTGACCATCACCGGGCTCTTCTGGGCCGCTGGGTCCCAGCTCCAGGGGCTCTCGATGACCCAGCGACGTACCTCCGTCGCGACTCGGCTGCGCGCCGGCTTCGTGCTCCTCACGTTCGGGGTGGCCGGGCCGGCCCTGCTGGCCGTGGGCGTGCTGCCCACCTGGGCCGGGCTCGGCCTGTGGGCCGTGGCGGGCGTCGGGATGGGCATCAGCTCACCCACCATCTCCACCCACGTGCTGACCCTGTCCACCCCTGCCGACCAGGGGCGCAACTCGGCCGCGACGTTCCTTGCACCATCGGTGTCGCAGGCCGTCGCCTACGCGGTGTCGGGTGCAGCGATCGCATGGTCCGCACCCCACCCGGGAGGCACGGTCTTCGGGATGCTGATGGGCGCCTCGGTGGCACTCGCCGCCATGGGCGCACTGCTGGCGCCGCGCGCCAGGTGACCCTCCCGCCCCACTCGTCAGCCGACGTGCAGCTCGTCCCGCTCGGCGGCCAGCGCGATGTCGGTGCGGTGGTGCGAGCCCTCGAGGACCACCCGGTCGACCGCCTCGTAGACGCGTTCCCGCGCCTGGGCGAGGCTGTCGCCCTGGGCAACCACTGACAGCACCCTGCCGCCGGCTGACACGAGCGCCCCGTCCTCGTCGCGGGCGGTGCCCGCGTGCAGGACGTATGCCGTGGGCACGCCCGCCAGGTCGTCCAGGCCAGTGACGGGGTCACCCGTTCGCGGGGTACCCGGATAGTTGTGGGCGGCGACCACGACGGTGACCGCGTGCTGGTCAGACCAGCGCAGCGCCTCCACGGAGTCGAGCTTGCCGGTCGCGGCGGCGTGCAGCAGTCGTCCCAGAGGGGTCTCGAGACGGGCCAGCACGACCTGCGTCTCGGGGTCACCGAACCTGACGTTGAACTCGATCACCTTGGGGCCTCGCCGGGTGACGGCCAGGCCGACGTAGAGCAGCCCGGTGAACGGCGTGCCACGCCGGGCCATCTCGTCGATGGTCGGCTGCGCGACGCGGGTGACGACCTCGTCGACGACGATCGGCGGCAGCCAGTCGAGCGGTGAGTACGCGCCCATGCCGCCCGTGTTCGGGCCCTCGTCGTCGTCGGCGACCCGCTTGAAGTCCTGCGCGGGCGCGAGCGGGACGACCGTCCTGCCGTCGCACACGCAGAACAGCGACACCTCAGGGCCGTCGAGGAACTCCTCGACGACCACCCGACCGTGATCCTTGGCCAGACAAGCCTGGGCGTGGGCGATGGCCTCTTCACGGTCGTCGGTGACGACCACCCCCTTGCCTGCGGCCAGCCCGTCGTCCTTGACCACGTAGGGCGCGCCGAGGGCATCCAGCGACTCGGCCACCTCCTCGACCGTGGTGCACAGGTGGGCCATGGCGGTGGGCACGTCGGCGGCCGCCATGACCTCCTTGGCGAACGCCTTGCTGCCCTCGAGGCGCGCCGCCTCGGCGGAGGGTCCAAAGACCGGGAACCCGGCAGCCCGCACCGTGTCGGCCACACCGGCCACCAGCGGGGCCTCCGGACCGACCACGACGAGGTCCACCTCGTGCCGGCGGGCGAGCTCGGCCACTGCCTCGCCGTCGAGGCGGCCGCCCGGGAGGGCCTCGCACAGGGCGACCGTGTCCATCCCGGGGTTTCCCGGCGCGACGACCACCGCGTCGACGGCCGGGTCCGCGGACAGCGCCTTGACGAGGGCGTGCTCACGGGCACCCGAACCAATCACGAGGACCTTCACGCTGGCAGCCTAGTGAGGCACCAGACATGAGTGCGCGGCGTCCCAGGGAGGCAGGGGGGACATCTCCCGAGGACGCCGCGCAGCCGACGTGCGGTCGCCTGGCGGGGGAACCTGCAACCTGGCACGTGGGTCGACAGTGTCGACTGCTCTCAGCGTGGACCATCAGTGGTGCGAGGTAAAGGGTTTCGTTGTCGGACTTTCGTCATTGACGGAAACTCGCCACACCAGCACCATGGAGCACGACGAACAGGCGATCGGGGAACGGGATGCTGGACGACACCGGGCCGGCCCACACCCTCCCGCTCGAGGAGACCGACCGGGACACCGAGGCGCTGCTGGGGCGCGTGTTCCTCGCCGCCCTCCAGCACCCGGAGCCGAGCCGCTCGCTGCTCATCGCACAGGGCATGCCGGCGGATGCAGTCGACCGGGCGCTCACTGCCCTGGGCGACCAGGGGCTGGTCCGGCTGCACCCCGGCGGTTCGGTCGAGGTGATCCCGCCCGACATCTCGCTGCCGGCGCTCGCGCTGCAGTACGAGCGGCGGGCCCGCGAGACCCGCTCCGCCGCCCACGAGCTGGCCCAGCTGTACTTCGCGGCCCGCAACAGCTCGGCATCCGCCGACGGCGGCAGCATCCGCATCCTGCAGTCCCTGGACGAGGTCGCGGCCGCCACCGCGGAGATCGTCGCCTCGGGAAACGAGCTCGTGCGCAGCTTCCGGTCCCTGACTCCGCGGACCCAGGAAGTCCTCGACAGCCCCTTGCCCGCCCACGAGGCGCCGTCGGTCGGCTCCGCCGGCCGGGTCCTCGAGATGCGCACCGTCTACGAGTCGGCAGTCCTCGAGCTGCCCGGCGTGCTGACCACCCTCGCGGCTCGTGAGCGGGGAGGTGAGTCCTTCCGCTTCACCACCTCGATCCCCTTCTCGGCCGTCGTGGTCGACGACGACGCCGCAGTGGTCGACGTCAGCGGGTTCGACCCGAGTGGCCGCGGGTCGGTGCTGGTCCGCACGCGCCCCATGGTGCAGGCACTGAGATCGCTCGCCGACCACTTCTGGGACATCGGGTCCCCGCTCGAGCGGGGCGCGGGCAGCGCCCCCTCTGCACGCGACCAGACCATCCTGGCCCTGCTGGCCGCGGGGGCGCCCGACGCGACGATCGCCCGCCAGACCGGGGTCTCCCAGCGAACCGTCGAGCGGCGGGTCCGGGCACTCATGGACCAGCTCGGGGCCGGCACCCGCTTCCAGGCAGGCGTCCAGGCCGCGCGGCGCGGCATGCTCTGACGGTCGTCAGCCGTTCGGAGGACACCCGGCCCAAGGTGTGGAAGGTGGTCTGGACGCGGGGTGTCGCTGGCTAGAGTGTTGCGTTCCCCGCAGCGCCGA
>Ga0308176_10000892_pt1 | contig 18688 bp, 14 predicted proteins | sample PhyCR2_3_FD_203890 | JGI IMG/M metagenome (GOLD analysis project Ga0308176, IMG submission 203890) | Soil microbial communities from UC Gill Tract Community Farm, Albany, California, United States - DLSLS.C.R2 | ecosystem: Environmental > Terrestrial > Soil > Agricultural land | place: USA...
GCCTCGTCGAGCTTCTTCTTGAGGTTGGCGTCGCGCTGGGTCTCGTACGCGGCGATGACCTCGTCGTTGTTGCTCCTGGCGACCGGCACCGGGATCGGCGCATCGGCGATCTTCTGGGCGGCGCCATACTGGATATCGCCGAACCGGACCTTGGCGGCCATCGAGTACTCGACGACGCCGTACGGATCGAGCGCGAGGTACTTGTCCTCGACCTGGGTCTTCAGCTTGTCGAGCTGGGCGGCCTGGGACTTGGCCTCGGCGAGGGTGCGCGCGGCGGTCTTCAGCTGGAACGGATCCCAGTTCGCCGCGTACCAGTCCTCGGCGAACTGGAGCTGCCACTCGCCGGCGAGCTTGGCGCCGCGGCTGTTCTTGGCCGCGCCGCGCGCCTTCCACGCGTCGATCGTCGCCTGGCCCGCGGCCCTGGCGGCCGGCGCGCGCCCCTGCTTCTTGTTGGCCGCCGCGAGGTCGTAGAACGACTCGACGTAGTCGTCCTCGTTGCCCGGATCCTTGCCGAACCGGGCGCGCCAGCGATCGAACGCGTCGGTCATCGCGCCGATGCTGCCCTGCTGGCGGGCGATCCCGGCGATCGACCACAGCGCGCGATCCTTGCGCCGGCGATCGGGCTCGATGCTGCTGTACTGCGTCCACAGCTCGACGGCCTTCTTGAAGTCGCGGCCCAGCTCGGAGGCCAGCGCGGCGTTGTACATGGCGTCGAGGCCGATCTGCTCGAGGGTCTGCGGCTTCTCGCCCGGCAGCGGCTCGGGCGCCTTGATGCCGAGCCGCTTGGCCTTGCGCGTCGTGTCGTACAGCTCGAGGTAGGTCTTGATCGCGTTGTCGTAGTCGAACGCGGCCTGGTAGCTCGCCGCCTGCAGGCCCATCGCCTTCAGGAAGTACGGGCTGTCCTGGAAGTTCTTGGCCTTCTTCTCGGTGAACTCCTTGAACAGGGCGATCGCCGTCTTGGGCTTGTCGGCGAGCTTGTAGCTGACGGCGGCGTTGAACAGCGCGACCGGCAGATCCGGGTCGTTGTCCGCGGCGGTCTTGTAGAACCGGTAGAACGCCTCGGCCGCCGCCGCGTAGTCGCCCTGCTTGTAGCGCTCGTCGGCGCGCGAGAAGTTGAGCGAGCGGTTCTGCGAGATCGCGAGCTGGATCGCCTTGTCGTCGCCGCACCGGGCCGCGATGAACCGCTTGTTGGTCGCCTCGATCGCGTCGAAGTTCTTCTGGGCCTCGTAGATCGCCAGGATGCCGTCCTTGGACTTGCCGGCCTCCGGAGAGCCGCAGAACTTGTCCATCACCTTCTGGAACCGGGCGATCGCGTCGTCGATGTGGAGGTACGCGAGGCTGATCAGCGCGGCGTTGATCCCCTGCTGCGGCGCGGCCTTGGGATCGGCGACGAGGTTCTGGTAGTTGTCGTACTCGGCCTGGAGCTGGAGGTAGATCTCGGGGATCGGCTGCGCCTGCCAGGGCTGCGGTAGCGCCTGGAGCTCGGGGACGGTCGGCACCTTGAGCGCGGCCAGCTTGCCGGCGTCGACCTGGCGGGCGGCCTCGGCTTCGTACGACTGCACGACGCTGCGCGCGGCGTCGATGTAGTACGCGGTGCCGATATCGCGGTGATCGCGCACCCACTTGTACTGCGCGATCGCCTCGGGGTAGCGCTCGCTCCAGTACAGCGCCTCGCCCTCGAGGTAGCTGAACTCGTAGACGTAGTCCGACTCGGCGTAGGTGGTGATGAACGTGCGGTAGAGCTCGACGGCCTTGCCATACATCGCGAGGTAGTCGGCCTTGGCCTGCGGGTCTTTCTTCGCGGCGGCCTCGTAGTCCTTGCGCATCGTGGTCGCGGCCGAGTGGGTGTTGCGCGTCGCCGCGTACAGGGCGCGCTCGGCGATCCGGCGCTGGTTGTCCATCGCCTCCCGGTCGGACTCGTTCGCGGTGTACCACCGCGTACCCGGCGCATACTTGGTCGCCAGCTCGGCGGCCGCGGCGTCGGCGGCGAACTTGTCGCCCTTGGCCTCGAACACGTTGACGATCTCCTGGTGCACCACCGGGTTACCGGGGTTCAGCTCCCACGGTGGGCCGATCGCGATGCGATACGAATCGACGGCCTGATCCCAGGCCTGGAGCTCGGTGAACGCCTTGCCCATCGCGACCCAGACGTCGCGGACGTGCGGCTCGTTCTCGCGGCCCTTGTAGAACGCCTGGGCGCGGTCGAACGCCTTGCCTGGGTTCGACTCGGTCTCGCCGTCCCACGGATCGGTGAACGCGACCGAGATGTACTGGATCGACTCCTCGCGGAGCTCGAGCGGCGGCTGGCTACCGGCGGCGACGATCGCGTCGTAGAGCTTGACGCTCTCGTCGAACCGGCGGATCGAGTCGTTCAGGCGATCGCGCTTGTAGTAGCTCCAGGCCAGCTTGTAGAGCGACTCGGCGTAGAGCTTGGAGTCGTTGCCGCCGTTGGCGACCTTGAGGTACGCCGCGATCGCCTCGTCGAGCTCGCCGGGGACCGTGAAGTGCTCGTCGGCGACGCCGCGGACCCAGGCGTGCCGCACGAGCTCGGTCTCGGCGCCCGGGTACGCCGTGCAGTCGGCGTAGGGGTCGCGCAGATCCTTGCGATCGATGCGCTTCAGGGCCTCCGCGCGGGTCGGCGGCTGGCTCGGCGGGTCGTTCCACTTGAACTTGTTCGCGCACGCCAGCGCCAGGAAGACCTGGAGCGACCGCCGCTCGTCCTTGGCCTTGCCGTAGTACGCCAGGAGGTACAAGGTCGACGGCGTCTGGCGATAGTTCGGGAACCGCGTGAGGATGGCTGTCCACAGCGCGGTCGACCTCGTGTAGTCGGCGATGATCGACGCGGTGTCGGGGGTGCCCGGCCCGGAGGGAGCCGCCTCCTGCGCGGTGAGCCGCGCCTCGACCTCCTCGTCGGCCGCGTCGATGTATAGATCGGCGAGCCGGAACATCGCGTCGGGCGTGAACTGCTCGTGGTTCGGGTGGTTCACCAGGAACTTCTCGAGCAGCGCGATGGTCTCGCCGTGGAGCCTGCCGCGATCGGCCTCGGCCTTCGCGATCCGATCGGCGTAGCGCTTCTGCAGATCGGCCGTGCGCGTGTCGTACTCGCGCCTGGCGATCGCGCGCATCCGCAGATCGTGCTGGTTGGCCTCGCTGAGGAACCGCTCGTACTCGGCCTCGACGTCCTTGAGCTCCTCCTTCTCCTTGGGCGAGAGCTGGATCGGATTGATGTTGACCGGCGGCCGGGACGCGGTCGGCTGGCCAACCCCCGGGCCGTTCGGCGGCTGGACCGGCACGCCGACCGGCCCAGGCGCGGAGGTCGCGGGCCCAGGCGTGGGGTTACTCGCCGCCGGTGGAGTCCCGGGGGTCCCGGCCGGCCCGCCAGGGGGCGCCGCCGGCGCGGGGGTAGGCGTTGGCGTTGGGGAGGTCGGCTGCGCGGAGGCTGCCTGGGAGACCATGAGCCCCAGGGCGACCGTCCAGCAGGCCAGACCGGTGCGCCTCATCGCAAACCCCCTCACAGGTCTCATCGCAGGCCTCACCACAGCTCCCGTCACATGCCTCGTCGGGCGCGTCACCGTTGGCCTCATCGCACGCCTCCCTTGGACGTGCCGGGCTTCTTCGCGTCGGGCTTCTTCGCGTCGGGCTTCTTCGCGTCGGGCTTCTTCGCGTCGGGCTTCTTCGGGGCGTCGTCAGGCCGCACCGTGGGCGGCGTCGGCGTGGTCGACTTGTCGGTGCCCGGCGTGACCCGCTGGTCGCCGCCGCCCTTGTCGGGGCTGCCGCTCGGCGGGGCCCCCTCGGGCTGGGGCATCTCCAGCTTCTTGGCCGGCGCCGACGGCTTGGCCGTCCCGCCCTCGAGGATGTCCTTGAACTCGTCCTTGAGCTGCTTCAGCTCGCGCTGGCGCGACAGGTTGAGCCGCTTGAGATCGTCATCGGTGTCTTCCTTCTGCGACCAGGCCACGTCGACGTTGCCGACGTCGGTCCGGACGACGATGTCGTAGAGCTTGGCCTTGACGGTCGCCTCGCTCGCCGCGAGCACGCCGCCGCCGATGGCGCGGGCCTCGGCCTCGCCGTCGCCGAGCTCGGCCTTGCACGCCGCGAGCTCGGCCTGCGCCTGGCCGAGCATGGTCCGGGCTTCCCGCAGGCCCTGCTCGACGACCGCCTCGATCTGCCGATCGGTGTCCGCGAGCTGGCCGGCGAGCCGGGCCGCGCGGTCGATGAGCTGGTTCGCCTGTCCGCGGGGGATGGAGCTGCCCATGAGCACCCTGTACTCCGCGTCCTCGGCAGCCTCGAGCTTCGCGCGCGCCGCGCGCGCCGCCGCCGTCGCCGGATCGCCGACCCCGGCGAGGTCGCGGCCGAGCTGGAGCTCCTTGCGGGCGGCGGTGAGCTCGCCCTCGATCGCGAGCGCCTCCCGGGTCGCGCTGTCGAGCTCCGCGCCGGCGCTCTGCTTCTGCGCGGCCGGCAGCTCCGGGGTGTCGCTATCGTACTTGCGCAGCGCGACGGCCACGGCCTGCGCCTGGCCGAGCGCGTCGTCGGCCTCGGCCATCGTGCGCTCGATCGCATCGTACTGCGCCTGGTGCTGCGCGAGGTTGTCGGCGGCCGCGCGATCGGCGCTGGGCATCGCCGCGTACGCCGCGAACAGCTGCTTGCGGGTCGCCGAGAGCTGCGCCAGCTCGCCCGAGCCACCGCCCTGCGCCAGCTTCTGCTCGGCCAGGATGTTGCGGAGCCTCACCAGCTCGTCCTGGATCACGGCGATCCGCGCCCGCCGGCCCGCGAGCTCCGGATACACCACCGTCTTGTCGGCGGCGGCGAGCACGCCCTCGAGCCGCGCGATCGTGGCCTCGGTCTGGGCGAGGTTGGCGGTGATCTCGCCGAGATCGGTCTCGACCGCCACCACGCGCTGGACCTCGGGCTCGTCGCGCAGGTACTGCACCGCGGCCTCCGGGATCGGCGCGACGGTCTGGAACACGTGCTCCGAGCGCCCGGCGATCTGCGCCAGGTACTGCGCCGGATCGGCCTTGCTGTCGACCATCTGCGCGAGCGCCAGGTACGACGGCAGGTACGCGTCGTGGGTCTCGGTGAAGTCCTTGACGGCCCGGTCGTATTCGGCCGCCGGATCGTCGGCCTGGGGGCTGTCGAGCGTGCCCTGGATCTGCGCGCCGCGGACCATCTGCGCCTTGCGGATCCGCAGGTTGCCCTCGAGGATGCGCACGGTCGGGGTCTTGGTCGACGACGGATCCGAGCGCGACAGCAGCTCGAGCGCGCGCAGCGCCTTGTCGTACTGCTTGCTCTTGACGTAGACCCACGCGACCTCGTACAGCGCGTCGGGGAACAGCTCGCTGTGGCGGTCGACCAGGAGGTAGCTGTCGATCGACTTCGAGGGCTGATCGCGCTCGTAGTACAGCCGGCCGAGCGCGAGCTGCGACAGCTCGACGATCCGGCGATCGTTGGCCGTCCGGGGCTTCTTGCCGATCAGATCGGTGAACAGGTCGGTCGCGCGCGGCAGGTCCTTCTTGCCGACGTAGGTCGTCGCCAGGTAGTAGGACGCCTGCATCTCGTACTCGGAGCCCTTCGGGACGTCCTGGAAGAACGCGATCGCCTCGTCGTACTTGCCCTGCGCATAGGCGAGCTTGCCGCGCACGTATGGCACGGATGGCCGCCGCAGGCCGGGGCTGATCTGGTCGAGCACGGCGAGGGTGCGCTCGAGGTTGGTGTCGTCCTTCTGGACGATCGCGATCTCGATCAGGCGCTCGAGCGCGGGCTGGTAGTACTTGCTCGCGACGCTCCCGCCCGCCACGACCTGCTCGTAGTAGCCGCGCGCCGCGCCCCGATCGCCCTTCTCGAACAGCGCCTCGGCGAGGTAGAACCGCGCGGTCTCTTGATCGGCGCCCGGCCGGTTCGCGAGCTCGAACAGCGTGAGCGCGGCGCCGTCGTAATCACCGAGCGAGTAGGCGACCTCGGCGTCGACCAGGCGGCGCTGGCCAGCGGCGCCGGAGATCTGGTTGGGACGCGGCAGATCGATCCCGAGCTTCTGCGCCTCGGCCTCGTACGCCGTGAGCTGCGCCTCGAGGTCGTCGGCGCGCGCGACCCGGGCGGGCGTGACCGCGACCGAGCCGGCGGTGACGAGCACCAGGGCGAGCCCGCGCGAGCGGTGAAGGAAGCCCTCCATGGCTCACTTCACCGGCTGGCCCGACGGGGCGGTTCCACCGGGCGCCGATGCCGGTGGCGTACCGGCCGGGGCGGTGCTCGGGGTCGGGGCGGTGCTCGGGGCCGAGGTGCCGGGCTTGGCTCCGGTGGTGTCGGCGGGCTTGTCGGCGGGCTTGTCGGCTGGTTTCTCCGGCTGGACCTGCGTGACCTTGCACTCGATCGCCGGGCGCTTCTCGAGCGGCGTCGTCGGGCCGCCCTTCTCGAAGCCGCGGCAGTCGACCTTGGAGATCTTGCCCTCGCTGGCGATGAACGCCTGGTTGCCCTTCGCCGTGAAGGTGTACTTCGAGAGGTACTCGAACACACCGTAGCCATGGCCGCGGTAGGTCGCGATCGCCGCCAGGTTGTGGTTGCCCGGCGAGATCGGGCCGGCGAACACGTCGAACGACTTGGCCTTGTAGAGGTTCTCGGCGGTGTCGTCGGTGCGCGCGAACACCTGGGTGCCGTCGAGCGAGTAGATGAGCTTGATCAGCCGGAACGACGCGCCCATGTCGCCGGCGTGGGCGACCACCGCCTGGGCGCCGGCGCCGCCGCCGAGCATCTGTTCCTTGAGCATCTGCACGCGCGCCTTGAGCTGCCACGCGCGCTCCTTGAGCGCCTGGGTCTTCTGCTCGAGCCGGCGCATGCGCACCGCGGTCGGCATGTCCTCCGGCTTGACCGTCGAGAGATCGGGCGGAGGTGAGGACGGCAGCGCGCTACCGGACCCTGCCGGCGACGCGGCGTCCGTCCCCGACGGCGCTGCGCTCCCGGACCCCGCCGAGCCTGCGCCCGCGCCCGCGCTCGCCTTCGCGGCGACCGAACCCGCGGTCGCAGGCGCCTTCTTCTGGGCCTTGTCAGCTGATCCAGTCGGTCCAGCGGCTACGCTTGCCGCAACGAGCAACGAGGAGAGCACGACAACCGTGGAAGTAGCTCGCATGCGTAATCTCCAGCCGGCCCTTGCCGGTGACCTTCGCCCGCACTTCGCACCGGCCACGACGCTGCGCGAGCCGGCGCTTTTTCCTGTGGAATGCTGCAGTTGTAACACCGCAACAGGGCGTTCTCAAGCTGGCGTGCGTCCGGGGTGGGGATGCAGGTGCGACCACAAGCGTTCAAGCACCGTGCTGATCCCCGCTCCGGTGGCGGCCGAGATCGTGAGCAACTCGACATCGCGGGCGGCAAACGCACGCTGGTGCGCTACGACTTCTTCCGCGGGTGTGGCATCGACCTTGTTCAATACGACCACTTGCGGCTTGTCGGCCAGCCCCGGGGCATAACGCGCCAGTTCGGCATTGATCACATCGAAGTCGTGCAAGGGTGTGCGCCCGGGCCCGGTGGTGAAGGTCCCCTCGACGATGTGAAGCAGGACACGGCAGCGCTCGACGTGACGCAGGAAGCGGTGTCCGAGCCCTGCACCATCCGAGGCGCCCTCGATCAGGCCCGGGATGTCGGCGATCACGAAGTGACGCTCGTCGCTCAGCGCCACGACGCCGAGGTTGGGCACCAGGGTCGTGAACGGGTAGTCGGCGATCTTGGGCCGCGCGCGAGAGACCCGGCTGATGAACGTCGACTTGCCGACGTTGGGGTAGCCGAGCAGGCCGACGTCCGCGAGGAGCTTCAGCTCCAGGCGCACGGTGCGGTCTTCTCCGAGCGTCCCCGGCTCGGCGGTGCGCGGCGCCTGGTTCCACGGCGTCTTGAAGTGGATGTTGCCGCGCCCACCGATGCCACCGCGCGCCAGGACGAACCGCGCGCCGGGCTCCGCGAGATCGGCGAGCAGCGCCCCGGCGGCGCCCGGGCCGTCCGGTCCGGCGTTCACCACGGTGCCGACGGGAACGCGCAGCACCAGATCTTCGCCGGCCGCGCCGTACTGATCTTTGTTGCGGCCGTCCTCGCCGCGCTCGGCCGCGTAGTGGCGCTTGTACTTGTAGTCGAGGAGCGAGGACAGCTGCGGATCGGCCACGACGATGATGCTGCCGCCGTCGCCGCCATCACCGCCGGACGGCCCGCCCCGGGGCACACCATCCTCGCGCCGGAACGCGGCGGACCCGTCGCCGCCGTCGCCGGCCTTTACGTGGATGACGGCCTCGTCGATGAACTGCATGGCGCTCGGTCGATCAGGGAGACGATGCGATGCTACCCGACGAGCGCCGCGCCCGCACGATCACGCCGGCCCGGCCGTCGCGATCAGGCAACGTCGCACGCACGATCAGGCGGCGGCCGCGGCAGCTTCCGGATACACCGCGACGCGCATCCGCGACTTGCCGTGGCGCTCGAACTTGACGACGCCGTGGATCTTCGAGAACAGCGTCCAGTCGCGGCCGATGCCGACGTTCTCGCCGGCGTGAAACTTGGTGCCGACCTGGCGAACCAGGATCGAGCCTGCGGTGACGAGCTCGCCGGCGAACCGCTTCACGCCGCGCATCTTCGGCAGCGAGTCGCGGCCGTTCCGGGTCGAACCTTGTCCTTTTTTGTGTGCCATGACGCGTTCCTCGAGAAGGCCAGGAGGCCTGGCCGGAGAGTTGCCGGAGAGTTAGATCAACCTTCGATCGCCGCGATCTTGACCGCGGTGTAGTTCTGACGATGCCCGTTGCGGCGGACGTAGTTCTTGCGCCGGCGGAACTTGAAGACGACGAGCTTCTCGCCGCGGCCTTGCTCGACGATCTGGCCGGTGACCTTGGCGCCCGCGACCGTGGGCTTGCCGATCGTCACGTTGCCGCCGTCACCGGACGACACGAGCAGGACATGGTCGAACACGACCGGGGCCCCGGCGTCTCCGGCGAGCTTCTCGACCACGACGGTCTTGCCCGGCTCGACTCGATACTGTTTTCCACCCGTCTGGATCACGGCGTACATGATGTTCTCCGCACAAGGCTTTCGCCAAAAGGCTTTCGGAATCGCGGACTTTACTGATCGCGGGGCAATCGTCAAGGGGCTGGGCCGCCCCAGCGCCCGGCGCCGCTCAGCGACCGAGCCGTTTGTGTAATAGATCCGAAGTGATGACCGGGTTGGCGCGACCCTTGGTTTCCTTCATGACGGCGCCGACGAAGAACCCGAAAAGCCCGTCCTTGCCGCCCACGGTGTAGGCCTCGGCCTGCTTGGGGTTGGCCGCCACGACGCGGTTGATGATCTCCCACAGGACCGCGACGTCGGAGATCTGCGAGGCGCCGCTGCGCTCGAGGATCGCCGCCGGGGCCTCGCCGGTCCGGTAGCTCTCCTCGAAGATCTCCTTGCCGATCTTGCCGCTGATCGTGCCACTCTCGACGAGCGCGATCAGCGCCGACAGCGTGGCCGGCGACATCGGCGAGCGGGCGACCGGCAGGCCGCTGGCGCGCAGCGCCCCGAGCAGCTCGGTGAGCACCCAGTTCGCGATCGTCCGGCCGCTGGCTTCGCCGGGGTGGGCCGCCACGGTCGCGTCGAAGAAGTCGGCGAGCGCCCGCTCGCTGACCAGGGTGCGGGCGTCGATGGGCGAGATCCCGTGCGCGCGCTGGTAGCGATCGAACCGCACGCTCGGCAGCTCGGGGAGCGTGCGCAGGATCGACCCCATCATGGCCCCGTCGACCACCATCGGCGGCAGATCCGGGTCGGGGAAGTAGCGATAATCGTTTGCTTCTTCCTTGCTGCGCATCGACTGCGACTGGCCGCGCTCGGCGTCCCACAGCCGCGTCTCGCGCGTGATCCGGCCGCCGGCTTCGAGGATCCGGATCTGGCGGACGATCTCGTTCTCGATCGCGTTCTCGACGAACCGGAACGAGTTGATGTTCTTGAGCTCGGTGCGCGTCCCGAGCCGATCCTCGCCGCGCAGCCGGACCGAGACGTTGGCATCGCAGCGCAGCTGGCCCTTCTCCATGTCGGCTTCGGAGATCTCGAGCCAGCGCACCAGGCGATGCAGCGAGCGCATGAACTCGCCGGCCTCCTCGACCGAGCCGATCTCGGGAGCCGTGACGACCTCGACCAGCGGCACCCCCGCGCGGTTCAGGTCGACGTGCGACGAGACACCCACGTGGGTCGTCTTGCCGGCATCCTCCTCGAGGTGGATGCGTTGCAGCTTCACGCGCTTGAGGCCGCCGCCGATGATCACGTCGAGGTGGCCGTTCTCGCACAAGGGCTCGTCGAACTGCGAGATCTGATAGCCCTTGGGCAGATCCGGGTAGAAGTAGTGCTTGCGCGCAAACCGCGACTTGGCGCGGATCTGCGACGACGTCGCGATGCCGAGCCGGAGCGCGAGCGCCAGCACCTCGCGATTGAACACCGGCAGCGTGCCGGGCAGGCCCAGGACGAGCGGATCGGTGAGCGAGTTGGGCGGGGCGCCGAACTCGATCGCGGACGGCGAGAAGATCTTCGACCGGGTGGCGAGCTGGACGTGGATCTCGAGACCGATCACCGGCTCCCAGACCTCGAGCAGCGCCCGCAGCTGGCGTGACTCGGTCATGCGAGGCCGCCGATCCCCGCCGGCCGGCGGTCGCCGAGCCCGACGGTGGCTTCGATGATCGCCCCGACCCGGAGCAGCGTGGCTTCATCGAGCGGCCGGCCCAGGAGCTGCGCGCCGATCGGCAGGCCATCGCCGGTCAGGCCGCACGGCACGCTGATCCCGGGGAGCCCGGCGAGGTTGCACGACAGCGTAAACACGTCGGCCTGGTACATCTCGACCGGGGTCGCCTTCGCGCCGAACGGAAACGCCGGGGTCGGCGTCGTCGGGGTGAGCAGGACGTCGCAGTACTGGAAGGCGCGATCGAAGTCGCGCTTGATCAGCGTGCGGACCTGCTGGGCCTTCTTGTAGTACGCGTCGTAGTAGCCCGAGCGCAGCGCGTAGGTGCCGAGCATGATGCGGCGCTTGACCTCGGGGCCGAAGCCGGCGTCGCGGGTCTTGCCATACATGTCGACGAGGTCGGGCGCCGAGACCCGCTGGCCGTAGCGCACGCCGTCGAACCGCGCGAGGTTGGACGACGCCTCGGCGGGCGCGACGAGGTAGTACGCCGGCAGCGCGAGCCTGGTGTGCGGCAGCGACAGCTCGATCATCTCGGCGCCGTGCTCGATCAGCGCCGCGGCGGCCCGCGCGATGCCGGCCCGGACCTCATCGTCCATCGCCTCGTAGTACTCCTGCGGCAGGCCCACGCGCAGGCCGCGCAGATCGCCGGCCGGCGGCTTTAGCGCGTCGATGAACCGCGGCACCGGCGCGTCGAGCGAGGTCGAGTCGCGCGGATCGAAGCCGGCGATCGCCTCGAGCACGAGCGCGGCGTCGGCGACCGTGCGGGTGAGCGGGCCGACCTGATCGAGGGACGACGCGAACGCGACGACGCCCCAGCGCGAGACCCGGCCGTAGGTCGGCTTCATCCCGACCACGCCGCAGAACGCCGCCGGCTGGCGGATCGAGCCGCCGGTATCGGTGCCCAGCGACGCCGCGCACAGGCCCGCCGCGACCGCCGCCGATGACCCGCCCGAGCTGCCGCCCGGGACGCGCGCCAGATCCCACGGGTTCCGGGTCGGCTGGTACGCGCTGTTCTCGGTCGAGCTGCCCATCGCGAACTCGTCGCAGTTGACCTTGCCGATGATGATCGCCCCGGCGGCGCGCAGCTTCTCGACGACGTGGGCGTCGTACGGCGGGATCCAGCCGGCCAGGATCTTCGAGCCCGCGGTCGTCGCGAGCCCGCGGGTGACGAGCACGTCCTTGAGCGCGATCGGCACGCCGGCGAGCGGCCCCGGCGGGAGGTTCGCCGCGCGCCGCTGATCGACGTCGGCGGCCGCGGCCCGCGCGCCCGCGGCATCGACCGCGAGGAACGCCCCGAGCCGGCCGTCGATCGCCTCGATCCGCGCCAGCGTCGCCTCGACGATCTGGGTCGCGGTGATCTCGCCCGCCGCGACCCGGCCGGCGGTGTCGGCCACCGACCAGTACGCCGTGCTCGCCGGGGTCACGACGCGGACCCCTCGCCTGCGCGGTCACCTGCGCGATCTGGCCCGGCGATGCTCGAGGGCACGAGGATCAGATCGCCCTCGCGCTGGGGCGCGGCGGCGAGCGCGACCTCCGGCGGAAGCGATGGCTCCACCACGTCGAGCCGCATCCGCAGGTCCATCGGCACGGCGTGCGTCATGGCCGGCACGCCGGAGGTCTCGACCGCGGCGAGCGCCCCGAAATGCTCGAGGATGGCCCCGAGCTCGTGCTGCATCCGGTCGAGCTCGTCGGGCGCCAGGGCCAGCCGCGCGAGCAGCGCGATCTCTTCGACTTCCTTCCGCGTCAGCGCCGGCATCGCCTCATCCTCCTCGGGTCACCTGCTCGTGGTGGTCTCGTGATCTTCTCGTGGGCGGCTCGCCGGGTGCGCCGTCCCCGCCGGCGCGCAGCCGGGTCGGGGGCAGGGTCGGGAGAGATCCGCGAAGGTCAACGAAGCTCCGGGAGGGGCTGGGGGACGAGCTCCGGCTTGCCGCCGAGCCGGCCGGCGAGCTCGGCGCCCAGGCGCAGGTAGTCGTCGGCGGCCCGGCCGGCGGCCTGGACGTCGCCCTTCTCGAGCGCGGCGATCAGCTCGCGGTGGTGCTTGCGCACGCTGTCGCCCGGGGCCGCGAGGTTCGCGAGCAGCGGCATGAAGCTGCGCACCCCGTCGCGCACGGTGTTGATCAGGAGCAGCATGACCTGGTTGCCGGACAGCTGCGCGATCACGACATAGAAGTCGAAGTCGAGATCGAACAGCTCGAGCGCGCCGGTGACCTGGTCGGCCCGGTCGGCGAGCGCCCGCAGCTTGCCGAGGCCGGCCTTGTCCTTGCCGGCCCGCGCCGCGGCCAGCCGGGCCAGCTCGCGGCCGAAGATCCGGCGAAACTCGAGCAGGTCGCGGATCAGCTCCGGCTTGCCACCGGCGAGCGGCAAGAGGTGCTGGACCAGCTCGATGCCGCCGGTCTCCATGAAGTTCTGGACCCGCGTGCCATCGCCCTGGCGGATCCGCACCAGGCCCAGGTGCTCGAGCTTCTTGAGCGCCTCGCGCAGCGACGCGCGGTTCACGCGCAGCCGCTTCGAGAGCTCCCGCTCGGGGGGCAGCTTCGAGCCCGGCGGATATTGACCATTGAGGATGAGCGAGCGCAACTGCTCGGCGATCTCCTCGGCGACGCGTTGCTTCTCCACCGGTTTGAGCATCCGCGGCGGCAGGTTAACCCAGCGCGCCCGTTGATAGAAGGGCGGCAGGCGCGGGATAGAGCGCTTGAGGCAGCATCTATCGCCGTGGTACCGACACGGGGTGGCCGCCCGACCTGCATGGAGCAGCGAAGCGTCGTCGCCCCGCTTACTTGTGCTCGCTGGCGAGACCCCACACGAGGTGTTCGACGTGATCGAGATCGCCGGCCGCGTCATCCAGGTCCGCTCGGCGTTCCTGTTCGAGATCGGTGAGGAGCTCACCGTGCAGATCGAACAGGACGGGAACGTGTCGGACGCCACCGCACGGGTACGTGCCCACCTCGGCCCCCCGGACGCCCCGATCACCGAGCTCGAGATCTCGGAGCGCTCCGGGCCCCGCCACCCCACGAACCTTTGATGCTGGTGGCCGAGCTCGACGACGTCACCTACGACCTCGAGGTCGATGGCGAGCAGGTCCGCCGGACGCTGTACCGGCGGGTGTGGGAGCGCGGCGCCTGGGCCACGGTCGCGATCGCCTACGAGGAGCGCAGCAAGCACGGCGGCTGGCAGCCGGCGAAGCTGGCGATGATCCGGCTCCAGCGTGTCCGCGATGCCTGGAAGAAGCACGCGGCGATCACCTTGCGCGGGAGCGATGCGCTCCTGCTCGCCCAGGCGCTCGGCGAATGGCGCGAGGCGTTCGAGCCCGCCGGCAGGTCCAGAGCGCCCGAGGCGGCCGGATCCGACGCCACGCCAGGCGCCGAGCCCGATGCCGAGATCGAGTGATTAACCGCAAGCCGCGCGACGCGACGCGCGGTGGGGCGACGGGAAATCCGTCCCCTCTCACCGAATCCGACGCCAGGCCAGGCGCCGAGCCAGGCGTCGAGCCCGATGCCGAGATCGAGTGATGGAACCGGAGCCGCGCGGCGCGACGCGCGGTGGGGTGAATGTCGCGGCTTGCCGCGACATTGGGGACGGGAGCGTCCCCTCTCGATCAATCAATCACCGCTTGAGCCGGCTGAACAGGCCCCCGGACTTGTCGCTGCTCGCGAGGCGCGCCTCGATCACCCGCTGCTCGGCGGCGGCCTCGGCGTGGCCCGGGCAGGCCGTGAGGACGTCCCGGAAGTGGCGGAGCGCTTCCTGGTCGCGCCCCAGCATGCGCTCGACCCGCCCGAGGTAGAACCGCGCGGTCACGGCCCTGGGCGCGCGCTGGATCGCCTGATCGAGCGCCACCCGCGTCGCCGCGGCGATCGCCGGCTTGTCCGCGGCGGCGCAGAACTGCGACCAGGCGAGCACCGCGCGATAGTCGGCCTCGTCGGGGTTGAGCTGGATCGCGCGCTCGAGCTCGGTGATCGCCGCCTGGGGCTGATCGCGCCGGAGCGCCAGCTCGCCGCGGCGGAACGCCTCTTCGGCATCGAGGATCCGCCGGGCCAGCTCGTCGGTCTTCGCCTCCTCGGCGCGGACCTTTGCCTCACCGCCGCGCCGCACCACGTCGAGATACTGCGTCCGGCGTGCCGGATCGTTCAGGATCGCGAACCCCGCGTTGATCTGCGCGAACAGCCGCTGGGCGTGCTTGCCGTCATCGGGAATCCCCAGCGCGGCCAGCCGGTCCGGATGGAGCTGGCGCGCGAGGTCGAAGTACGCCTTGCGCAGCGGGTCCGACCCGACGTCGTGCGCAACCCCGAGCAGCTGGAAGTGATCGGCGCCCTGATCCAGCAGCTTCAGGCGCTGCGCGATCAACGCCTTGATGTCGTGCGACTGCGGCGAGTGGGTGCGCCGCACCTGGCGGGGGCCCGGCGGCGGTCGGGCCGATGGGACCCGCAAGATCACCAGCTCCGGTGGCGAGACGTCTGCGCCGGCGCCGGGCACGCCCAGGGCCGGGTTCAACCCCTCCCGGAGCTGCGCCTCGTCGAGCGGCCTGCGCGAGGCGGGGTCCGCCCCCTCCCGCAGCTTCGCCGCGTCCGTCGGCCGAGGCAGGGCAGCACTCCCCGCCGCCGGCGGGGTCCGCAGGTCCAGCGGCTGGGCCTCGCGCACCGTCGGTGCGTCCAGCGAAGCGCGCACCGGCGCACTTGGCCGGTCGGCCCCCCACGCGGGAGCGGCTCCGTCCCGCGACGCCGGCTCGTCGGGGAGCCGGCGCAGCGAAGGGCTCGACGCCTCGCGCGGACGCGCGCCATCGGGCGGCACCTGCAACCCCGGGGTCGAGCCGTCCCGCTGCGTCGGTGCGTCGAGGATCTCCAGCGACGGCAGCGCCGTCGATCCCGTCGCCAACCTCGCCGAGGACGCCGTCGAGGGCGCGGCCGAGGACGCGGTCGGACGCGGGGCGACGGTGGGGAGCGGGCGCGTCGTCGGGCCGCCCGGAGCCGTGGCCTGGCGCGGCGCCTCGAGGGAGGTCGATCCGGACGAGGCCGACGGCGCTCGCGTGGGGAGCCGCCGCGCGGAGGGGTCCTGGGCCGGCTGGGGCCCCCGCGACAGCTCCGATGGGGTCGGTAGCTGCTGGGTGCTGGTGCGGGCCGCGGGCCGGGCCGCATCGAGCGGCACCACGCCCGGCTGTGTCACGAGCGGCGCCATGCGAGCCGTCCCGGGCAGCCCTGCGGTGGACAGGACCGGCGGGGTCGGCGGACCACTCCGCGCCGAGGCGACCGGGGCCCGCGGAGCCACGAGCTCGCAGGCATTGCAGACGGCGAGGGAATAGACCACGGCGCGCACGGTTCGCCCGTCGACGAAGCTGGTCGCGAACTCCTCGATCTCGAGGATGCTGCCACCGTCGCGCAGCCGCTCGACCACCGGTTGCTCGAGGTCGGTGAACCCGAACTGCGGCAGATCGTCGTCGAGCGCCGGCTTGAGCCGGAACCGCGAGCCGAGCCGATCGAGCTCCGTGGCCAGCCGCAGCTCGGACAGGTTGGTCCGCGCGCCCATGTAGATCACGGCACGGACGTCGAGCTCGCAGCCCGGCAGGACCGTCAGCTCGATCCGGTCGGTGATCACGAACTCGCCGTGGTTGATCGAGAACGTCCGCGCCGCCCGCTGGGCGATCACGCGCCGGCGCAGCCGCAGGGCGTGGTCGGGCCCGAGCCGCGCCAGCTCGGCGATGAGATCGATCTCGTCCCGCTCGGGCGCCGCGGCCTGGCGCCGAGAGATCTCGGGCACCTGTGACGACGACACGAGGTGGCTGGTCAACGCCACCCGGACCGCGGCGTCCGACGCCAGCGGCGAGACGGCGGCGACCACCGCCCCGGACTCGAACGCGACCTGGAAGCGCCGGCCGTCGGCGAGGAGCGTCAGCTGCCCGGTGAGCCCACGCAGGCCGAGCGCGGCGAAGGTACGCCCCCACGGCCGATCCGAAACCCTGCCGCGCGCGAGTTCGGCCATGTCACCGTCCTCGCCGCCACAGCCGCCGGGCGAGGTACCCGATCGCCGCGCCGCCGATCAGCGCGACGACGATACCTACCATGGTCGTGTTGCCCTCGGCGTAGCCCCACATTCGTCCTAGGATGAAAGGCCGGCAGGTTGGAGTCAACGGGCTGCTCCCGGCAAGGGCGCGCTCGGACGTCGGCGCACGGTGAGCCCCGGTCTCGCTGCGAACCGGAATCGCTCGGTCGGGCTCGGGCTCTGGTAGAGTCGCATGCGAATGAGCACGTCGTTTCCGCTCGACGGAGCACGGGTCCGGTTTGCGGGTGCGACCCACATCGGGCGCAAGCGCGATCACAACGAAGACTCGATCTCTCTTCCAGATAACGAGCGGTTGGCCATCGTCGCCGATGGCATGGGCGGCCACGCCTCGGGCGAGGTCGCGAGCCGGCTCGCGGTCGAGCTGATCACCGACCACTTCCTCGAGACGGGAAAGCAACAAACGCTCACCTGGCCCTACAAGGTCGATCGCGACCTGCGCACCCATGTCAACCGCATGGTCACCGGCATCATGCTCGCGAACCTCGAGATCTGGGAGCGCGCGCAGCGCGAGGCGCGGTTCAAGGGCATGGGCACGACGTGTGTTGCGGTGTACTTCCTCGATGACTCGTTGGTCGTCGGACATGTCGGTGACAGTCGCTGCTATCGCGCACGCAACACCGAGCTCACCCAGCTGACCGAGGACCACTCGCTGATCAACGACTACATCCGCATGAAGCGGGTCACCCCCGAGGAGGCCGAGAACTGGCCTCACAAGAACGTGATCGTCCGCGCGCTCGGCATGAAGGAGAGCGTCCAGGTCGACGTGTTCACCGAGAAGCCGCACATCGGCGATACCTACATGCTGTGCTCCGACGGCCTGACGGGCATGGTCAAGGACGATCAGATGCTGCACATCCTGATGACCGAGCGCGATCTCGACCGCGCCGTCGAGCGGCTGATCACCGCCGCCAACGAGGAGGGTGGCATCGACAACATCTCGGTGGTGCTCGCCCGCATCGAGGCGGCATGAAGTGGCTCTGGACCCTGATCCTGTGCGCCGGGTGCAAGAAGCAGCCGGAGGCTCCGCCCCCGGCGCCCGATCGACCCACGCTGCCGGCGAGCGAGATCAAGCGCGCCCAGGACGCCTGCCAGACCTACGTCGACAAGGTGTGCGCGTGTGCCGAGGCGATGCCCGCGCTCAAGGAGGCGTGCAGCCACGCGCGGGCGCTTCCCGAGGCGATGCAGGTCGAGCTCGAGGTCGCGGCCAACGCCGAGTCGGCGCGGCGCGATGTCCTGCAGCTCAACGACAGCGTGCGCAAGATCGTCAAGGAATGCATCGAGGAGACCGCCAGGCTGCCGGCGGCCGGCTGCCCGTGACCCGCTCGCTGGCCGGGGCTGGCGGGGACTTGGCTAACCCGTCCCCGTGACGATCGCCGCGTCGGGGCTGGCCTCGACGACGGCGCCGGCCCACACGACGGTGTTGGCGACCGAGGCCCGCACGATCGTCCCGTCGCCGAGAATCGCGTTGGGGCCGATCGTGACCCCGGCCCCGACGACCGCGCCCGCGCCGATCTTGACCGGCCAGGCGATCGTCGCGCTCGGATGGATCCGCGCCGTGGGGTCGATCCCGGCGAGCCGGGTCGGCGGATGCCGCAGGGGGGCGCCGCCGAGCAGGGCCCAGTTCGAGGCCAGGTAGCGCTCGGGGGTCGAGTGCTCCGCGAAGTAGCCGTCGCGGTGCTCGTACGCCGCGACCCGCTCGCCGGCCCGCAGCCACGGCAGGTAGCCCTGGCGGATCGAGTCGGCTTCCCCGTCGGGCAGGCGCGCCATCACGCTGGGCCGGGTGACGTGAACGCCGCAGAACATGTGCTCGCCGTCGCCCAGGACGTTGACGACGCGAGCGCCGCGATCGTCGTGGCGAACATCGACGGCGCCCCATGCCTTCGCATCCGGGACGCGGCGGACAACCATCATCGCGAGCACGTCGTCGCCGGCGCGGCGGAACGCCTCGGCCAGCGCGGTGAAATCGAGGTCGAAGAT
>Ga0308176_10000893_pt1 | contig 18685 bp, 15 predicted proteins | sample PhyCR2_3_FD_203890 | JGI IMG/M metagenome (GOLD analysis project Ga0308176, IMG submission 203890) | Soil microbial communities from UC Gill Tract Community Farm, Albany, California, United States - DLSLS.C.R2 | ecosystem: Environmental > Terrestrial > Soil > Agricultural land | place: USA...
CGCGCGTTCCTGCTCGCTCAGCCGTTCGGCGGGATCGAGGAAGAAATCGGCCCGGACAGTGCTCAGCCGGTCGCGGCCCGCACGGCCCGCGGGCGCGTTCTGTTCGGCTGCCGAGGCAGCCATCGGCCATTCTTCCGGCATCATCGCGGGGATGATTATCGGATGGGCGTTAACTTTGCGTCAACTCAACTTGTGCGTGACGCGCGTGCTGGATGACGAAAAATGAGACAGCTGCATAAATGAGCAGCCCGACGAGATAAGGCGTCCACGATCCGGCGATTGCAAATGGGATCGCTCCGAAGATGGCGCTGCGCCTGGAAAACAGCCACAGGTCCGCATCCGCTGGAAAGGCTGCCTTCTCGACCCGTCCAGCTTCGGCAAAAGCGATCGTCACGACAGCGGCAAGCAGAGCGCCCCAGCCGTGGCCGCCGCGCATTTCCCACCACCCGAGCGCCAACAGGGCGCATGCCGCCGCCGGCGCGAGCGCCAGCCTGGCCGTCATCCGCGGCGACAGCGGCTTCAGCCGCAAAGTCCCGAGGCGGCTTGCCACGAGATCGAGCGGCGTCGAAGCCACCAGCAGGCCAAGGCCCACACCAAGCCAGCCCCGCACGAAGCAGAATGCTCCCCCGATCGTCAGCGCAAGCGCGGCCCAGATGAGCCACGCCGGCCTGACCGGCGTCTCCATCAGCTGCTCGGTCGCAAGTTCCTCGAACGGCGGGAGCAGGTAGCGGCTGACCCAGTCGGTTCGGGTTCCGCGCGAGCCATCGAGCAACCGCCTCTGGAAATTGTCCAGGTCGTCGGCGCGCTCGACGAGGAGCGGCTCTGCGCTACGGTCGCCGGCCGGCAGCCGGAGCGCGCCCTCCTGGATCGCACGGCGCAGCAACGTCGACTGCAAATCCCAGTCGCCCAGCATCGCGGCAGTCGAGCCGAGCAGATGCGCATCCACCACGGCGATTCCGGCCCAGCGTGTTTCGCCGTCAATCCGCTCGTATGATTCGTGCGCCTCATCGTCGGGCACCGTGAGCACGACCGGTTCCGGCTCCTGCGCAAGCCGCGCCACGAGATCGGCGCCCGGCGCGATCCCGTCGCCGATCAGCATGATCGATGCTCCGGCCTCGAAGCGGCTTACGGCTTCAAGCACGTCGCTCACAGGGAACACGCCGATCCCATCGAGCCGGAGACGCTCGAACGCATCCTGAAGCGCTTGCGGAACGCGCTCGACCACGACGACGAGGGGGCCGGCTCCGGCGGCGGCCGCGCAACGCACCTGATATTCTATGAGGGTGCGTCCTGAGAGCGGAAGCAAGGCGCGCAGACCGCCGGAATCATCCTCCTGATAGGCTCCGATCAGAGCGCCGACAGCCAAGTTCGAACTCCCTCCCCGCATGACCCCACAACCCATCTCTAACGGCTTTCGCGCTTCGTCAAAGATGGTAAACTGCCCTGGCCATGAACCCGTTTGCAAAGCGCGCCGAACCGCTCTCTTCTTCGGTGGATGAGGTTGAGCCTCTGGAATTGACCCAGCAGGCCGCCAACACCGCGCCGCCGTTCGACCCCGATTTCGACCGCGAGAGCTGGGCCGAAAGCCAGGCCGAACGGCAGGGTGCCGGAGGGCGGCAGGTGCTCGGGACACTGCTCATCGTGCTCGCCGCGGCATGGCTCGCGTTCAGCGCATGGTCCGCGGGACGCTCGCTCGCCGGCCAGTCGATCGGCTCGCCCGCCTTCGCCCAATGGATCGCCGTCACCGCGGCGCCGCTCGCGCTCCTTGCGCTCGCCTGGATGATGTTCGGTCGCACGCGCCGCAAGGAGGCGGAGCGATTCACCCGCTCGGTGGTCGCGATGCGCAGCGAGACGCAGTCTCTCGAGGCGCTGCTCGAAGTGCTGTCGCAGCGCATATCCGACAGCCGCACCGAGCTGACGATGATCTCACAGCACCTGATGCAGCTCGGCGATGACGCAACCGGCAAGCTCGGCGGGATCACGCGGGAGTTCGACACCAGCAGCGAGCGGCTGAAGCGCCATGGTGAAGCGCTCGACCGCGCGGCGGAGTCGGCGCGCAACGACATCGCAGTGCTGATCGAAGACCTGCCGCGCGCCGAGCAATCGGCCATGGCCGTCGCCGAACAGCTTCGTGCCGTCGGCGGCGAATCCGCGTTGAAGGCGTCCGAACTCGGACAACAGGTCACGGCCCTTTCGGAACGCACCCGCGAAGCCGACCACCTCATGTCCGAAGCCACGGACAGGCTCGCCGCGCGTCTCGCCGAGATCGACACGGCCGGAAGCGCCGCATCGTCGCGCGTTCGTGAGGCGGAAAGCGCGTTCTCCGGCTCGCTCGACCTGCTGCTCGACCGCGCTTCGACCAGCCTCGACGAGATCCGTTCCGGCATCGACGCTCAGGCGGCCGCCGTTGCGGCGCTAGTCCAGCAGGCTTCAGCCGGGCTCGGCAAGGCCGGAATGCAGGCATCCGAATCCCTCGCAGCGAACATCGACCGCGCCAACATGTCGATTGAAGGCCTGTCGAACCGCGTCGCCGAACAGGACCGCGCCTCGCAACGCATGATTGCCGAGATCGACCGCGGTCTGGCGCTGATCGACGAGCGCTTCGCCGAGCTCGCCGCCAACGGCGATTCGCGCGCCAACCACTTCCTCGAAGCGCTCACCCGCGCCCGTACCGAGCTCGACACGCTTGCCGCACAGTCAGGCTCGCAGGACAGCGCGATCGGCTCGCTCGCAGAGCGGACCGAAGCCTTGCGCGAGAGCATCAGCCGACTTGCCGGCGAGATCCGCGACGGCGTCGGCACCATGCTTGGCGAGGCGCAGGGCGGTGCCGACCGACTCGCCGCGAGCGCCGGCGCGATCCGGCCCGAGATGGCATGGATCCGCGATGCGGCAGCGGAAGCGAGCGACCGCGTCGCTTCGGCTGGAAGCCAGATCGGTGAGCAGCAGGATCGCTTCGCCGCCTTGCTCGCGTCCGTCGACGAAGGCGTCGGCAAGGCGCAGTCGAAGCTCGCCGAGCTTGCGTCCGTGATTACGCAGGCGGAGCGCGAGGCGAACAGCCTCAGCGCGGAGACGGGGCCGGCGCTCGTCACCGCGCTCCTCCAGGTCAAGGAAGCGGCAGCCCATGCCGCCGAGCGGGCGCGCGAATCGATCGAGGGCATCATCCCGGCGAGTGCGGCCAAACTGTCCGAGGAAACCCGCGCGGCGCTCGAGCGGGTCGTTCGCGAAAGCGTCGAGGAGCAGCTGCGCGAAGTCGAGCAGGTGGCTGCGCGTGCGGTCGAATCGGCCCGCTCAGCGTCAGGCCGCCTGACGCAGCAGATGGTCGCCCTCGGCCAAACAGCGGCGGCGCTCGAGCAGCATATCGAGGACACGAGCAAGGAGCAGCGTGAGAAGGACAGCGAAGCCTTCGCCCGCCGCGTCTCGCTGCTGATGGATTCGATGAACTCGGCCGCGATCGATGTCGGCAAGATCCTGTCCGACGAAATCGACGACAAGGCGTGGGACAGCTACATCAAGGGCAACCGCGGGGTGTTCACACGCCGTGCCGTCCGCCTGCTCGGCGGAAGCGAGACACGCGCGATCAAGGCGCACTATGATGCCGAGCCCGAGTTCCAGCAGTCGGTCAACCGCTACATCGCGGACTTCGAGGCCATGCTCCGCCGCGTGGTCGCCGAGCGCGACGGCGGGATCATCGCGGTGACGCTCATGTCATCCGACATGGGCAAGCTCTACGCCGCGCTCGCGCAGATCGACCGCCGCCGCTGATCAGTCGTAGAAATCCAGGTCGTTCGGCGTGATCCAGCCGTAGGTCCAGTTCACGTAATAGAGGCCGAACAACACCGCCGCCAGGATGGCGGCCTTCAGCAAATGGCGCTTGAGGTCGAACCGGTGCGGCGCGCTTTCTGCCTGGCCACGCACGCTCGCGTTGCCGATCTCCTCGTCGGTCCTGACCCCAAACGGCAGCAGCAGGAACGCGCTGAAGGCGAAGAACAGGAAATAGATTGCGATAATCGAGGTGAAGGCCATGGGGCGCTATAGCGCGACTTGCAGCAGCATCACCTCTACGACGGGCTTCTTGCCGGTCCACAAAGTGGCGCAACGCCGAACCGCAAGCCGGACATTCTCGCGCATCGTGTCTTCATTGCGGGGGCTGAAGGCACGCGTCGCGGCATCCGTGGCATCGGCGATGAAATCGTCGCGGTCCTCCTCGACGGGCACTCCGAAGGGCCGGATCAAGGGCTTGCCGGCCAGCTGCCCGTCGTCGCCGATCGGAAGCGCCACCGTGATCAGCCCGCCGTAGCCGATTTTTCGCCGTTCGTTCACGGTCGAGCCGTCGGCAGGCAGGATCACGTCGCCGTCGAGCACGAGCTGGCCGACGCGGACTTCGTCGATCTTCCTGGGCCCGTCGGGTGCGAGGCGGACCACGTCGCCGTTCTTCTGGACGATCGTGTGCGGCACCCCGCTCGCGAGCGCGAGCCGCGCCTGCTCGGCAAGATGGCGCTGCTCGCCGTGAACGGGGACGACGATCTGCGGCCGCACCCAATCGTACATCTGGACCAGCTCGGGCCGGCCGGGGTGACCCGACACATGCACGTGCGCCTGGCGCTCGGTCACGATTTTCACCCCAAGCCCGGACAGTTGGTTCATGATGCGGCCGATCGCCACTTCGTTGCCTGGGATGATCCGCGACGAGAAAATGACGGTATCGCCTTCGGTTATCTTGAGCTCGTGCGTACCACCGGCAATCCGTCCGAGCGCCGCGCGCGGCTCGCCCTGCCCGCCCGTCGCGATGATCAGCACTTCGCTGCGCGGCAGACGCATCGCCTCGTCGAAGCTCACCGGCGGCGGGAAATCCCTGAGGTAGCCGGTCGCTTGTGCGACGCGCAGAATTCGATCCAGCGACCGGCCAGCGATGCAGACCCGCCGATCGGTCTCGCGCGCCACGCGCCCGATCGTCTGAAGGCGCGCGGCATTGGACGCGAAGGTCGTGACGAGCACGCGCCCCTTGGCCTCCGCGACCTTGGTCAGCAGCCCTTCGTGGACGCTTTCCTCGGAGCCCGAAGGCGCATCCTGGAAGACATTGGTCGAATCGCACACCAGCGCCAGCACGCCTTCGTCGCCAATGGCCTTGAGCACGTCGGGGCTCGGCGGCTCGCCGATCACGGGCGTTTCGTCAATCTTCCAGTCGCCGGTGTGGAAGACGTTGCCGAAGGGCGTTTCGATCAGCAGGCCGTTGCCTTCGGGAATCGAGTGCGACAGGGCAACGAAGCTGACCCGGAAGGATCCAAGCTCGATGCTCCCGCCGCGGTCGATGACGTTGAGCTTGACGTGGCCGGTGAGCCCCTCTTCCTCGAGCTTGCCGGCGATCAGCCCCGCGGTGAACGGGGTCGCGTAGAGCGGCGCCTTCAGCTCCTCGGCGAGATAGGGGAGCGCCCCGATATGGTCCTCGTGCCCGTGGGTGAGCACGATCCCGGCCAGCCTCTCCTGCTGGTTCTCGATGAACTCGAGGTCGGGAAGAATCAGCTCCACGCCGGGATAGCTCGAGTCGGCGAAGGTCAGGCCGAGGTCGACCATGATCCACTGGCCGCGGCAGCCGTAGAGATTGACGTTCATGCCGATCTCGCCCGAGCCGCCGAGGGCGCAGAAAATCAGTTCTTCCCCGGGAATCATCTCCACTCTCCCGTCATCGCGAGCCGCGGAGCGGCGCGGCGATCCAGTACTGGATTGCTTCGCTTCGCTCGCAATGACGTTCAGCCCTTTTGAGCAACATGTTCATACAGAAGGTTCAAACCCCGGATGGTGAGATCGGGTTCAATCGCATCGAAAGCATTGGTGTGCTTGTCGAACAGCGCCGCGAGCCCGCCGGTCGCAACGACCGTCACCGGAACGTCAATCTCGCGCTTCATGCGCTCGGTGAGCCCCTCGATCATCGCGACATAGCCCCAGTAGATGCCGATGATCATCTGGCTTTCTGTCGTGCGGCCGATCACGCTGTTGGCCTGCGGCGCCTCGATCGCGATGCGCGGGAGCTTCGCTGCGGCGTTCACCAGGGCGTCGAGCGAGAGGTTGATGCCCGGTGCGATGATTCCGCCGCGATAGGCGCCGGACGCGCCGACAACGTCGAAAGTCGTGGCCGTGCCGAAGTCAATGACGATCAGCTCGCCGTCATACTTCGCGTGTGCCGCGATCGCGTTCAGCGCACGGTCGGCGCCGACGTTCTGCGGCTCGTCGACGTCGAGCTGCAGCGGCCATTCGGCTTTACCCTGTCCGGCGATCAACGGTTGAACGCCGAAATATTTGCTCGCGAGCACCTCCAGGTTGTGCAGTGCGCGCGGCACGACGGTGGCGATGATCACGGCCGTCACATCGCTTTTGGAATAGCCTTCGAGCTCGAGCAGCTGGTGCAGCCACACCGCGTACTCGTCGGCAGTCCGTCGCGGATCGGTGGCGATACGCCAGCGCGCGTTGATCGCCCCGCCGTCGACCAGCGCGAAGACCAGGTTCGTATTGCCGGCATCGACCGCAAGCAGCATGGTGGGGGCCTTAGGGGAAACAACAGCCGTCCGCAAAGCGGTCAGACGGTCGCAGGCACCTGCTGGACCACGAGCTCAGGAGCCCGCTCGCGCTCCCGGCCAAGATACGCGTGGATGGACGCGACCACCTGGGCGCCGTCGCCGACGGACGCGGCAACCCGCTTGACCGAGCACGCCCTCACGTCACCGACCGCGAACACGCCCTGGCGGCTCGTTTCAAGCGGTAGGCGATCGCCGCCGACCTCATCGCCCGTAAGCACGAATCCGCGCTCGTCGAGCTTCAGCCCGGATTCGGCGAGCCAGCCGGTATTCGGCTCCGCTCCGATGAATGAGAAGAGATAGCGCACCGGCCGCTCGGTTACGGTGCCGGAGCTGCGGTCGCGCCAGCTGACGCCCTCCAGCAGTCCGCCGCCGCCGATCAGCTCGGCAATTTCGCAGCCGATCACCACATCGACATTGGGCTGCGCCTCGATCCGGTCGATCAGATATTGCGACATGGTTTCGGCCAGCGGCCGCCGTGCAATCAGCGTGACGCGCCGCGCGCGGGATGCGAGGAAGACCGTCGCCTGTCCCGCCGAATTGCCGCCGCCGACCAGCGCAACATCCTCTCCCGCACAGAGGTCAGCCTCGAGCGGGGACGCCCAATAATGGACGGAGGAGCCTTCGAATTCCTCAAGCCGGTCGACACTGAGCCGGCGGTAACGCGCCCCGGTCGCGATCACGACGGCCCGGGCCTGGATCCGCTCTCCGGTCGCCAGCTGAACGTGGCACGGACGATTGCCGCATTCGAGCTTCACGGCCTCGTCCGGGATTGCGACCTGGACGCCGAACTTCTGCGCCTGGCTGAACGCCCGCCCCATCAGCGCCATCCCGGATATGCCGGTGGGGAAGCCGAGATAGTTTTCGATGCGCGCGGACGCGCCGGCCTGCCCGCCGAATGACCGGCAATCGAGGGTCAGGACCGAAAGCCCCTCCGAGCCGGCGTAAACGGAGGTGGCCAGGCCTGCCGGTCCCGCGCCGATCACTACGACATCGTACAGCGTGGCGCTGTCGAGCGAACCAAGAAGTCCGACGCAGCGAGCGAGCTGGTCTTCGGTCGGATTGCGCAGAAGCTGCCCGCCCGGGCAGAGCACGATCGGCAGTTCCTCGGGCGTGACGTGGAAGCGCTCGACCAACGTATTGGCGCAATTGTCTTCCTCGGGATCGATCTGGCTATAGGGATGTCCGTTGCGCCGCAGGAAATTCACGAGGCGGAGCACGTCGGCGTTCGCCTCGTCGCCGATGACAATCGGCCCGGCGCCCGCTTCGATCAGGCCGACCCGGCGCAGGATCAGCGCGCGCATGATCCGCTCGCCGAGGTCCGCTTCGGCGATGAGCAAGGCGCGGAGCTTTTCCGGCACGATCGCCACGGCCTCCACGTCGGTCACTGCCCGCGCCTCGATCAGCGAAGGACGGCCGGACAAATTGGCAAGCTCGCCGGAGAAATTGCCGCGCTCGTGCGTGACGATGTGCGTGCCCTGGCCGCGATCGTTCCGGGTGGCCTCGAGCTTGCCTGACAGAATCAGGAGTAACCCCGGACCGACTTTGCCAGGGCTCGCGACGATCTCGCCCGCGGCGTAGCTGCGCGGCTCACCGAACCTGGCGAGCCGCGCAATCTCGTCGTCCGTGAAGCGCAGGAACATCTGCGCTCCACGGGTCGCGAACACATCCTGACGCCTGTCGGTCATGCGACGGGAATCGGCTCCGCCACGAGCGCCGGCGCTTCCTCGCTCTTCACGCCCACATCCTGGTCCCGGAAGAAGGCCAGGAGATCAGCGTTGATGAGATCGGGATGCGTCGAATGGCAGCCGTGCGGCAAGTCCTTGTAGGTCTTGAGCCTGCCATCTTTCAGCAGGTGCACCGTCAGCGGCGCAGAGTCCGCGTAGGGCACGATCTGGTCGTCCTCGCTGTGGATGACGAGCACAGGCACGTCGATCTTCTTCAGGTCCTCCGTGAAGTCGGTCTCCGAGAAAGCCTTGATGCACTCGTAGCCGGCCTTGACGCTGCCCATCATGCCCTGCCGCCACCAGTTGCGGATGAGGCCCTCGATCGGGGCGACGCCGGTTTGGTTGAAATTGTAGAAGGGCCCTGACGGGATATCGAGATAGAGCTGCGCGCGATTGTTGGCCAAAGCGGCGCGATAGCCGTCGAACACCTCGATCGGCGTTCCGCCGGGATTGGAGTCCTTCTTGACCATCACCGGTGGGACGGCATCCAGCAGGACGGCTTTCGCGACGCGTCCACCCTCGGCACGCGCCACGTAATGGGCGACTTCGCCGCCGCCCGTGGAATGGCCGACGTGATTAGCATTCCGAAGATCGAGATGGGCGACGAGCTGAGCGACATCGTCAGCGTAGGTGTCCATTTCATTGCCGCCATCAGTCTGGCTCGAGCGTCCGTGTCCGCGGCGATCGTGGGCGACGACCCGATAGCCTTCGCCCAGGAAAAACATCATCTGGTTGTCCCAGTCGTCGGCGCTGAGCGGCCACCCGTGGTGGAAGAAGACGACCTGAGCATCGCGCGGGCCCCAGTCCTTGTAGAAGATCTCGGTGCCGTCACGGGTGGTGAAGAATGGCATGGGGATGCCCTCCGCTGCTCTTGTCCGGCCGGCGGGGCCGGTGCCGATGTCGGGGTGGGCCGCTAGGCTGGCTGAACACTGAGCCGGCCTGACGCGTCGGACTCGCTCGCGACGATGACGCGCCCGTAACAGGATTGTCGAAGTCGCGGAATGTCGCGACTCGGGCGCTTAGCCGAGGAAAATGTCGGCCGCGCGGATCAGCTCGATCGAGCCGTCGTCGCGCATCAGCCGCAGCGCTCCGTCAGGGTCGAGGCCGCCGAAGCGGCCGCTGAGGATCTCGTCCTTGGCGACATGCACGCTGAGCTTGGAACCGACATGATGCGCCCGATGCTCCCATGCGCGAACCAGTGCCGAGCTCTCGCTCTTGCGCCACAGGTCCAGCAGCCGCGCGAAGCTCCCGGCAAGTAGCGGGGCGAACGCCTGCAGGGTGATTTCAGCCGCCAAGGCCGCCGCCTCGCGATCCTCAAGACTCGGCGCAGTCGTCAGGTTGACGCCGAAGCCGACCGCGACCCGGTCGGCGTTGCGTTCGAGCAGGATGCCGGCAAGCTTCTTCCCGCCGAGCATCAGGTCGTTGGGCCATTTCAGCATCAGCGGTTCGCCCGGCGCAGCCACGTCGAGAGCCTCGATCAGCGCGAGCCCGGCCGCGAGCGACAGCGTCTGCGCGGGCGGGTCGTCCGCGCGCAGCTCGACCAGCGTGCTGCCGTAGAAATTGCCGGCCGCCGAGACCCACTCGCGGCCCTGGCGCCCCCTGCCTGCGTCCTGCTCCAGCGCGACGAGCCATTCGCCCTCGACGCTTTCCGAAGCGAGCAGGTCCGTGTTCGTCGAGCCGGTGCGCTCGACAATCCTGATGCGGCTCAGAAGAGCGATCCCGCGGCGCGGTCGGTGATCGCGCCGAGCACGCCGATGAGCAGATAGCCGAGCGGAGAGATTGCCACCGCGGCAACGAGCACCAGCGCGCCCTGGATCGGCTCGCGCACGCGTGCGAAGGGCCGCGCCGGCTCATCCATGAACATCACTTTGATGATCTTCATGTAATAATATGCGCCGATCACGGCGCCGAGGATAGCGGCGACTGCAAAGGTGACGTAACCGCTGTCGACCGCGGCCCGGAACACCATCAGCTTCGGCCAAAAGCCGAAAAAGGGCGGAATGCCGGCGAGGCTCCACAGAAAGGCTGCCAGAGCCCAGGCGTAGGCAGGACGCGTTTGCGCCAGTCCGGAGAGGCTCGCTATGCTTTCGACCGGGTGCCCCTCTTCGTCGCGCATCCACAGGACGCACAGGAACGCGCCGACGGTCATCACGACATAGACCGCCATGTAGAACAGCACGGCTGAGGTGCCGCGCGGACCGGCCGCGGCGAGACCAACGAGCGCGAACCCGACATTGTTGATCGAGGAATAAGCGAGCAGGCGCTTGATGTTGGTCTGCCCGAACGCGCCGATTGCGCCGACGAAAATGGACGCGAGGGCGGCGAAGATGACGATCTGCCGCCAGGCGTCGGTCGCCGGTCCAAGCGCCTCGATGCAGACGCGCGTTGCGAGCAGGACGGCGGCGACCTTGGGCGCGGAGGCAAAGAAGGTCGTGACCGGCGTCGGCGCGCCCTCGTAAACGTCCGGCGTCCACATGTGGAACGGCACCGCGCTGATCTTGAAGGCAAGGCCGGCAAGCAGGAACACCAGGCCGAACAGCAGTCCGAGCGAGGGCGCGCCGCGGCCGAATGCCGCGGCAACGCCGGTGAACGTCGTCGTGCCTGTGAACCCGTAAAGGAGTGAAATGCCGTAGAGGAGGATGCCGCTCGCGAGCGCACCCAGGACGAAATATTTGAGGCCCGCTTCGGCAGAGCGCTCATCGGTGCGGCGATAGGACGCAAGCACGTAGCCGGCGAGGCTGTTGAGCTCGAGCCCGACGTAGAGCGAAATGAGACTCGTCGCCGAGACCATGACGCTCATGCCGACGGCGGCGAAGACGATCAGAACCGCATATTCGCTGCCATGTTCGGTACCACGCTCGAACCAGCCATGCGCGGCGATGATCGCGACCGCTGCTGCGGGGAACATGACGGCCTTGCCGAAGCTCGCGAACAGGTCTGCGCCAAGCAGGCCGTCGAAGATCGGGCCGGCATGCGACGGTGCCCCGATCAAGGCGAGCGTGGCGCCAAGCAGCAGCGCAATCGCAAGCCAATTGACGAGCGCGGTCCCCCGGCGGCCGGTGAAGGCCGCAACCATCATCAGCACGACGCCGCCGATCGACAGGATCAGCTCGGGGAGGATGGGTGCGAAACGGCCCATCAGTGGTGCGCTCCATGTTCGTGTGCCGCGGCGCCGTGCGCCCCTTGGCCCAGGGTCAGGTGCGAATCTCCCGCCGGTGCGACGCGCTCCAGCCGCGTGAGCAGGCGCCCAACGTCATTGCGGATCGGGCGCAGGAAACTTTCCGGATAGATGCCCATCCAGAAGACGGCGGCAATGATCGGCAGCAGCAGCCACCATTCGCGCGCCGACAGGTCGACCATCTGCGCCGCTTCCGGGGTCCGCGCCATCCCGAAGCAGATGCGCCAATAAAGATAGAGCATGTAGGCAGCGGCAAGGATCGTGCTGAAGCAGGCGGCGATCACTGCCCAGGTCGAGGCCTGATATGTGCCGACCATGCTCAGGAACTCGCCCGGGAAGTTGCTGGTGCCCGGCAGGCCGATGCTCGCCATGGTGAAGACCATGAACAGCAGGGCATAACCGGGCATATTGTCCGAAAGCCCGCCATAAGCGGCGATCTCGCGCGTATGCAGGCGGTCGTAGACGACGCCGACGCACAGGAAGAGCGCGCCCGACACGAAGCCGTGGCCGAGCATCACCAGCATCGCGCCCTCGATCCCCTGCCGGTTCATCGCGAACAGGCCGAAGGTCACGAACGCCATGTGCGCGACCGAGGAATAAGCGATGAGCTTCTTCATGTCGGTCTGCACCAGCGCGACGAGGCTGGTGTAAATCGCCGCGACGGCGGACAGGCCGAACATCAACGGGATGAACTGCGCCGACCCGTCCGGGAACATCGGCAGCGAGAAACGGATGAAGCCGTAGCCACCGAGCTTCAGCAGCACGCCGGCCAGGATCACCGATCCTGCGGTCGGCGCCTGGACGTGCGCATCGGGCAACCAGGTGTGGACCGGCCACATCGGCAGCTTGACCGCGAAGCTGGCGAGGAAGGCGAGGAACAGGAACGTCTGCGCTTCCTTGGGGAAGTCGTACGCCATCAGCGCCGGGATCGACGTGGTGTGCGCCGTGGTCGCCATGTAGATCATGCCGATCAGCATCAGCACCGACCCGGCGAAGGTGTAGAGGAAGAACTTGTAGCTCGCCTTGATCTTCTCGGCGCCGCCCCAGATGCCGATGATGAAGTACATCGGGATCAGGCCGCCCTCGAAGAAGATGTAGAAGAGGAACAGGTCCTGCGCCGCGAAGGAGCCCAGGATGAGCGCCTCCATCAGCAGGAAATAGGCCATGTACTCGGGCACGCGCTTGGTGATCGAGCGCCAGCTCGCCCCGATGCAGATCGGCATCAGGAAGGTGGTCAGCGCGATCAGCACGAGCGCGATGCCGTCGATGCCGAGCGCCCAGTTGATGCCGCCGCCGAGCGGCACCTTCTCGACGAATTGCCACTGCGCGCCGTTGGGATCGTACGCCTGCCACAGGTAAATGCTGAGCGCGAAGTCGAGCAGGGTCGCGACCAGCGCCACCCACCTTGCGCCGTTGGCGTTGAGGAACAACGCGATCGCCGCCGCGACGAACGGGATTGCGATTAGGATGGTGAGCAGGGGCAATCCGCTCACTGGGCCCACCAGATCGCCCAGCTCGCCGCGCCGATCAGGCCGAGCAGCATCACGAATGCATAGGAATAGAGATAGCCGTTCTGGATTCGGTACGTGATGCGGTTACCTGCGGCCACGGCCACGGCCGCGCCATGCGGTCCGAACCGGTCGATGACTCCGACGTCGCCGCCCTTCCAGAACAGCCGGCCCAGCCACAGCGACGGGCGCACGAACAGGAAGTCGAACAGTTCGTCGAAATACCATTTGTTCGACACGAACCGGTAGATCCCGGGAAAGATCTGGACGAAGCGCAGGGGCGCTTCGCGCGTGCGGATGTAGTTGTTCCATGCGATCCACAGGCCGATCAGCATCACGATCGTCGGCGTGAGCTTCACCCACAGCGGCGATTCATGTGCGGCGTGCGCGAGATGCCCGCTGAAGGAGATGATGCCGCGCCAGTAAGCAGGCGCGGTTTCGCCGTCGACGAACACCGGATGGAAGATCTGGCCGGCGAGAGCCGCACCAAGGGCCAGCAGGCAGATCGGGACGAGGATTGTCAGCGGGCTCTCGTGCGGGTGATAGCCGGCGGTCCCGGACGGCGGCAGGCCCGGCTCGTGCGCGCTGTCGCCATGCTCCGCGTCGGAATCTTCGTGGACGCCGTGCACAGCGTGCTGGATATGCTCGGACGACGCCCAGCGCGCTTCGCCGAAGAACGTGAGGAAAATCAGCCGCCAGGAATAGAAGCTGGTGAGGAGCGCCGCGAGCGCGCCGATCCAAAAGGCGATGGTGCCCGGAACCGAGCCGCTTGCCCACGAGCTCTCGAGGATCGCATCCTTCGACCAGAAGCCTGCGAAGCCGATCCCCGCGACACCGACGCCGGTGATCGCCAGGGTGCCGATGACCATGACCCAAAAGGTGATCGGGATCTCCTTACGGAGCGCGCCATAGTAACGCATGTCCTGCTCGTGGTGCATCGAATGGATCACGCTGCCCGCGCCAAGGAACAGCAAGGCCTTGAAGAAGGCGTGCGTGAACAGATGGAACATCGCTGCGCCGTAGGCGCCGACGCCCGCCGCGAAGAACATGTAGCCGAGCTGCGAGCAGGTCGAATACGCGATCACCCGCTTGATGTCGTTCTGCGCGCAGCCGACGGTCGCCGCGAAGATGCACGTGAACGCGCCCACATAGGTGACAACGTGCTTCGCCGTCTCGCTCACCTCGAACATCGGCGACAGCCGGCAGACCATGAATACGCCCGCGGTGACCATCGTCGCCGCGTGGATCAGGGCGCTGACCGGCGTCGGGCCCTCCATCGCGTCCGGCAACCAAGTGTGGAGCGGGACCTGCGCCGATTTGCCCATCGCTCCCACGAACAACAGCAGGCAGAGCAGGGTCATCGTGTCGACGTGTAGTCCAGCGAAACCGATGGTCGATCCGGCCATGCCGGGCGCAGCCGCAAGGATCGCGGGGATCGAGATGGTCCCGAACACCAGGAAGGTGCCGAAGATGCCAAGGCTGAAGCCGAAGTCGCCGATGCGGTTGACGACGAACGCCTTCAGCGCCGCGGCATTGGCGCTGGGCTTATGGTACCAGAAGCCGATCAAAAGGTAGGAGGCGAGGCCGACGCCTTCCCAGCCGAAGAACATCTGCACCAGGCTGTCGGCCGTCACCAGCATCAGCATCGCGAAGCTGAACAGCGAGAGATAAGCGAAGAAGCGCGGCTGGCCCGGGTCCTCCTCCATATAGCCCCAGCTGTAGAGGTGGACGAGGCTGGAGACCGTCGTCACCACGACCAGCATCACCGCCGTCAGGCTGTCGAGCCGCAGCGCCCAGTCGACCGTCAGCGTGCCCGACCGGATCCAGTCGAGCACGGGGACGACGACCGGCTGCGCATTGCCGCCAATATACTCGAAGAAGATCGGCCAACTGAGGAACGCGCCGACGAACAGCGCGCCGGTGGTCACCACTTTCGCGGCCGTCTTTCCGATCCAGCGGCCGAACAGCCCGGCGACAATCGCCGCGATAAGCGGCAGGAAGACGATGAGGACGAGTGGGTGCATCAGCCGTGCATCCGGTTGACGTCGTCCACCGCGATCGAGCCGCGGCGGCGGAAGAAGGTGACGAGGATGGCGAGGCCGATCGCGGCTTCGGCGGCGGCCACCGTCAGCACGAACATCGCAAACACCTGGCCGATGAGGTCGCCGAGATAGGCCGAGAAGGCGACCAGGTTGATGTTCACCGCGAGCAGGATCAGCTCGATCGCCATCAGCATCAGGATGACGTTGCGGCGGTTGAGGAAGATGCCGAGCACGCCGATCGTGAACAGGATCGCCGCGACGACGATGTAGTGGCCCAAGCCGATCATGATCGGCGTCCCCCAAAACAGCGCCCGATCACAGCTTCATCCCCTCGCCCACGCCAGGCTCGGCAAGCTTGATCGCGTCCTGGGGCCGCCGTCGGATCTGGCGCGAGACCTTCGGCGTGCGCAAGTCGCCGCGGCTGCGATGGGTCAGCACGATCGCGCCGATCATCGCGACCAGCAGGATCAGGCCGGCGATCTCGAACGGGAACAAATAGCGGCTGTAGAGCAGCTGCCCGAGCGCGACGATGTTCGGCTGGCTCGCCGCGGCAATCGCGTGATTGCCGAACGCCGGGCCGGCGCTGTGGGCGAACAATGCGATGACGATCTCTACGAGCAGCACCAGCGCGATGATGATCCCGAACGGCAGGTTGCGCGTGAAGCCGGAGCGAAGCTGCGCGAAGTCGATGTCGAGCATCATCACGACGAACAGGAACAGCACCGCGACCGCGCCGACGTAGACGATCACCAGCAGCATCGCGATGAACTCCGCGCCGACCAGCAGCATCAGCCCCGCCGCATTGAAGAACGAGACGATCAGCCACAGCACGCTGTGCACCGGGTTCCGCGCGAACACGACCGCCAGCGCCGGAGCGATGGTGAGCGTCGCGAACAGGTAAAAGGCGAGGATCGAGATCAACTGGGGAGCCCTGTTGCGGCGCGCTTATCGGTAGGGGGCATCGGCGGCAAGGTTCGCGGCGATCGCCTGCTCCCACTTGTCGCCGTTCGCCAGAAGCTTGCCCTTGTCGTAGAGCAGCTCCTCGCGGGTTTCGGTCGCGAATTCGAGGTTGGGCCCTTCGACGATCGCATCCACCGGGCAGGCCTCCTGGCACAGCCCGCAGTAGATGCATTTGACCATGTCGATGTCGTAGCGCGTGGTGCGGCGGCTGCCGTCCTCGCGCGGCTCGGCCTCGATCGTGATCGCGAGCGCCGGGCAGATCGCCTCGCACAACTTGCACGCGATGCAGCGCTCCTCGCCATTGGGGTAGCGGCGCAGCGCATGCTCGCCGCGGAAGCGTGGGCTCTGCGGGTTCTTCTCGTAGGGATAGTTGATCGTCGCCTTGGTCTTGAAGAAATATTTGAGCGTCAGCGCGTGCGCCTGCACGAACTCCCAAAGCGTGAACGATTTGATCCAATGCATCATGTGCCGGCTCCAAAACGCGTGAGCATCAGCCAGCCGGAGACGAGAACGACGAAAATGAGGCTCAGCGGCAGGAAAATCTTCCAGCCGAGCCGCATCAGCTGATCGTAGCGGTAGCGCGGCACCGTCGCCTTCACCCAGCCGAAGCAGAAGAAGAAAAAACTCATCTTGAGCAGCAGCCAGATAATGCCCGGAATCCAGTAGAGCGGCGCCCAGTCGACCGGCGGCAGCCACCCGCCCCAGAACAGGATGGCGTTGAGCGCGCACATCAGGATGACGTTCGCGTACTCACCCAGCCAGAAGAGCGCGAAGCTCATCGAACTATATTCGGTCTGGTGCCCGGCGACGAGCTCGCTCTCTGCCTCGACCAGATCGAACGGCGTGCGGAAGGTCTCGGCCATCGAGCTGATGAAGAAGACCACCCACATGGGGAATAGCAGCAGGTTGAAGCCGTAGGCGTTGACGATGCCGAGGCCGTGGCCCTTCTGCGCAAGGACGATCGCGCTGAGGTTGAACGTTCCGGAATAGAGCACGACGCAGATCAGCACGAAGCCGATCGACACTTCGTAGCTCACCATCTGGGCGGCCGCGCGGAGCGCCGAGAAGAAGGGATATTTGGAGTTGGAAGCCCAACCGGCGACGATCACGCCGTAGACGCCCAGCGAGCTTGCCGCGAGGACGTAGAGCAGCCCGACATTGACGTCCGCGAGCACCACGCCCGGCTGGAACGGGATCACCGCCCACACGATGAGCGCGACCGTGAACGTGACGATCGGCGCGATCAGGAACAGGCCCTTGTTCGCGCTGGTCGGGATGATGGTCTCTTTCAGGAACACCTTGAGGCCATCGGCGAAGCTCTGCAGCAGGCCCCACGGCCCGACCACGTTCGGCCCGCGCCGAAGCGCCATCGCCGCCCAGATCTTGCGCTCGGCATAAATGATCATCGCCACCGCGAGCAGCAGCGGAAGCGCGATGACGAGGATGCCGATGATCGTGGCGAGGAACCACGCCCAGTCGTACATCATGCCGTGACGGACGAAGAAGTCGGTCATGCGCGCTCCTGTACCCCTGCGAAGGCAGGGGTCCAGCCCGAGAAGAAAAGAGTCTGGGCTCCTGCCTTCGCAGGAGCACAGTCGAGTTTCCTCACTCCGCCGCCTCCCGCGTTTCGACGCCGTGCACCAGCTCTTCCGAGCAGATGCGCATGGTCGGGCTGTTGCGGCAGATTGCGTTGGTCAGGAAGAAGTCCTTGATCGGGTAGCGGATCGGCCCTTCGGCTTTGGCTGAGAGCTTCGGCGGCGACCATTGCAGGTCGATAAGCCCCTCAGCTCCAAGCTGCGGATATTCGGCAAGCATCTGCTGACGCAGTTGGCCGAAGCTGTCGAACGGCAGCGTCGAACCCGCGAGCTGCGATACTGCCCGCAGGATTGCCCAGTCCTCCCGCGCCTCGCCCGGCGGGAAGGCGGCCTTCTCGCCCCGCTGCACGCGTCCTTCGGTGTTGACGTAGGTGCCGTGCTTCTCGGCATAGGTCGCGCCCGGGAGGATGAGGTCGGCCTGCTTCGCGCCTGCGTCGCCGTGATGGCCGATATAAACCTTGAACGCGCCCTTGAAGCGATCCGCCGCCATTTCGTCGGCGCCAAGCAGCAGCACCAGCTCGGGACCCGCCGCTTCCAGGTCCGCGATGCCGCCCGGCTGCGCATAGCCGAGGATCAGCGACGCCATGCGCGAGGCGGAGGTGTGGAGGACGTTGAAGCCGTTCCAGCCCTCGCGAACGAGGTTCAGCGAACCGGCCAGCGCAAGCGCCGCTCCGAAGCCCCCGGCCGCAAGCGCCCCCGCGCCGACGATCACCGCCGGCCGCTCGGCGCTCGCAAAGGCCTCCGACACGGCCTTGGGCAGCTTGCCGAGCAGCTTCAGGTCGTTGCCGAGCCATTCGACCTTCATGCCGAGGTCGACCTCCGGGCCGATGCCGAAGATCTTGCCGCCCTTGCGCGCGACCTTTCGGACGCGGGTCGCGATCAGCGGCGCTTCCCAGCGCAGGTTGGTGCCGACCAGCAGCACCGCGTCCGCAGTCTCGATGCCGGCGATGGTGGAATTGAAGTTCACCGCGGCGAGGCTCGTCACGTCATACGCAAAGCCCGTCTGCCGACCCTCGAGCAGGTTCGACCCTTGCGCCTCGAGCAGCTTCTTCGCCGCGTACATCGTCTCGGCATCGAGCAGGTCGCCAGCGATCGCGGCGACCTTC
>Ga0308176_10000894_pt1 | contig 18685 bp, 17 predicted proteins | sample PhyCR2_3_FD_203890 | JGI IMG/M metagenome (GOLD analysis project Ga0308176, IMG submission 203890) | Soil microbial communities from UC Gill Tract Community Farm, Albany, California, United States - DLSLS.C.R2 | ecosystem: Environmental > Terrestrial > Soil > Agricultural land | place: USA...
CGCCCTGATGGTGGGCCGCGAGGTCGGCGAGCTCTTCCCCAAGACGCCGGCGCCCCTGGGCGAGCCGGTGCTCGTCGTCGAGCACCTCACCTCGACCGGCGTCTTCCACGACGTCGGGTTCGAGGTTCGGGCCGGCGAGATCGTCGCCCTGGCCGGCCTCGTCGGCGCCGGCCGCAGCGAGATCGCCCGGGCCGTCTTCGGGGTCGACCGCTACGACACGGGGACGGTCCGCCTCCACGGCAAGGCGGTCCCGCCGCACGACCCGCGCGCGGCCATCCGTGCCGGGATGGCCTTCGTCCCGGAGGACCGCCGCAAGCAGGGCCTCGTCACCGAGGCCTCCGTGGCCCGCAACGTCGCCGGCGTGATCCGCGGCTCGCTGGCCAGGGCCGGCTTCCTGAGCCCGTCGGCGGAGAGCCGCGCGACCGGTCCCTGGGCGGGCCGGCTCGAGGTCAAGACCGGCGCCCTCGACATGGACGCCACGACGATGAGCGGTGGCAACCAGCAGAAGGTCGTCATCGCCAAGTGGCTGGCGACCGACCCCACGCTGCTGATCATCGACGAGCCCACGCGAGGCATCGACGTCGGGACCAAGGCGGAGGTGCACCGGCTGCTCTCGGAGCTCGCCGGGCAAGGTCTGGCGATCCTGATGATCTCCTCCGAGCTCCCGGAGGTCCTCGGCATGGCCGACCGGGTCCTGGTGGTCCGCGAGGGACACCTCACCGCGAACATCGACCGGGACGAGGCGACCCCGGAGTCCGTGATGCGCGCCGCGACGCGGAGCCTGGAGGTCCGGCAGTGAGCGACACCTCGACCCGTGGCCACGAGGCCGCCGACCAGCCCGTCACGCTGGTCCACCCCAGCAGCCAGTCGCCGGTGCAGCGAGCGGTGACCACCGTGGTCCGCTCACGCGAGATCGCCATCGTGCTGGTCCTGCTGCTGATCATCGCGGCCGCGACGGTCAAGACTCCCAGCTTCCTGTTCAGCGGGAACAGCTGGCGTGACCTGCTGCTCACCCCCGCGATCCTGATGCTGCTGGCGGTGGGCGAGGCGGTCGTGGTCCTCACCCGCAACGTCGACCTGTCGGTCGGCTCGACGCTGGCCATCACGGCGTACCTGACGGGGCGGCTGTTCGTCGACAACCCCGGCATCCCGATCATCGTGGTCGTGCTCGCCGGGCTGGTCGTCGGCGCACTCCTCGGCATGGTCAACGGGCTGCTGGTCGCGCTCGGCAAGGTCCCGGCGCTGGTGATCACCCTGGGCACGCTGTACATCTACCGCGGCGCCGTGCTCACCTGGGCCGGCAGCAACCGGATCAACGCCTCCGACCTGCCGGACAGCTTCCTCAACCTGGGCACCCAGACGGTCCTGTCGATCCCGGTGCTCTTCCTCGTCGCCGTCGTGGTGCTCGCCGTGGTCGGCTACTTCCTGCACACCGCCCGTGCCGGCCGGGACATGTACGCCATCGGCTCGGACCCGGACGCCGCCCAGCTCTACGGGCTTCGCGTGCGCCGGCGGCTGATGGGCGCCTTCCTGCTCTCGGGCGCGCTCGCCGGGCTCGCCGGCGTCGTCTACGCCGCCCGCTACGGCACCATCAGCTCGGGCGCCGGCACCGGCATCGAGCTGCAGGCGGTGGGCGCCGTCGTGATCGGCGGCGTGGCCATCTTCGGAGGCAGCGGCACGGTCTGGGGAGCCGCCATCGGCGCGGTCCTCCTGGTCACCATCAACCGGGCGCTGCCGATCCTCGGCATCCAGGACTTCTGGCAGCAGGCCGTCGTCGGCGTGCTCATCCTCGGCGCGATCGTGCTCGACCGGGTCCTCTCGGCCCGGCGCGCGCGGACCCTGATCAAGGCAAGGGATGCAGCATGACCCGCAGCTACGCCGCCCACCAGCACCCGCTCTGGCGTCGGGCCCTGGTCACCCGCGAGGTGGCCGTCATCGGTCTGCTCGTCGTGGTCCTCGTCTGGGCGAGCTCCGCGGTGCCCAACTTCTCCGGTCCGCTGACCCTGCCGTTCCTGCTGCTCGACGTCGCGCCCATCCTGCTCATCGCGCTGCCGATGACGCTGGTGATCATCACGGGCGAGATCGACCTGTCGGTGGCGAGCGTCGTCGGACTGAGCAGCGTGCTGCTCGGCAGCCTGCACCAGCACGGCATGTCGATCCCGCTCGCCGCGCTCGTCGCGCTGTTCGTCGGTCTCCTGTGCGGGCTGTTCAACGGCTTCCTGGTCGCCTACGTCGGCCTTCCCTCGTTGGCGGTCACCATCGGCACCCTGGCGCTGTACCGGGGGCTCGCCGTCGGCATCCTGGGCACCACCGCCGTCACCGACTTCCCCACGAGGTGGACGGACCTGGCGCAGCAGTGGACGACGGTCGGCCGGATCCCGTACATCGTGTTCCCCATCCTCGTGCTCGCGGTCGTCTTCGGCCTGCTGCTGCACTTCACCTCCTTCGGCCGCGGGATCTTCGACATCGGCCTCAACGCCGAGGCCGCGCACTTCTCCGGGGTCGACGTGGCGCGTGCCAAGCTCGTCACGTTCGTGCTCACGGGGCTGGTGTCCGCGCTCGCCGGCATCGACTACACGCTGCGATACGGCAGCGCCCGGGGCGACAACGCCACGGGGCTGGAGCTGCAGGTGATCGCCGCCGTGCTCCTGGGCGGCGTCTCGATCTTCGGCGGCCGCGGCGCCCTGCACGGCGTGCTCGGCGGCGTGCTGCTGATCGGCGTCATCTCCAGCGCCCTGCGCCTGGAGAACGTCACCGTCAACGTCATCAACATCATCATCGGGCTGCTGCTCGTCCTCTCGGTGATGTCCACCAGCCTGCTCGCGTGGGTCTCGGCCCTGCGACGGGGGATTGCCACCAGACGGGGCCACTCCGGCTCCGAGATGCGCCGCGCCGCGGCGTAACCCATCGAGGAAGGTACGAATCATGAAGCTCAGCAAGAGGCGGCTCGGCACCCTGGGCGCCCTCGTCGTCAGCCTGTCCCTGGTGACGTCCGCGTGCGGCGGGTCCAGCGACTCCGGAAGCGGCGGCGGCTCCGGGTCCGGCGGGTCCAGCGGGAAGATCTCCGTCACGTTCCTGCCCAAGAACCTCGGCAACCCGTACTTCGACACCAGCGACAAGGGCGGCGCCACGGCGGTCAAGGAGTTCGGCGGCACCTACAAGCAGGTCGGCCCCGCCGAGGCCACCCCGGACGGCCAGGTGCCGTTCATCAACACCGCCGCCCAGCAGGGCACCAAGGCGCTGGTGGTCTCCGCCAACGACCCCAAGGCGATCGGCTCGGCCCTGACCCAGGCCAAGAGCGCCGGCACCAAGGTCGTCACCTTCGACTCCGACACCGAGCCGCAGTACCGCGACCTCTTCGTCAACCAGGCGAGCGCCGACGGGATCGCCAAGGTGCAGGTCGACATGGTCACCAAGCAGATCGGCGACTCCGGCGAGATCGCGATCCTCTCCGCGGCCGCCAACGCGACGAACCAGAACGCCTGGATCAAGCTGATGAAGGCGGACCTCGCGAAGAACCACCCGCACGTCAAGCTCGACGCGGTCGTCTACGGCAACGACGACGACCAGACCTCCTTCGACAAGACCGCCGCACTGCTGCAGTCCTACCCGAACCTCAAGGGCATCGTCTCGCCGACCACGGTGGGCATCGCCGCCGCGGCGCGCTACATCTCGACCTCGAACTACAAGGGCAAGGTCGCCGTCACCGGGCTGGGCACGCCCAACCAGATGCGCAAGTACGTCAAGGACGGCACCGTGCAGCAGTTCGCGCTCTGGAACCCCGAGGACCTGGGCTACCTCGCGGCGTACGCGGCGAAGGCGCTGGTCGACGGGAAGATCACCGGGAAGCAGGGCGACACGTTCACGGCCGGCAAGCTCGGGAAGTACACGGTCGGCGCCGACGGCACCGTGCTCCTCGGCGACCCGTTCGTGTTCGACAAGGGCAACATCGACAAGTTCAACTTCTGACGCCGTGGACCGCGTGTGCTTCCAGCTGCAGGTGCGTCCCGACCGGCTCGAGGAGTACCGGCAGCGGCACACGGCGGTCTGGCCGGAGATGCTCGAGGCCCTCGCCGCGAGCGGGTGGCACAACTACTCGCTGTTCCTGCGCGACGACGGCCTCCTCATCGGCTACCTGGAGACCCCGTCGCTCGAGCGGGCGCAGGCAGCCATGGAGCGGACCGACGTCAACCGCCGCTGGCAGGCGGACATGGCGGGCTTCTTCGTGGACCTCGGCGACGACCGACCCGACACAGGATTCCTGCGGCTGCAGGAGGTCTTCCACCTCGAGGACCAGCTGCCGTCCGCCCGAGCAGGAGAGTGATGTGAGATGACGAGCTTCGCGCAGGTCAGCGACCGGCTGGCCGACCTGGCCATCGAGGTCCCCTCGTGGGCCTACGGCAACTCCGGCACCCGGTTCAAGGTGTTCGGCAGCCCCGGGACGCCACGGACGGTGGAGGAGAAGATCGCCGACGCGGCGGCCGTGCACCGCTCCACGGGCCTGGCGCCGTCGGTGGCGCTGCACATCCCGTGGGACCTCGTCGACGACTTCGGGGCGCTGCGCCGCTACGCCGAGGACCTCGGCATGCGGCTCGGCACGGTGAACAGCAACACCTTCCAGGACGAGGACTTCAAGCTCGGCAGCCTCACCCACGCCGACCCGAAGGTCCGGCAGAAGGCCGTCGAGCACAACCTGCACTGCCTGGAGGTCATGGCCGAGACGGGCTCGCGGGACCTGAAGATCTGGCTCGCCGACGGGACGAACTACCCGGGGCAGGGCGACATCAGGGCCCGGCAGGACTGGCTCGCCGAGGGGCTGTCGGAGATCTACGCCCAGCTCTCCGAGAGCCAGCGGCTGGTCCTGGAGTACAAGTTCTTCGAGCCGGCGTTCTACCACACCGACGTCCCGGACTGGGGCACGTCCTACGTCCACGTGGCCGCCCTGGGGCCCCAGGCGTTCGTCTGCCTGGACACCGGACACCACGCCCCCGGCACGAACATCGAGTTCATCGTGGCGCAGCTGCTGCGGCTGGGGAGGCTCGGGTCGTTCGACTTCAACAGCCGGTTCTTCGCCGACGACGACCTGATCGTCGGGGCGGCCGACCCGTTCCAGCTGTTCCGGATCCTCGTCGAGGTCGTGCGCGGCGGCGGATACGGACGTACCGAGGACGGCGCGAACGGCGTGGCCCTCATGCTCGACCAGTGCCACAACATCGAGAGGAAGATCCCCGGGCAGATCCGCTCTGTGCTCAACGTGCAGGAGATGCTGGCCCGAGCGCTGCTGCTCGACACCACAGCGCTCGACGCCGCGCGTCAGGATGGTGACGTGCTCGCCGCCAACGAGGTGTTCATGGACGCCTTCTACACCGACGTACGACGCGACCTCGCCGTCTGGCGCGAGGAGCGGGGCCTGCCCGCCGACCCGATGCGGGCCTACCTGGCCAGCGGCTACCAGGACCGGATCGAGAGCGACCGCGTGGGCGGCACCCAGGCCGGATGGAACTGACATGGACGGAACTGACGTGACCAACGAGAAGACAGCCCCCGCCGAGCTCGTGGAGCGGTCCAACCGGCTCGGAGCCGACCCGCGCAACACGAACTACGCCGGCGGCAACACCTCCGCCAAGGGCACCGCCACCGACCCGGTGACGTCCCGGCCGACCGAGCTGCTCTGGGTGAAGGGGTCCGGCGGCGACCTCGGCACCCTCACCGAGGCGGGACTGGCGGTGCTGCGGCTGGACCGCCTGCGGGCGCTGGTCGAGGTCTACCCCGGCGTGGAGCGCGAGGACGAGATGGTCGCCGCGTTCGACTACTGCCTGCACGGTCGGGGCGGCGCCGCCCCGTCGATCGACACCGCGATGCACGGCCTGGTGGACGCCGCCCACGTCGACCACCTGCACCCGGACTCGGGTATCGCGCTGGCGACCGCGGCCGACGGCGAGGCCCTGACCAAGGAGTGCTTCGGCGACCGCGTGGCATGGGTGGACTGGCGCCGCCCCGGCTTCCAGCTCGGGCTGGACATCGCGGCGGTCAAGGCCGCGAACCCGCAGGCGATCGGGGTCGTCCTCGGCGGCCACGGCATCACGGCGTGGGGCGACACCTCCCAGGAGTGCGAGACGAGCTCGCTGGAGATGATCCGCACCGCCGAGGCCTTCATCGCCGGACGCGGCAAGGCCGACCCCTTCGGCGCGGTCGTGCCGGGCTTCGAGGCCCTGCCCCCGTCCGAGCGGCACGCTCGCGCGGCCGCCCTCGCACCGGTGGTCCGGGGCCTGGCGTCCACGGACGCCCCCCAGGTGGGCCACTACGACGACAGCGACGCCGTGCTGGACTTCTGCTCCCACGAGAGGCTGCTGCCGCTGGCCCGCCTGGGCACGTCGTGCCCGGACCACTTCCTGCGCACCAAGGTCCGGCCGCTGGTCGTCGACCTGCCCGGGACCGCGCCCCTCGAGGACGTCGTGGCGCGGCTCAGGGAGCTGCACGCCGCCTACCGCGAGGAGTACGCCGCCTACTACGACCGGCACGCGACGCCGGACTCCCCGGCGATGCGGGGTGCCGACCCGGCGGTCGTGCTGGTCCCCGGCGTCGGGATGCTCTCCTTCGGCAAGGACAAGCAGACCGCCCGCGTGGCCGGCGAGTTCTACGTCAACGCCATCAACGTCATGCGCGGGGCGGAGGCCGTCTCGACGTACGCGCCGATCGACGAGAGCGAGAAGTTCCGGATCGAGTACTGGTCGCTGGAGGAGGCGAAGCTGCAGCGGATGCCGAAGCCCAAGCCGCTGGCCGGCCGGGTCGCGCTGGTGACCGGCGCCGGGTCGGGCATCGGCAGGGCGATCGCGGAGCGGCTGGCCGGCGAGGGCGCCTGCGTCGTGGTCGCGGACCTCGACGCGTCCGCCGCGCAGGTGGTCGCCACCGGCATCGGAACGACGGACCGCGCGGTCGCCGTGACCGCGGACGTCACCGACGCGGTCGCGGTGCAGGCCGCCGTGGACGCGGCCTCCCTGGCCTTCGGAGGCGTCGACCTCGTCGTCAACAACGCCGGCCTGTCGATCTCCAAGCCCCTGCTGGAGACCACCGAACGGGACTGGGACCTCCAGCACGACGTCATGGCGAAGGGCTCGTTCCTCGTCTCGCGCGCCGCCGCCAAGGCGATGCTGGACCAGGGGATGGGCGGCGACATCGTCTACATCTCGTCGAAGAACTCGGTCTTCGCCGGCCCGAACAACGTCGCCTACGGTGCCGCCAAGGCCGACCAGGCGCACCAGGTGCGGCTGCTCGCCGCCGAGCTCGGGCCGCACGGGATCCGGGTCAACGGGATCAACCCCGACGGCGTGGTCCGCGGCTCCGGCATCTTCGCGAAGGGCTGGGGCGCCGAGCGCGCCAAGGTGTACGGCGTCGAGGAGGAGAAGCTCGGCGAGTTCTACGCCCAGCGCACACTGCTCAAGCGCGAGGTGCTCCCCGAGCACGTCGCCAACGCCGTCGTCGCCCTGACGGCGGGCGAGCTCACCCACACGACGGGACTGCACGTGCCGGTCGACGCGGGCGTCGCGGCCGGCTTCCTGCGCTGACGTGCACCCCACGCTGCGGCTCGCCGCCGTCGACCTGGGCGCGACCAGCGGGCGGGTCATGGTGGGCACCGTCGGGCCCCGGCTCCTCGACCTCGAGGAGGTGCACCGCTTCCCGAACGGCCCGGCGCGGGCGGCAGACGGCAGCCTGCACTGGGACATCCGGCGGCTGCACCGCGAGGTGCTGGCCGGGCTGCGGGCCGCCGGCCCGGTCGACGCGGTCGGCATCGACTCGTGGGCGGTCGACTACGGGCTGCTCGACGGGGCGGGCCGGCTGCTCGGCGACCCCTACAGCTACCGGGACGCGCGCACCGAGGGCGTCGCCGAGCGGGTCCGGTCGGCCGTGGGACCCGAGGAGCTCTACGCCGTCACCGGTCTGCAGCACCTGCCCTTCAACACCCTCTACCAGCTCGCCGCCGAGCCGTCCTTCGACGGCGTCGCCGCGCTGCTGATGGTGCCCGACCTGCTCGGCTACTGGCTCACCGGCTCGGTCGGGGCCGAGGCGACCAACGCCTCGACGACCCAGCTGTACGACGTCCGGGCGCGCGCCTGGGCGACGGGGCTGGCCGAGCGCGTCGACGTACCGGCCCGGATCCTGCCGCCCCTGCGCCGGGCCGGGGACCTGGTGGGGACGCTGCTGCCGGACGTCGCGGAGGCCACCGGCCTGCCCGGGTCCACCCCGGTCGTCGCGGTGGGCTCGCACGACACCGCGTCCGCCGTCGTCGCGGTCCCCGCCGCTCCGGGCTCGGCGTTCGCCTACATCTCCTCGGGCACCTGGTCGCTGGTCGGCGTGGAGCTCGACGCGCCGGTGCTGACCGAGCGGTCCCGGGCGGCGAACTTCACCAACGAGGGCGGCGTCGACGGCACGACCCGGTTCCTGCGCAACGTGACCGGGCTGTGGCTGCTGACGGAGTCGATGCGCGCCTGGGACCGCACGGACGTGGCGCAGCTGCTCGCCGAGGCAGCGGCGGCGCCGGCGTTCGGCCCGGTCGTGGACGTCGACGCGCCGGAGTTCCTGCCCCCCGGCGACATGCCGGGCCGCATCGCGGACGCCTGCGCGGCCACCGGCCAGGCGGCCCCCTCGGGGGTGGGTGGGACGGTGCGCTGCATCCTGGAGAGCCTCGCGCTGGCGTACCGTCGGCAGGTCCGCACCGCGGCGTCGCTGAGCGGCCGGGCCGTCGAGGTGGTCCACGTGGTGGGTGGCGGCGCGCGCAACGACCTGCTCTGTCGGCTGACCGCCGACGCCTGCGGCGTACCCGTGCTCGCCGGTCCCGTCGAGGCGACCGCGCTCGGCAACGTCCTGGTGCAGGCGCGCACCCTCGGTGCGGACCTGCCGGACCTCGCCGCGATGCGGGCGCTGGTCGCGGCCACCCACCCGTCGCGCCGGTACGAGCCGGCAGGCGGGGCGGACCGCTGGGCCGAGGCGGAGCTGCGGCTCACCGGCGGTGTGCGACAGTGAGCCGTATGCGAGTGGCCCTGATGGTGACCTGCATCAACGACGCGCTCTTCCCCGACGCGGGCCGGGCCGTGGTCCGGCTGCTGCACCGGCTCGGGGTCGACGTCGAGTTCCCGGCCGCGCAGACCTGCTGCGGTCAGCCCATGGTCAACACCGGCTACCTCGACGAGGCGGTGCCGCTGCTGCGGACCTTCGTCGACGCCTTCGACGGGTACGACGCGGTGGTCGCGCCCTCGGGATCCTGCGCCGGCTCGGCGCGGCACCAGCACGCGGCCGTGGCCCGCCGCTCCGGCGACCCGGGACTGGTCGCGGCGGTCGAGCGGACCTCGCCCAGGGTGCACGAGCTGTCGGAGTTCCTCGTCGACGTGCTCGGCGTCGAGGACGTCGGTGCGTTCTTCCCGCACACGGTCACCTACCACCCCACCTGCCACTCGCTGCGGATGCTCGGGGTCGGGGACCGGCCGACCCGGCTGCTGCGCGCCGTCCACGGCCTGCGGCTGGTCGACCTGCCGGAGGCCGAGCAGTGCTGCGGCTTCGGGGGAACGTTCGCCGTGAAGAACGCCGACACCTCGGTGGCCATGGGCGCGGACAAGGCCCGCCACGTCCGCGAGACCGGCGCCGAGGTGCTGGTCGCCGGCGACAGCTCGTGCCTGATGCACGTCGGCGGACTCCTGTCGCGACAGCGGTCCGGGGTGCGGGTGATGCACCTCGCCGAGGTGCTCGCCGCGACGGAGGGAGCGGCATGAGCGCGACCTTCGTCGGCATGCCCGCCTTCCCCATGGCGGCCCGCGAGGCCCTGGCGAACTCCCAGCAGCGGCGCAACCTGGCTCACGCCACGTCGACGATCCGGGCCAAGCGGGCGGCCGTCGTCTCCGAGGTCGACGACTGGGAGCAGCTGCGCCTCGCCGGCGCCGCGATCAAGGACAACACGCTGCTGCACCTCGACGAGCACCTGCTGCGGCTCGAGGAGTCGCTGACGGCGCGCGGTGCGACCGTCCACTGGGCGCGTGACGCGGCGGAGGCGTGCGCCCTCGTCGCCGACGTGGCCCGCCGGCACGGGGTGGACGAGGTCGTCAAGGTGAAGTCGATGGCCACGGTCGAGATCGGTCTCAACGACGCTCTCGCGGCGGAGGGGATCGCCGCCTGGGAGACCGACCTCGCCGAGCTCATCGTGCAGCTCGGGGACGACCTGCCGAGCCACATCCTGGTGCCGGCGATCCACCGCAACCGCGCCGAGATCCGCGAGATCTTCCTGCGGCACATGGCCGAGGCCGGCCGACCCGCGCCCACCGACCTGACCGACGAGCCGGCACGTCTGGCGGAGGCGGCCCGGCTGCACCTGCGGGAGAAGTTCCTGCGCGCGAAGGTCGCCGTCTCCGGTGCCAACTTCGCGGTCGCCGACTCCGGCACGCTGGTGGTCGTCGAGTCCGAGGGCAACGGCCGGATGTGCCTGACCCTGCCGGAGGTGCTCGTCTCGGTCGTCGGCATCGAGAAGCTGGTGCCGACCTGGGCGGACCTCGACGTGTTCCTCCAGCTGCTGCCGCGCTCCTCGACGGGAGAGCGGATGAACCCGTACACCTCGACCTGGGCCGGCGTCACGCCCGGGGACGGACCGCAGGAGGTGCACGTGGTGCTCCTCGACAACGGCCGCACCCGCGCGCTGGCCGACGAGGTGGGCCGCCAGGCGCTGCGGTGCATCCGGTGCTCGGCGTGCCTGAACGTCTGCCCGGTCTACGAGCGCACCGGTGGACACGCCTACGGCTCGGTCTACCCCGGCCCGATCGGGGCGATCCTCAACCCGCTGCTCAAGGGCGTCGGCGTCGACGAGCAGACCGACTCGCTGCCCTACGCCTCCTCGCTGTGCGGCGCCTGCTTCGAGGCCTGCCCGGTCCGCATCGACATCCCGTCGGTGCTCGTCGACCTGCGGGCCCAGGTGGTGGACGCGCACCGGCCGTCCCGGAAGCCCGAGGCGCTGGCGATGCGCGCCGCCTCGGCGGCGTTCGGGTCCGGCGCTCGGCTCGGAGCGGTCGAGCGGCTCTCCGGCCTCGCCGGGCGCCTGCTCGGCAGCCGTGGCCGCACCGCTCCCGGTGGCCGGCGGCTGCTCGGGCGGATCCCCGGTCCCGGCGCCGCCTGGACCGACACCCGGGACCTGCCGCGCCCACCGGCCGAGTCGTTCCGCGCCTGGTGGAAGCGGACGGGTGGTCGCGATGAGTGACGCCTCCCCGGCCCGCGAGGAGATGCTGGGCCGGGTCCGGTCCGCGGTGGCGGGTGCCGACCGCTCACCCGTCACCGTGCCCCGCGGCTACCGCGCCACCGGGCCGGTCGACGTGGGCCTCTTCGCCGAGCGGGTCGCCGACTACCGCGCGACCGTGGTCCGCTGCTCGCTCGCGGAGGTCCCCGACCGGATCGCGCAGGCCCTCGTGGGCCGCGACCGGGTGCTGGTCCCCGAGGGCTTCGCATGGCCGGTGCCGGGATCGGTCCCGGACGACGGGCTCGCGAACGCCGACCTCGACGGCCTCGACGCGGTGGTGACCGCCGCCACCGTGGGGATCGCCGCCACCGGCACGATCGTGCTCTCGCACGGGCCGGGCGAGGGGCGCCGGGCCCTGACCCTGGTGCCGGACGTGCACGTGTGCGTCGTACGCGAGGACCAGGTGGTGGCCGACGTCCCCGACGCGGTGGCGATGCTCGACCCGGCCCGTCCCACCACGTGGGTCAGCGGGCCGTCGGCGACCAGCGACATCGAGCTCGACCGCGTCGAGGGCGTGCACGGCCCTCGGACGCTGCACGTCATCCTGGCCGGCTGAGCACCCCCACGGCCCAGCCGGCCGGTTCAGGGACGGACGGGTGGCCGGACGCTCACGGGGCCACCGCGGGCCGCAGCCCGGTGCGGCGCCCGCGCCGGCCCAGGACGACGAGCCCGGTGACGGTGGTGAGCACCTCGGCCGCGAGGGCCGGGAAGCCCAGGGGGTCGCTCCAGTTGCCGATGTCGTCGCCGATCTGCGGCAGGCCGACCGTGCGCGAGACCAGGAAGGCGGCGGCCGCGAGCCCGGTCACGGCGCCGCTGACCGCCCACACGAGCGGGGTGTCGTGCAGCACCAGCAGGACCGCGAGGGCGACGCTGACGACCGCGAGCGCGATGAACAGCACGCCGACGTACGGCGCCTCCTCGAGGTGCTCGGGCACCAGGGGGACGTGGGTGCCGGCGGTGACCAGGAGCAGGGCCGCTCCCGCCCAGCGCCAGGGTGAGTCGAGGGTGGGTCGCATGGGAGCCTCCTCGCCGGCGGGGTGCCGGCGGTCGTGGTGGGTCGACGGGTCAGCGGTGGCTCGCGGTGAGGTGCGCGAACACGACCTCGTTCCCGACGTGGTGGTGGATCGAGGCGTCGAAGTCGCTGCAGGTGATCACCCGCAGCTGGGGGGTGTGCAGGTCGCCGCCGTAGACGACCGAGGTGGGGAAGGAGCTCTTCTGGAAGTCGCGGACCGCGTCGACGGTGAACACCGCGGTGATCCCGTCCCGGCGGAGCACGCGGATGGTGTCGCCGGGGCGCACGTCGCCGAGCCGGAAGAAGACCGAGGGTCCCTGCTCGCTGTCCACGTGGCCCTCGATGATCGCCGGGCCGGGCTGACCCGGGGTCGGGGACTTCTCGAACCACGCCGCCTTGTCGAGGTCCGGGCCCGGCTGCGGGACGGCGAGCGTCCCGTCGTGCGCCAGGCCGACGGGCAGCACCGGGGAGCGCACGGCGATGCGCGGGATCGTGACCCGGACCGGGGGAGAGGCGCCGAGGGGGGTGCTGGTCGGACCGGCGACCTCCGGGGCGGGGTCGTCGGATGTCGACGTCCGGGGGGTGCCGGCCACGGCCGTGGTGGGCGCCGGGTCGATCCGTCCGACCGCCCGCGGTGGCCGGGGCGCGCTCTGCTGAGCGGCCACGGCCACCACGACCAGCACGAGTCCGGCCGCGACGGCCACCAGGGCGAGCAGCGTCAGCACGCCCCGGCGGCCGGTCCCGGCGAGCCTGCGCCTCATGGAGGGGTCAGCGCCCCGCGGTCACGCGCCGGCGGGTGGCGAACGCCGCACCGCCCAGGGCGAGCAGGCCGCCGCCGAGTGCGAAGGTGCCGAGCTGCTCCACACCGGAGGTCGAGCCGGTGCCGGTGGCCACGCCGCCGGACGGCATGGAGCTCAGCGCGCCGCACAGGGCGGGTGAGGTGGCGGCCAGCGGGAGGCTGGGCACCAGGTCGCTCTGCTCCTTCTGGGCCTGCTTGCTCAGCGTCGCCGGGTCGAGACCGTGGACCACGACCACCCCGGTGCCGGCCTCGAGGGACTGCATGGTGTCGTTGCTGAGCGTGATCGTGCGGGAGTAGTCGGTGCTGCCACCGGCCGGCGCGATCTTGATGTCGGTGGCGGCCTTGGGGCTGGTGTCGCCCTTGGTCGACAGCGTGGTGCCGATGCCGCCGTACGCCGGACCGCCCTCGGTCGTGCTGATCACGCCGTCGTTGTTCTTGTCGTCGGCGATCGTCGGGCAGGCGCCCTGTCCGCCGATGTGGATGTGCTGCACGTGGGGGTAGTCGCCGCCGTTGAACTGCGCGGCCAGCCCGCTCCAGCTGACCTTGACGTCGGCCTGGTTGCCGTGGACCGTCACCGTGGCCATGCCCGAGCCGCTGGAGTGGTTCAGCGCGTTGAGGGTCGTCTGGTAGGACGTACCGGTGTCCGCGCTGGCGGGGCCGGCGAGGACGGCGAACGGCACCGCCGCCGCCGCGATCGGAACGAGTGCACGCAAGCTCTTGCGCATGGTGGATCCCTCTCTCCTGCTGGGGAGGCCGAGCCGGACAGCCGGTGGTGGTGCCGGGCTCCGCTCGGGCCTTCTGTCGCAGGTGGTTCGGTGCCGACGGGCGTCCGGTTGGGTCCGGATCTGCACTTTCCTGGTCCGGCTGGCCCGGCGAGCCCAAACCACGGCGGCGAGGGCTGCGAACCACGGGTGGGACAACGAGAGGAGCGACGTGATGCGAGCAGTCCTGCTGACGGCCGTCCTGGCCGCCACCACCGTGCTCACCGCCGGGTGCGGGGCCGCGGAGCCCGCCGGGACCGGGGACGCGCGGCCCGCGATGGCCGGGATGAGCGACCAGGAGATGGCGGACATGGACATGGGCGCCGCGGCCCGGCCCTCGGACTCCGCCACGATGGTGTGCGGCCGGGAGATCCGCGGCGCCGTACGTCGGACCCTGCGCCTGCGCGAGCTGCCCGCCGCGCCCACGTCGACGTGGCGAGGGACGACGCGCAGCTACACGTGCCGCTACCGGGTCCCGGACGGCGCGCTCGAGCTGTCGGTGCAGGACGCCACGGGAGCCGGTCCGGGGCATGCGTACTTCCGGCGCCTGCGCGCGTCCACTCCCGGCGCGGTGCGCCTGCGCGGGCTGGAGGGCCTGGGGCTGCCTGGGTTCGAGACGCCGGACTCGGTGGCCTTCCTCAAGGACGGCAAGACCCTCGTGGTCCGCACCGAGGACCTGGCCGGCTCGTCCCTGCCGCGCGGCTTCGACCGGCAGGAGGTCGCCTACTCGCTCGCCTCCGCGGTCGTGGCCTGCTGGGCGGAGTGAGCCTCAGCCGCTGTTCCGGTCGTCGCGACGCTCCCGGACGATCTCCTGCACGACGTGCGCGGGGGCCTCGGGGTCCTCGGACTCCTCGCGGCGGGTGACCACCTTCTCCCAGGTGCCCCGGGCGTTCAGCATGAGGATCCCGCCGGCGACCATCAGGATCAGCCCGACGACGGGCACGTTCACGGCGTCCCAGCGGTCGGTGACCGCGAAGGCGAGGATCGCCCCGATCACGACGAGGGTCAGCCCGGATGCCATGTCGTCCTCCTACCCCTGGGTCGGGGCGGCCATGCCGGATGGCCGGCGGTCGCCGGCGCGACCGGCACGTCGCCAGCAGCGTACTCCTCCGGCATGCGGCGCCGGCGAGCGCGCGGAACCGCCCCGCCGGCTGCGTGCCGGCGGGGCGGTCCTCAGGGCTCAGGAGAGCCGCTGGATGTGGGTGGAGAAGTTGCCGTAGGGCGTCCGTGTCCCGCCGCAGGTGAAGTCCTTGTTGAACGTGCGGAACGTGCAGGAGTGCGCGATGTACTCGTTGGCGACGAAGAACCGGTGGCCGTCCCAGGCGGCGTAGCCGTAGTCACCCCAGCGCGGCCGGATCCCCGGGGGGTCGGTGTTCGCGCAGTTGAACGCGAGGTACTCGCAGAACCCGTCCTCCGGTGCCGCCCCGGCTGCCGCCACGTGCAGCGCCGAGCCCGGCCGCGAGGACCACGTCGTGTAGCCCGCGGACGGGAACCAGCTCGCGCCGGCCAGCGTGAAGCCGACGTAGCCGTTGCCGGACCGGTCGGTGGCGATCGCCGGGTAGGTGGCGTTGCCCTTCTCCACGCCGACGTAGCCCTGGTGGCGGATCGAGCTCGAGGCCCCCGCCGCCCGGATCGTGAACCACTCGAAGCCGGCCTGGAGGTTGCCCGAGACCTGCATCGCGGTGTCCAGCGCCGACACCACGGTCCCGTTCACGTAGACCGCGGTCATCGGACGGGTGTCCGAGGAGTCCAGACCGCCTTCCTGCTCGGGGGTGTAGGGACCACCGAGACCCTCCGCGCACTGGGCGACGATGCAGTCGCGCAGCGGCACCGGTCCGGGCTTCTGGTTCGACAGCGGTGGGATGCCGTAGTCACCCGTGGCCAGCGTCTTCTCGCGCAGCTTCAGGTTCGGCATGGCGGAGTCGAGACTGGCGGTGTTCGCGATCCACCAGGACCCGATCTGGTCGGCGTGCCCGTTGAAGTCGTCCGGCCGCGCCTCCTCGGCCGCCAGCGAGGACACGAAGTAGATCGTGCCGTTGCTCTGCGACGCGTAGCCCTTCCCGGCAGCCTGCGCCGGCCAGAGCGTGAAGCCGACCTGCCTCGGTCCACCGGTGGTGGGGACCGTGACGTTCTCGAAGTGCACGGCCGCGACGTCGGTAGCGCCCTTCACGGTCTTGGCCTTGCTCAAGGCGTAGACCTGGGCCCCGTTGAAGTTGTTGCCGAAGAGGCCGGGGTCGTCGCTGAACGGGTACTCGTTGGTGGTCAGGAAGACGCCGTGCGCGTCGGTCGCGAGGTGCGGGAAGTCGCCGATGCACGGGCAACCCGTGTGGGAGGGCGTCCCGTCGGTGCCGTCGTCGGTGACCGGGACCGTGTAGATGTTCCAGCCGCCGCGCGGGTCGGAGGTCTTGCTGACCGCGAGGTCGAGCCAGTTGCTGCCGGTGAGGTTCCCACTCTGCTGGTCCACGTCGAGGGTCAGCTGGGTCGCGAAGTAGCGGCCGCTGCCGGCGTCGAACACGCAGCTCGGGTCGGTGGTGAACTGGTAGGCCGGCTCCTTGAAGAAGTCGTTGAGCGAGGCGGTGCCCTGCGCGGCGCCGTTCGGGCTGTAGACCCGCACCACGTCGTTGATCATCTCGAGCACGTGGCCACCGCCGGCGCACAGGCCCTGGTCGGGCGGTTCCAGCGAGCCGCCGATGTAGGTCTGGTTGTCGGCCTCGTTGAGGCCCTCCCAGCCCTTGACGGCGCCGGGCCGGCTCCCGGAGACCTTGGTCGGGGCCACCCGCGGGAGCCAGGACGTCGCCGCGGCAGCGGCCATCTTCCGGGTGCCGTCCGCCCCGCGGACCACCTTCGGTCGGGGCGAGTGGCTGAGGGTGCCGTAGCGCCGGAGTGCGCCGTCCTCGGTCAGGTTGACCGCTCCGCCGCCCCCGTGGTGGGCCGCGGAGTGCGGCAGCGCCTTCGTGCTGGCGCGCAGCCGGACGTGGGAGACGTGCGACGTCGCCGCGGCGCCCGTCCCCGTGGCCGCCGGTGCGGCCGCCGGTGCGGCGGTGGCGACCGGGACGGCCGCGAGCCCTCCGGCGACCAGCGCCGCCGCGGCCGGTAGCGCGAGGAACCGCCATCGAGCAGGTGGTGTGACCATGTCCTGTCCCTTCGATGAACCCTTGGGTTTCGCAACGTACTCGCGAAGGACCCCTGCCACATAGCCCCTGGTGACCATCTCTTGGAGGCACGACTGGGTCATCCCGGGCATGCTGGACCCCACGACCCCGTCTCCACGGAACGGAGCAGCATGACGACGCTCTCCCTTGCCAGCGTGCTGGCCGAGCCCGCCCGCCGTACCCCCGAGAAGCTCGCGGTCGTCGAGGGGACGCTGCGGCTGACCTACGCCGAGCTGTGGCGGCAGGCCCGCCGGCACGCCGCGTCACTGCGCGACCGCGGCGTCGGGCCCGGTGACCGGGTGGCGCTGCTGGCGCCCAACGTCGCGGACTTCGTGCGCGCCTACTACGGCATCCTGGCCGTCGGTGGGGTGGTGGTCCCGGTGCCGACGCTGCTCACCGCCGCCGAGGCCGGCTACCTGGTGCGGCACTCGGGCGCACGCTCGCTGGTGTACGACGCGGCGCTCGGCGCGGTGGCCGCCGAGGTGGCCGCCGAGGTGGGCGTGCCGGCGTGGGACGCGGCCGACCTGGGCGCCGCCGAGGTCGAGCCGCTGCCGGTGCTGGTGGCCCGCGAGGCCGAGGACACCGCGGTGATCTTCTACACCAGCGGCACCACGGGGCGACCCAAGGGCGCGCTGCTGACCCACCTCAACCTCGTGCTGAACGCGACGGTCAACGCCTTCGACGCCAACCCGCTCCGGCGCGACGACGTGGTGATGGGGTGCCTGCCGCTGTTCCACACCTTCGGGCAGACCGTCTCGATGAACTCCACCTTCCGGGTCGGCGCCACGATGCTGCTGCAGCCGCGCTTCGACCCGGCGGAGGCGATCGAGCTGATGCACCGTGAGGCCGCGACGCTGTTCTTCGGCGTCCCCACGATGTTCGTGCAGCTGCTGGGCGCCGCCCCGGCTGCCGCGTCGCTGCCCGAGCTGCGCGACTGCGTGTCGGGAGGCGCCTCGCTCCCGGTCGCCGTCCTCGAGAGGTTCGAGGAGACGTTCGGCACGACCGTCTACGAGGGGTACGGGCTGTCCGAGACCTCACCGACGGCGTCGGTGAACCAGCCCTGGTACGGCACCCGGGCCGGCACGGTCGGGCACCCGGTCTGGGGCGTCGAGGTGGAGGTGGCCGACGACGCCGTCGACGACCGGGTGGAGCTGCTCCCTCGCGGCCGGCTCGGTGAGATCGTGATCCGGGGCCACAACGTCTTCGCCGGCTACCTCGACGACGCGGGGGCGACCGCCGAGGCGCTCGTCGACGGCTGGTTCCGCACCGGCGACATCGGCCGCCGCGACGAGGACGGCTTCATCCACGTCGTCGACCGCAAGAAGGACCTGATCATCCGCGGCGGCTTCAACGTCTACCCGCGCGAGGTGGAGGAGGTGCTCAGCCGGCACCCGCGGGTGCAGCAGGTCGCGGTCATCGGCGTGCCGGACGAGGTCCGCGGCGAGGAGATCTGCGCCGTGGTGACCGCCACCGGTCCGGGCCTCGACCCCGCCGAGGTCGTCGAGTGGTCGCGCGAGCGGCTCGGCGGCCACAAGTACCCCCGCCGCGTCGAGATCGTCGAGGCATTGCCCATGGGCCCCAGCCACAAGGTCCTCAAGCGCGAGCTCCGCACCCGCTACGCGAGTCCCGCCTCCCCGCAGGACGGACCGGGCGCGTGAACGCCACCCAGGTCCGGCTCGCCCGTCGTCCCCA
>Ga0308176_10000895_pt1 | contig 18654 bp, 20 predicted proteins | sample PhyCR2_3_FD_203890 | JGI IMG/M metagenome (GOLD analysis project Ga0308176, IMG submission 203890) | Soil microbial communities from UC Gill Tract Community Farm, Albany, California, United States - DLSLS.C.R2 | ecosystem: Environmental > Terrestrial > Soil > Agricultural land | place: USA...
AGCATGGCCAGCATCCGTTCGATCTGGCGCTTCAGCTATCACGTGTCCCTGGTGGCGATCCTCTACGTGGTCTGGTCGCAGATGGACAAGCTCATCGTCAGCAGGTTCCTCGGCACCGTGAGCCTCGGCTACTACACCATGGCCCAGCGGCTGGTGAACACGCCGCTGACCTCCATCGGCAGCGTGATCGGTCAGGTCACCCTGCCGGCCTTCGCCCGGCGCCAGGACGAGCACGACGCGCTGCGGGCGGGCCTGATCCGGTCCAGCGCGATCGTCGCGCTGGTCACCTTCCCCCTGATGTTCGGCCTCGCGGCCGTCGCCGAGCCGCTGGTGCCCGTGGTCCTCGGCGACAACTGGGGCGACGTGGTCCCCGTGATCTGGATCCTCGCCCCCGTGGGGGCCGTGTGGTCGACGACGTTCAACACCGACCAGCTCCTGCTCGCCAAGGGACGCAGCGACTGGTCGTGGCGCTGGGGTGCCGTCCACCTCGTCTTGCTCGGTGTGCTCGAGCTCCTCGGGACGCGGTGGGGCATGCTCGGCGTCGCGGGGGGCTACGCCGTGGGCACCATCCTCCTCACGCCGTTCACGCTCCTGATCGCCCTCAAGCCGATCGGCGGCGGGCTGCGTCCGTTCACCCTCGCGCTGTGGCCCTACGCCTGGCGCGCCACGGCCATGGCCGGCTGCGTCCTCGCGGTCGTCGACGGGCTCGGCGCGCACGGGTCCGGCGACCTGGTTCGTCTTCTCGCGGGCCTCGTGACCGGTGTCGCGGTCTACGGCGGCCTGCTCCTGCTCGGCCGGCCCGCCGCGGTCGGCGATGCCCTCACCGCCCTTCACAGGAGGACCTCGTGACCCGTATCAGCGTCGGCCTGCCCGTCTACAACGGGGAGCGCTACCTCGAGCAGGCGCTGGACTCCCTGGTGCACCAGACCCACAAGGACCTGGAGATCATCATCAGCGACAACGCGTCCACGGACCGCACCGCCGAGATCTGCCGGGAGCACGCCGAGCGGGACCCCCGCATCCGCTACGTGCGCCAGGAGGTCAACCGGGGTGGCGCCTTCAACCACATGTTCGTCCTCTCCGAGGCGACGGCGCCGTACTTCCGGATGTTCGCCGCGGACGACTGGATGGCCCCCACCTGTCTCGAGAGCTGTGCCGCGGCGCTCGACGACCACCCCGACGTCGTCCTGGCCTGGACCGGGACGACGATGGTGGACGAGGACGACAACGAGCTGACCTGGTACCGCACCGACCAGGTCTGGGACGACCGCTCCCCCTCGACCCGGCTGGCGAGCCTGCTCGTGCCGCGCGGCGACCGCAGCCTGCTCGAGTGGAGCTCGCCGATGTACGGCGTGGCCCGTCGCGAGGACTTCGTCGCGGCCTACCGGCTCACCTACGGAGGCGCGGACAACGAGGCCATGATCAAGCTCGCGCTGCGCGGCCACTGGTGGTGCGTCCCGGAGCCGCTGTTCTTCCGCCGCAACCACCCCGACAGCTCGATGGGGACACGGACGCTGCACGAGGCCGCGGTCTGGATGGACCCCTCCGGGAAGCCGGGCCGATCACTGCCCAACATCCGACGGCGGCTCGGCACCGCGCAAGGTGTCCTGCGCACCCCGATGCCACCACTCGAGCGGATCCGCTGCGCACTCGTGCTCGTGCGCGTGTTCAGCCGCCCCACGGAGTGGAAGGCGGTGGCGTGGGACCTGCGCGTCCTGGGACGCGAGCTGCTCACCGACCTGCGCGGCCGGACACGCATCCGAGGCGCGCAGCCGCGGCTCGACGACGAAGGGAGCCGACCATGAGAGCGGACACCAACGAGCGGCTCGTCAGGCTCTACGGCGGCAGCCGTCGCTCGGTGCGCCGGCTGATCACCAAGTGGGTCACCGACCGCGAGGGCGGACAGTTCCGCTCCCCCACGCTCCGCGAGATCTTCCGCGTCCACCACGGCGTGGACGTCGGGATGTACACCCACGGCGGCTGCTTCGTGCCGTACGCCTTCGGACGCAACACCACCATCGGGCGCTACACGTCCGTGGCCGTGGGCGCCTTCGCCGCCACCGACAACCACCCCATGCACTACAAGTCGATGCACGGCTTCTTCTTCAACCCCGAGCTCGGGTACGTCGACCAGGAGTGGGAGTCCTCCCCGCTCAGCATCGGCAACGACGTCTGGCTGGGCCACAACTCGATCATCATGCCCAGCGTCGACACGGTCGGCGACGGTGCCGTCGTGGCAGCCGGCGCCGTGGTCAACAAGGACGTCCCGCCGTACGCCGTGGTCGTCGGCAACCCGGCGCGAGTCGTGCGCTACCGCTTCGAGCCCGACGCGATCGCCTGCTTGCTCGCCGAGCGGTGGTGGGAGAAGGACATCGACGAGCTGCGCACCGAGATCGACGACTACACCCGCGCCTACGAGGGCGTCGCGGAGGCCGCGACGCCGAGCAGCAACGGCGCGCGACCGGCCCCGTCCGCGAGCCGGACGTCGTCGTAGGCGAGTCGCCGACATGGACCAGCACCTGCTCTCCGCTGCCGCCCACCGGGCGCGCTCGGGACCACTACACCGGTTTTGGGTAACAGGACGCTGGCCGCCCATCGCCCCTCGCCGACGTGTCCATCATGGCCGCATGACCGTGATCCAGCTGCGTGGCGTGACGCTGCAGTCGCACGACATCGACTCGCTTGCGCGCGAGTTCGAGCACGGTTCGCTGGTCTTCCACAACGTCGACACGATCGGCAAGCTCGGCAAGGACGACGAGTTCCGGTCCGTGTGCTCCCAGGTCGAGTACTCGATCGTCGACGGCCAGGTGCTGGCCTGGTTGCTCAGCCTGTTCTGGGGCCACCGCGTGCTGAAGGCCTCGGGCTCGGACTTCCTGCGCGAGTTCTGCGTGCGCCATGCCGACGAGCCCTCCGTCAAGGTGTTCCTGCTCGGTGCGGGACCCGGCGTCGCGGAGCGGGCCCGGGCCCGCCTCAACGCCGTGGCGGGGCGCGAGATCGTCGTCGGTGCGCACTCGCCCAGCTTCAACCTGCTCGACGACGAGGAGGAGTCCGCGGCGTGCGGTGAGCTGATCCGTGCCTCGGAAGCGACGGTCCTCGTGGTCGGGCTCGGCGCGCCGAAGCAGGAGAAGTGGATCGCCGCGCACCGCAAGGACCTCCCGCAGATCGACCGGTTCATCGCCGTGGGCGCGACCCTCGACTTCGAGGCGGGGCGGATCTCGCGCGCTCCCTGCTGGATGTCGAACGTGGGCCTGGAGTGGGCCTACCGGCTTCTCATGGAGCCGAAGCGCCTGTGGCGGCGCTACCTGGTCGAGGGACCTCTCACGATCGCACTCCTTGCAGGCAACCGTCTCGGCCAGCTCGTCGGAAGGTACTAGCAATGCGCAGCCTCGAGGAGATCTTCGGCGAGACGATCGCCACCAAGCAGCGCGTGCTGCAGGATCCGTCCCTGCTGGCGACGGCCCGCGCTGCCGGCGACGCGATGGTCGACACCTACCGGCGCGGGGGTCGCGTCTTCTTCTGCGGCAACGGCGGCAGTGCCGCGGATGCGCAGCACTTCGCTGCCGAGCTCAGCGGCCACTTCATCTTCGACCGGCCCCCGCTGGCCGCGGAGGCACTGCACGCGAACACCTCGCACCTGACCGCGGTGGCGAACGACTACGACTACGCCAGCGTCTTCGCCCGTGCGCTGGAGGGCTCGGTGCGTCCCGGGGACGTCCTCGTCGCCATCAGCACGTCCGGCAACTCCGAGAGCGTGCTGCGAGCCGTCGAGGTGGCACGGGAGCGAGGCGCCACGGTGGTGGCCCTGACCGGCGCCACGGGAGGCAAGCTCAAGGACCACGCCGACCTGCTGCTCAACATCCCGTCCGAGGACACCGGCCGGATCCAGGAGTCGCACATCGTCTTCATCCACGCCATCTCCGAGCACGTCGAGTTCACGCTCTTCGGCGACCTGGTGACCGAATGACCGACCTCGGGGAGCTGGTCCGGGAGCGTGCGGGCGCGGAGTGGTGCCTGTTCCTCGACCGGGACGGCGTGATCAACCGACGCATCAGCGGCGGCTACGTCCTACGCCGGGAGGAGCTCACCTTCGTCCCCGGCGCGCTGGAGGCCCTGGCGACGTTGTCCGGTTGGGCGCCACACGTCGTGGTGGTCACCAACCAGCAGGGCGTGGGCAAGGGGCTGATGTCCGACTCGGACCTCGACACCGTCCACGCCCGGATGCTCGACGCGACGAGTGCGGCGGGCGCCGTGATCGATGCGGTGCTCTCCTGTCCGCACCTGGCCTCCGCCGGCTGCGAGTGCCGCAAGCCGCGGCCCGGACTGGCATCGGCCTGGCTCGCCGAGCACCCGACATGCGCCGCCCACCTCAGCGTGATGGTGGGCGACTCCGCGTCCGACATCGCGATGGCGCGCCTCCTCGCGGCCGAGACCGGCGGGTGCCGGGCCATCGGCGTCGGTGGCGTGGCCGGCGCGGACCTGGGCTACCGATCGCTCGCCCACCTCGGCGAGGCGCTGCCGACGTACCTGGAAGGAGCATCTCGATGACGATGATCCGCGGCCGGGCGCCGCTTCGCCTCGGTCTCGCAGGCGGGGGCACCGACGTCTCGCCCTACTGTGACGACTTCGGTGGCCGCATCCTCAACGCCACCATCGACAAGTACGCCTACGCCTACGTCGAGGAGATCCCCGACGGCGTGGAGTTCACCTCGCCGGACCGGGAGTGCTCGGGCCGCGCCGACACCTACGAGGTCGACTCGCTCCTCGACGAGTTCTCGCTCCACGTCGCCGTCTACCAGCGCATGATGAAGGAGTTCAACAGCGGCGAGCACCTGCCGCTGAGGCTCTCGACCCAGGTCGACGCCCCGCCGGGATCGGGCCTGGGCTCCTCCTCCACGCTGGTGGTGGCGATGGTGTCGGCCATGTGCGAGCTGCTGCACGTGTCGCTGAGCCAGTACGACACCGCGCGCCTGGCCTGGGAGGTCGAGCGAGTCGATCTCGGCCTCGCCGGTGGCTGGCAGGACCAGTACGCCGCCACCTTCGGCGGCTTCAACTACATGGAGTCGCGACCCGGCGGCCGGGTCATCGTCAACCCGCTGCGCGTTCGCCGCGAGGTGAGCTCGGAGCTGGAGGCGTCCCTGCTCCTCTACTTCGGCGGTGTCTCGCGCAAGTCGGCCGAGGTGATCGCCGAGCAGCAGCGCAAGGTCGTCGACCGCGATGCAGAGGCGCTCGAGGGAACGCACGCACTCCGCCTCGAGGCCGAGGTGATGAAGGACCGCCTCCTGACCGGTGACATCCCGGGCTTCGCGCAGTCGTTGTACAACGGCTGGGCGGCGAAGAAGAAGCTCGCCACCAAGGTCACCAACCCGGCCATCGAGCAGGCCTACGCCGTGGCCGAGGCCCACGGCATGATCGCGGGCAAGGTGTCAGGCGCCGGCGGCGGTGGGTTCATGATGCTCATCGTCGACCCCGAGCGGCGGCTTGAGGTCCTCCGCAGCCTCGAACGGGAGTGCGGCGGCACCGTCGCGACCTGCCACTTCACCGAGCACGGGGCCGAGGCCTGGCGGGTGCCGCGGCCGGCGGCGTCCTGAACGATGCAGGTCGCCGTCCTCGCCGGCGGACTGGGCACGCGCCTGCGTGACAGCCTGCCCGCCGGCACCCCGAAGCCGATGGCCCCCGTCGCCGGGCGCCCGTTCCTCGAGCACGTCCTCGACCAGGCAGTCGCACGGGGAGCCGACCGCTTCCTTCTGCTGGTCAGCCATGGGGCCGACGTCATCGTGCGGCACTTCGGCTCGTCGTACCGTGGGCTCCCGGTGGACTACAGCACCGAGCCGGAGCCGCTGGGCACCGGTGGCGCGCTGTCCCACGCCCGAGCGGCCCTCGCGCCGGAGTTCGTGGTCCTCAACGGAGACACCTACGCCGACGTCGACCTCGTGCGGCTGACGAGCCGGCTCGCTGAGGCGCCCCTCGCGATGTCACTCGCCTTCACGGCCGACACCGGCCGTTTCGGCCGGGTCGAGGTCGCGGACGGCATCGTGACCGAGCTCGTCGAGAAGGGCGTGGCCGGCACCGGTCTCATCAACGCCGGCGTCTACGCCTGTCGCCTCGACCTCCTGGACCTCCTGCCGGCCGGACGCGCGTCGTTCGAGCAGGACCTGCTGGAACCCTTCCTCCCGACGCTGCGGCCGCCCTACGAGCTCGCCGGCCCGGTCTTCTTCGACATCGGCGTCCCCGCCGACCACGCGTGCGCGGACGCGCACTTCCGCGAGACGAGAACCCGGAAGGCCCTCGACTGGTGACGGTGCCGGGGGTCTCGAGGACGCGGCGCTGGCGCAGGCTCGTCATCGCAGCGGTCGCGGCCCTCCTGCTGGCCATCTCGGCACCGGCCTACCTATCCTACCGCCTGGTCAGCCACGTCGAGCGTGTCGACGGCGCGTTCGCCGGGCTGACCGACCGCCCGGCAGAGAAGGCACCGCAGGCCCTCGACATCCTGCTCACCAGCGCCGACATGGTGACCCTGCTCCACATCGACGGGGACCGGGAGGGGGCCGCACTGATCTGGTTGCCCGGCGGCACCGACCCCGACGTCGGCGCCGTCGAGGGGCTGACCGGCATCCGCATCGACCACGTCGCCCACATCGACTGGGCCGCCTTCCGGGAGCTCGAGTCGAGCGCCGACCCGTTCTGGCCGCCGTTCACCGAGGACGGGCTGACGAATCCTCGGATCCTCGGGGCCTGCCAGCAGGCCTACCTGAAGATGCTCATGGACGCCAGCCTCCACCAGGAGATGCGCACACATCCTCGGATGCTCTACCACTTCCTCGACACGATCAGCCGGCACCTGACGATCGACCGCGAGTGGTCCGACTGGGACCTGGCCAGGCTGGTGATGTCTCTGCGCGGCATGAGGTCGGCCGACATCCGCTATCTCACGGCACCGACCGGGCGGCGGGCATCCGCGCTCTGGAAGGCCGTCGCACACGACCGGTTGGGGAGCCTGGACCTGCTCCGGTCGCCCGGGCACGGCTCTCGCGGCATTGAGGGGCGCGCGTGCCCGACGTAGTCGGAGCCCCGGGCAGTCCGTGCTCCTCAGGGAGGCTCGGCTCCCTCATTCAGGGTAGGTCGCCGGGATTGGGGTCCCGACCACGCGCCGGCTTCCTATCGTCGCGACGTCGGCTCTCGTGCCGACAGGCAGCGGACGTCCAGCGAGACCCGCGGAAGAAAGGCGGAAGCGCGTGTCAACAGCCATCCCGACTCCTCAGCCCGGACGGTTCGAACGATGAGCGCCCCGAAGTGCCGCCTGTGCGGCAGCGACCTGACGCAGACCTTCGTCGACCTCGGCATGTCGCCGCCGTGCGAGAGCTACCTGGGCGCGGACCAGCTCGACCGGGGTGAGACGTTCTACCCGCTCCACGTCCGCATCTGTTCCTCGTGCCTGCTCGTCCAGCTGCCGGCATACCTCGCGGGTGAGGACATCTTCAGCCACTACGCGTACTTCTCCTCCTACTCCGACTCCTGGGTCGCCCACGCCAAGCGGTACGTCGACGCCGCCGTCGACCGGCTCGGCCTGGACGAGGACAGCTTCGTGGTCGAGGTCGCGAGCAACGACGGCTACCTCCTGCAGCACGTGCGCGACCTGGGCATCCGGCGCCTGGGCATCGAGCCGGCGGCGAACATCGCGGAGGTGGCCCGGGCCAAGGGCATCGACACGGTCTGCGAGTTCCTCGGCGAGGCCACGGGCACCGAGGTCGCCGCCGCGCACGGCAAGGCCGACCTGGTGGCGGCCAACAACGTCTTCGCGCACGTGCCGGACATCGTCGACTTCTCCAAGGGACTGCGCGCGCTGCTGAAGGACGACGGCACCCTGACCATCGAGATCCCGCACCTGCTGCGGCTGATCGAGGACCGGCTCTACGACACGATCTACCACGAGCACTACTCCTACCTGTCGCTGATCACGACCCAGCGCGTGCTCCGCGAGGCCGGCCTCACGGTCGTGGACGTCGAGGAGCTCTCGACCCACGGCGGGTCGCTGCGGACCTGGTCGATGCCCACCGAGAGCGCGACGGCGCCGAGCGAGCGGGTCGCCAAGGTGCTGCGTGACGAGCAGGCAGCCGGGCTCGACACTGTGGAGGGTCACGCCGGCTTCTCCGCCGTCGTCAGTGCCGCCCGTGACGACCTCGTGGAGTTCCTCATCGCTGCGCGGCGCGACGGCAGGACCGTCGCCGGGTACGGCGCACCGGGCAAGGGCAACACGCTGCTCAACCACGCCGGCATCCGCCAGGACCTGCTCGGCTACACCGTCGACCGCAGCACCTTCAAGCAGGGGATGTTCCTCCCCGGGACGCACATCCCGATCCACGCGCCGGAGAAGCTGGCCGAGACCCGGCCGGACTACATCCTCATCCTCCCCTGGAACCTCCGGGAGGAGATCAGCGCGCAGCTGGAGTACACCCGGGAGTGGGGCGCCAAGCTGGTCGTCCCGCTGCCGCGACTCGAGGTGTTCTGAGCCGCCGGCGGAGTCGTCGGCCCCGGCAACCGCGGGAGGGCGGTGGGTCAGCAACCGGTCCCGGCGCTCGGAGGGTTGCCCACCCACCGACACGACTGCGACGTGCGTGTCGGCGGTGGCTCAGCAACCGAATCCGGCGACCGAACGGTTGCCGGCTCACCGCCGACACCCGGACAGGCCGGCGGTGGCTCAGCAACGATTCGCGGCCACGAAACGGTGGCCGGCCCACCGCCGCTCACCCGGCCCCGCGCAGCACCCACCCCAGCGGTGACTCAGCCACCGATCCCGGCGACGAAACGGTTGCCGGTCCACCGCCGGCCCACCGCCAGTCCACGGCGACGTACGGCACCCACCACTCAGTGCGCGCCGTACACCACCCACCGGTCGGCCAGCTGCGGCCAGGTGTCCCGCAGCTCCTCCTCGAGGTCGGGGAGCATCAGCAGGATGCGGTCCGGGTCCGCGGCCAGCAGCACGTCCGGCGCCACGATCGGGATCGCCGTGCCCGGCATCCGGCGGCCCTGCTTGGCCGGGGCGCCGTCGACGATACCCTTCACGGCTCCCGGCGCCAGCCCGGCGGCGGCGAGCACCGCGACGGCCCGCGACCCGGCGCCGTAGAGCCACGCTCCCCCGCGCTGGGCAGCCACCCAGGTCCGGAGCCAGGTGACGTCACGGTCCAGCGCGTCCCGCAGCGGAGTCATCGCTACGGGGTCCATCACCCCGGCGGCCAGCTCGGCCTGCTCCAGGTCCTCGACCGCCGCGGCCTCCTCGGTGGGGCCCGCACCGCTTCGCGAGGCGAGCAGCAGGACGGAGCCACTGTAGAGGGTGTAGCTGCGGGCGGCGAACACCGACAACCCGGCGTCCGCCAGTAGCCGACGCGCCGCCGGCACGCTGTGGTAGGCGAAGTGGCCGTGCCGCAGGGCGTTCCACTCGCAACGGCGCAGCGTGCTCGCGTAGCTCGGAAACTGCAGCAGCAGCGTCCCGCCCGGGGTCAGCGTCTCGGCGCGCGCCCTCAGCGCTGAGGCCTGGTCGCGATCGTGCATCAGCCCGTAGACGTCGACGACGACACCGGCGCGGGTCCCCGTCGCGGGCTCGAAGCCGGCCCCGCGCAGGGCATCCCCCCACGAGCCGCCGTGGGGGCTCGCGAACTCGATGAACTCGCCCGGCACCAGCAGGCCGGAGCGGACGAGCTCGTCCACGGCGTCGTGTGCCTGCCTGACCGCCGCGCGGGGTTCGATCGCGCGGGGCTCCTCGGCGGCGGTGGCATCGTCCAGCAGCTGCGCCAGGCCACAGTCCGCGCACCACCACATGGCGAGCGGGTGCCGTGGATCCGGACCACGGTCGTCGACGAAGGGGAAGTGGTCGGCGGCCGGCTGGTCACCCAGGTCGAGGACGACCTCGACCCTGGCCGATCGGCAGCCCCGGCACCGCGGAGCGTCAGCTGCGGACATCACGCAGGCCGAGGTCGTGCCAGGAGCCCGCCGACTGGTCGCGGGGACTCAGGGTCTCCACGGGCAGGGGCCAGGCGATCGCGAGCTCGGGGTCGTCGTACCGCACCGAGAGGTCCTCGGTCGGGTCGTGCGGCCGGTCGATGCGGTAGCAGATGTCGGCGACGTCGCTGAGCACCTGGAATCCGTGCAGGAAGCCGCGGGGGACGTAGAGCATGCAGAACCGCTCGTCGTCGAGCCGGAAGGCCTGGTGCCTCCCGTACGTCGGCGACCCGGGCCGTGCGTCCACGATCACGTCGAGGATCGCGCCGCGGGCGCAACGCACCAGCTTGCCCTCCCCCTCTCCGCCCCGACCGTGCAGGCCGCGCAGGGTCGCGTGCTCCGACCGCGACTGCGAGTCCTGGACGAAGTCCGCAGGGTCCAGTCCGTACGCCGCGGCCACCTCGGCGTCGAAGGTGCGGGTGAAGAACCCACGCTCGTCCCGATGCGGCGTCGGACGGAACAGCAGCACATCGGCAAGGTCGGCGGTCTCGACGCGCATGCTCACACCTCCACCAGTGCCTTGGCGACGTGGAAGGCCTCGGCGTAGGGCTGCCGGCACTCCATCCCGCGCAACCGCATCAGGCCGAGGAAGACCTCCTCGTCCCACCAGTCGTGCGGGTGCTGGCTCGGGAAGTGTCGGTCGAGCAGGTCCACCTTGCGCCGTGCCTGCTCCGCGGTGAGCCCCACGTAGTGCGTCGGGGCGCTCAGGTCGCCGTCCCACTTGGGGATCTCGAAGTGCAGGACCAGGGCGTCACGCCAGACGGTGGTCACCATGACGCCCAGGGTCCGGTGGTCCTGGTGGGCGTCGTCGACCCGGTGCGTCAGCACCAGCTGCGGCCGGCAGTAGCGGGTGACGTCCTCGAGGAAGTCCTTCGCGGCCTCCCAGTGGGTGGGCAGCCGGCCGTCGGGCAGCCCGGCGAAGTGCGTCTTCACCGCGGGAGAGATCTCCTGGAGCGCCCCCACCGACTCCACCACCCGGTGCGGCGTACCGGTGAGGACCGCGACCGTGAGCTCGAGCCCGGCCCGCTCCGCGAGCCGCAGCAGCGTGCCGCCGCAGCCGATCTCGACGTCGTCGGGGTGGGCCCCCACGCACAGCACGCCCAGAGGTCCGTCGGGCAGTCGAAGCGCGTCCATCGACGCAGGTCCTCCCTCTGCTCGGCAACGGGCTGGAAGGAAGCGTCACGCGAGTCGGACCGGGCGTAGGTGCAGCGTCGACCCGGTTCACCCAATTTGGTGAGCACCGGGGCCCGGCCCTCCGGAGGCCGGCCGCCCCGCTGCCGACGACGTGCCCAGTTGTGGGGATTCCCCGTGCGTCTCTCGGCGTCCACCCTCCCGCCGGCCGCAAGGTCGAGCCCAGCCCGGTGGACGAAGCGAGGACGCATGAGGGAGACGACGGCCCCGACGAGCCCACAGATCGCGGCGTCGGCGGAGGTCGACGTCAGCGCCGTCCTCGGGCCCGGGACCCGGGTCCGTTCCCTCGCGCAGGTGCGCGAGGGCGCCCGCCTCTACCGGGAGCAGGACGGCTGCCTCCAGGAGGAGCAGGTGCCGTGAGCGTCCTGCCCCCGCCCGTCGAGTCCCGCGAGAGCCCACTGCCCACACCGGGACGCAAGCGTCGGAGCCCCGTGCGCAAGGCCCTCATCGGCCTCCTGGTCTGCGCCGCCACGCTCGCCCTCGTCGCCGGCGGGGGCATCCTCTACCTCGAGCACCGGATCTCCTCGCACATCGGCCGCATCGACGGCGTCTTCACCGGCCTCGAGCAGCGCCCTGCGCGACCCACGTCCGGTCCCGCCGCGAAGGCGGTGAACATCCTGCTGCTCGGCACCGACCGCCGGTCGACGGTCGCGACCACGGGCAGCGACGCCGCGGCGCCGGCCTGGCTGCCCGGCGAGCAGCGCAGCGACACCATCATGGTCGTGCACATCGACGGCGACCGGCGCGGCGCCTCGGTCATCTCGATCCCCCGCGACAGCTGGGTGCGGGTCCCCGGGTACGGCGGCGCGAAGATCAACGCCGCCTTCTCCTTCGAGGGCCCGAACCTGGCCGTGGCGACCGTCGAGAGCCTCACCGGCCTGCACATCGACCACCTCGCGGTCGTAGACTGGGACGGCTTCAAGGCGTTGACCGACGCCGTGGGTGGCGTCGACGTCATCGTGCCGAGGACGGTCACCGACTCGGCGCGCGGCATCACCTGGACGGCCGGTGAGCACAAGCTCGACGGCGCCCAGGCCCTGGCGTACGTCGGCCAGCGCTACGGCCTGCCCGGTGGGGACCTCGACCGGGTCAAGCGTCAACAGGCCTTCCTGCGGACACTCATGCAGGCGTCCCTGCACCAGGAGATGCGCAAGAACCCGCGGATGGTCTACGACTTCCTCGACACGGTCTCGCAGCACCTGTCCGTGGACGCCGGCTGGACCACCAAGCAGATGGCCTCGCTGGCCCTCTCGCTCCGCGACCTGCGCAGCGGCGACATCCACTACCTCACGGTGCCCGTGGCGGGCCTGGGGTGGGTCGGCGACCAGAGCATCGTGCGGCTCCAGCAGGGGCAGGACCAGCGGATGTGGAACGCGGTGCGCAACGACCGGATCGCCGCGTGGTTGCAGCACCATCCCGGCTACGAGACGCCGGTGATCGTCAACTGACCGCTCGCCGCCCGCGCGTGGCGTACGCCGAGGCGGCGGCGTACACGTCGTCGACGTACTGCATGGAGTGGTTGTAGGACAGGATCGCCTTCTCCCAGCCGACCGCGGTGCGCAGGTCCCCGCCCCCGGCGCACAGGTAGCGGGCGGTGCCGGCGGCCGCGTCGTCGAGGTCGAGCGGGTCGGCCCGTCCGTCGCCGTCCCCGTCGACCGCGTAGCGGGCCCACGTCTCCGGGAGGAACTGCATCGGCCCGACCGCGTGCTCCCACACCGCGTCCCCGTGCAGCCCGCGCGAGGCCGACGTCGAGCGGATCGCCGCGAAGTCTCCGCTGCCGTCGAGGGCCGGCCCGATGATCGGCGAGGAGCTGTGCCCATCCGGCTCCAGCGTCCGGCTGCCCAGGGTGCCGTGCCGCGACTCGACGTACCCGATGCCCGCCAGGGTGGTCCACCCCACGTGGCACGCCGTCGGGGCCGACCGCGCCGCACGGGCGTACGCGCGCAGGGCGGGAGCGGGGACCTGCAGCTCACCGGCGAGGTGCCGGGTGCGCTGCGGGGCGAGGCGGGAGAGCGACGGTGCGTCGAGCCGTGCGAGCACGTAGCGCTGGGCGGTGAGGTCGGCGTCCGCGACCCCGTCCCCCCGGTCGTGCGCCTGGAGCGCGAAGGCGCCCGCGGTCAGCAGCCCCAGGGCGGCCGCGAGCGCGCCGATCAGACGCACGGACGACGGGAGCACGGGGAGAAGTATCCCCGCTGCGTCCCATCAGCCCCAACTGCCCCAGCCCACGATGTGGGCCGAGTCCCGGAGGGAGCTCACTGCCCCAGGGGCTGCGTGCGGTCGGCCGCCGGGACGGCGAAGGCACGCCGCAGCACCGATCCCACCGTGGCCCCGCGTGCGGGGTTCCGGCGGCGCCGGTGCCCGCCCTTGACGCCCACGAACCGGACGTAGCGGTGCGACCACGGCTCGAGGCCGCATCCCGCCCGCTGCCAGCCCTCCACCTCGATGCGATGCTTGAGGTGCACCAGGCTCAGCTCCCAGCCCGGTGTCCAGGCGTCGTCGGGTGCGAGCTCGTCGGGATCGAGGAACCGGGGAAAGGCCTCCCCGCGGATCACCTCCGTCTCGCGTCCGTCCGGTCCCCACACCCGTCCCACGAACCGCAGGTAGGCGTTGCCGGACTTCGGGTCGACAGGGGCCAGCAGGCTGGACCACCAGGAACAATCCCCCGCCTCCTCGAGCTCGATCTCGAGGGTCTCCCACTTCTCGCGGCTGCGCATCGTTCCTCCCCGTCCGTGCCGGGTACGCCATCCCGGCGCGTCTGGCAACCAGACTCCGGGCGGACGCGACACCGGCGGCAGAGTCGAATGTCGCCGGGGTCCCGGGACGTCGGACCCTTGCCCGTCGAGCGGGTCAGCCGAACGACAGTCCGTGGGCGGCCAGCCGCTCGTGCAGGATGGCCATCCCGTCGTCGATCTGCCAGTGCTCAGCGGCCAGCCCGCACTCGCGGGCGGCCACCACGTTGCGCTCCTGGTCGTCGACGAAGAGCACCTCGGGCGCCGCGGAGCCGAGCCGGTCGAGGACGGCCGCGAAGAATGCCGCCTCGGGCTTGGCCGCACCGAGCTCGCAGGAGTAGAACGACTCGTCGAAGAGGTCGTCGTAGCCCAGCTCGGAGCGCATGTACGCCGCGCGGTGGGCCTCCTGGTTGGTGCCCAGGTGGACCGCGAGCCCCGCGTCGCGCAGGGCGTGCACCAGCGCGACCGAGGCTGGCTCGACCTGCACCGAGCGCCACACGGCGCGGTGCAGGTCCTCGGCGGTCACCGACGCCCCGAGCGCCCGCAGGTGCCCGGCCAGCACCTCGAGGAAGTCTCCCTCGCCCCGCAGGCAGTCCCGCTCGTCACGCGTCGCGAGGTCGAAGAACTCCTGGCCGTCGACGTCGAGCTGCCGCTCGACCGCCGCGACCCACCCGCCGGGCATGTGTTGCAGGACCCCGTCGGCATCGAGCAGCACGTGCCGGATCATGCGCGGCCTCAGTCGGTGCCGTGGCGCTTGACGAACTCCACGATCCGCTCGGCGAGCTCGGGGCGGCACACGATCAGGTCGGGGAGGTACACGTCGTCCTGGTTGTAGCGCAGCGGGGTGCCGTCGACGCGGGAGGTGAACAGCCCCGCCGCCGCGGCGACCGCGACCGGGGCGGCCGAGTCCCACTCGTACTGACCGCCGGCGTGCACATAGGCGTCGGTGATGTCGCGGGCCACCGAGAGGACCTTGACCCCGGCCGAGCCCATCGGGACCAGCTCGGCGTCGAGCTCCTCGGCCAGCGCGTTGACGAAGGCGGGCGGGCGGCTGCGCGAGACCGCGATCCGCGGCCGGCTCGACGTGCTCGGCGGGACCGCCGGCGGCTGGCCGGTGTTGAACGTCTCCCCCAGCGCGGGCTGCGCGACGGCGCCGGCGACCAGCTCGCCGCCCTGCCACAGGGCCACGTGCACGGCCCAGTCGTCGCGGGGCGGCTCCGAGAACTCGCGGGTCCCGTCGAGCGGGTCGACGATCCACACCCGGTCGGCCGCGAGCCGGGCCTTGTCGTCCTTGCCCTCCTCCGACAGCACGGCGTCGTCGGGGCGGTGCTCGGCGATCAGCGCCATCAGCAGGTCGTGGGCGGCCACGTCCCCGGCGTCCTTGAGCTCCTTGCCCTCCAGGCCCTCACCGCGGACCTCGAGCAGCCGCTCACCGGCGACGGTGGCGAGCCAGGTGGCGAGGACGTGGTCGTCGGTGGCGGCTTCAGCGGGCGGGGTGCCGGGTTCGAAAGTCACCCGGACACCCTAGCGATCGCGGAGTTAGGAGTTGAATCGCTGCTGGGTGCGCTCGAGGCCCTCGGTGATGAGGGTCTCCACGGCGTCCGCGGCCTTGTCGACCTGGAACGGCAGCTCCTTGCGCTCCACGGAGGAGTAGTCGGAGAGCACGAAGTCGGCGACGTCCTGGCGGCCACGCGGGCGGCCGATGCCGGCCCGTACCCGGTAGAAGTCCCCGGTCCCGAGCGAGGCGCGCATGGACCGCAGCCCGTTGTGCCCGTTGTCGCCCCCGCCCAGCTTGGTGCGCAGGGTGCCGAAGGCGATGTCCAGCTCGTCGTGGATCGCGATGATGTGGTCGGGCGGCACCTTGTAGAAGCTCGCCAGCGCCTTGACCGGGCCCCCGATCTCGTTCATGTAGCAGCGCGGGCGCGCGAGGACGACGCGCGGCCCGGGGGTGCCCGGCGTACCGAGTCGGCCCTCGACCACCTCGGCCCGACCGGACTTGTGCGCGCGCCAGGGCCCCGACCGAGGTGCGGGCCCCATCCGGCGCGCCAGCTCGTCGGCCACCTGGTAGCCGATGTTGTGCCGGTGACCGGCGTAAGAAGGGCCGGGATTGCCCAGCCCGACGACGAGCCACAGATCGGTGTCGGTCATGGCTGTGTCATCGCGGGAGGGATCCCGGCCCTTCTCTCAGATCTCGACGGGCTCGACCAGCGAGCCCGGAGGTTCACTCCTCGGTGGACGCCTCGGCCTCGTCGGACTCCGCCTCGGCGGCAGCCTCGGCCTCCTCCTCGGACTCCTCGCGCTCGATGCCGGCCTCGGCCTCGGCCTCCTCCAGCTCGGCCTCGACCTCCTCGGCGGTGGGCGCGTTGATGATGTTGACGACCAGCGTCTCGGGGTCGGTCAGCAGCGTCGAGCCGGAGGGCAGCTTGAGGTCGGAGGCGTGGATCTGGGTGCCGACCTCGGCGCCCTCGATGTCGATCTCGACCGACTCGGGGATGTGAGTGGCCTCGGCCTCGATCGAGACGGTCGAGTTCTCGGTGACCACCAGGCTGTCGCGCACGGCCTCGCCCACGAGGTGGACGACCACGTCGACGGTGACCTTCTCGCCGCGGCGGACGGCGACGAAGTCGATGTGCTCGAGGTGGCGGGTGATCGGGTCGATCTGGACCTGCTTGGTCAGCGCCAGGTGGGTCTTGCCGTCCACGTCGAGCTCGAGCAGCGCGTTGGAGCCGCCGTGCTTGAGGGCCATCATCGTCTCGTGGCCGGGCAGGGTGATGTGGAGCGGGTCGTTGCCGTGGCCGTAGACGACGGCGGGGACCTTGTCGGTGCGGCGGATGCGGCGGGCGGCGCCCTTGCCGAACTCGGTGCGCGACTCGGCGGTGATCTTCTCGGCAGACATGCGGCTACTCCTCGTGACCTTCGGACATCGGGTGGATCTGAAGCTGTGTGGATCTCAAGCTGTGTGGTTGCGATGCCCGCCGTGCCGGATCAGCGGGGCCGGATCGACCGGCCCGCATCATGCAGAACGCCGCGCACTCGGTCTCGAGCAGCGCGGCGCACCAGTGGTCCAGCCAGCCCTGTCGATCACGGAACACCCGGGCTCCGGGCGTTCCCTCGCCGAGGCAACCTGACGATCCTAGCCACCCGGGGCCCGTGAGGCGAATTGCGGCCTGCCCTAGCCTCGCCCCATGTCCCTGACCCTCGCCGAGTCCCGTGCCCGCGCCGATGTCGTCTCCGACATCTCCTACGAGATCGACCTCGATCTCACCGGGGACGGCCCGACCTACGGGTGCCGGACCACGATCCGCTTCGACGCGGCGAGCCCGGAGACGTTCCTGGAGCTGACCGACGCCTCGGACCTGCGGCTGACCGTGGACGGCGCCGTCGTCGACCGGCCGGAGTACGACGGCCGCGGGATCGCGCTGCGGGGCCTGTCGGGTCGCAGCGAGGTGGTGGTCGAGGCCCGGGTGCCGTACGTGACCGACGGCGACGGGATGCACACCACGACCGACCCCGCGGACGGGGAGCGGTACGTCTCGGCGTACCTCTCCCTCGACATCGGGCAGCGGGTCTTCCCCTGCTTCGACCAGCCCGACCTCAAGGCGACCATCGCGCTCGCGGTGTCCGCCGACCCGCGATGGACCGTCATCGCCAACGGCCGCGTGACCTCGCGGGAGGGCGGGCGGTGGACCTTCGCCCCGACCCAGAGGATCTGCCCCTCGCTGTTCGTCGTCTGCGCCGGTCCGTGGCACTCGGTGACCTGGGAGCACGCCCTCGGTGATCGCCTGCTCCCCTTCGGCTGGCACGCCCGCGCGTCCTTGGCGGCCGAGCTCGACCGCGACGCCGAGGAGCTGATCCGCACCACCAACGCCTGCTTCGACCACTACGCCGAGATCTTCGACGAGCCCTACGCGTTCGACTCCTACGACCAGCTCTTCGGCCCCGGGCACAACTGGGGGGCGATGGAGACGCCCGGGTGCGTGACCTACCGCGACGAGATGCTGCCCCGCGGTCGGGTCACCGACGACCAGCGCATGAAGCGGGCCACGGTGATCGCCCACGAGATGGCGCACATGTGGTTCGGCAACCTCGTGACGATGCGCTGGTGGGAGGACACCTGGCTCAACGAGAGCTTCGCCGACTACATGGGCTACCGGGTGGCCGAGGCCGGGGCAGGCTTCGCGGGCACCCTCGTGGCGCACGAGTCGCAGCGCAAGCCCGCGGCGTACGTCGCCGACGAGCGCCGCTCCACCCACCCGGTGGCGCCGCGGCCCGAGGACGTGCCCGACGTCGACAGCGCGTTCACGAACTTCGACTCGATCTCGTACGCGAAGGGCAACTCCTGCCTGCGCCAGCTCGTGACCTGGCTCGGCGACGAGGACTTCCTCGCCGGCGTGAACGCCCACCTGACGGCGCACCGCCTCGGCAACGCCACGCTCGACGACCTCGTGGGTGCACTCGACGCGGCGTCGTCGCGCGACGTGCGCGAGTGGGCCGACCTGTGGCTGCGCCGGTCCGGCTTCGACACCGTCGCGGTCTCGCGTGACGGGGCCGGCGTGCCCGTGCTGGCCCGCGAGGGGGTGCGCCCGCACCGGTTCCGGGTGACGGCGTTCCGCGCCGACGGCACCGAAGCCGGAAGCGCGATGGTCGACCTCGCGGACGACCCGGTGGCCCTGCCGGAGTGGGCGGGGCTGGCCGTGGTGCCGAACAGCCGCGGCGAGACCTTCGCGCGCCTGCGGCTGGA
>Ga0308176_10000897_pt1 | contig 18633 bp, 18 predicted proteins | sample PhyCR2_3_FD_203890 | JGI IMG/M metagenome (GOLD analysis project Ga0308176, IMG submission 203890) | Soil microbial communities from UC Gill Tract Community Farm, Albany, California, United States - DLSLS.C.R2 | ecosystem: Environmental > Terrestrial > Soil > Agricultural land | place: USA...
GGATGGACGAACCTCTGGTGTGCCAGTTGTTCTGCCAAGAGCACGGCTGGTTAGCTACGTTCGGAAGTGATAACCGCTGAAAGCATCTAAGCGGGAAGCACGTTTCAAGATGAGGTTTCCCACCGGGCAACCGGGTAAGGCCCCCAGTAGACGACTGGGTTGATAGGCCGGAGGTCGAAGGTAGTAATACACGGAGCCGACCGGTACTAATAGGCCGAGGGCTTGTCCCTCAAAGATGTTGCGCGTCCACTGTGTGGTTCCCGAGTTACGGTCGGGGACCTGTGCTCCACCTCGAGGTGGAGAAGTCTGGTCTGATCTAACTCCATAGAGTTTCGGCGGCCATAGCGAAAGGGAAATACCCGGCTCCATTCCGAACCCGGAAGTCAAGCCTTTCAGCGCCGATGGTACTGCAACCGGGAGGTTGTGGGAGAGTAGGACGTCGCCGGACATTACTTCCGTAGAGGCCACCCGTTGGGGTGGCCTCTACGTGCTTAACACGCTGCACCGAGGAGACGAGATGGCGAACCAGGAGAGGCCCTCCGGGCCACGACGGGGCGACGGGGCGGGACGCTCGGGAGACCGTCGCGGGGGCGCGCCCGGTCGCGGGCGTGGACAGGGCGACAGCCGGGGTGCACAAGGCCAGGCTCCCCGTCGGGGCAGCCGCGGTGACGACGCCGGCGCGCGCGGCCGCGGCGGCGCGCCGTACTCGCGGCCGCGGCGCGACGAGCGAGGCGAGGAGCGCCCGCGATCGCAGGAGCAGTCGCGCTACGACGGGCCGCCGCTGGAGGAGTCGATCACCGGCAAGGAGCTCGACCGCTCCGTCGCGCAGCAGCTGCGAGGCCTGCCCGAGAAGCTCGCCGCCCGCGTGGCCCGGCACCTGGTCGCCGCCGGGCTGCTCATGGACGAGGACCCCAAGACCGCCTACCAGCACGCGCTGGCGGCGCGCGCCCGTGCCGCCAGGATCGCGGTGGTGCGCGAGGCGTGCGGGGAGGCGGCCTACGCCGCCGGCGAGTTCGCGGACGCGCTCTCCGAGCTGCGCGCGGCCAAGCGCATGAACGGCTCGCAGGAGTACCTCGCGGTGATGGCGGACTGCGAGCGGGCGCTGGGGCGTCCGGACCGCGCGCTCGCGCTGACCCGCAACCCGGCGGTCGCGGACATGCCCGCCGAGCTCAAGGCGGAGGTCACGATCGTCGAGGCCGGCGCCCGCCGCGACCTCGGGGAGATCGATGCCGCGCTGCGCACGCTGGAGAACGCCCCCCTGCGGTCGCAGAGCCGCGCCGACTGGGTGGTCCGGCTGCGCTACGCCTACGCCGACACGCTGCTCGCCGCCGGCCGCACCGAGGACGCCGTGGAGTGGTTCCACCGCACGGTGGCCATCGACGGCGAGGAGATCACCGACGCCGAGGAGCGGGTCGCGGAGCTGGAGCGTGGCTCCCGGGACTGATCCCGGCACCGTGGTGGACGCCGGGTTGCGTCCACAGCCGTCGTCCTGACGCCGCTGTCCACACTGCTCGAGCTGCGCTCCGTACCGTGTCCTTCCCTCCCGGCAGGCTGGTCCCGGAGGTGGTCGAGATGACCAGGAGCTCGGTCGAGCTGGTCGGTGACGGAGCCGACAACACCGTGGCGCTGCGAGGACGCGTGTCCTCGGCGCCCACCGAACGCGAGCTGCCGAGCGGGGCGGTGATCGCCACGTTCCGGCTGTCGGTGGCACGGTCCAGGACGCCGATGACGTCCGGCTCCAGCCAGCGGGCGGACTGGGTGGACTGCGTCGCCTGGAGCGCTCGGGCCCGGCGCGTGGTGGCCGGCTGGTCGGTGGGGGACGAGGTCGAGGTCGAAGGAGCCCTGCGTCGCCGGTTCTACCGGGCCGGGGAGGGCGCCACGACGCGGCTCGAGGTCGAGGTGCTCTCCGCACGTCGCGGCAAGGCGCGGGACCAGGCGGCCGGGTGAGCCTGCAGACGAGCGGCTGTGGGGACGCAGCACCAGGTTCAGACGTCGTGCAGGTCGCGCATCACCACACCCATGCTCGGCTTGGGCGCGAACGAGGTGGACTTGCGGGGCATCCGGACACCGTGCGCCGCCGTCGCCATGACCTCCTCCACGGTGGGCGGGCGCACGGCGACCACGACACCGGGCTGCCGGGCGGTGGTCTGCAAGGCCTGGTCGAGGCTGTGGTGGTAGGCGATCTGCTCGTCGGCGACCCCCCAGGCGGGGAGCAGCACGTCGTGCAGCACCGCCGCGTCGACCGGGCTCGTGCGCCGTGTCCGCAGCACGGCCCAGATCCGCCCGTCCGAGACCACGAACGACGCCTCCTCCGGGTCCGTCTCGTGCGAGAGAGCCGCGAAGGCGGCCTCCCGGTCGGGGGCGACGCGGAAGGACTCGTTCCGGTCGGTGCAGACCTCCGCGACGTCGGACATGGTGAGGGCGGCGATCGAGCGGTGGATCGGGCCGATCTGCAACGGGGCGTCGCGCTGGTCGACCAGCAGGGCGAGACCGTGGTCCCACGGTGAGGTCCCCTCGGCGGCGGACGGCGCGCGCAGCTCGTGCTGGAGCCGCAGGTAGGCCGCGTAGCGGTGGTGTCCGTCGGCGATCAGCGCCTGCGTGCCGGCCAGCTCGACGCTGATCTCCGCGAGCAGCTCCGGCGCGTCCACGGCCCACAGCCGGTGGGCGCTGCCGTCCAGCGCGACGAACGCCGCGAGCGGCTCGTCCTCCGCGGCCTTCGCGATGAGTGCCCGCAGGTCGTCGGTGCCCTCGTGGACGAGCAGGATCGGCTCGAGGTTCGTCTCGGTGGTGCGCATCAGGACGGTGCGGTCGTCGACCAGCGGCTCCATGACGTCCTCGTGGGGCAGGATCACCCGCTCGGACTCCTCGCGCAGCCCGACCAGGCCGACCAGCCCGCGGACGGTGGCGTCGCCGACGGTGTACTCGTAGAGGTACAGCGCCGGGTCGTCGTCGGCTCGCAGGAAGCCGCGCTCGCGCCACGTGTGCAGCCGGTCCCGCACGGCCAGGTACGGCCGCACGAACCGCCGTGAGAGGATCAGCCGGACGATGTTGCGCCGGTTCGTGGCCTCCAGGTCGCGCACGGTGTCGGCGTCGAGGACGTCGTACGGCGGGGAGATGACGGTGCCCAGGTCGCCGACCGCGGAGGCGTCGAAGCGCAGGCCCCGGAACGGGCTCAGCGTGAACGGACGACGTCCGGGGGACGACGTGTCCGGGAAGGTGCGCACTCCGTCACTGGCCATCAGCGCATCGTACGAGAGCCGGACCGTGCGCGGACACCGCGTCACCCGCTGGGGGCGGCCGCGGTCATGATGTCCCCAGGCACGACACGAACCGGAGAGGCAGGAACGTTGCTGGACAGCAGCGAGGGCGCGCTGTGGGAGCGCTACGACGTGGCCATGCTCGACCTGGACGGGGTCGTGTACGTCGGGCCGGACGCGGTCCTCGGGGCGCCGGCGCACCTGGCGGACGCGAGGGCCGCCGGGCTGCACCTCGCCTACGTCACCAACAACGCCTCCCGCACCCCGGACACGGTGGCCGCCCACCTGCGCGAGCTCGGCATCGACGCCGAGGACGGCGACGTGGTGACCTCGGCCCAGGCTGCCGCCCGCGTCCTGGCCGGCGACCTGCCTGAGGGCGCGCCGGTCTTCGTGATCGGGGGAGAGGGACTCGAGGTCGCGCTCACAGAGGAGGGGCTGCGGCCGGTGCAGGACGCCGCCGAGGAGCCGGTCGCGGTCGTCTCGGGGTTCCACCGGGACCTGCGGTGGTCGACGGTGATCGACGGCGCGATCCTGGTGCGCGCCGGGCTGCCGTGGGTCGCCTCCAACACCGACATGACCGTCCCCACCCCGGACGGTCCCGGGCCGGGCAACGGTGCGCTGGTCCGCGTGGTGGCCGAGTTCGCGGACCGGGAGCCGGTGGTGGCCGGCAAGCCCAGGCCCCCGTTGTTCGAGGAGACGCTCCGCCGGGTCGGCGGCAGCCGACCGCTGGTGGTGGGGGACCGGCTGGACACCGACATCGAGGGTGCCAACGCGACCGGGTACGACAGCCTCCTGGTGATGACCGGGGTCACCGACCTCGGACAGCTGGTGTCCGCGCGGCCCGAGCTGCGTCCGACGTACGTCGCCGCCGACCTGGGCGGTCTCGGACGGGCGCACCGACAGCCGGAGGTGGACGGCAAGGCGGTGTGCGCGGGTGGCTGGCGGGCGACCGTCGGCGACGCGGGCCTAGAGGTCGGCGGGGACGGGGACGCCGACACGTGGTGGCAGGCGGTGGCTACGGCCGCCTGGCGACACCTCGACGCGACCGGTGAGCCTGTCGCCGTCGACGGGCTGACACCCCCGGGTAGCGTGGACGCACGGCCGGACGACCAGGACGAGTCGCAGGACGAGGAGAGAGAACGCCCGTGAGCGAGCAGACCCCCGACGTGCAGGTCGCCCCGGCGCAGGACCCGCGTCACGACGTCGAAGCCGTCCCTCGGCAGGGTCCGGACGGGACCGGACACCCCGACGTCGACCGGGTCCTGGGCTCGCTCGACGGGCTCGACGAGCGTCCGGTGGCCGAGCACGTCGCGGTCTTCGAGGCCGCCCACGACACGCTCCGCAACGCCCTGGCCGACGCCGGCAACGACGCCTCCGGCGCCTGAGCCGGAGCCGAACACCCCGCCTCCCCGTGCCGCGCCGGCTGCGCCTGGACGCCGAGCTGGTCCGCCGCGGACTGGCGCGGTCTCGGGAGCACGCCGCCGAGCTGATCGCCGCCCAGCGGGTCAAGGTCGCGGGCGTGGTCGCGACCAAGCCCGCGACCGGGGTCACCACCGACGTCGCCCTGGTGGTCGCCGAGGACCCCGACCGGCCCGACTACGTGTCCCGGGGCGGGCACAAGCTGGCCGGTGCGCTGGCGGCGTTCGGACCGCTCGGGCTGAGCGTGGCGGGCCGCCGCTGCCTGGACGCCGGGGCCTCGACCGGGGGGTTCACCGACGTGCTGCTGCGCGCCGGTGCCGCGGAGGTGGTCGCCGTGGACGTGGGGTACGGCCAGCTCGCCTGGTCGCTGCAGAGCGACGCGCGGGTCACCGTGCACGACCGCACGAACATCCGCGACCTGACGCCGGAGCTGGTGGGGCTGGTGGACGTGGTCGTCGGCGACCTCTCGTTCATCTCCCTGTCGCTGGTCCTGGACGCGCTGCTCGCGGTGACCAGAGAGGACGGTGACCTGGCGCTGATGGTGAAGCCGCAGTTCGAGGTGGGCAAGGACAAGGTCGGCAAGGGCGGCGTGGTGCGCGACCTGGACCTGCGTACGTCGGCCGTCGTCGGCGTCGCCACCGAGGCGGCCCGCCGTGGCTGGGGGGCGCGCGCCGTCACGACGAGCCCCCTGCCGGGACCGTCCGGCAACGTGGAGTTCTTCCTCTGGCTGCGCCGGGGGCCGGCGACCGTGACGGAGGATCAGATCGCCGCCGAGGTACGCCGCACCGCGAAGCTGGGGGCCGCCTCTGAGAGGGTGAACCCGTGACCAGCGACGAGAGCCCCGACGTCCGCCGCGTGCTGCTCATCGCGCACACCGGACGGGACGACGCGCGCGCCATCGCCGGTCAGTTCTGCCGCTCGCTCTACGCGCACCACATCGCGCTGCGGCTGCTGGAGGACGAGGCGCCGGAGCTCGGGCTGGACCTCGACTACGTGGAGGTCGTCAAGCCCACCGCCGACGCTGGACGCGACTGCGAGCTCGTGCTGGTCATCGGGGGAGACGGCACGATCCTGCGGGCCGCCGAGATGGCCCGCGAGTGCGGGACGCCGCTGCTGGGGGTGAACCTCGGCCACGTCGGGTTCCTCGCCGAGGCCGAGGTCGACGACGTGGACATCACGATCGAGGCCATCGTGCACCGCCGCTACGTCGCGGAGGAGCGGATGACGCTCGACGTGTCGGTCTACCGGGACGACACCGGCGACGGCCGTGAGCTCGTGATGACGAACTGGGCGCTCAACGAGGCGAGCGTCGAGAAGGCCGCGCGGGAGCGGATGCTCGAGGTGGTCGTCGAGGTCGACGGCCGGCCGCTGTCTCGCTGGGGCTGCGACGGCGTGGTGTGCGCCACGCCCACGGGCTCCACCGCCTACAACTTCAGCGCCGGCGGGCCGATCGTCTGGCCCGGCGTCGAGGCGCTGCTGATGGTGCCGATCAGCGCCCACGCCCTGTTCGCCCGCCCGATGGTGGTGGCGCCCACCTCCGTGCTCGCCGTGGAGGTGATCGCGCGCACCGACGGGTCCGGGGTGCTGTGGTGCGACGGCCGGCGCACGGTCGAGCTGCCGCCGGGGGCCCGCATCGAGGTGCGCCGCGGCGCCACGCCGGTCCGGCTGGTGCGGCTCCACGAGGCGCCGTTCACCGACCGGCTGGTGGCGAAGTTCGACCTGCCGGTCACGGGCTGGCGGGGCGCCGCCGAGCGTCGCCGGCGCGAGGAGAACGGGGGTGGCCCCGGTGCTTGAGGAGCTCCGGATCAGCTCGCTGGGCGTGATCGACGAGTCCGTCCTGGAGCTCGGGCCCGGGTTCACCGCGATCACCGGTGAGACCGGTGCTGGCAAGACCATGGTCGTGACCGCGCTGGGCCTGCTGCTCGGCGGCCGGGCCGACTCCGGCTCCGTGCGCACCGGCGCCCGCTCCGCCCGCGTCGAGGGACTGGTCCGTGCCGACGCCGCCCTGGCCGACGCCGTCGACGCGGTCGGGGGCGAGGTCGAGGACGACGACCGGCTGGTGCTGGCCCGGCAGATCTCCGCCGAGGGGCGCTCCCGCGCGTTCGCCGGAGGCGCCGCGGTGCCGGTCTCGACGCTGTCCTCGATCGCCGACCCGCTGGTGGCCGTGCACGGCCAGTCCGACCAGCACCGGCTGCTCCGTCCGGCCGCCCAGCGGGAAGCCCTGGACAGCTTCGCCGGTCCCAAGACGCTGCGGCTGCGCCAGCGGTACGCCGACCTCCACGCGTCGCTGCGCGCCACCGAGACCGAGCTCGCCGAGGTGGTCGCCTCCGCGCGCGAGCGGGCCCAGGAGGCGGACCTGCTGCGGTTCGGCCTCGGCGAGGTCGAGCAGGTCGACCCCCGGCCCGGCGAGGATGTCGCGCTGGCGGCCGAGGAGGCCCGGCTGGGCTTCGCGGACACCCTGCGCACCGCCGCGGAGCAGGCCCGCGAGTGCCTGTCGGCCGAGGACGGCGCGCCCGACGCGCTCGGCACCGTGTCGGCGGCCCGAAAGCTGCTCGACGGTGTCCGCGAGCACGACCCGGAGGCCGCGGGGCTGGCCGACCGGCTGGCCGAGATCAGCTACCTGCTCTCCGACGCGGCGGCCGACGTGGCGTCGTACGCCTCCGGCCTGGACACCGACCCGGCCCGCCTGGCGTCCGTCTCCGAGCGCCGGGCCGCCCTCACCGCGCTGACCCGCAAGTACGGCGACACCATCGACGAGGTGCTGGCCTGGTCCGAGCGGTCGGCCACCCGGCTGCTCGAGCTGGACGGCACCGACGAGCGCATCGAGCAGCTCACGACCGAGCGCGACCGGCTCCGTGGCGAGCTCGGGACGCTCGTGGCGGAGCTGTCCGCCGCCCGGGCGAAGGCCGCGACCCGGCTCGGGTCCGTGGTCACCGGTGAGCTCACGTCGTTGGCCATGCCGCACGCGACGGTAACGGTTGCGGTGACCCAGGCCGACGACGAGCACGGACTCCCGGTCGGGGACCGGACCCTGCGGTTCGGTCCGACCGGCGTCGACGACGTGGAGCTGTTGCTGGCCGCCAACCGGGGTGCGGAGGCGCGACCCCTCGGCAAGGGCGCGTCCGGTGGCGAGCTCTCCCGGGTGATGCTGGCGGTCGAGGTGGCGCTGGCGGCGACCAACCCGGTGCCGACCTTCGTCTTCGACGAGGTCGACGCCGGCGTGGGCGGCAAGGCGGCGGTCGAGGTCGGCCGGCGGCTGGCCGCGCTCGCCCGCCACGCGCAGGTGCTGGTGGTGACCCACCTGCCGCAGGTCGCGGCCTTCGCCGACCGGCACGTGGTGGTCGTCAAGAGCCACGACGGCACCGTGACGTCCTCGGGGCTCACCGTGCTCGACGACGCCGGCCGGGTCCGGGAGCTGTCTCGGATGCTGGCCGGCCTCGAGGACTCCGAGACCGCCCTAGCGCACGCGGAGGAGCTGCTCGCGGCCGCCCAGGAGGCCCGCTCCGGCGGATGAATCCCGGATCAACCGTGGCGTACCGGGACGAGTCCGTCACACACCCGGGAACCTGCGCGGATCTGTTGCCGCTGCGTGTCAGGATGTTGGCGCCATGAAATTCCACTCCCGCCAATCCGCTGTCACAGGTCTGCCCGGAGTGACTGGCACCGTCCGCCTGGACCGTCGGACCACCTCGCTCGTGCGTCGTCTCAAGCCCGGGGACGTCGCCGTGGTCGACCACCTGGACCTCGACCGGGCGACCGCCCAGTCGCTCGTCGACTGCGGCGTGGTCGCGGTCGTCAACGCCGTGCCGTTCATCTCCGGCCGCTACCCGAACCTCGGCCCGGAGCTGCTGGCCCGCTCGGGCGTGGTGATGCTCGACGACGTCGGGCCGGAGGTGTTCACCACGCTGCGGGACGGCAGCACGGTGCGCGTGCACGACGGCGCGGTGATCGTCGGCGAGGAGACCGTGCTGACCGGGCACGAGCTGACCGCCGAGGAGGTCGGCCGGCTGATGGAGGACGCCCGCAGCGGGCTGTCCACCCAGCTGCAGAGCTTCACCCACAACACCACCGAGTTCCTGCGCCGCGAGCAGGAGCTGCTGCTGCACGGCCAGGGCGTCCCGCAGACCCGCACGGTCCTGGAGGGCCGGCCGGTGGTCGTGGTCGTGCGCGGCTACGACTACCGCGAGGACCTGCGCCGGCTCAAGCGGTTCATCCGCGAGCAGCGGCCGGTGCTGGTCGGCGTCGACGCCGGGGCCGACGCACTGATCGCCGCCGGGCACCGGCCCGACATCGTGGTGGTCGGCGAGGACGGCCTGGCGCAGGGCAGCCAGGCCGGGGACTCCGGCAGCACCGTGTCCGACAAGGCGCTGCGCAGCTCGCGCGAGGTGGTGCTGCACGCCGACCGGTCGGGTCGCGCGATCGGCAGCGACCGCCTCGAGCGTCTGGGCGTCCGCCACCAGACCCTCTCCGCCTCCGGCACCAGCGAGGACGTCGCCCTGCTGCTCGCCGACGTGCGCGGCGCCAGCCTGATCATCGCGGTCGGCACCCACGCCACGCTGGACGAGTTCCTCGACCGGCAGCGGGCCGGACTGGCCAGCACGTTCCTGACCCGGCTGCGGGTCGGGCCGAAGCTGGTGGACGCGAAGGGGGTCCCGCAGCTGTACGCCGGACGGGTGCGGCTGTGGCACCTCGTCCTGGTGCTCCTCGCCGGGCTGGTGGCGCTGGGGGTGGCCATCGCGGCCACGCCGGTGGGCGAGGAGTGGTGGTCGTCGATCGGCGGCGCTCTGTCCGACGTACTCGACTGGATCCGAGGACTCTTCACGTGATCAACTTCCGCTACCACATCGTCTCGATCGTCTCGGTGTTCCTGGCGCTCGCCATCGGCGTCGCGCTCGGCGGCGGGCCGCTCAAGGGCGAGGTGGACAACACGCTGGTCCAGCAGGTGAAGACCGACCGGGCCACCAAGTCGTCGCTGGTGCAGCAGATCAACGGGCTGAAGAGCGGCAATGCGTTCACCGACGACTTCGCCAAGACGGTCGCGCCGGGGCTGCTCGGGAACACCCTGCAGGGGCGCGCGGTGACCATGGTGGTGCTGCCCACCGCGCAGCAGTCCGACGTCGCCGCGCTTTCCGACCTGATCGGGGTCGCGGGCGGCACCGTGAGCGGCACGGTCCGGATCGGCGACCAGCTCATCGACGCGGGCAACAAGCAGCTCGTCGACGAGCTCGGCAACCAGCTCGAGGGTCGGGCCTCCGGGGTGTCGATCCCGCCGGACGCGAGCCCGTACGAGCGGATCGGCATGCTCATCGGCCGCGCCATCGGCACCGACTACAACGGCGGCCTCCCGGTCGACGGGCCGGCCACCAGCATCCTGGCCGGGCTGAGCACCACCAGCCTGATGTCCACCGAGGGCAACTTCGACCGCCGCGGCGGCCTGGTGCTGTTCGTCACCGGCGCCGGGCAGGGGAGTGCCGAGGAGAAGCAGGGGGCCGCGAGCATCGTCGACACGCTGGTCACCGCCGTCGACGGGGCCACGGACGGGGTCGTGCTCGCCGGGCCGGTCGCGTCGGCCCGCGCCGACGGGCAGATCAAGGCGGTCCGCGACGACGTGACCGCGTCCAAGGGCGTCTCGACCGTCGACTCGCTCGGCCGGACCGCGGGGCAGGTCGTGACGGTGATGGCGCTGGCCGGGCAGGCCGCCGGCCGGACCGGGCAGTACGGCGCCGTGGACGCCGCCGACGGGGCGATGCCGGGGGCGCAGGGCGGCACCGACTGACCCGGCGGCGACCCGGCGGCGGTTTCGACGACCGGGATCCGCGGGCGCGCTTCGGCGCGGCTTTCCCGACCGGGCCCGGTCGTTGGTAGGCTAGAACCCCGTGGATGGTCGTTCGTCCGAACGCCTCGCCGCACCCCCCAGCCGGGACCGACCACGGGAGTTTCACTTGGCCGCAGCGCCCTTCTCATCAACGGGTTCGACCAAGCACGTCTTCGTCACCGGAGGCGTCGCCTCCTCCCTGGGCAAAGGCCTCACCGCCTCGTCCCTGGGCAGCCTGCTGAAGTCCCGCGGGCTCCGGGTGACCATGCAGAAGCTGGACCCCTACCTCAACGTCGACCCAGGGACGATGAACCCGTTCCAGCACGGCGAGGTGTTCGTGACCAACGACGGGGCCGAGACCGACCTCGACATCGGGCACTACGAGCGGTTCCTGGACACCGACCTCGCCGGGATCGCCAACGTCACGACCGGGCAGGTCTACTCCCAGGTCATCGCCAAGGAGCGTCGCGGCGACTACCTCGGCGACACAGTGCAGGTCATCCCGCACATCACCAACGAGATCAAGGACCGGATCCGCGCGATGGCCGGCCCGGACGTCGACGTGGTGATCACCGAGATCGGCGGCACGGTCGGTGACATCGAGTCGCTGCCGTTCCTGGAGGCGGCCCGCCAGGTCCGCCACGACGTGGGCCGCGACAACGTGTTCTTCCTGCACGTCTCGCTGGTGCCCTACATCGGGCCGTCGGGGGAGCTGAAGACCAAGCCGACCCAGCACTCGGTGGCCGCGCTGCGCTCGATCGGCCTCCAGCCGGACGCCATCGTGTGCCGCTCCGACCGGCCGATCCCCGAGTCGATGAAGCGCAAGATCTCGCTGATGTGCGACGTGGACAACGAGGCCGTGGTCAACGCCAGCGACGCCCCGTCCATCTACGACATCCCGAAGGTGCTGCACTCCGAGGGGCTCGACGCCTACGTCGTACGCCGGCTCAACCTGCCGTTCCGCGACGTCGACTGGACCGTCTGGGACGAGCTGCTGCGCGTCGTGCACCACCCCGCCGAGGAGGTGACGATCGCGCTGGTGGGCAAGTACGTCGACCTGCCGGACGCCTACCTCTCGGTCGCCGAGGCCCTGCGGGCCGGCGGGTTCGCACACGACGCGAAGGTGCAGCTGACCTGGGTCCCCTCCGACGAGTGCCAGACCAGGGAGGGCGCGGCCCGCCACCTCGCCGACGTGGACGCGGTCTGCGTGCCCGGCGGGTTCGGGATCCGCGGCATCGAGGGCAAGGTGGGCGCGCTGCAGTACGCCCGCACGCACGGCATCCCGACGCTCGGGCTCTGCCTCGGCCTGCAGTGCATGGTCATCGAGTACGCCCGGCACATGGCCGGCATCGAGGGCGCCGACTCGACCGAGTTCGACCCTGGCTGCGCCGAGCCGGTCATCGCCACGATGGCCGAGCAGGAGCAGTTCGTGGAGGGCGCCGGCGACCTGGGCGGCACCATGCGGCTCGGGCTCTACCCGGCCGAGCTCAAGGAGGGCTCGGTGATCCGGGAGACCTACGGCGAGCCGAAGATCGAGGAGCGCCACCGGCACCGTTACGAGGTGAACAACAAGTACCGCGACCGGCTCGAGGCCGCCGGCCTGGTGTTCTCCGGGACCTCGCCGGACAACAACCTGGTCGAGTTCGTCGAGCTGCCCCGCGACGTGCACCCCTACTACGTGGCGACTCAGGCGCACCCCGAGCTGCGATCGCGGCCCACGCGCCCGCACCCGCTGTTCGCCGGCCTGGTGCAGGCGGCGATCGCCCGGCAGCAGGAGCTGCGGTTCCCGATCGACGAGTCCGCGCTGCGGCGCCGCGCCGAGGACGCGACGGTCTGACGTGGCCGCTGCCGCCGACCGCCCCGAGGCCTGGCCGGTCCACGACGTCGAGCGCATCTGGAAGGGTGCCGCGCCGTTCTCGGTCCGCCGCGACATGGTCTCCATGCCGGACCGGCCGGAGGAGACCTTCGGGCGCCTGGTCCTGGAGCACCCAGGCGCGGTGATGATCCTCGCCGTCGACGAGCAGGAGCGGGCCCTGGTCCTGCACCAGTACCGCCACCCGGCGGCGATGCGGTTCGTCGAGCTGCCGGCCGGGCTGCTCGACGTCGAGGGGGAGGACCCCGAGGTGGCCGCGCGCCGCGAGCTCCAGGAGGAGGGGCTGGTGCTGGCCGGCACGTGGACCCACCTGTTCACGACGTACTCCTCACCGGGCCTGTCCAGCGAGAAGCTGGCCTACTTCCTGGCCCGTGACCTGACGCCGGCCCCCGACCGCGGCGGCTTCGAGCCCGCCCACGAGGAAGCGGACATGACCGTCGACTGGGTGCCCGTCGACGACCTGCTCCAGGGGGTCCGCGACGGCCGGATCACCGACGGCCCGACCGCGCAGGCGGTGCTTGCCTACGCCCTGTGGCACCGCTGACCGGACCCCGGAGGGCTACCGGCGGGTACGTCAATGGGGGACCTGACCCGCTGACGGGGGAGGTGGTGCACGTCATACACTCACCAGCGACCGCCCCGACGGAGTGGCGGTCCCGTCGTGAGAGGAATCCTGGTCGATGAAGGTCGGCGTCCCCAAGGAAGTCAAGAACCACGAGTACCGCGTCGCGCTCACCCCGATCGGGGCGCACGAGCTCACCCAGCACGGGCACGAGGTGTACGTCGAGGCCGGCGCGGGCGCCGGCTCGCTGATCCCCGACGCGGAGTACGTCGCCGCGGGCGCCACGATGCTGGGCGCCGCCGACGACGTCTGGGGCACCGCCGACATGGTCCTGAAGGTCAAGGAGCCGGTCGCCGAGGAGTACGCCCGGATGCGTGAGGGGCAGACCCTTTTCACCTACCTGCACCTCGCGGCGGACAAGGCGCTGACCGAGGAGCTGGTGGCCCGCGACGTCACCGCGATCGCCTACGAGACGGTGCAGCTGCCCTCGGGCTCGCTGCCGCTGCTGTACCCCATGTCCGAGGTCGCCGGTTGCCTGGCCCCGCAGGTCGGCGCGCACTCGCTGATGAAGGCCCAGGGCGGCCGCGGCGTGCTGCTGGGCGGCGTCGGCGGCGTCGCCAACGCCAAGGTCGTCGTGATCGGGGCCGGGGTGGCCGGCCAGAACGCCGCCAACATCGCACTGGGCATGGGCGCCGACGTCACCCTGCTCGACACCGACCTGGACAAGCTGCGGATGTCGTTCTGGCGCTACAACAACCGGGTGCACGGGCTCGCGTCGTCGCAGCTGACCATCCAGCAGCAGGTGATGGAGGCCGACCTGGTGATCGGCGCGGTGCTGATCCCGGGCGCGAAGGCCCCGAAGCTGGTCAGCAACGAGCTGGTCGCGCAGATGAAGCCGGGCTCCGTGCTCGTCGACATCGCCGTCGACCAGGGCGGCTGCTTCGAGGACACCCACGCCACCACGCACACCGACCCGACCTACACCGTGCACGAGTCGGTGTTCTACTGCGTGGCCAACATGCCGGGTGCGGTGCCGAACACCTCGACCTACGCGCTGACCAACGCCACGCTGCCCTACGCCGTGGCGCTGGCGGACAAGGGCTGGCAGCAGGCGCTGCGCGACGACCGCTCGCTGGCCCTGGGGCTCAACGTCCACGCGGGCCGGCTGACCTACGCGCCGGTCGCGGACGCCCACGGTCTCGAGAGCGTCCCGCTGGAAGACGTGCTCGGCTGAGGCGCCGGTGACCGTGACCGCTGGGCCGGGGGAGGTCGCGCGCGCGGTCCGCAGCTACCTCGACCACCTGGTCGTCGAGCGCGGGCTCGCGGACAACACCCTGAAGTCCTACCGGCGCGACCTGCGTCGGTACGTCGGTTGGCTGGCCGGCCACGGCGTCAAGGGCCTCGACGGGGTGCGCGAGGAGACGGTGACGGCGTTCCTGGTGGCGCTGCGCGAGGGGGACGCCGACCACCCGCCGCTGTCGGCCGGCTCGGCGGCCCGCACGGTCGTCGCGGTGCGCGGCTTCCACCGGTTCGCGGTGCGGGAGGGCCTCGCGCAGGTCGACCCGTCGGCCGCCGTACGCCCGCCCGCGCCCGCCAAGCGGCTGCCCAAGGCGCTGCCACTGGCCGACATCGAACGGATCCTCGACGCGGCCGGTGCCCCGGGGACCGCGCTGGCGCTGCGGGACCGGGCGCTGCTGGAGCTGCTCTACGGCACCGGCGCCCGGATCTCCGAGGCGGTCGGCCTGGACCTCGACGACCTCGACCTGGGCGACCCCGAGGACACCGACGGCGGCACCGTGCTGCTGCGCGGCAAGGGCAGCAAGGAGCGGATGGTGCCGGTCGGGCGCTACGCCCGGGAGGCGGTCGAGGCCTACCTGGTCCGCGGCCGCCCGGAGCTCTCCTCGGTGGGCCACGGCCTGCCGGCGCTGTTCCTGAACGCCCGGGGCGGCCGGCTGTCGCGGCAGAGCGCCTGGACGGTGCTGGTCAAGGCGGCCGAGCGGGCCGGGGTGAGCGCCGAGGTGTCGCCGCACACGCTGCGGCACTCGTTCGCGACGCACCTGCTCGACGGGGGCGCCGACGTCCGGGTGGTCCAGGAGCTGCTCGGGCACGCCTCGGTGACCACCACGCAGGTGTACACGCTGGTCACCGTGGACAGCCTCCGCGAGGTCTACGCGACCGCCCATCCACGGGCCCTGGGCTGACGTCCGCCGGCGTCCGGCCGTGCACAGGTTTGTGCACAGCAGGGACCGCGGATGTGCACGGCGCGCCTGCCCGATGCACACGTTTTCCCCAGATTTACTGGTACTGCACCAACGTCGGGCGATCGTGTTGTCGCTTGTTCGACGGACCCCATAGAGTCGCCGCGTTGCGCGCGACAAACCGATGAGTCGACATTCGCGCAGCAGCCCGGCACCACTGCCAACGAGAGGCATCGGCGTGAACGACTTCGGCTCAGGACACCCCTTCGGCGGCCAGGGCAGCCAGGGCAGCAGTGCCTCCGAGATCCCGCCGATGTTCCGTCCCGCCGCGTCCGCAGGAGGACCCGACCGCGTGAGCGACCCGATCCCGTTCCGACGCCCCGGCTCCGAGGAGGCGGCCGACCAGCGCGCCGAGCTCCAGGAGGAGCTGCACGCCGCCGACCCGGCGCCGGTCGACACCGCCCCCGAGGCTCCCGAGCAGGCCGTGGTCGCCGAGCCGGTGCTCGGCCCCACCGGCCGGCCGATGCCGCAGCTGCCCGAGCCCCGCCCGATCAGCATCCACGGCAATGCCCGGGTCATCTCGATGTGCAACCAGAAGGGCGGCGTCGGCAAGACCACGACGACGATCAACCTGGGTGCGGCGCTGGCGGAGTTCGGCCGCAAGGTGCTGCTCGTCGACTTCGACCCGCAGGGCTCGCTGTCGGTGGGGCTGGGCATGAACCCGCACGACATGGAGCTGTCGATCTACAACCTGCTCATGCAGCGCGACGTCACGATCGACGAGGTGATCGTGCCGACCAGCGTGCCGGGCATGGACCTGCTGCCGTCGAACATCGACCTGTCCGCGGCCGAGGTCCAGCTGGTCCACGAGGTCGCCCGCGAGCAGACCCTCCAGCGCATCCTCCAGCCCGTGATCGCGCAGTACGACGTCATCCTCATCGACTGCCAGCCCTCGCTGGGCCTGCTCACCGTGAACGCGCTCACCGCCTCCGACGGCGTGATCGTGCCGCTGGAGTGCGAGTACTTCGCACTGCGGGGCGTCGCCCTGCTCAAGACCACGATCGACAAGGTCACCGAGCGGCTGAACCCCAAGCTGCACATCGACGGGGTGCTCGGCACGATGTACGACGGACGGACCCTGCACGGCCGCGAGGTGATGGAGCGGCTCGTGCAGGCGTGGGGCGACACCGTCTTCCACACCGTGATCCGGCGCACCGTGAAGTTCTCCGACTCGACGGTGGCGGGCGAGCCGATCACGTCGTACGCCTCGACCTCGGCGGGTGCCGACAGCTACCGGCAGCTGGCCAAGGAGGTGCTCGCGCGGTGTCTCGACGAGTGAGGATGCCGGCGGCCGACGACCTGTTCCGGCCGACCGTCGTACCCGACGCCCCGGACACGCCCGACGAGGGCGGCCCCAGCGACGAGGCGCAGCCCACCGCCGAGGGGAAGTCGGCGGCCAAGCGCGCACCGAGCGGCCGGGTCCGGCACGACGAGAAGATGACGGTCTACGTCACGGCCGACGAGCTGCTCGACATCGAGCACGCCCGGCTCAGCCTTCGCCGCAGCGGCCTCAGCGTCGACCGCGGCCGGCTCGTGCGTGAGGCGCTGGCGCTGGTGATCGCCGACCTGGAGCAGAACGGCGACGACAGCGTCATCGTGCAGCGCCTGATGCAGGCATGACGGCAGTGGTGGACGCGGCGGACCCGGCCGGCGCCCCCGTCGAGGCATCGGGCTTCGCGGTCCGCCTGGACAACTTCGAGGGCCCGTTCGACCTGCTGCTGAGCCTGATCGCCAAGCACAAGCTCGACATCACCGAGGTCGCCCTGTCGAAGGTGACCGACGAGTTCATCGGGTTCGTCAAGCTCGCCGGGTCCGACTGGGACCTCGAGGAGACCTCGTCGTTCCTGCTCGTGGCGGCGACCCTGCTCGACCTGAAAGCCGCGCGGCTGCTGCCGCAGGGCGACGTCGAGGACGAGGAGGACCTGGCACTGCTGGAGGCGCGCGACCTGCTGTTCGCGCGGCTGCTGCAGTACCGCGCGTTCAAGCAGGTGGCCTCGGTCCTGGAGACCCGGATGACCGGGGAGGCCCGGCGGTTCCCGCGGGCCGTGGGCCTGGAGGAGCGGTTCGCGACGCTGCTGCCGGAGGTGCTGATCGGCCTCGGGCTCGAGGAGTTCGCCGCGCTGGCCGCCAAGGCGATGGAGCCCAAGCCGGTGCAGGAGCTGTCGCTGGCGCACATCCACGCGCCCACGGTCAGCGTGCGGGAGCAGGCCGCGGTGGTGGTGGACCGGCTGCGGCGGCAGGGCACGATGACCTTCCGGGCGCTCTCCGGCGACTCGCCGGACACGCTCACCACGGTGGCGCGGTTCCTGGCGCTGCTGGAGCTGTTCCGCGAGGGCGCGGTCTCCTTCGACCAGGTCACCCCGCTCGGCGAGCTCACGGTCCGGTGGACCGGGGCCGAGGACGGCGAGGTGGACATCACCGACGAGTTCGACGGCGCCGCGCCCGAGGAGGCCGCCCCGGACCCGGACGACACCCCGGCCACCGCGCCCGCCGACCCGTCAGGAAGTGTGGGACACGCCGGTGAGAGTGCCGAGTTGGTGACGGGTCAGCGGGAGGAGGAGCAGTGAGCGAGGAAACCACAGAGACGCTGGACATCCCGGTGGCCGAGCTGCGGCCGGCGCTGGAGGCGGTGCTGATGGTCGCCGACCAGCCGCTGGACCACGTGACCCTCGCGTCTGCGGTCGGGTACCCGCCCGGCGAGGTGTCGGCCGCGCTGGCGGCGCTGGCAGAGGAGTACGCCGAGCAGGGCCGCGGCTTCGACCTGCGCAACGTCGCGGGGGGCTGGCGCTACTACACGCGCGAGGAGTACGCCGGGGTCGTCGAGCGGTTCGTCCTGGACGGGCAGCAGGCCCGGCTCACCCAGGCCGCCCTGGAGACGCTGGCGGTCGTGGCCTACAAGCAGCCGGTCAGCCGCGCCCGGGTCTCGGCCATCCGCGGCGTGAACGTCGACGGCGTGATGCGGACCCTGGTTTCCCGCGGGCTGGTCGAGGAGGCCGGCCACGACGCCGAGACGACCGCGACGCTGTACCGCACCACCGGCTACTTCCTGGAGCGCATCGGCGTCACCTCGCTCGAGGACCTCCCGGAGCTCGCGCCGTTCCTGCCGGAGATGGGTGAGCTCGACGACCTCGACGCGCGCGCCGAGGCCCCCGAGACGGCATGACGCTCGAGACCGACGACGAGGGGCTCATCCGGCTGCAGAAGCTGCTCGCCCAGTCCGGGGTGGCCAGCCGCCGCAAGTGCGAGGAGCTGATGCTCGCCGGCCTGGTCGAGGTCGACGGCGAGGTGGTCACCCGGCTCGGCACCAAGGTGGACCCGACGACCGCGGTGATCCGCGTGGACGGCAAGCGGCTGCCGCCCGTGAGCCCGCACGTGTACCTCGTGCTGAACAAGCCCCGGGGAGTCGTCTCCACGATGTCCGACCCCGAGGGCCGCAAGACGCTGTCGGA
>Ga0308176_10000899_pt1 | contig 18626 bp, 14 predicted proteins | sample PhyCR2_3_FD_203890 | JGI IMG/M metagenome (GOLD analysis project Ga0308176, IMG submission 203890) | Soil microbial communities from UC Gill Tract Community Farm, Albany, California, United States - DLSLS.C.R2 | ecosystem: Environmental > Terrestrial > Soil > Agricultural land | place: USA...
GCTGGTGCCCACGATGGGTGCGCTGCACGCCGGGCACGCTGCACTGATCAGGCGTGCCCGCCGGGAGGTCGGGGACGGCGGCCAGGTCGTCGTCTCGGTCTTCGTCAACCCGCTCCAGTTCGCCCCCGGGGAGGACCTCGACCGCTACCCCCGGACCCTCGAGGCGGATCTGGAGCTGTGCGCCGCCGAGGGGGCTGACGTCGTCTTCGCGCCGTCGGTCGCGGAGGTCTATCCCGACGGAGACGCCCGGGTGACGGTCGACCCCGGGTCTCTCGGCAGGATCCTCGAGGGCGAGTTCCGGCCCACCCACTTCCGCGGGGTGCTCACCGTCGTCGCGAAGCTCTTCGGCCTGGTTGCCCCGGACGTCGCGGTCTTCGGGGAGAAGGACTACCAGCAGCTGGTCCTCGTGCGCCGGATGGTGACCGACCTGTGCCTCGGCGTCCGGGCCGTCGGGGAGCCCACCGTCCGCGAGGCCGACGGGCTCGCCATGTCCAGTCGCAACCGCTACCTCGACGCCCGGCAGCGCGAGGAGGCGAAGGTGCTCTCCCGTGCACTCGTGGCCGGTCAGCGGGACGCCGCCCGCGGGGCCGGGTCCGCGCTCGGCGCCGCGCGTGCTGAGCTGCGCCGGGTGCACGGTGTCGACCTCGACTACCTCGAGGTGACCGGCCCCGAGCTCGGTCCGGCACCGGCACGGGGCGACGGCCGGCTGCTGATCGCCGCCCGGATCGGCCCCACCCGGTTGATCGACAACGCCCCACTGAGCCTCGGCTCCGCCGACCACGCGTCCGAGCCGACTCCGTGACCCTGCTCTGCGCCGACATCGGCAACTCCCACACCACGCTCGGCCTCCTCGACGACGGCTCGGTCCTCGACCACTGGCGGGTGGCGACCGAGGAGCGACGCACCGCGGACGAGTGGGCCGTGCTGCTGCGCGGGCTGTTGGCGCAGAGCACGGTCGGGGACCGGGTCAGTGGTCTCGCGGTGTGCGCGACGGTGCCGGCGGTGCTGCACGAGTGGCGCGAGATGCTCGTGCGCGAGTTCGGGACCGTGCCCCACGTCGTCGTCGAGCCCGGGGTGCGCACCGGTGTCCCGGTGCTGATGGACAACCCGCGGGAGGTCGGTGCCGACCGGATCGTCAACGCGCTCGCGGCCGCGACGATGTACGACGGTCCCGCCATCGTCGTGGACTTCGGCACGGCGACGACCTTCGACGTGGTCAGCGCCCGGGGGGAATACCTCGGCGGCGCGATCGCCCCGGGCATCGACATCTCCCTGGAGGCCCTCGGCCGACGCGGCGCCCAGCTTCGCAAGGTCGAGCTGCTGCGGCCACGCGCCGTGATCGCCAAGAACACCGTCGAGGCGCTGCAGTCGGGGATCGTCTTCGGCTTCGCCAGCCAGGTCGACGGGATCGTCGCGCGCATGGTGGTCGAGCTCGCCGTGCCCGCTGCCGACGTCAACGTGGTCGCCACCGGCGGCCTCGCCCCGATCGTGGTGGAGGAGTGCACGGCGTTCACCGACCACCAGCCGTGGCTCACGCTGCTCGGCCTCGAGCTGGTTTTCGACCGCAACCGTCCCGGTCCGCACGGCGGCGCCGGATCAGGCTCAGGTCAGGTTCGCATGGGAGGCTCGTGACGTGGCTGCTCTCCAGCAGGTCTCCGGAGTCATCGCGGAGGAGTGCGCCTCCGCTCTCGAGGGCTTCCGCGACCGCTACGGGGCCGAGCTCCGGCTCGCACCCGTGCTCGTGCTGATCGCCGCCTGGAACGAGGAGTCCAGCATCGGCGAGGTGCTCGGCCACATTGCGCCGGAGGTCGCCGGCACGGCCGTCGACGTGCTCGTCGTCGACGACGGCAGCACGGACGCCACCGTCCAGGTCTGCGAGCGCTACCCCGGCGTGCGCGTGGCCAGGTTCGCCCGCAACTGCGGTCACGGGGTGGCGCTCCGGTTGGGCTACCGGATCGCCGCCGAGTACGGGGCCCGCTACGTGGTGACCCTCGACGCCGACATGCAGTGGGATCCCCGCGAGATGGACATCGTGCTGCCCCCGCTGCTGGCCGGCGAGGCCGACTTCGTCATCGGGTCGCGGGTGCTGGGCAGCGCGGAGACCGACAACGCCTTCCGGCACGCCGGGGTGCGAGTGTTCGCGGCGCTGGTCAGCGTGCTGACCGGCGTCCGGGTGACCGACACCTCCAGTGGCTACCGCGCCATGCTCACCGAGCTCACCCAGCAGGTGCCGCAGACCCAGGTGCAGTACCAGACCTCCGAGCTGCTGATCGGCGCCATCTACCACGGCTACCGGATCACCGAGCGCCCGGTCACGATGCACCGGCGCTTCGACGGCGAGAGCAAGAAGGGCAACGACCTGCTCTACGGCCTGCGCTACGCGCGCGTGGTGGTGGGGACCTGGCTGCGCGAGCGGTCCGCCGCCGCCCGCCGCGGCACGCTACCCGCCCGTCCCGGGCTGAACCGGGCGATGGCGCTGGCGCGCGCGCTCTTCTACCCATGTGCGCTGGCAGTGGTGGCGTTCATGTGCTTCGAGGCCTCCGCCCTCCGCTACGGGCCGCTGCTCGAAGCGGGGGGTGCAGCGGTCGTCTGGTGGCTGTGCCTGGCCCTGGGTTGGTCTTTCCTAGCCGGCGAACGCGGTCACGGGCAGGCCATGGCCGCGTGGTGCCGGACGCAGGTGGTGAGGTACGTCCCCGGCGGGATCTGGGCCGTGGTCGCCCGGGCCACCACGGTGAGCGGCCGGGTGCGCGACAAGGTCGCCGCCGTGACCGCCGAGAACGTGATCGTCTGCCTCGTCGCTCTGGCGGCGGCCGGTGCCTGGGCGGCGGCGAGCGACGTCCGCTGGCTGCCGCTGGTGCTGCTCGCGGGCGCTCCGTTGTTGCTCTCCCGGTGGCTGGAGCGGCGTACCCGGATCACCCGTCTCCGGGTCCGCCGGACCGCCGGCAGCTACCTGGTCGGCTTCGGCGCCTACGGGGCCATGGCCGTCTGGGTGCAGGAGGCGGTCTCCGGGTCGGCTGACCAGCACGCGCTCTACGTCGCAGGTGCCGCCTGCCTCGCCTGGGCAGTGGGGCTGGTGGTGGTGATCGCTCCCGGCGGCGTGGGCGTCCGCGAGGTGGTCTACGTCTGGTTGCTCAGCGGCCTGTTCCCCACCGGCGAGCTGGAGGCCGCCGCGGTCGCCTCCCGGCTCGTGACGGTGCTGGCCGAGCTCGCGGTGCTGGCGGTGGTCACCCGCCCGGGGCGGCGCAGCCGGGAGCGGACCGGCCCTGGGCGGACGAGCCCCGAGCGCTAGCGCCGGCCCGTGAATGCCGCAGCGCCGCGACCTGCGGATACCCGACCCCCGTGGCGGACGCACGGCTGGTTCCTGCTCGCACTGATCGTGGGAGTGGCGCTCCGGGTGACCGAGATGGTCGCCTACCGGCCGGTGCTGCTCTTCCCCGACAGCTTCGGCTACCTCGCCCACGCGAAGCCCTTCCACCTGGAGTGGGCCCGGCCCGGTGGCTACCTGGCCTTCCTGTGGCCGATCCTCCAGGTCACCTCCTCCCGCTACCCGATCCCGGCCCTCCAGCACCTGATGGGATTGGTGCTCGCGGTGGCCTGCTACGCCTTCCTGCTGCGTCGCGGGCTCCCGCGCTGGGGGGCGACGCTGACGGTGCTGCCGCTGCTGCTGGACCCCCTCCAGCTCGTCCTCGAGCACTACCTGCTCTCCGACGCGCTGTTCGAGCTCCTCCTGGTCGGCGCCTGCCTGGTGGTGCTGTGGCGGCCGCGTCCGGGGGTCGTCGCCGTACTGGTGGCCGGCCTCCTCGTCGCCGGCGCCGCGCTGACCCGGGGTGCGGGCACCCTGTTGGTGGTGCCGTTCCTGGTCGCTCTGGTGTGCCTGCGCGTGGGCTGGCGGAGGCTGCTGGCCTTCCTGGTCGCCGTGCTCGTGCCGCTGGTCGGCTACGCCGCGGCCTATCACGCTGCCTACGGGCAGTTCTCGATCACGTCGGCAGGACCCCGGTTCCTCTACGCCAGGCTGGCACCGATCGTGCACTGCGACGCCGTGCGGCTGCCGGCACCCGAGCGAGGCCTGTGCCCCAGCGGCCCTCTCGACCGGCGCCGGGTGATCAACTACTACATCTGGGGCCACCGGCAGGCCCCGCAGTGGACCGTCCGCCCCCCGGCGGGCACCTCCCAGCTGGCGATGGTGGCCGACTACGACCACCGGGTGGTCCGCAGCCAGCCCTGGGTCTACGCCAGGTCGGTGCTCCATCACTTCGGCCTCGGCTTCGCCCCCACACGCACGGGCGGGATCCCCGGCAACCCGGCCGCGCACTGGCTCTTCGAGGACCACTACTGGGTGCTCGACCAGGTCATCGCCCTGGGGCTCCGTCCGCCCTCCGCGAAGGCCGGCACCAGCTACGACCCCGCCGCTGCCTCGTTCCTCGCCTCCTACCGGCGGTGGCTGTGGACGCCCGGGCCCCTGCTCGCCGTGCTGCTGCTGGCCGGCGCCGCTGCGGCCTTCGGCGCCGGCCGCTCCCGCCGGTCCGGGGACCGCGTGGCGTGCGGACTGCTCGTCGGCGCCTGCCTGGTCCCGCTGGCCACGGGCGCGGCGGTGGCCGGCTTCAGCTGGCGCTACCAGCTCCCGCAGCTGCCGCTGCTCCCGCTGGCCGGGGCCCTGGGGATCGCAGCCCTCGTGCGCGGGCGGGCACCGGGGCGGGAGCCCCCGGGACCGCCGCTGAGGGTGCTCGACACGCTGGCGGCCCGGGTCCGGGCAGTTCCCGCCCGCGTCGCGGGGGTGGTCGGGATCGTCGCCGGTGCGCTGACCGGCCTTGCGGCAACGCTCTCCGGCTGGGCGGCACCCGGCACCGCCACCGGCGCCGGCGCGGTCGTCGGGCTCCTGGTCGTGGTGCTCCTGATGGTTTCCAGGGTCCGGGCCCGTGCTGGCTAGGCTCGAGTCATGAGCGGCGCCCGCGCCGGAGCCATCGTGGTGCGGCGCCGAGACCTGCCCTTCCTGGTCGCGCTGCTGGTGGGCATCGCGGTCCGCCTCGTCGTGACGGTCGCCTACCAGCCGGCCCTGCTCTTCCCCGACAGCTTCGGCTACCTGCGCCACGCCGAGCCGCTGCGGCTGAGCCTCCTCCATCCGGAGGGCTACGCGGTCTGGCTGTGGCCGATCGTGAACCTGGTGCACTCCACGGCGGCCATCGCGGTCGCCCAGCACGTGCTGGGGCTGCTGGTGGCGCTCGTCGGCTATGCGTTCCTCGTCCGGCGCGGGCTGCCCGGCTGGGCGGCGACCCTGGCCTGCCTGCCGGTCCTCTTCGACCCGCTCCAGCTGGTGCTGGAGCAGTACGTCCTCTCCGACGTGCTGTTCGAGGCCCTGCTCGTCGGGGCCGCGGTCGCGCTGTTGTGGCAACCCCGCCCGGGCTTCCCGGCCGTGGCTGTCGCCGGGCTGCTCGTCGCCGGTGCCACGGTCACTCGCGGAGCCGGCGAGGTGCTGGCCGTCGTCTTCGTCGTCGCACTGCTGTGCCTGCGGGTCGCGTGGACGAAGCTGGTGGCCTTCGCGCTGGCGGTGCTGATCCCGCTGGCCGGTTACGCCGTGGTCTTCCACGACGAGTTCGGCGGTCCCTACGCCCTCGAGACGTCGGGGCCGCGCTACCTCTACGCCAGGCTGGCCCCGCTGGTCCGGTGCGGCGGTGTGCCGCTGCCGGCGGACGAGGAGCCTCTGTGTCCCACGACCCCGTTGCGGAAGCGGCTCCCCATCGACTGGTACATCTGGCACGGTCGGCACTCGCCCCAGTTCCGGGTCCAGCCGCCCGCCGGCATGACCCAGGAGCAGCTGGTGGGCGACTTCGACCGGCGCGTGCTGCGCAGCGAGCCGATGAGCTACGCCCGGTCGGTCGCCGACCAGTTCGCGATGGGCTTCTCGGCCTCGCGGGACGCACACTTGCGTGGCCGCCCGGCGAGCCGCTGGCTGTTCCACCCGGGCTACTGGGTGCTGCCCCTGCTGATCGCGCACCACCACCTGCGAAGCGGCGCGACCGACGGGACCGCCGACGACCCGGCCGCAGCAGCGTTCCTCACCTCATACGGGGCGTCGTTGTGGACGCCCGGCCCGCTGCTGGCCGGGCTCGCGGCGGCGGCGCTGGCGGCGATGCTCGGGGCCGGCCGGGCCCGCCTCTCGGGTGACCGCGTGGCCGCGGGCCTGCTCCTGGGGACCTGCCTGGTCCCGCTGGTCACGGCGGCCGCCCTGACCGGCTTCTCCTGGCGCTACCAACTGCCCCAGCTGCCGCTGCTACCGATGGCCGGCGCCCTCGGCCTGGCTGGGCTGATCCGAGGGGCAGCCCCAGGGCGGGTGCCCGGACCGCTGCCTCGGATCCCGACCGTGGCGGTGGCCCTGGTCGCCGTCGTCGCCGGTGCTGCGGCAGGGGCGGCCGCGGACGTGTCCGGGTGGGCCTCGTCCGGCACCGCGTCGGCCGCAGGCGCCCTGGTCGCGATCGTCGTGGCGGTGCTGCTGCTCGTGTCCCGGCGACGGTCGGGGTGGGACGCCGTACTCACCCTCCCACCGGCCGGCCCTAGCACCGCGCCGCCCCGATAGCCTCGTGCGCATGAGCGAGGTGCCCGAGCCGACCACCGGAGCGCAGGCGGACGACCTGCCGGAGCAGCTGCAGGTGCGTCGCGAGAAGCGGCAGCGGCTCCTCGACGAGGGCGCCCAGCCCTACCCGGTGACCGTCGAGCGCACCCACACGGTCCGCCAGATCCGCGAGAAGTACGACGCGGCGCTGGAGGCCGGCGAGCTGCCGGTGGACCACCGGACCGGTGAGCAGGTCGCGATCGTCGGGCGGGTGATCTTCCTGCGCAACACCGGGAAGCTCTGCTTCGTGCGGCTGCGCGAGGGTGACGGCTCGGAGATCCAGGTGATGCTGTCGCTCGCGGAGGTCGGCGAGGAGTCACTGGCCGAGTTCAAGGCGCTGGTGGACCTCGGCGACCTGGTCGCGGTCCGGGGCGAGGTGGTCACCAGCCGACGGGGCGAGCTCTCGGTGATGGCCCTGACGTGGTCGATGGCCGCCAAGACGCTGCGCCCCCTGCCCAACGAGCACAAGCCCCTCTCCGACGAGGCCCGGGTCCGGCTGCGCTACGTGGACATGATGATCCGGCCGGAGCCGCGCGAGATGGTACGCACGAAGGCGACCGTGCTGCGCAGCCTGCGCCACACCCTGGACGAGCGCGGCTTCACCGAGGTGGAGACGCCGATCCTCCAGCTGACCAACGGGGGCGCCGCGGCGAGGCCCTTCCGCACCCACCTGAACGCGCTCGACCAGGACATGCTGTTGCGCATCGCGCTCGAGCTCGACCTCAAGCGGGCGATGATCGGCGGCGTCGACAAGGTCTACGAGATCGGCCGCACCTTCCGCAACGAGGGCCTCGACTCCACCCACGCGGCCGAGTTCTCGATGCTCGAGGCCTACGAGGCGTATGGGGACCAGTACACGATGATGGAGCTGACCCGGGCGCTGGTGCTCGACGCCGCGCGTGCCGTCGGCCGCACCGTGGTGCCGGCCCGCGACGGGTCCGAGATCGACCTCGAGGGCGAGTGGCGCCAGGCGGCGATCATCGACCTCGTCTCGGAGGCGGTGGGCGAGGAGATCACCGTCGAGACGCCGGCGGAAACGCTTCGCAAGCTCGCCGGAAAACATGCCGTCGAGCTGCAGCCCAAATGGAGTGCCGCGGAAATCGTTGTCGAGCTCTACGAGCAGCTTGTCGAGGATTCCCTGCTCACTCCGACTTTCGTGATGGATTACCCGGCCGAGGTGAAGCCGCTGGCCAAACCGCACCGGGCGAAGTCGGGCCTCAACGAGGCCTGGGACCTGATCATCAACGGCGTCGAGCTGGCCCCGGCGTACTCGGAGCTCAACGACCCGGTCGTCCAGCGGGAGCGCCTGACCGCCCAGTCGATGCTGGCCGTAGCCGGCGACCCGGAGGCCATGGAGCTCGACGAGGTGTTCCTCATGGCCATGGAGTACGGCATGCCGCCGGCCGGCGGAATGGGCATGGGCGTCGACCGTTTGGTGATGTTGCTCACCGGCGCCGGAATCCGGGAAACAATCCTTTTCCCGCTGTTGCGACCGGTTTAGCGCAAGTCGTCGGTTACGATTTCGGGCATGGCCCAAAAGGTGAACATCGTGCTGATCGACGACATCGACGGAAATGACGCGGAGGAGACTGTTTCCTTTTCCCTCGACGGCAAGGACTACGAGATCGACCTGAATTCCGGCAATGCCCAGAAACTGCGCGATGCGCTGGCGCCCTACGTCGGCCACGCCAGGCGGGCCAACGGGTCCCGCTCCGGCGGCCGCGGGCGCCGGGGTCGCGGGGAGTCCGGGGTGCCGGCCGCGGAGATCCGCGAGTGGGCCCGGCAGAACGGCTGGGACGTCCCCGAGCGCGGCCGGGTCTCCGCCGAGGTGCGCGAGGCCTACGCCACCGCCCACTGAAGCACTCCGGCGCTCAGGTTTTGCGGGTGCGCGAGGGGGCACCCCTCCAGAATGCGGAACCACGTGTTCGCTGACAGCGAAGGTTCCCGGCGCCGTCGGCGGAACACGTAGGCTGTGGGTGGGGTTGAGCAGACCGTGCGGGGCGCGCCTGCGATCCCGCAACGAGTCTTGAGGAGTTGCCATGTTCGAGCGGTTCACTGACCGAGCCCGTCGCGTCGTCGTGCTGGCCCAGGAAGAGGCCCGCATGCTCTCGCACAACTACATCGGCACCGAGCACATCCTGCTCGGCCTGATCCACGAGGGTGACGGGATCGCTGCGAAGGCGCTCGAGAGCCTCGGCATCTCCCTGGAGGCCGTGCGCGCGCAGGTCGAGGAGATCATCGGCCAGGGCCAGCAGGCCCCGACCGGTCACATCCCCTTCACCCCGCGGGCCAAGAAGGTGCTGGAGCTGTCGCTGCGCGAGGCCCTGCAGCTGGGCCACAACTACATCGGCACCGAGCACATCCTGCTCGGCCTGATCCGCGAGGGAGAGGGTGTCGCCGCCCAGGTGCTGCAGAAGCTCGGCGCCGACCTCAACCGGGTCCGCCAGCAGGTGATCCAGCTCCTCTCGGGCTACCAGGGCAAGGAGACCCAGACCGCCGGCACCGCCCCCGAGGCGGCGCCCAGCTCGAGCCTGGTGCTCGACCAGTTCGGTCGCAACCTGACCCAGGCGGCCAAGGAGGGCAAGCTCGATCCGGTCATCGGACGCGAGCAGGAGATCGAGCGGGTCATGCAGATCCTCTCGCGCCGCACGAAGAACAACCCGGTGCTGATCGGGGAGCCCGGCGTCGGCAAGACGACGATCGTCGAAGGGCTGGCCCAGGACATCGTCCGCGGCGACGTGCCCGAGACGCTCAAGGACAAGCAGATCTACACCCTCGACCTCGGGGCGTTGGTCGCCGGCAGCCGCTACCGCGGTGACTTCGAGGAGCGGCTGAAGAAGGTGCTCAAGGAGATCCGCACCCGTGGCGACATCGTGCTGTTCATCGACGAGATCCACACGCTCGTCGGTGCCGGCGCGGCCGAGGGCGCGATCGACGCGGCCAGCATCCTCAAGCCGATGCTCGCGCGTGGCGAGCTGCAGACCATCGGCGCCACGACGCTGGACGAGTACCGCAAGCACCTGGAGAAGGACGCCGCGCTCGAGCGCCGCTTCCAGCCGATCCAGGTCGCCGAGCCGTCGATCGCGCACACCATCGAGATGCTCAAGGGGCTGCGCGACCGCTACGAGGCGCACCACCGAGTGACCATCACCGACGAGGCGCTGGTGTCGGCCGCGACGCTGGCCGACCGCTACATCTCCGACCGGTTCCTGCCCGACAAGGCGATCGACCTGATCGACGAGGCCGGGTCGCGGCTGCGGATCCGCCGGATGACGGCGCCGCCGGACCTGCGTGACTTCGACGAGAAGATCGGGGAGGTGCGCCGCAAGAAGGAGGGCGCCATCGACGGCCAGGACTTCGAGGCGGCAGCGCGGCTGCGCGACGAGGAGAAGCAGCTGATCCTGGCCAAGGCCGAGCGTGAGAAGCAGTGGCGCGCCGGCGACATGGACGTCGTCGCCGAGGTCGACGAGGAGCTGATCGCCGAGGTGCTCGCCGTGGCCACCGGCATCCCGATCGTGAAGCTGTCCGAGGAAGAGTCGACCCGGCTGCTCAAGATGGAGGACGAGCTGCACCGGCGGGTGATCGGCCAGGAAGAGGCCGTCAAGGCGCTCAGCCGGGCGATCCGGCGTACCCGCGCCGGCCTGAAGGACCCGAAGCGGCCGGGTGGGTCGTTCATCTTCGCCGGTCCCTCCGGCGTCGGGAAGACCTGGCTGTCCAAGACGCTGGCGGAGTTCCTGTTCGGTGACGAGGACGCGCTGATCCAGCTCGACATGAGCGAGTTCTCCGAGAAGCACACCGTCTCCCGGCTGTTCGGCTCGCCTCCCGGCTACGTCGGCTACGAGGAGGGCGGCCAGCTCACCGAGAAGGTGCGGCGCAAGCCGTTCTCGGTGGTGCTCTTCGACGAGGTCGAGAAGGCGCACCCGGACATCTTCAACTCGCTGCTGCAGATCCTGGAGGAAGGTCGCCTGACCGACAGCCAGGGCCGGGTGGTCGACTTCAAGAACACCGTGATCATCATGACCACCAACCTCGGCACCCGCGACATCTCCAAGGGCGTCAGCCTGGGCTTCCAGCAGTCCAACGACGCCCAGGGGACCTACGACCGGATGAAGAACAAGGTCCAGGAGGAGCTCAAGCAGCACTTCCGGCCGGAGTTCCTCAACCGCGTCGACGAGGTGATCGTCTTCCCGCCGCTGACGCAGGAGCAGATCATCACCATGGTCGACAACATGCTGGCCTCGGTCGAGCTGCGGCTGAAGGACCGGGACATGTCGATCGAGATGACCCCGGCCGCCAAGGAGCTGCTGGCCACCCGCGGCTTCGACCCGGTGCTCGGTGCCCGGCCGCTGCGCCGGACCGTCCAGCGCGAGATCGAGGACGTGCTCGCCGAGAAGATGCTCTACGGCGAGGTCGGCCCCGGCCAGATCGTGCTGGTCGACGTGGAGGGGGAGGGCCCAACGGCGACCTTCACCTTCGTCGGCACCCCGCGCGGAGAGCTGCCCGACGCGCCTCCGGTGGAGGCCGCAACGGGCGGTGGCGCGGACACCGCGGAGGCCTGACGCCCAGGGGTTGAGTGCTCAGCCGGGGGCCATGGCACCTACCTGAGCACTCAACCCGGCAGCGAGTAGCCCTGGCCCACCTGCTCCACGACGAGGCCGTCGTCGAGCAGACCGGCCAGGGCCCGCGTGCGTTGCGGCCCGTCGGGCCACGCCGTCTCGAGCGCAGCCACGGTCACCGGGCCGTCGTCGTCGCGCAGCACCGCGAGCAGGGCGCCGCGGCACTGCCGGTCGGTCCCGGCCCACTTCTGGGTTCGTCGTGGTGGCCCGTCGTACGGCGGACGGCCGGCGGCCCGCCAGCGGCACAGAGCGGCGACGGGGCACGCCTCACAGCGGGGGTCGGCCGCCGTGCACACGAGCGCGCCCAGCTCCATCACCGCCACGGCCCAGCGCTCCGGGCGCTCGAGCGGCACCAGCGTCTCGGCCAGCTCCCGCTCGGCGCGGCTCACGGACGGGCCGGGCAGCGCCTGCCCCGCCACTGCGCGGGCCAGCACCCGACGAACGTTGGTGTCCAGCACCGTATGACGCCGGCCGAAGCCGAACGAGGCGATCGCCGCGGCCGTGTAGTCGCCGACGCCGGGCAGGGCGCGCAGCTCGTCGTAGTCCGCGGGGACCTGCCCGTCGTGACGGTCGGTGATCCTGGTCGCGGCAGCGTGCAGCCGGAGCGCCCGGCGCGGGTAGCCGAGCCGGCCCCAGGCGCGCACGGCCTCGCCGCTCGGCGCGTCCGCGAGGGCGGCGGGGACCGGCCAGCGCTCGAGCCAGGTCGCGTAGACGGGCAGCACCCGCGCGACCGGGGTCTGCTGGAGCATGAACTCCGAGACCATCACCGCCCACGGCGTCGCCTCCGGCCGCCGCCAGGGCAGGTCGCGGGCGTGGTCGTCGTACCAGCTCAGCACCGGCTCGCGGAGGGCGTTCATCGCGGTGATCCTAGGCCCCCGACCAGGCGCCCGAACCGCCGGCGGTGTGGCACCGCGGGATCGCCCGCGGCGCTGGTTAGCGTGGGCGCATGTCCCGCCGCAGCCCGTTGACCCGACCTCATGGCCGGCTCCCCCAGCGGGTGTACTGGGTCCGTCGGGTGCTCGTGCTCGCGACTGCACTGGCGCTGGTCTTCGGCGTGGCCCGGCTGCTGGGGGCAGGGGGTGGGGAGAGCCCCACCGACGGTACGGCGGCCATCACAGCGGCCCATCCACGGCATCCGCAGGCCCCGGCCCCGACCGGACTCATGGGTCCCGTCGGCGTGCCGACCATCGCTGCCACCGCGAGCGGCCGGCACGGCCGGGCGACCCAGAGCCCGACGCCGCTGGCCGTCCCGACCGGGCCTTGCGTCGCGGCGGACGTCACCGTGACACCGCTGATCTCCACCGCCGCTGCCGGCCGGCCGATCACCATCGGCCTGCGGCTCACCGGGACCCAGCCCGCCTGCAGCTTCCCCGTGTCCCCGAAGACCGTGGTGCTCAAGGTGACCTCCGGCAACGACCGGATCTGGTCCAGCCAGGACTGTGCGAAGGCGATCCCCACGCGCACCGTCGCCGTGCGCAGTGCCGCCGCCACCACCGTGCCGGTGACCTGGAGCGGACGCCGCTCCGACACCGGGTGCACGCGCACGACCGACTGGGCCGAGCCCGGCTACTACCACGCGATGGCCGCCGCGCTCGGCTCGGAACCCAGCGACGTGCAGTTCCGGCTGACCCTGCCCTCGCGGCCGGTGGTGACCAGGACCGCGCATCCCAAGCAGCAGCGGCAGTCGACCAAGGCCCAGCCGTCCAGCGGGCCGACGGCCACCTCGACGGCGAAGGTGGACGGCAAGCAGTCCGCGTGCGGCGGCGACAATGCCTGCTGACCGAGCTTGCTGACCGGACCTGCTGACCCTCACACGTAGCGTTCGAGGATGCTGGACTCCGCCAGCCGGGACAGCCCCTCGCGCACCGACCGGGCCCGCAGCTCACCGACGCCGTCGACGAGCTGGAGGTCCTCGACCCCGGCCGAGAGCAGCTTCTGCAGGGTGTCGAAGTGCTCCACCAGGCGGTCGACGACGGTGTTGGGCAGTCGCGGCACCTTCGCGAGCAGGCGGTAGCCGCGCGGCGTCACCGCGCCGTCGAGGTGCTCGCCCTGCCCCAGCCCGAGCGCCTTCGCCACGGCGGAGACGTCGACGAGGTCCGCGGGGGAGAGGCCCTCGAGCTCGGTCAGCACCGCCTGGGGGGTGCGCGACCTGCGGCCGGTCGGCAGGTAGTCGCGCACGACCAGCTCGCGCTCGGCGTCGACGCCGGTGACCAGCTCCTCCAGCTGAAGGGAGAGCAGCCGGCCGTCGGTGCCCAGCTCGAGCACGTAGTCCTCGATCTCCCGCGCGATCCGGGTGACCATCTCGAGTCGCTGGGCCACCACGGCAACGTCGCGCACGGTGACCAGGTCCTCGATCTCGAGCGCGGAGAGCGTGCTCGAGACCTCGTCGAGACGGAGCTTGTAGCGCTCGAGGGTGGCCAGCGCCTGGTTGGCACGGGACAGGATCTGTCCGGAGTCCTCCAGCACGTAGCGGATCTCGCCGACGTAGACAGCGATGATCTGCATCGACTGCGACACCGAGATCACCGGGAACCCGGTCTGCTTCGCAACCCGGTCGGCGGTGCGGTGCCGGGTGCCGGTCTCCTCGCTGGGGATCGTGTAGTCGGGCATCAGGTGCACATTGGCACGGTGGACCCGGGAGATCTCCCGGTCGAGCACCAGCGCCCCGTCCATCTTGGCGAGCTCCCGCAGACCGGTGGCCGTGAACGGGACATCCAGGGTGAACCCGCCGGTGGAGATGGCCTCGACCGTCTTGTCGTAGCCGAGCACGATCAGCGCGCCGGTGCGGCCACGCAGGATACGCTCGAGCCCATCGCGCAGGGGCGTGCCCGGCGCGATGATCGCGAGGGTGGCGCGGAGACGAGTGACGTCGTCGGCGCGGTCGGCGGCTACCACGGGCAGCAGTGTATGCGTCCGTGCGGCCGGGGTTGCCCGGTCACGCGCCGCGCTCGTCCGGGGTGCGGACCAGGTCGAGCAGGCCCAGCGCCCTCCCGATGTGGTCGACGCCGATCACCCGCATCCCGTCGAGCACCCGGCTCTGGCCGACGGTCGCGGGGTCGTCGGCCGGCACCAGGGCAGCGCGGAACCCCATCCGGGAGGCCTCGGCGAGCCTGCCACCGAGGTCGCGGACGCGGCGCAGGTCTCCGGAGAGGCCGAGCTCGCCGATCGCCACCACGTTGCGGCCCAGGGGCTCGTCACGCTGGGCCGAGACGAGCGCCAGCGCGATCGCGAGGTCGTTGCTGGGCTCGGTGAGCCGTGCGCCGCCGACCGAGGCCACGAACACGTCGTGGGCGCCGAGCCGGACCCGGGCGTGCTGCTCAAGCACGGCCGCGACCATCGCGATCCGGGCGGCGTCCACGCCCGACGTGGTGCGCCGCGGCCGGTCGCCCGTGGCGCGGGTGACGAGGGCCTGCACCTCTGCGAGCAGGGGCCGGCGACCCTCCATCGCGACGGCCACGCAGGTGCCGGGGACGTCGGTCTGCCGGCTGTCGAGGAAGAGTCCGCTGGGGTCGGTGATCGCGACGATGCCCTCCGCGGACAGGTCGAAGCAGCCGACCTCGTCGACCGGGCCGAACCGGTTCTTGACCGCTCGCACCATGCGCAGGCGGGAGTTGCGTTCGCCCTCGAAGTGCAGCACCACGTCGACCAGGTGCTCGAGCACCCGCGGACCGGCGATCGTGCCGTCCTTGGTGACGTGGCCGACGAGCACCAACGTGATGTTGCGAAGCTTCGCGGTGCGGATCAACGCCGCGGAGACCTCCTTGACCTGGGTGACGCCGCCGGGCACGCCGTCGACGTCGCTGGCGCTGATCGTCTGCACGGAGTCGATCACCAGCAGTCGTGGCCGGACCGCCTCGATGTGGCCGAGCACCGCACCGAGGTCGGTCTCGGCCGCGAGGTAGAGCTCGTCCTGGACCGCGCCGGTGCGGTCGGCCCGGAGCCGGACCTGGGCCGCGGACTCCTCGCCGGTGATGTAGAGGGTCCGGTGCCGGTAGCGCGCGGTCTGGGACGCCACCTCCAGCAGCAGCGTGGACTTGCCGACGCCGGGCTCGCCAGCCAGCAGGATCGCGGCTCCCGGGACCAGTCCTCCGCCCAGCACGCGGTCGAGCTCGGGAACCCCGCTCGACCGGGCGTGGGAGTCCTCGATGGGCACCTCCCCGATCGGCCGGGCGGGTGCGGTGACCGGACCGGCCTGCACCCGGCTGCGCGGGGCCGCCTTCTCCACGACCGTGCCCCAGGCCTGGCACTCGCCGCAGCGGCCGACCCACTTCGCGGTCTCCCAGCCGCACTCGTTGCACTGGTAGCCGGTCCGGGTGTCCTTGCTCCTCACCATGGGGCGACGGTAGGCGACCGCACCGACACTTCCCGGCACAACACCTCCGGGCGCCGTCGGCGGTAGGGTTGGATCGTTCACAGTGACTCCGGGGAGGGTGTCGATGAGCCAGCCGAACGGCCGGCACCCGGTGGTGCCCCCCACGCTGGCGACGGTGGCCGAGCGTGCCGGGGTCAGCCGGCAGACGGTCTCCAACGCACTGAACAACCCCGACCTGCTCCGTCCCGACACCCTCGAGCGGGTGCTCGCCATCGTCGACGACCTCGGCTACACCCCGAACCGCGCTGCGCGGCAGCTGCGCACCCGCGCCTCGCGGCTCGTCGGGTTGCGGTTCGAGGCCGCGCAGGAGGACACCAGCAGCGCGCTGCTGGACCGGTTCGTGCACACCCTGGTGGAGACCAGCGAGCGCACCGGCCACCACGTGCTGCTGTTCTCCGGTGACGAGGACGACCCGCTCGACGGCTACGACGAGCTGTTGCGGTCCACCGCGGTGGACGCCTTCGTGGTCACCGACACGTTCGCCGGCACCCCGCAGGCGGCGTTCCTGCAGTCGAGGGGCGCGCCGTTCGTCGCGTTCGGCCGGCCGTGGGACGACCCCGGCGAGGAGCCGGGCGAGGAGCCGGGCGCGGACTGGGCCTGGGTCGACGTCGATGGCGCGCACGGCGCCCGGCTGGCCACCGAGCACCTCCTGGCGGAGGGGCACATGCGGATCGCCTGGCTCGGCTGGGAGCGGTCCTCGCGCATCGGCCAGGACCGCCGGTCCGGCTGGGAGGCGGCGATGCGCGCGGCCGGGCACGACACCACCGGTCTCGGCGTGCGCACCACCGACAACATCGACGCCGCGCGGATGGCCGCGCATCAGGTGCTCGACGACAGGTCGGTCACCGGGTTCGTCTGCGTCAGCGACACCCTTGGCATCGGCGTGCTGCACGCCCTGCAGGAGCGCGGCCTGACGCCCGGCCACGACGTCGGCGTGGTCGGCTTCGACGACTCCCTCGGCGCGCAGATGGTCTGGCCGGGCCTGAGCTCGGTGCGTCAGCCGCTCGAGCAGGTCGCGGTGGAGCTGGTGGCGCTCCTCCAGCTCGTGCTGGGACACAAGCCGATCGGTGAGCAGGGCACCATGCTCCAGCCGACCCTGGTCGTGCGCCGCTCCAGCCGTCGCGACTGGGCCTAGAAGGCCCGCGTCCAGAGGTTCACCGCGTAGTCGATGCGGAGCCCCTCGTGGCCCGCCAGGGCCTCCTCGGCGACCGGTCGCGGCAGCTCGATGCGCACGACCGCTGCGAGGTCCTCGCGGGTGTCGAACTGCCAGGCCAGGTCGAGCCTGACCCGGTCCCAGCCGTGGCCGGCCCAGAACGCCTCGACCGCGGCCGGGTCCATCGCGGGGAAGCCGCGCGAGAACCAGCCTCCGAACGTCGACCGGGTCGGGTCGTTGTCCACCACGAACGCGCGCGCGCCAGGGCGCGCGACCCGGTCCAGCTCCTCGAGCCCCGGCTCGCAGCCCGGCCCGAAGAAGTAGGCCCAGCGTGCGTGCACGACGTCGATCGATGCGTCCGGGAGGGGCAGCGCCGCGGCGAGCCCCGAGACGACCGAGACGTTGCCGAGGCGCCGGGTGCGCCGCCGGGCCACCGCGGCCAGCGGGTCGTGCGGCTCGACCCCCGTGACCGACCGGGCCGTGGCGGCGAAGATGGGTAGGTGGAAGCCGGTGCCGCAGCCGACGTCGAGCACGTCCCGGTCGTCCCAGGTGGCCAGCGCCCGCATCGCGGCGAGGAGCTCGCCCTCGCGGTCGAAGGCACGGTTCTCGGCCTCGTAGACCACCGGGTGGTTCCAGATGTTCGGGCTCGGCCGCGGGTCCGGGTCGGTCGAGGTCAGATCCGCACGACCCCGCGCGGCGTCTCGAACTGGACGGCGACGATGCCGGGGGTGCCGTTGGGGGCGACCCACTCGACCTTGACGTCCTGGAGCGGCTCCTCGACGGGGCGCCCGAGCCAGTCGGTCACCCGGGCCGGGTCGCCGGCGATCTCGAGGGAGTACAGCGCGATGTCCCCGCTGGCCCCGGCGCCGGGGTGGTTGGCCGGGTCGGTCTCCCACTGCACGAAGAACGGCAGCTGCGGGTCGGACTGCAGGCCCTTCACCCCCAGCTGCTTCCAGCGCAGCTCGGTGCCGTCGGGCCGGTGCCGGTTGCCGTTGACCGACTCGCGGCCCAGGCGCTCCTCCAGCGGCTTGATGTCGTCGACGCCGACGACCCAGCCCATCCAGCCGCCACCCAGGGCCGACCGGGCGCGCACCGCCTGGCCGAAGGGGGCCTTGTCGGAGGCCGGGTGGTCGAGGACCTCGACGACCTCGAGATAGGTGTCGTCCGCCAGGGGCAGGACGTGGTTGCGGGTGCCGAAGCGCGGGTGCACGCCGCCATCGAGGAACTCCTCGCCCAGCAGGGCGGACAGGCGCTGCGTCGTGCCGACCAGGCCGTCGGGCCCCGCGGCGAAAACGATGTGGTCGAGGCGCATGCCCTTGATTCTCACCCGAAGGCGATCCGGCCCGGACACCGGGGTCGGGGGAGGTCGAGCCGGCGGGGCCTCAGTCGGGATCGGCCGGGTGCACGGCGAGCGGAGCCCGGGACCTCAGGTGTTCGGCGCACGCAGCGGCGAGGACGTCGTACGCCTGCTCCCCCATGAGCGTGACCAGCTCGGTGGCGCTGGAGAGGTAGACCGGCTCCGCCCCGACATGGGCCTCGGTGTTGCCCGAGCAGTACCAGTCGAGGTCGTGGCCACCCGGTCCCCAGCCACGGCGGTCGTACTCGCCGATGCTGACCTCGAGGTAGCTGGTGCCGTCCTGCCGCTCGACGTCGCGGAAGGTCCGCCGGATCGGCAGCTGCCAGCAGACGTCGGGCTTGGTCTCCACGAAGTGCACGCCCTCGCGGAGCGCCAGGGCGTGCAGGGCGCAGCCGTAGCCGCCGGCGAAGCCGCGGGAGTTGTGGAAGATGCACGCGCCGCCGGAGACCTTGGTCTTGCGCTCGCCGTCGTCGTCGGTCTCGACCCAGCCCTTGCGGACGACCTTTCCGCGGGAGCCGACG